>Ga0255126_1001102_pt1 | contig 11046 bp, 9 predicted proteins | sample Law_Miss_RepA_8d_FD_188556 | JGI IMG/M metagenome (GOLD analysis project Ga0255126, IMG submission 188556) | Freshwater microbial communities from St. Lawrence River, New York, United States - Law_Miss_RepA_8d | ecosystem: Environmental > Aquatic > Freshwater > River | place: USA: New York... | reverse complement strand
ACACAAAACGGTGGCCTGGCGTTTGCGCCTAGCCACCGTTTGGATGATTTTTTGGCCGGTGCCACTTTTCTGCGGAAAATTCAGCTCGATTGGGTATCAGCAACCGGCTTGCAGTTGATTTTTCGCACCCGCACAGGACGAGGGCCATTTCCCAAAGAACAAATCAGCTCCCGACGGGCTTCCAACTCGTCTTGGGCTGCTTCACAACGCATCACGCCTTTGCAGCGCTTACCCTCAGGGGTGTTTCCTTCCCAAACCAACACAAAACCTTCCATGCAAACCCCTCCCAAACCAAAAAACCCTGGATTTCCATCCAAACTCATTCGGGCTGATTCAGGCTATTGAGCCCAAACCAGAACCCCCTATGCGAGGTGCTTGTATCCTCCAACCCAACTTGAGAACCAGCGCATTTAGCGCGACACGTAAAAATAAAATGCTTGCCAATAATGGGATATATGGGGGCTTTGGGCATACATTGTTGGCCCTTGAATGAACCTCAAAATATGGCCATATAAGGGAAATAGCTAAACTGGCTGGGAGTTCGTTTGTCTGTCTGATAGCCTTCCGGTTTGGCTAGTGCGGGCAAGATTGCAAAATCAGCCCGCAAACCTGGCAAACTTTGCGGTAAACCCACCACCCCTTCCAAAACAGGACCAGGGCATGAGCTTCTTTGGCGGACGCCTCAGCTTCCAACGCTTCAAAATGAACGGGGGTGCACCTCGCAATTTTGGCGAAGATCATTTGGAAAAGCTCGCCGATTACGGCATGGGCCGCCAACGAATCGCCTCGGCAGATGGCGTGGATGCGGGTTGGATCGCCGGTGACCATATTTTGGACAAACAGTTTTCACTGGAAAAAAATGTCATTGTCGATGCCCTCCAGTGGGCCTTGCGCATAGACACCCTCAAACTGCCCCCCGAACTGTTGCGCGCCTACACCGCCGAGGAGTTGGTCGGCTTGGCTGCCGGCAATCCATCCGGCCGCCCCAGCAACCGCCAGCGCAAGGAAGCCCGAGACCGGGCTAAAGACCGCCTGGAACAGGAATCCAAAGATGGCAGGTTCCTGAAACGCAAATCGTCGGCCCTCATGTGGGACGGCCTCTCTGGGGAATTACTGGTCTCGGGTGCCTCCCCTGCGGTGCTGGACAAGCTGACCAGCTTGGCTCACCAGACATTTGAACGGCAGGTCGAGCCCCTCACCTCAGGGCGGCTGGCTTTCCAACTGAGCGAGGTCCGTGGCCGCACACGCGCCATCGACGATGCCGAACCCACAGTCTTTTTGCCAGGCAAAACACCGGCCAGGTTGCAGTGGAGTTCGGATGAATCCAGTAAAGATTTTTTGGGGAACGAGTTTTTCACCTGGTTGTGGCACACTCTGGACCAGGAAACCGACTCAATCACCTTGGCCGATGGTTCCGAGGCGGCCATCACACTGGTGCGCACCCTTTCATTGGAATGCCCCCGTGGCGAAACCGGCAAGGAAACCATCACCGCCGATGCACCCACCCGCCTTCCCGAAGCTCGCCGCGCGTTGGCCTCGGGTAAACTGCCCCGCAAACTAGGCCTGATGGTGTCGCGCCACGACGAACCTTACGAGTTCTCGTGGTCTGCTGAGAATCTTGCCATTTCCGGCCTGAAACTTCCGGAAACCGAGGCCAGCGAGGAACGCCCGCGCATTGAGGAACGCCTGGCACAAACCCGTTCGTTCCTGGAAACCACCGACCTGATTTACGATGCTTTCCTCGATCGTCGCACCTCCGCCAAATGGCCCGAGGAGACCGTCCGCATCCAAAAATGGATGCAGCAAGGATAGTTCATTTTCTACATCGAAAGTGCCTGAAACACCATGAGCCCCCACACTGGCCGACCAAAGCCCCAACCTCCCGCCAACCGTGTGGTGATTTTCCCGTTTGATTCCTTCGGCTCGCCCGGAACTAGCGAGGGGGCCCGCAACTTGGGTGATGCCACCCGTGAAATGTTGGCCGACTTCCAGCGCGAAACGGTTCCCACCCGTGCCCTCTGCTGGTGCCCACACACCCGGCTGGTGGAGGCGGCCTTCGACACCGCGAATGAGCAATCCCTCTGGCGTTCACGCGGCCAACGCTTGGCCCAAAAAACTTTCGCCCGCAACGAGCACCTTGTCTGGCTGGGTGGCAACCACCTTTCGGTGCTGCCTCTTATCGATGAGATCGCCAAAGATCCCAAGGCAGGTGTCGTCCAACTCGATGCCCACATCGACATCCATCGCTTCCACGACACCGTGGAGGAACTGTCGCACGGCAACTTCGTGCGCCACATCGAATGGAATGGCGAACCCCGACTGGCACACTTGGGCAACCGCGACCTGCTCCTGCCCGCCGACGACAAAAAGCGTTTTTTAACTGCTGAAATATCCGCAGAAACCTGGCTCGCCGACGAGCCGGCCACGCTGGCGCGCTTGGCGAAAATAACCGCCGGCTGGGAGAGGATCCTCATCGACTTGGATGTCGATGTCTTCGACCCCGGCTTCATGCCAGCAATGGCACGCCCGGTCCCCTGGGGCCTCGATGGCTGGCAGGTTCTGCGGCTGATGGAATCCCTCCCTAAAAACAAGGTGGTGGGCTTGGCTGTCAGCGAATACAACCCCGGCCGCGACCGTGATGACCGCGGACTGGAAACCCTCGCCTGGCTTATCGAACGCTGGCTTTTAAATCGCGGTGAAAATCGGGCCCCGGGCACTTGACCGGCTGGTTTTGTTGCATGCCAGGCACGTCGCCGGCATAATCGGCACAATCGGCACAATCGGCCCCTCTTTGCCCGCTTAGTCATTCAAACCGTCTATCACAGCCTTTCTTGCAGATATAGCATAATCGTATATATCAATCCTAAATGGGCGGCCACCATGAACATTCCCATAGCCTTATTGTCACTTTCCCTGACGCTTTTCCAAACACCCGAAACTACTCCCAAGTCGAACCCACTCACCGGCTTGAAGCTCCGCTCCGTCGGGCCGGCGCTCATGTCTGGCCGCATTGTGGGTTTCGCTGTTCACCCAGAAAACAGGGCCAAATTTTATATCGCCGTCGCTAGCGGCGGGGTTTGGAAAACCGAAAACGCGGGTGTCACCTGGACACCGGTTTTCGATAACGAAGGTTCCTATTCCATCGGTTGCGTCGTTCTTGATCCAAAAAATCCCAATGTGGTTTGGGTTGGCACCGGCGAGAACAATAGCCAGCGCAGTGTCGGCTATGGCGACGGTGTTTATAAATCCATCGATGGTGGCAAAACTTGGGCCAATGTGGGCCTGAAAAACTCGGAACACATCGGCAAAATCCTGATCGACCCGCGCGATTCAGACACCGTCTATGTCGCCGCGCAAGGCCCATTGTGGGGTCCGGGTGGCGACCGAGGCCTCTACAAGACCGTCGACGGCGGCAAAACATGGAATAAAATCCTCGCTATCAGCGACGACACCGGCATCACCGACATCGTTCAAGATTCTAATCATCCTGAAATTTTGGTGGCGGCCTCCTACCAGCGCCGCAGGCATGTCTTCACCCTAGTGAATGGCGGTCCCGAAAGTGCCATTCACCGGAGCGCCGACGGCGGCAAAACATGGAACAAAATTCGCGCTGGCCTGCCAGCAAGCGACATGGGCCGCATCGGCCTGGCAATCGCCCCTACCGACCCCGACACCCTTTATTCCATCGTCGAATCGACCGAAGGTCAGGGGGGTATTTTTCGCTCGCGTGACCGGGGCGTGACTTGGCAAAAGCAAAACAGCTTCGACCAACAGGGCCAATACTATTCCCACCTGGTGGTCGACCCGAAAAACAAGGACCGCCTCTATGTGATGAGTGTGATGATTCAGGTATCGGATGACGGCGGCAAAAACCTGAAGCCCCTGGGCGGACGCTGGGCCCATGTGGACAACCATGAGATCTGGATCGACCCCAGCAACCCAGACTATTACCTAGTGGGATGCGATGGCGGCATCTACCAAAGTTTTGACCGCGCTGCCAACTGGCAGTTTGTCGCCAACTTGCCGGTGACTCAGTTTTATGATGTGACTTGCGAGCAAACCAACACGCCGTTTTACAAGATTTATGGTGGCACCCAAGACAATAGCACCCTTGGCGGCCCAGCCCGAACCCCAAGCCGCCACGGCATCACCAACGCCGACTGGCACATCTTGCTGGGCGGCGATGGCTTCCAGTGCCGGGTCGATCCCGAAGACCCAGACACCGTTTACGCCGAGTACCAATATGGTGGCTTGGTCCGATTCGATTGGCGCACCATGCAGCGTGTCTCCATCCAGCCCCAGCCGGGGGCCAATGAGCCGTCGCTGCGTTGGAACTGGGACTCGCCTCTAATCATCAGCCCCCATGCGCGAACCAGAATTTACTTCGCCGCTAACAAATTGTTTCGCAGCGACGACCGCGGCGACTCTTGGAAGGCCGTCTCAGGCGACCTCACCCGGCAGCTCAACCGCGACAAGCTCCCTGTTTTTGGCAAGATCCAGCCGCCCGAGGCCGTGTCCAAACATGTTTCGACCTCGTTTTTCGGCAACATAACAGCACTGACTGAATCTCCCAAAAAGGAAGGGCTGATTTATGTCGGAACCGATGATGGCCTGATCCAGATCACCGAAGATGGTGGCAAAAATTGGCGCAAGACCGACCTTTTCCCGGGCGTTCCGGAAGGTACTTATGTGACCCGTCTGCTGGCATCCCAGCACGACCAAAACACCGTCTATGCCACCTTTGACAACCACAAAAATGCCGACTTCGCGCCCTATGTTCTGCGCAGCGGCGATAATGGCCGCACCTGGACCAAAATCGCTGGCGACCTTCCCCCGCGGGGCAGCGTCAACGCTATCGCCGAAGATCATCTTCAGCCTGGAAGGCGGACAGAAATGGCACCGCCTGAAAAGCGGACTGCCCACTATCGCCGTGAAGGATTTGGCAATCCAAAAACCGATGAACGACTTGGTAGTTGGCACATTCGGTCGCGGGTTTTACATTTTGGACGATTACTCCCCGCTGCGCACCGTGACAGCCGAATCGCTCGAAAAACCCGCCTCCATGTACCCCATCCGCGATGGATTCCCCCACATGGCCACTGCTCAATTTGGCGGTGGTGGCAAGGCTTTCCTGGGCGAGGCATTTTACTCTGCCGAGAATCCACCAGCCGGCCCCATGATCACCTATCACCTGAAGGAAAGCCTTCCCACCGCCAAGCAAAAGCGTAGGGATGCCCAGAAGAAAGATCCAAACAATTACCCCACCCCAGACCAACTGCGGGCCGAGGCTGAAGAAGAGGAGCCTGGCATTCTGATCACAATCCTCGACGCAGAGGGGAAGACTGTGCGCCAATTCAGCGCACCATCCTCTGCCGGTTTGCACCGGGTTCCCTGGGACATGCGTTTGGCCTCAGCCGTCCCATCAGGCCCGCGAAGTGTTGAAGCTGATGACGATTCGTTTGGTTTCAGCCAAGGTGGCAGCCCAGCAATGCCTGGCAAATATTCCGCCACCATCAGCAAGCGTGTGAATGGGGTTGTCGCCCCCTTGGCAGGCCCTATCGATTTCCAGCTCAGGTATGTGGGGCCCTCGCCTTTGCCCCCCGCGGATTTGAAATTGTTGGTCGAATTCCAAAAGCAAATGACCAAGTTACATCGCGATCTGGCTGCTGTTCAGGGAACCAGTCGCGAAATCACCACCAAGCTCAACCAAATGAAAGTGATTCTTGACCAGTTGCCAGAAGCTCCCGCCGAAAGTCGCGAACGGGTACGCAAACTGATCACCAACCAACGCGAAATCGCCCGCAAGCTAAACGGCGATTCGGTCCTGAGCGCCCGCAATGAAAATGTGCCCATGTCCATCGCCGAGCGAGTTGGCGTGGCAGACGATGGAACCTACCTGCTCACTGCCAAACCCACCGGCACACAGCGCGAGCAGTTTGCCATCGCCCGCAAAGAGGTCGATGACCTTTCAGCCGCCCTGCGCAAGCTCACCGAAACCGATCTCAAGGAGTTGGAAACCCTGCTCGACAAGCTGGGCGCGCCTTGGACACCCGGACGGCTCCCAGCGGGCAAATGAGCCGCGCAACCGTCAGGTTAACAACACTCACCAACGCAGAATAAAATCAGCAGTGGCGGTGAAGAGATTGTTTTTGAAGGCATAGGCCTTCGATTGCTCGTTGTTGTCCAGACGCAACTCTGGCCTCAGCCACAAACCCTCGCTCATTTTCCAAACCGCGCCCAAGGTGTAGGTGGTGTACACCCCCTCAAAACCCGTGCGCACGCCGAATGGGTCATCGAACACCTCAAACCGGAAGGTGCCTGATAAATCATCGGTGAAATTGTAAGTGAAGTAATTCAAAAATCCGTACCAAGAAGCGTTGCCGCGGTACATGCGAGGAAAATAGCCGTCCCGCTTGTAGTAGGCGCCATCGATGTCATTCAGGATGCTGTACATGATGTCGAGTGTGTAATTCAGGCGGTCTGAAACACCCACCAGGTCTCGGCTGAATAGCCATTCAAAAACATCGTATACCCGGCCCGGACCGCGAACCGGAACAAAGGTGTTGTCTCCCAGCGTTGTGTTAAATGCCAAGCTGGTGTGCTTGTCGGTGCTGTCGTAGCGCGCGCCGCCCAGATACATCGGGCCAGACGCGGGGCCAAAAAAGACATCGTTGCCACAGGTGATGCCATTAGTGAGGGTCCAGTTTTCCCCCGTACGCGTGGTGGCGACAATCCCGGTGTTGGTGAATGGGTTGTTCAGGAAAGTGAGGGCCCGGGAAACAACCCGGTTGGCGCAGGGGTCTATCGACTCGTTGCAAAAGATGGTGAAAAACCGGCCCACTTTGACATCAGTCCTTAATTCCGGCAGCCAAACTTGCGCCCAGAATTCGGGAACATCGACACCATACGTGTTGGGTAGACCATTGTTAGCGTATAGCTGGCTATCCATCAGGTTGTTGGAAACTGTAAAGGCGTAATCAGATCCTGGAAGTATGGAGTAGGTTCTGAAGCCCCAGTGGCGCTCGGAAGACCCCGTATCAATCGGCTTCTCAACAATGAGGGTATTTTGCTCCAGAAGGAACTGATTACCCAGGTAATTCATGCCCATGGGCAGGTTTTCACCCGTGTGGCTGGCAGCGGTGAAGTTGCCGTTGGTGAATCCGCGCACTGAAATCCCGTGGCGATCAAGATTCCCGCCCAAGGGCGTAGGCGCCAGAATTCGGCCAAGAAGTCCCAGACCCTCCGTAGTGTCCACCCCGGTTTCAACCTCGGGAACTGCCAAATCCCCACCTTGGCAGGAAAGGCAAATCAGCAGGCAGGCGAAAGCTGTTTGTGTCATGGCAAGGGAAAGCCCCAACTGAAAAAAACCCCGGGGGAAACTCTCCCCCGGGGTCTCGCTGAAATCAGCAGCCAATCATGCTCACCACCTCAGGATGAAGTCGGCGGCTGCGGTGAACAGGCCGTTGCTGCCCTGGAAGGCTTGCGAGGTTCCGTTGTAGTCGTAGCGAAATTCAGGGCGCAACCACAGGCCCTCGGTAAACTTGTAGACAGCACCAGCGGTGTAGGAGGTGTAGACTCCTTGGTACCCTGTGCGCACACCCTTGTTGTCATCGAACACTTCGAAGCGAGCTGTGCCAGCCAGCTTATCGTCAAAGGTGTAGGTCAGGTAGTTGATAAAACCATACCAGGTCGCGTTGCCGTTGTAATCGCGGGGGCTGATACCGTCGCGTTCAACATAGGTTCCCGCAATGTTGTTCTGCAGGCTGTACATGAAGTCACCGGTGTAGTTCAACTTCTCGGTGATGTTGTGACTCACATACAACTCGAACACATCGTACAGGTTGGCAGTGGCCAGGTTCTGGTTGAACTGGGCGCTACCAAGCGTGGTGTTGAAAGCAAAGGCTGTGTCTTTGCTGTCACTGTCCCAGCGCAGGCCACCCAAGTACATCGGTGCGCTGGCGGGGCCGAAGAACACGTCGTTGCCGGCGGTGATGCCGTTGAAAGCTGTCCAGTTATCATTCAAATGTGTGGTCGCCAAGGCGCCCACATGGGTGAAGGGGTTGTTCATGAAGGTGAGCGCTCTTGACACCAGCCTGTTGGCTGTCGGGTCAATCGACTCGTTACAGATGATGGTGAAGAAACGACCAAGCTTCACATCGGTTTTGAACTCGGGCATATAACCTTGCACAAAGAACTCAGGCGCATCAACACCATAGGTGTTGGGCAGCCCGTCATTCATCCTGGCCTGGCTGTCCGCAAGGTTGTTCATGGCGGTGAAGCGGTAATCGGTACCGGGCAGGATTGCGTAGATTCTGGCGCCCCAGTTGAACTGGTCACTGCTGGTGTCGATCGCCTTTTCCATGATCAGGGTGTTTTGTTCCAGTTGAAACTGGTTACCCAGATAGTTCATAGCCATCGGCAGGTTGTTGCCCGTCTTGCTCGAGGCAGTGAAGTTACCGTTGGTGAAGCCACGGAAGACCACACCGTTATCATTGAGCGCTTGGCCCAATGCAGTGCGGTTCAGCAGTCTGCGCAGCAACAGAACCTCTTCCTCTGACTCTTCGTTCTCGAATTCCTTCTCTGCCAAGCCATCTGTCACGGGGGGAAGCCGATCGGTACTGCCCGGCCCAAGCGGTCCGCCCAGGGGCGGATCTTGCGCCTCAACCCGTGTTACCACACCAGCCTTGGGGGCTGATGGAATAGCCATGGGCTTCACAGCAGGCAACATTTCGGGGGTTCCAGACTGGCCCATGGCCAGCAAACCGTTCAACCAAAGTGCGGTCAGATTCATAATTGTCTCCCAGCATCCATGCCGAGTGGTAGATCATTCCCGGGTTGTTTGTCCGTCCAATGGAGAGAGTCATTGTCAGAACAAGGCACATCCTGCGCCACAAAAGATTTATCGTCGTCGTGCTCATTCCGCAGAAGCTGTCAAACCTCAGGGACAGTAAATTCTCATTTCTTGGCATGGCAACTTAGGCAGAATCATATCGAACAGCAAATGGCCCGCATCTTATCCATTTTAATGCTGGTAGGTTGGGCAAATCCCTGCCCAAAAAAAACACCCCGCAGTTTTGACCTGCGAGGTGAACCGTTGTGGTTTTTTGCTGAAAAACAGCACTCAGCTTCCCGAAACGGGTTTTTGCTCATTGGCAGGGTCTGAAGGCTTGTCAGCAGGTTTATCAACAGCAACAGCAGGGGCCTTCACCAAACCGGCAAAAGCATAGTTCGAACCGGCTTTGGTAATCGCACCCTTCAGGGCATCTTCATCGTATTTCTGGCCCGACTTGGTTTTGAACCATACCTGGGTTGTCACCCGGCTGGCCCCCATAGTTGCCACATCGATCCAATCCAACTTTTTCAGTGCAGACTGCACCTTGGTTGGACAACTCATTCAGGTCATGCCACTGACACGGACCACATATCCGTTGAAATCAGCGGGCGGACCCTCGGCCGAACCCTCGCCACACCCTGCCATCAGACCGAAGCCCAAGGCTGCGGCAAGCATGACGAGAAGCGGGCCGGGCGCCGCGGCTTTTAGCGCGCGAAGCATGGTACCATCCCTCCAAAAAAACCGGTTTTAAGTGGTCCCACTGGGGGCCACCTTTACCCGGCACCTGCAAACATCATAGCCGACAACTAGCGGGGGCCGGCAGGAGTGTACTTTTCCAGCCAGCCAAACACCTCATTATGCCAATATTCGCTGTTCTTTGGCTTAACCACCCAGTGACCCTCATCTGGAAAGTTGATGAACTTGCTGGGCACTTTTAGCCGCTGCAGCGTGGTGAAAAGCTGGTGCCCTTCACTGACTGGCACCCGGAAGTCCAAATCATTGTGGATGATCAGCATGGGAGTGGAGAAATTAGCCGCCAATCTATGGGGTGAGTGCTTCTCGTAGCTGGCGCGGTTCTTGCCCCAGGGTGGACCGCCATGCTCCCACTCATCAAACCACAACTCCTCTGTGGTCGCGTACATCGAGTCAAAGTTATAAACCCCGCAGTGCGTGATGAGGGTCTTGAATTTCTTGGTGCTTCCCTGAAACCAGTTCATCATGTAGCCGCCAAAACTGGCTCCAGCCGAGGCCATGCGGCTGGTGTCCACACCAGGCAACTTTTCCACCACCGCCAAGCCGCTCATCAGGTCCGCATAACATTTGCCGCCCCAATCACCCGAAATCTCGTCGACAAATTTCTGGCCAAAACCTGTGCTGCCACGCGGGTTGGGGCAAGCCACCACATAGCCGCGAGCTGCCCAAATGCTGGGGTTCCAGCGCCAGCTCCAACCATCTTCCCACGCCCCCTGCGGGCCACCATGCACCAGATAAACCATGGGCCACTTTTTAGCCGGGTCAAAGCCCGGCGGCTTGAGCAGCCACATTTGCATCATCGCACCCTCCACCGGCACCCTCAGGCTTTCCGGTGCGGGAAGATTCAGTTTGCCTAACAATTCCTCATTGCCGGTGGCCAAACGCTTGGGCTGCAACGGTGTCGCACTCAGGTCAATCAGGGCTGGGGCCGGCGGCATGTTCATGCGAGCATGCATCACTGCCAGTGTTTTACCCGCCCGGTCGATACTGAGGGTGTTCATCTGCCCCATGCCCGACAAAAGCTTTTTGGGCTCGCTACCGGCCGAGATTTCAAAAAGGGCAGCCGAGGCGTCCTCCTCGGCCAAAAATAGCAGCGTTGTGTCGTTTTTCCAGACCATCGAATCGACCGAACGGTCCAAGCCCAAAGTCAGGCATTTGGGCTGGCCCGCCAAGGTGCCATCAGCATTCGCGGGGGCAACCCACAGCTCCCACTTGTCAGCCTCGTAGCCGGGTCGGCGCTGTGCCCGGTAGGCCAACAGCTTGCCATCAGGGCTGAACAGGGGAGCGTTCTCCGCCCCGGTGGACGCTGTTTTTAGACCCTGCCAGTCGGTTGAGCCTTCGGTGACCGGAACCCGACACAGCTCGTGTCGGGTGTTCCAAGCCTCGTCCTCCTTCGGAACCGCCGTGAAGACCACATGCGATCCATCAGGGCTAAAACTGAAATCATCACCCACCGAAAA
>Ga0255126_1001088_pt1 | contig 11140 bp, 4 predicted proteins | sample Law_Miss_RepA_8d_FD_188556 | JGI IMG/M metagenome (GOLD analysis project Ga0255126, IMG submission 188556) | Freshwater microbial communities from St. Lawrence River, New York, United States - Law_Miss_RepA_8d | ecosystem: Environmental > Aquatic > Freshwater > River | place: USA: New York... | reverse complement strand
TCACCCAGCCGTTCGTGGTCGGGGTCATCTGAGTGCCCTCGATGCGAACGTTGACCGTCGAGGCCGCGTTGATGTCCGCATCGGAATAAAGCTCCAGTGTGACGACGTTGCGGCCGATCTTCAGGATCTGGGCCGGAATCTCATAAACGAGCCGAAGTGTGGTGTAACCGCTCGGCGCCGAGACGTTGGGGGTATTGCCTGAAGGGCGGTTAACGACCGCCACCTTGGCCTGATTGAGGTAAATATCCGCGGAGTCGCGGCTGCCGATTTCTACGCTCAGATAGGCCCGCAGCGGGAGTGTGTCGCTGACGGTGAACTCTTTTCTGAAAGCAGCCTGCGGCAGCGTGGTGCCGTGATCGGCGGTATCCCCGGAGTCGCGGACCGCGAACGAAGCAGGTGTGGCTACCAGCGTCGCGGCGTTGAAGGGTGCCGGCTTGGGACTGGCGTCCGGATTCGCCTCAAGGGCACGAAGGTCCTGATAATTGGCCGGAGGCTGGCGGTAGAGCTGCCATCCCGTCGAATCACCGAGCAGGAGTTGCCGGTTAACGGTGAAGAGCGGAGGCGCGGCCCCGTCCACCGGCGGCGCGTACATCCACTCGAAGTCATAACCGGCCGCGTCTCCGCCGAAATCACTGGAGTGGCGCAGCGTGAGTTTCTCGTCGAGCGGGTTGGCGGACTGGATGACTTTCAGTTCGCCGCGGTAAAGGGGCGGCACCACCTTGAAAACATGGACCGAAACGGGCTCGTCGATCGGGGTAAATGCCCGGCCATTGCCGACAACCATGACGACGAATCCTTGGCCGCCCCCGACCGCGGTGACCGCGTAGGAGTCCACCGCCGTATCGTCGTTGTCGATTGAAGCGAGCTGCCCCGGGAGGACATCCCGGTTTTTTGAGGTATCCACGGTGTAGGTACCCCTCTTCACCGGGTTTTCCATGAAGGTCTCCATCCGGGTGCTCAGCCCGTCGATCGCGGTGTTCCATGCGGTTTTGTCCTGATCATCAGTGGCTACCAACCCCTTCAGCGCCACCGTGTCGGCCGTACTGAGCCGATTGAGGAGGAGGTAATCTTCGCCCAGCACCTCGTCCTTGAACTGTCCGATCAGCACCAAACTGCCTTTGGCCCCCCGGTTGGGATCGAAGTAGAAACGCTCCCGCAGGTGCGGCGGCAACCGGGTGAAATACGTCTTGCCCATATAGACGTCGGTGGCGGCGCTGCCCGGGATTTTACCGAGCGCCGAACCCAAGGCATAGGCCTTGGCCCGCGTCGGATCATGGAGGGTGACGCTGGTCTGCGCGCCCCCGGAATCCTTGGCGATCGATTGCTGGTAAATAACCTCGGCGCTCGTCTGCCCCCGCACCGCGGGCAGACCATACTTCGGCATCATGAGCGATTCACCCACCCGGAGTTCCGGAGCCGAAGCCGGCCAGACTGGGGTGAAACGTACCGTAAGCGGCTCGCCCTTTACCGGGCTGTCGGTCGCAGTCTTGCGGATGTAAGGCACCACGGTTCCCACTGCGGGTTGGGCGTCGCCCAGTTCCGGGAAATGGAATCCCTCCTGCGTGCGGTAGAAGTACCGCATGGTGAAGGAGGCGGTACGCGCCTCATTGTGCATACCACGGTAGATCCACGTGGTTCCCTTGCGGTCGAGGAACGTGAACTCCCCGTAGCGGGGAGCGTCATCATTGGTCTGGCTCCAAGTGAGGTCTGTCTTGGCGGGCGCGTCGGCGGAGACTGGCGCGGCGGTCGTTCCTCCCCGGACTTCATGGTTGGCGACGACTTCACCCGCTTGGTAGGAGGGAAACCAAAGTGGAGCCGCGTCGAAGTAGGCGCTCCACGAGCTCGTGCCGGAGGGGAGCGTCGGTAGCGGCAACAGGGGCAACGGCATCGGAGCCTGCAGCACTTTGCCAGCCTCCGCGATGTACGAGAAAGTTTTCCCCTCCACCGCTTTTTCCCGCAGCACCTTGAACACCGCCATGGCCGGAATGTCATCCGCTTCGGTGTAGTCGATGAGCACAAAGGCCTGGGAGGAGTCGGTGCGATTCAGGTCATCGCGCAGCGCCCAGGCACGGCCGTTCAGCATCAAGGCATGCTCTTCGTTCGGATTGTAGCCGTGCAGGGTTCGACTGTTCTGCAGGTAGATGCTGCCCTTGGACTGAAGACTGGGCAGGTCGCCCGAGCCTGCGTTGCTCGCGAGCACGATCTCCGCCGGATTCGACGGCCACGTCAGTTTGTACTTACGCACCATCGAGGGCCAGAGTGTGGGGCTGATACCCGGGCTGGCCGGCGTGCTCGCCGTGTACCACCAGACTTCCAGCTCATCGTTGCCCGCCAAGGCGTTGACTCCGATGATCGCGCCTTTGGCGGCCTCGGTGAAACCGACCTCGAAGGGGTTCTTGTAAGCCTTGGGGTTATAGGCGGTGCCGCTGGCGGTACGGATGTAACCCACCGCGCTTGAGGTTCCGCCCGGGGCGACAATCCGCGCTCCCACATTCACCGTGATGGGCGCCGCGTATTCGGTGAAGGTGGTGTCGAGTTTGGAGTAAACCCGTTCGAACCAGATCTCGTCGCCATTGGTGTAGCGGATCAGGGATCGCCCGGTGGGATTGGCGGTGGTGACCGTGGTGGAGAACCGGTAATCGGATCCCAATCGCGCGTGAGCCTGAGATGGGTCGTCCTGATAAACCAAGGTCGCGCCGTTGCCCGAGTTCAACTGGACCGCCGTGTCCGCGCTGGGGTCGAGGGACCGGGCATAGAGGGAATATCGCGCCAGATCCGTTGGCCAGTTGAACGCGTAACCCGCATAGGTGTTCGGCCACTGGATGCTCAGGTTACCGAGTTCCATCCAGAAGATCAGCACCTCGTTGCTCGGGATCTCGACTCCGCCGGAAAGCAGCTGGGTGGTCTGGTGCACCGCGAAGAGCCGCGAGCGCAGCGAGCCGGCGGAATAATACTGGTAGAGGAACGGTTCCTGTGGCGCGGTCGTATTCAGACCCGCCACCACCCGCGGTAGGAGCGCCATGTCTCCTCCGGGCGGAAGCACTTGATCGCCGATCGCCACACGGACGAACTCAGGGCGAGCCTCTTTGATCACCTCGACGATCTCGGTGCCAAGGGACTCGCGCTCATCGGGGTTGCCAGCCTTCGCCGAGCCCAGCAACTCGATGAAAACGCGCCCTTCCTGGTTGTAGGCGTGGAGCGCGTTATCGAGGGTGCTGAACCACAAAGTGCGTTTTTCGGGAGGGAGGTTGGAATTGGCGGACGGGTTCGCCACTTCGCCCGGACGCACATAGGCGTCGGCCACGGTCGCCGGAAACAGGGAGTTGTAGACGACGTTGACGGTGGAGACCCGCGAAGTCGGGATCTGGATGACCGGACCGTTGAAACCATTTTCCGTCCAGTAAACCCGCCGCACCGGCTTGGACGGCGAGGCGGAAACCACGTATTGCCGGGTGACTTGCGCACCGGAGGCGCGCTCCTGCCAGGTGATTTCAACCACACCCGGTTGGGTCGCGTACACTTGTTGCGCGTGCTTGCTGTAATAAAACCGCTCGCTGGTGGCGTTGACTGGATTGGGAAGAAAGAACGACTTCTTCTGGTCTTCGGTCAGAGCGACGCCCGCCACGGAAAATGCGGGAGGAGGTATGACGTCGCCCAGTGCGAAGCCCACCTGCCGTCCGACCAACGGCGTCGACATCCGCACGTATTCCACCTGCACGCCTTGGTTGGCGACCGGAGCACCGTTGGCGTAAGGAACTCCCTTGGGGAAGAGCAGGGAGGTGGACCCGGCAGTTTGGCTAGCACTACCCGCCACCACCACGCTTGGGGTCGACACAAGCAGGATACGAATGTCGTCCACCACAGTCGCTACATCCGCCACCCCACTCACCCCCAAACCGACGATGCGAATGGTGTAGGAACCAGCAGATCCTACGGTGACTTGAGAGGACTCAAAGCTCCTCCATTCCAAAGAGGAAAGCGCCGACTGGGCGACGCTTGCCACGAGCACCGGGGTCGAAGCTGAAGAGGCGGTAAGATAAACTTGGAGAGGATTGGCCGGAGTAACGTGCCGACTGATGGCCTTGAAGACTACCTTGTAGGTACCGGAATTCAGCAACACCCCTTGCCTCGCCGAAGCGTTGGCGTTTTGGAAAAAAGCGCCCTGTCGACCACTGGGCGCATCGACGGAAAACCAATCTCCCTTGGTTGCCACGCCCGCGCCGTTTTCAAAAGTCCAGGACGCGCTGGTCGCTGTCGGCGCATACTGAAAGGCACTGACCGCCGGCAGCTCGAATCCTCCGTTTTCGACCATTCCTCCTCGATTGAAAATCCGCGTAGTCTGCCAGCCGCCGATCACGGTGCCCGCACGAAATTGGTTGGCGGTGGGAGTACGCGGGTCAGAAACGATCGACGGTGGTGGCGGCGGCCACGCCGAGGTCGGCTGCTGGCTGAGAATATTGCGGACGTCGTTCTCCAGCGTCGGTGGCGTCTGCGCCGATGAGACGGATGCACCCAAGAGCATCATACCGAGCAATCGCCGGAGGCAAGGGAGGTTGCTTCGCATGTCGGTAGGCGTTCCGTGAGGCTTGGGTTTGGCCTGCTCCTGTTCAGTACTTGATGAAGTAATGAACGTATACGTTCTTCGGGCGTGATTCGTTACCACCGGCAGAATTTGTGACGCCGGAGAGGGAGACCGAGTGGCTATGTTTGCCGTCAAAGGGAATAGCCGAGGGAGCATTGACTACGTCGGGCTCGGTGCCGCGAGCTCCGCGGTCGGCACCATCCGTCGTGGTACTACCGGAATCGTTGACGGAGGACCGCCGGATTAAGCCGCGTTCACCATCGCCGGCATTCGTAAAGTGATTGTGGTTTCCCGCCTCAGTCGTGTTTCCGGAGAGCGTGACGTTGTGCTGATGGGTTTTGATATCCGAGTCTTGGTAGGAACCCACGACTCCGCCCGTGCTCCCATTCGGATAGGCAGCGGTACGGGAATTGGCGTCAGGATCCTGACCTCGACCGGAGTCCACACCTCTCAAGAATACACCGCGAAGATCCGGCACTCGGAAATTGGTGGCATCAACAAAACCCCATCGGGTCGCAATCCTCGCGAAAAGTTCGATCATTCGAGGGTCCGTGCGCGAGTACACCGTGCCATCACATCTCACATACCCGGCAGGAACATCGTCGCCAGCGAAAGCCACGATTGTTCCGACGGGAGTCTTGTCCCGCGTGTCCGCAGTGACCCACCAATCGTTGGCGCTGATACTCTGCACCAGCACGCTCTCCCCCTGGACCTTCAGTCGAATCACGCCGTCGGTCACCCCGTTGAGCGTCCCGCCTGCCGGGGCCTTGACGATATCCGGGGGGGGTCCGTGATCGCGCTTGATCACCAAATACTCGCGCCGGGTAGCCATGGCTCCAGGCAGCGTGATCGTGGTGGCTTCGGCCGAATTGATAACGATCGAGCGGGCGGTGTCGCTCGGCGTCGCGGAAGTAGCCGTCACGTCCTGCGAAACATAGGAAACCTGCGCCAAATTGACCGACGACCCGGCTGCAGTCGAACTCGCCAGAACCAACCGTTCCGCGGAGATACTCTTGTTCGCGACGTAGGCGAACGGCGTGCCGAGAAAAGCCAACCGCGGCAGGATTTCCGCCGGGGTCTGGCCGGGGATGACGATGGTCACGCCAAGGAAGCGATCCTTGCCATCGAACGCACCCGGCAGGTTGGACTGCGCGATGGTGCCCTCGGCCGGAGCGAGCGCCGTGCCCTCGCCGAGACGCACGGAGAAGAGCCCTTTGCTGACGGTCACGATCTGCTTTTCCGACCAGATCACCGCACCGCCCTCCTGAGCGTCGTAAATCTTGAACCGAATCTCGTAATTCGTGGGGGTGGTCGGCGCCAAGACGTTGCCCGTGGCGTCGAGTGCTTTGCCCTGGTAGTCGATCGTACCGGGCGCGCCCTGAATCGTTTGGGCGTGGAGATGGACCGTGAGCAGTGCAGCAACGATCGAGACGAGAAAAAAGGCTGCGCGGGTTTTCATGACGAGGATGCGGTGTTAGGGAAGGAGGAGGGAGGCGGCGTCCGAAACGCGGTTGATGACGAAACTGCCGGAAATCGTGATGGGAACCGGCCGGAGGCCTTCCACCACTTCGGTGTAAGTTCCCCCCAGCATCGTCGAGCCCCAGGAGGGATCGGTCACTCCGGCTACGGAGGGCAGAAACTCGAGTGTGACGGTTCGTTTGACCGTGAGTGACTCCCGACCCGCCGCCAGCTTGGTCTCGAACCTCGCGTCGAGATTGTCGTGGTCCGGATGGAAGCGATGCACGAATGGATTGGAGTCGGAGTCGTAATCGAGCAGGACCTCAAAAACCGATGATCCGGAGCGGCCGATCGAGCCGGAAGTTGCGCTGCGAACCGTACCGACTGGCAGTGAGGCGACGCTCATGCGACCCGAAGCCTTAACCCCAACCGGCAATAATCTCTCCGCCGCGGCCAAGAGCACGCCCGAAGGTTGCGAGGCAACGAAGATCTGCTGTACCAGACGAGTCAGGCCCGTTGAATCGCGATGCAGGAGCAGCGGAACGGAGAAAGAGGCGGGGACCTGTCCAGGCCGGCCCGTCGGCGGCGCAATGGTTACGGTGGGATTCGTGGTGTAACCGGTTCCACCGTTGGTCAAGGTGAGCTGCTGCAGCCTTCCGTTGGGCAACACCACCACCGAGGCCGTCGCTCCGGATCCGCCGCCGCCGCTGATGGTCACCGTCGGGACCGTGGTGTAGAACATACCGGAAGTATTCAGCGAGACCTCAGTCACCCTCCCGCCACTAACGACGGCGCTGGCCGTCGCACGCACCGGAACCACGGCCGCATTTCCCTCGATCTGGGAAACGTCCGATATGACCGCCACCCCCGACCAAAGCCCGTTCAGGTCGCTCGCCACCGCCGAAACCGGGAGATCCATGCTCGTCTGTCCAAGCGAATCCGTCACTCGCAGCAGACCCGCGAAGAGTTGCCCCGGCGTTCCGGCCATCGCGACGCGGTCCACGACCAAGACAACATCGGTCGACTGGCCGGCCGGCAGCGTCACGGTGTAAGCGGACGAACCCACCGTGAGATTGGAATAGGTGAACTCGTTGCCCTCGGCGTCGAGGCCACCTCGCACTTTGAGGGGAATGTTGCCCGTGATGGTGGGAACCACGGTCACGGTCGGGGTCGTCGCCCCGTAGCCAGCACCGCCATTGGTGATGATGAACGATGAAAGCGTGCCGCCAGCGGAGAGCACCGCGGTGGCCGTGGCGCGCGTGCCCGCCGAAGGAGCGGAGACCGTTACGGTCGGCGGAGAAGCGTAAATCAGCGAATTGTTAATGTCGGGGTTGATCGCCGTGACCTTGCCGGCCGTCGCGGCATCTGTGCCCATGAGGGCGGTGCCCGCGGTGATCGACGGAGGCGCCTCGGAGGCCAGCAGGGAGAGATTGATGGTCACGGCCTGCGCCGCGGTCTTGTTGCGCAAGTTAACCTTCAGCACCAATCCGGCCCGACCAAAGTTGAGCCCGCGCTGGTCGGCCAATGATACGGCCACCGGGCCGTAATAATCGGAGTACTTGGTCGCCTGAACCCAATACGCCATGCCTCGGGTCACGCGCTCCGTGGGAGGATTAACCAGCTGGGGATTGCGCGCGGAATTCGGGATGGAGGTCCCGGTCGAAACGTAGTTGGGGTCCGAGGTGCCGCTACTCACCAGCGGGCCGCCCACGTACTTCAGGATGTTGGTCGTGTCGGCCAGCGCGACGCTCTGCGCGAGGAATTGCGAAAAGGTCGGAGCCGGCGAAGTGGTAGGGAAGCCGACGAAATTAACCCCGCTCGTGGTCCAGCGGTAATTGGGTATGACCGGCCGCCCCTTGAGGGTCAGGGTCACAGAGGTGACGCCGTCGGCCACCTTGACCAGATACGCGGCATTGGGCGTGAAAGAGAACAGCGTCGACTGCGAGGGCGCCCCGCGACGCCAGACGCTCCAAGCCGGATCGGTTTGGGATGGGGTGCTCGGATCCGTCGTGAACTGCGGACCGCTCGGCGGGTTCCAACGCCAGACCTCTTGGATCTCGGGCCGATCCGACAACGCGCTGTCGATCGTGGTCACCGCCGGCTCGAGCGAGAGCCAGATCGCGTTCCATCCCACGATCAGGGGATAGGTCTCGGTCTTCCACTGCGCATGCAGCGGCGCTCCCATCACCGCGAAAAGAGCGAGGACCACCGCCCCTTTGCGCCGGAGAAAACCGGCCACGGACAGGAGGATGAACCCCCGCACGAAGCGAACCGAAGTGGCTGGATTGATCATCACGGTTGCGCGGAAGCGGTCACTTGGTTCCCGGCACGAAGCCGTCCTCAGTATCGCCCCGCGCGAAGTACTCGCCGGTGCGGACAGATCCGGAACGCTGGTTGTAGAGCTCGATCACACGCGTGAGCTCGAGGAGATTGATGCGTCCGTCGCGGTTGAAGTCCGCGGTATGCGGTGTCGCCGGGGCGGCCACCACGCCGCTCGCCCGATCAAGATCGGGCGCGAATCCGTCCTCGCCCAGAGTATCGGTACGATAGGCACCTGTCCGCACTTGGATGGACCTCGTGCCGTAAAGTTCGATCACACGGGTCAGTTCAAGCAGGCCGATGCGGCTGTTTCGGTCGGTGTCCGCAGAGTGGAAGGACGGTCCGGCGGGGACAAGCAAAGGGTCCGATTGGGCCAGAACCTGATGCGTTACTCCGTCGCGCAGACCCGATACCATCGTAGTGATGGCGGGCTTGCCCGAGGTGGCCGCAGGTACGGTCACCACGAAACTGAACGAAGGCGCGGGCACAGAAGAAGCCGACCATGCCCATTCCAGAATACCGGAATCTCCCGCGGCTGGTCGCACGGAAGCAGCAGCGGAACTGTCGCTCACGAAAGACCAACCGGCAGGAAGCAGCACCGAGAAGTTCACCTGGGAGAAAGTCGCCGTGAGTTCCGCGCCCAAGTTGATCACGACCCTGCCACCCGGAATGTAGCCAAAGCTTCCCACGTCCTGCTTCGCGGAGATCTGCGGACCGACCGAGGAGCCGGTGACCGTCATCGTACGACTGTCCAAGGAACGCGCGCCGGAGGTGACACGGGCCCAGAAGCTACGGGTGCCTTGCACCGAGGAGAGCGAGAGCACCGCCTTGTTCTGTCCGCTGAGCGGCGAAGAAATGTCGCCGCGCTGGCCCTCATACCACTGGTAAACCAAACCCTCGCCCACGGCATCGACGCGCAGGGAAGCCGCGCCACCCACGGCCACCATCACATCGCCGGTGGCAAAACGGATGTCGAAGCCTGAAGTCGCGGGCGCCGAAACCATGTCGCGGCCACCGTTAGCCATCATGCCTAGGATCGTGACCGTTCCGGGATCAGACGTGTCGAAAAGACTTACCTGAGGCAAAACCGGGGTCTGCAATTGCCAAACAGGGTTCGTGATGAGGATCCACTCGGGGGCGGAAGCGAGCGACTTAGTATTATAACCCCATACATACAAACGGCTTCCTGCATCAAGACCCGCGGTTTGGCTGCTGGAGCCCGTCACGGAGAAGTAAGTGGCTCCGCCATCGGAAAACCAAGAGTTCACGGCGTCGGGCTCCCCCGTCGAAAGTGGAATCCACGCGGTGGACCAGGAGGATTTGGGCTCAATTGCCGGGTCGAAACCCGACTTGAAGACTCCCACCTCAAAAAAGAAACCCCGCGATACCGGCCACGCGTCTCCGTTCGAAAACGCCCCGCTGCCGCCGTTGCCGCCGGAGCTCGTAACGCCGACGCTCTGCTGACCCCAACCTAAGGAAGCGGAGACCAATCCCCCGGCGAGTAATGCGAGCTGTCTGATTTTCACAGGGAGAACGGCGCAGTTTGGACCAACGGAGAGAGCACGCTGGATTTCAGGCGAACGAGGATGGCGGCCGAGGCTTCAAGGAGTTTGGACGCCGTGTAATCCACCCCGTCCAGGGAGGCTTTCTGCCAGGCCGGAGCCGTTCCCGACTTAAGGAAAAAACTCTCGAAGGCGGCTCCATCCCAACGAAAAACCTGGTCTGCGGCCGCCACGGAAACACCCGCCGTGAGACCCGCACCGGCAACCAAACGCAGATCAGCCAAGGATGCCGCAACCGGAAAGGCTGAAACCAGAAGTTGCCCGGAAGAAACAGGGCTGCGCACGAAACGGCCGGACCTCACTTCTCCCGCCACGGTGAAAGTGGCCCCATTCTTCTGGCGCTTGAAGAAAACTCCCACGCCCGGAGGAATGATGGCGTTGTCCTGACTCGTCGAACCGGTGACCAGCGACCGCCACTGGGGGGTTGCACCCTTACGAAAATAGTAAACCGACAGCCCTTTAGCGGTGGAAAAGTACACCTGATCGGCCTCAGCCGGAGCGGTGGCGGAATTAAGCCCCGCCGTGGTTCCAGTGCCGAAAACCGTGGCCAAAGTCCAATGAGGCCGCACGACGACCCGGTGATCGACGAGGGAGGCTATATTGCTCTTGGATAATGTGTTAAGCGCGGACTCTTCAACGACTGCTTTTCCCGAAGCTAGTGACGAGGTAGCGCGTTCATCTATCTCTATTCTATGTCCGATGAAGTCTGTCGCTAATCCGTCACGTTGGGCCAAAACCTCGACGTAGTAGGACGATCCCGGCTGGAGAGCACCGTCGATTGCCAGTCGAACTCCGTTGGCATTCACCAAAGTGATGCCCCCGGAATCCACCGATTCAACGACCCCCGCCACCACCGCAGGTCTCATCAGCGGAACGCCGACAGATACCATCCGGTTTTCCCCGACCGGATAGGACACGACACCCACGACGCTGGCTACATCCTGAGCGATGGCGACGCCCGAGGAAACGCCCAAGGTCGTGGCCAACGCGAAAAGCGAAAACCTGTTTCGTAGGTGGGGCATCACGTTTGCGGAACGTGACCGTCACCGGAAACCCAGCATGTACTCAAGGCAAAATACCCCTTCACCGGCGCTGACTACGCGAGCGTCTAACCCACCGAAAGCGGCTGTCCCCAAGCTTTGGTGTAGATCCGCTTCCTCGGCCTGCCAGCCGTAGGCTTGGCGAAGGCTGGCGTCCCCACGGGGATTCGAACCCCGGT
>Ga0255126_1001078_pt1 | contig 11187 bp, 10 predicted proteins | sample Law_Miss_RepA_8d_FD_188556 | JGI IMG/M metagenome (GOLD analysis project Ga0255126, IMG submission 188556) | Freshwater microbial communities from St. Lawrence River, New York, United States - Law_Miss_RepA_8d | ecosystem: Environmental > Aquatic > Freshwater > River | place: USA: New York... | reverse complement strand
GATAAGCACAGGCGTTTGGTGATAACGAAAGCAAGCGGTGGCAGGATAAATATTCCTATGCGTGAGAACCACATGATCTGGTTGATCGATAAATCAAAGTGTGTGGCAATAATATCGTTTCCACCATTGATAAGTGAGATCATGACGAAAGTAATTGACATAACACCAAGTGCGGTGCGGTTTGGCACATTGCGTGGCCGATCAAGTAAATGATGCTCACGCTTGTCGCCAGTTATCCAACTTTCAATAAATGGGTAGAACGCCATTCCAGTGAAGATAATTCCTGGCACGATTAAAGCTGGAATTAAAATGTTCCATGAGATGGTGTGACCGAATATGTATGTCTCTAATGGGGGAGCCATACGTACTAAACCATCGAGCCAACCCATGTACCAGTCAGGTTGTGAACCTGCTGAAATCTGTCCAGGGGTATATGGACCGTAGAGCCAGATTGGGTTAATGGAAGCTACGGCTGATATGAAAGCGGTGACTCCAAATACTACGAAGAAGAATCCACCAGCTTTAGCCATGTAGACAGGCAAGATGGGATGTCCAACAACGTTAGTTTCTGTGCGACCAACACCTGGGAACTGTGTGTGCTTCTGGTACCACACCAACATCACGTGAACCGTGATGACGGCTAGGAAGATTCCAGGAATGATCAAAATATGAAGGGTAAAGATGCGGGGGATAAAGTCAGTTCCCGGAAATGCTCCACCGAATAAGAAGAAGGTGAGATATGTGCCCACCACAGGGACAGCCTGAATAATCGCTGAAGTAATGCGAAGTCCAGTTCCAGAGAGCAAGTCATCAGGAAGTGAATAACCAAGAAGGCCCTCTACTAGACCAAGAGTAAGAAGAAGAATTCCTAGAATCCAGTTGAACTCACGTGGCTTTCTAAATGCCCCAGTGAAGAAAACGCGCAAAAGGTGAGCAACGATTGCTGCCATAAATATGTTTGCTCCCCAGTGGTGAATTTGGCGCATCAAGAGACCACCGCGAACTTCAAAGGAGATATTCAAAGTTGAGGCATATGCAGCCGACATTTCCAAACCTTGGAGTGGCTCATAAACACCGTTATAAATTACTTCTTTTTGGGAAGGGTCAAACCAAAATGTAAGGAAAGTTCCAGAGAGCAGCAAGATGACAAAAGAATACATACATACTTCACCGAACATGAATGACCAGTGATCAGGAAAGACTTTGTTAAGTGACTTCTTGACCCATTTCGCAGCCCCGAGTCTTTCATCGACAAAGTTGGCTGTATTTCCTACTATTTTTTCAGTTGCGCTCATTGTGAGTTCCGCTCCCAGTAACTAGGTCCGACTGATTCATTAAATGGTGCACGTGCTACTAAATACCCCTCTGCATCGACAGTGATGTCGAGTTGAGGAAGTGGCCTAGCTGCAGGTCCGAAGATGACCTTGGCAGCGCGAGTCACATCAAATGTCGACTGGTGACATGGACATAGCAAGTGTTTTGTTGTTTGCTCATAGAGTGCAACTGCGCAGCCCATATGTGAACAAATCTTTGAAAAAGCAATGATTCCTTCATGGGTCATTGCAAGGCGCTCTGGTGATAACTGAAACTCTTCTGGACGCAAACGAATAAGTAGGACAGGATCTTTTGCAATATCACTTAAAGGGCGGTGTTCTAGGTCAGCAACAGCGGGCAAAACCTGAACTACAGAGCCAACCTCAAGATCTGAAGCCTGAATTGGACGGTCGCCTGGATCCGTCAAGAGACGAGTTCCTGCTTTCCAATTTGTCATCTCTAACTGCTTTCCAGGTAAAGGACCCAGATCGCGAAGAAGAAGAACTGGTGGAAGAGCAAAGAGACCAACGGCTGCGCCAAGTGAGCGCTTAATTAACTTACGGCGACCAAGTTGCACTCCGGCAACACCTTCTTTAACAACCTTGACTAACTCTTCGCGATCTTCATCGCTGGAGCGGAACTCATGGCGCTGATTAACAATCTCTTTATCTGGCATCAAAGTTTTAGCCCAGTGAATGGCAGCAATACCGATGAAAAACAGCGACATAGCCATGCCAATGCCGATGCCTAATTGTTGAGCATTTTGATTACCCATTATTGGGATAAAAATAAACACATCACTTGCAACATAAATGTATGAATAAATCAGAAGTAATGAACCGACACCAGAGAGACCAAAGAGAATTGCAACTTGCTGTTCGGCACGCTTTTCAGAGGCTGGATTTATATCAGTCGCACGAGGAGCATGCACTGGTGCAAAGGAATCTTCAGCTGGAATCAATTCATTAGACACGTCGCGCCTACCTTGCTCTCGTAGTTAGCCACACAGCAATACCAATCAACAGCCCAAGTCCAAATACCCAGATGAAAAGCCCCTCTGTCACTGGCCCAGTGCGGCCCATAGTTGCACCACCTAGATTTGGTTCAGCTTCAGCGGCTTTGATCCACTTGATTACTGAGAGTTTTTCTTCAGGTGTAATAGTTTTATCACTAAAGACTGGCATTGATTGTGGGCCAGTGACCATTGCCTCATAAATATGCTTTGGCTCAACTCCCATAAGAGTCGGTGCGTATTTACCTTGTGTCAACGCTCCACCTTGACCAGCAAAGTTATGACACATTGCGCAGTTATTTCTAAATAACTCTCCACCTTCGGCAGAGTTTCCATCGCGCTCATAATTAAGCTCTGATTCACCTGGAATAGCAGGGCCAGGAGCAAGAGATGCGACATAAACAGCTAGCGCAGCAACCTCTTCTTCGTTATACACAGGTGCTTTGCGCATAGCTTGCGTGCTCATATCAGCCATAGGCATACGGCCAGTTCCAACTTGGAAATCAACAGAGGCAGCTCCTGTGCCAATTAAAGAAGGCGCTATTGCACCACCTTCAGCGTTGAGTCCATGGCAAGAAGAACAACCCTTGAGAAAGATTTGCTTTCCCTCATCGATGGAAGCTGAGCGAGCAAAAACGTTTTCAGTTTCTGTAACAGTCGCACTAGCGACAGAGAAGGTCATACCAATTCCGAGCAGCGCAAATATAAGTAGCAATGGGCCAGCGGCCTTATGTCGACGGTAACGCGATAAGCGCTTCACGAAGTATTTGTGCTCCCTTACTTAATTAGATAGATCGCAGAGAAGAGGGCGATCCACACGACATCGACAAAGTGCCAGTAGTACGAAACAACAATTGCGGTTGTGGCTTGTTCATGAGTAAAGCGTCGAGCCTTAGCAACACGAACCAACACAATAAGAAAGGCAAGAAGTCCACCGGTCACGTGCAAACCGTGGAAACCAGTAGCGATATAGAAGATAGATCCGTAGGCAGTAGAGGAGAGAGTTAGACCTTCTTCGACAAGAGCTGCGTACTCAAAAATCTGACCGCCAATAAAGAAAGAACCCATCAAGAAAGTCAGAGCGAACCATTCGCGCATTCCCCATTTGTTCATCTGCAGAATGGAACCTGTGCGGTGATTCTGGAAACGTTCTGCAGCAAAAACACCGAACTGGCATGTGACAGATGAGAGAACAAGAATTGTTGTGTTCAGTGCTGCAAAAGGGATATTGAGAATTTCACCGGCCTCTGTCCAAATAGTTGGACCTTGCACGGCGCGTGTGGTGAAATAAATTGCAAACAGTGCAGCAAAGAACATCAGCTCACTTGATAGCCACACGATTGTTCCAACGGCTACTGCGTTGGGGCGGGTGATCTTGTGGTGGGTTGCTACTGCTGCGCTGGACATGCCCTTATTATTCCCGAAAACTACGCCTGCGTCTTATGGGAGAGCCCTTTCGGAACCGGTATTCGCCCTGTTTAGGAGTGAAACAGCCCACAGATTTTTCACGGCAAAAATCAGCTCGCACACCCATTGCGGGAGCCTAGGATTAGGCCATGGCAAAGAAGCAGATCCTCATTTATGCAGATGATTCATCTGTGCGAAAGGCAGTAATTGATGCCTTGGGCACTAGAACTGCCAGCGATGTAGCCGAGCATCAGATTCATGAGTTTGCAACGGCGCCCGCTCTTCGTGCCTACGTCGATAACAACTCAAAGATCGATCTTTTCATCCTCGATGGTGAAGCCGTTCCAGAGGGAGGTTTAGGTGTTGCTCGACAACTCAAAGATGAAGTCTTTAACTGCCCACCAGTTTTAGTTATTACAGGCCGCAAAGAAGATGCTTGGCTCGCCGCATGGTCAATGGCAGAGGCCTCGGTTATCCACCCGATTGATCCATTCACTTTAGCTAAAACCGCTGCCGAGCTACTTCGCGGCACAACCCCTGCTGTAGTGTAAAAAATGTCGAAGGAGTTATGGGAGCGCTTTTTCTTAACTCTTGAAAGCGGTCTGAATCTAGAACCAGCCGATGTTCAGTGGTGCATGAAGCAGATTTTAGAAGGCCGAGCAGATTCAGAATTGATTAAGAGGTTTCTTCTAGCCCTAAAAACCAAAGGTGAAACAAGTGAAGAAGTGGGCGCATTAGTTGCCCAGATGTATGAACATTGCGCACCTATTTCGATTACAGAGCGTGCAGTTGACACTGTTGGCACAGGTGGCGATGGTGCCCACACGATAAATATTTCAACAACGGCAGCGATCATTGCAGCAGCAGCTGGGGCCAAAACCGTGAAGCATGGTAACCGCGCGGCATCTTCTAAATCAGGGGCTGCAGATCTATTAGAGGCGCTAGGTGTTGCAGTAACACTTGATGGCAAAGGCGTAGAGACTACTTTTGCACAGCTTGGAATTGGCTTTTGCTTTGCTCCGGTTTTTCATCCAGCCATGCGCTTTGCAGCACCTGCTCGTAAAGAATTAGGTGTGCCAACAGTTTTTAATATCTTAGGACCGCTATCAAATCCGGCGAAACCAAAGGCTGCGGCAATAGGTGTAGCAAATGATCGGATGCATTTAGTGATGGCCCAAGTACTTGCTGATAAGGGCGTAGATGGCTTTGTTTTTCGGGGCGATGATGGCCTAGATGAGATAACTCTTGCAACGACTACATCTGTTTTAAGTTTAGGCAATGGTCAGATATCGAGTGACTTACTTGACCCTTTAGATTTTGGATTTTCAAGAGCACCCATCTCAGCACTTGCTGGGGGAGATGCCAGTGAAAATGCACGCATCACTAGCGCGATTTTTGCTGGTGAAAAAGGTGCACCCAGGGATGCTGTTGTCTTAAATGCAGCAGCAGCCATTGCTGCTTATGAAGGTGAGATGGAGTTAAACCTGCACAATCGAATGCAAAAGGCAATTGATAGAGCCACGCAAGCAATAGATAGTGGGGCAGCGGCTGCGCTTCTTTCGCAGTGGGCAGCCCTTAGCCAGAAACTAGCCTCTTCTTAACTTTTTTAAACTGCGGCAAGGTAGTAATTCCAAAGCCGCCTAGACGTTCAATAATTCCATGCAAAACATCTACCGTTGCACGGGCATCATCGAGTGCTCGGTGTGTGGGAGAAGTAGTTGCGCCAAAGAACTCTGCCAACGTTGTCAACTTGCAGTTAATGACATCATCTTTGGTCAGGACATATCTAGCTAATCTGGCAGTGTCAGCAACATGATGAGTCGGCCATGGGTAATTTAAGTATGCAGCAGCAGCTTTGAGGAATCCCACATCAAAAGGTGCGTTGTGTGCAACTAAAACATTCTCATTTTCTGGTCCCATAAACTCAATAAATGATGGAAAGACTTGGCCGATTGTTGGGGCATTGGCCAGCATCTGATCTGTAATGCCGGTGAGCTGAGTAATAAACTCTGGGAGTTCAACTCCAGGGTTAACGAAAGTTTCAAACTCTCCGATTACTTCACCGCCACGCACTTTGACTGCGCCAATCTCTGTAATACCTGCGCCAGTAGATGGCGCAGCACCTGAGGTTTCTAAATCAACAACCACAAAAGTGGTTTGGGACAGATGCATAGTGGAGATAGTAAGTGATTGGACCGTCATTGAAAGTGCGCGTATTGTGTTGTCCATGGCCGTTGAAACAGCACCCCCAGGTTGGATGCAAGATTGGTCGGCGCAAGGTTCAGGCAAGAATGCTCGCATTGGCGTCTTACTAGTCCATGGATTTACTGGTGCGCCCCCTTCAATGCGCCCATGGGGAGAGTTCCTTCACAACCACGGTTACACCGTTCGCGTCCCATTGTTGCCTGGCCATGGAACTAAGCCGGAAGATCTCAACAAAGTTAAATGGCAAGAGTGGCCGGCAAAGGTACAGGCCGAACTAGATGAGCTTTATAAAAACTGCGACCAAGTTTTCATCGCTGGCTTATCTATGGGTGGTGGAACAACGCTTCATGTCGCCCAAAAAAATAATGATCGGCTCTCAGGTTTGATTCTGGTGAATCCAATGATTCACGTGGCACACATGCCCCACCAACTTGTCTACCTTATCTCTTACTTTCAGAAACTGCGCTCAAGTGTCGGAAATGACATCAAACGCCCTGGCATTACCGAACATGGTTATGACGCTATGCCAACGCGTGGAGTAGCAGAGCTGTTGAAGATGTTAAAGCTAACGAGAAAGAACTTGAGTAAGGTGACTGTTCCAGTTCAGCTCTTTCATTCAGTAGAAGATCACACTTTGCCTGTGTCGAACACTGAAATCATTATGGCTGGCTTGGGTTCAGCCAATAAATCACGCATTGAACTAGTCAACAGTTATCACGTTGCCACCCTTGATTATGATCAAGAGTTGATTTTCCAAAACTCACTTACTTTTATCCAGGGGCTTCAGAAATAGTTTTTTAGCTGCTCTTGCATGAAGAGAGCGTGTTATTGCTGTTCTAACGTGGACCGTACTGGGATCGAACCAGTGACCCCCACAATGTCAATGTGGTGCTCTACCGCTGAGCCAACGATCCTTGCTTAAGTGAGAAATCATACCTCACGCAAATATGTAGTGATTAGCGGCTGTAGTCATCCTCAATACGCTCAATATCATCTTCACCAAAGTATGAGCCGCTCTGAACTTCAATAAATACAACTGGCTCGTTGCCAATACTTGCTAATCGATGAAGGTCGCCTTGGGGGATGTCGATTGAATCTCCAGCTCCCATTGTTATTTCAACACCATTGTGGGTGACCTTTGCTTGCCCACTAACAATGAACCAATGCTCAGAACGATGTTGGTGGCGCTGATACGAAAAGCGTGCACCAGCATTAACTTCGATTCGCTTTACTTTGTGATCTGAACTTTCAGACAAGATTTCATAGCGACCCCACGGTCTGACGTCTTGGCCCATGAACTCTTCCCTTTACTCGTACTACAAGTGGAGGTCGGAACGGGATTTGAACCCGTGTAGAGGGATTTGCAGTCCCTTGCCTCGCCTCTCGGCCATCCGACCAAAAACTAACGCCGTTCATTTTTCACGTGAACGGCGATAAGTTTTGAGAGCGGACGACCGGGTTCGAACCGGCGACCTGAACCTTGGCAAGGTTCCGCGCTACCAACTGCGCTACGTCCGCGAGGTGGCCAAATCTATCGTAGGTGAGGCCTAAGCGCCAAAGTGGGAATTCAATGACTACCTTTACCTTGTGACTTCATCTCAGAATGCGCCTATTTTTTGGATGAATGGGCGATTGGCTACGGGTCTTTCTCAGAGTTCAGATGATCCTGCATGTTTGGAAGATGGGGGATTCTGGGCAGTTTCAACAACTTTTGAAGGTGAATTTCGCGCAGCAAAATTTGATCATGTTGTAGAAGCTCCATTTCCACACACTCCATGGGAAAAAATAAGTGGAGGCTGGTCAAGTAGTTTTAATGAAAACCAATACACCGCTTATGTGAAGAAAGTGCAGGAGCACATTTCACAAGGCTGGGTGTATCAAGTAAATGCTTGTAGAGAAATATCTATCAATGTTGAAGTCGAAAACCTTCGTGGTCTTTTCTCGCTTATCCTTGAAAAAAACCCTGCGCCGTGGGCCTGTTACTTCCAAGCACCTGGAATCGATATTGCCTCTGCATCTCCTGAGCTATTCCTTAAGCGTGAAGGAAAGCGCATTCGCACATCACCCATTAAGGGAACTGCCCCTGTCGGCACTACTGATTTTGGCGTGAAAGATAGAGCTGAGAACGTGATGATTGTTGATCTAATGCGCAATGATTTAGGGCAGATTTGTAAGAGTGGAAGCGTCACTGTGCCACGGCTCTTATCTACTGAAGCACATCCAGGCTTAGTGCATTTGGTCTCAGATATTGAAGGTGAGTTAAAAGAGGGCACATCGTGGTCAGAGATTTTCACACTACTGAGCCCTCCTGGCTCTATTAGCGGTGCTCCAAAATCCTCTGCTGTTTCTGTCATCGAGGAAAACGAGGGTAAGCGTGGCCCATATTGCGGTGCACTTGGTTGGGTGCAGGGAGATCAAAGTGAGCTCTCTGTTGCGATACGAATCTTTTTTAAAGATGACAAACTGCGTTTTGGAACAGGTGCTGGAATTACATGGGCCAGCGTTGCAGATGATGAATGGGAAGAGACTCAACTTAAGGCCAGACGTTTAATTTCACTTGCCGGTGGTGTTTTGTGAAAGTAATTTATAACGGTGAATTAGGAAGTATTGACGATGTGCCGGCATCAAATGATGGATGGCTAGAGGGCAAAGGCATCTTTGAGACGATTAAGAGCGTTGGCAATAAAGCCTTTTCACTCGGCAGACATATTGCCCGAGCAGAGAAAAGTGCGCACGAACTAGGACTAGCGCTTCCAACTGCGGAGCAGATTTTCGAAGGTGTGGAATCACTTTTGGCAGCAGCACCACAGGGCCTAGGAATGCTTCGCATTTGCTTTGATAATCGAGGTAATTGGTTAGCAGTGCATATGCCATACACAGAGCAGTTCAAAAGTTGTGATGTGCGAATTCATCCGCAGGCCATAACTGGTGATGTTCACAAAAGATTTCCTTATAAGAACCGATTAGAGATTCTTGAACAAGCGCGAGCCGCCGGCTTTGATGATGCAATCACATGTAACGCTGCTGGAAATATCACAGAAGGATCGGTCACCAATCTCATTGTCTGTATTGATGGCCGATGGATAACATCACCGATATCTGATCTACTGTTGCCTGGAATTATTCGTGAACTGTTGATTGAGAACGAGCTATTGGCCATTGAGAGCATCCCAGTGGAGCGGCTCTCAGAAATTACGTCGGCCTTCTTTATTAGTAGCTTGCGTTTATCTCATGCCATTTCATCGATTGATTCAAGGCCGTTGCATCTTTCACACGCCTTCGGGGAAGAAATAAAGGCGTTGGCACATAAGTATTCGGTAGGCTAGCCACATGATTCAGGTAAGCGTTGATGGTGCTGCACGCTCCATAGAGGCAGATCAACGCCCCACCCATCTATTTGCAGATAATAAGGAAGTCGTTGTTTGCCGCATTAATGGAGTTCTTAAAGATCTTTGGACAGATCTACAAGAAGGCGATGTTGTTGAATCTGTTTTAATCAACTCACCTGATGGTCTCTTCGTTCTTCGCCACTCAACGGCCCACGTTATGGCACAGGCTGTGCAAGAAGTATTTGCTGATACAAAGCTTGGAATTGGTCCACCGATCAAAGATGGTTTCTATTACGACTTTGATCCAAAGACGCCTTTTAATCCAGATGATCTAACCAAGATTGAAAGCGTTATGCGCAAGATTGTTAAAGACGGTCAGCGCTTTCGTCGCCGCGTCATTACTGAAAAAGATGCATTGGCTGAACTTTCACATGAGCCGTATAAATGTGAACTCATTGGCATCAAAGGACCTGCTGGAGAAGAAGCCAGTGTTGAAGTTGGGGGAGCAGAACTCACCATCTATGACAACTTAGGTCGTGATGGAAACCCTGTGTGGTCAGATTTATGTAGAGGCCCGCACCTACCTTCAACAAAACAGATTCCGGCATTTAAATTAATGCGCAGCGCAGCTGCATATTGGCGTGGCTCTGAAAAAAATCCTATGCTCCAGCGCATCTATGGAACTGTATGGCCATCACAAGATGAACTCAACGCGCATTTAGAGCTTCTTGCAGAGGCTGAAAAGCGTGATCACCGTCGCCTTGGTACTGAGTTAGATCTCTTTTCTTTTCCAGAAGAGATTGGCTCAGGACTTGCAGTTTTTCATCCCAAAGGCGGAATCATCCGTCGTGCGATGGAGGACTACTCACGCAAGCGCCATGAAGAAGAAGATTATGAGTTTGTCTACTCACCACATTTAACTAAGGCAGCCTTATTTGAAAAATCTGGTCACTTGGATTGGTACTCCGAGGGAATGTATCCACCGATGATCATGGATGAAGAGCTCCATGCCGACGGAACTATTAAAAAGCCTGGCCAGCAGTATTACATGAAGCCAATGAACTGCCCGTTCCACAACCTTATTTTCCAAGCCCGTCAACGCTCTTATCGCGAGCTCCCACTTCGCCTATTCGAATTTGGAACTGTTTATCGATATGAAAAATCTGGTGTGCTCCATGGAATCACTCGTGCTCGCGGTTTCACACAAGATGATGCACATATTTATTGCACAAAAGAGCAGATGGCAGATGAGCTGGATTCATTGCTCACTTTCGTTCTTAACCTGTTGCGCGACTATGGACTCAATGATTTCTATCTTGAACTCTCAACTAAGAACCCAGAAAAGTTCGTGGGAGAAGATTCAGATTGGCAAGAAGCAACTGAGACTCTCCGTAAAGCTGCCGTTGCACAGAACCTAGAACTTGTTCTAGATGAGGGCGGCGCAGCGTTCTATGGTCCAAAGATTTCTGTGCAAGCAAAAGATGCCATTGGCCGCACGTGGCAGATGTCAACGATTCAAGTGGACTTCCAACTTCCACAACGTTTTGAACTTGAGTACTCAGCTGCAGATGGTTCACGCCAGCGTCCAGTAATGATTCACCGTGCTCTGTTTGGCTCTATTGAAAGATTCTTTGGGGTTCTGACCGAGCATTACTCAGGTGCGTTTCCACCATGGCTTGCTCCTGTGCAGGCAGTTGGTATTCCAGTCGCTGAAGCTTTTGCTGTTTACTTGGCAGATGTGATTGAGCAGATGAAGAAAGCCGGCATCCGTGCAGAGCTAGATGCATCTGATGATCGCATGCAAAAGAAGGTGCGCAATGCTCAGATGCAAAAGGTGCCATTTATGGTTATTGCAGGTGAAGAAGATATGGCTGCTGGTGCTGTCTCATTCCGCTATCGCAATGGTGAACAGAAAAATGG
>Ga0255126_1001069_pt1 | contig 11242 bp, 10 predicted proteins | sample Law_Miss_RepA_8d_FD_188556 | JGI IMG/M metagenome (GOLD analysis project Ga0255126, IMG submission 188556) | Freshwater microbial communities from St. Lawrence River, New York, United States - Law_Miss_RepA_8d | ecosystem: Environmental > Aquatic > Freshwater > River | place: USA: New York... | reverse complement strand
CCCTCTGTGTCTCTGTGCCTCTGTGTTTCAAAACCCTCCCACTAAGCTTCCCCCCCACCACTGTATTTAAAATAGCACCTTCTCGCATACCGCACTTAATAGTATCGACTACCAACCCCCTAGTACTATTAACCATTCTTGATCATTCAATCGAAGATCAACGAATCACAGTATAGAAACCTTGCCGCGTATCGATTGCCGCGATAACGTTCAAGCATCTGAACCCGAGTCTACATTACATAGTTTCGGTGCTGTGGGAATAAGGAGCCCACATCTGAAGAGCAATCGTTGCTCGAGGGCGAAATCAATCTTGCTCTGAGAATTCTTTCTCGCCTTAAGGTGCATTAACTGACAGCCTGGTTTGCGATTGGCGATCTTGAAGGAGGATTGTCGAAAGCGATTACGCACAAGTCTTCGATGACGGTTTATCACGTGCGAAACTCCTGCAGTTCGGATTTTCCGAAGGGAGCTCTGTGGGGATTTTGTGCGCACATGACGTTTCTAACAATTAACGACGAATGAGAAAAAAATGAAAAAAACAATGAGCAAATCAAGCATTTTCGGATGGGGCTGTGGCGTATTTTTGTCTTTGGTTACCGCGGGAATGTTCAATACGGCGAATGCCGGAACTCTCACCTTCACCGACCTGAACCTTGGGGATGCCATGAGCATTACTGGGGTTACCAATACTGCGAACGGAGTGACCGTGACGGAGAACTACGCGGAGTCGACAAGGATTCCCTATTCCTCGTTGGTACCTATTTATCCAGATGCAGGGAATGAGGCGCTTGTTACATCTGCCCATACGTATTTCGATAAAGTGGTGACGTACAGCGGTTTTCAAACCGGTGATCTCGCCGAATTCGAATTTCAGATCACCAATAGTACGAATCGCAATTGGTGGGATTATCACTATGAAATTTGGAATGATGATTTCACTGCAAGGCAGCAAGCACCTTGGGCATCTCCCAATCCAAATTCTGGCAATTTACCAACCCTTTACTCCGATCAGTTCACTGGGTTAGTGATTCACCCGAACGTTGCAACGTTTCACAGTTTCGCAGGTTCCGGTGAACGACATTTGAAGGGGGCAATGGGGATTTATACTTTGCGAATGGAACTCTATTCGTTCAACAACACTGGAAGTGGATCTTTCGGATTGCGTCAGGTTGCCACAACGGTTCCTGAGCCAGCATCGATGGCGATCTTCGGCCTCGGGTTCAGTTTTGTGATGGCAGCTCGTCGCAAGCGAGCGAAGTCGGCGAATCACGAGACTCCATCAGTCATCTAATCCCTGACACTTGCATCGAGATCACTAGCGGCAAATTTATCGATCTAGACTTCTCACCAACGAAACTCCCGCAGTTCGGATTTTCCGAACCGCGCCCTGGTGAGCATTCGTGCGCACATGACACTACAAACCATCAATAATGAATGACAGAAAAATGAAAAAATCAATGAGTAAATCGAGTATTTTCGGGTGGAGTTTTGGCGTATTTCTTTCGTTCGCATCCATGGGATTTTCCAATTACGCGAACGCAGGTGTCCTGAACGTCACCGATTTAAATCTTGGGGATGCAATGAGCATCACAAGTGTCACCAATACGGCTTCAGGCGTAACGGCAACGGAGTCATATGGGGAGTCAACATTGATTCCTTATTCATCACTGGTTCCCATTTATCCGGACGCAGGAGATAAGGCTCTTGTTACACCCTCCTCGACGTATTTTGACAAATCGGTGACTTACTCCGGTTTCCAAACAGGGGATCTGGTCGAATTTCAATTCGAAATCACCAACAACAGCCTCTATCCTTGGCGGGATTTCCACTTCGAAATTTGGAATGACGATTTCACGGCAAGGCAACAAGCACCGTGGGCATCACCCAATCCAAATTCGGGCAACTTACCGACCCTTGCCTCCGATCAGTTCACCGGATTGGTGATTCACCCGAACGTAGCAACATTTCACAGTTTTGCAGGTTCCGGCGAACGTCATAATATTGGCGAAATAGGCACTTACACCTTGCGTATGGAGCTTTATTCGTTCAACAACACTGGGAATGGATCGTTCGGTTTGCGTCAGATTGCAACCACTGCCGTTCCTGAGCCAGCATCGATGGCAATCTTCGGACTCGGGTTCAGTTTCGTGATGGCGGCTCGCCGAAAGCGAGCTAAAACGGTCAATAATGAGACTCCAACCGTCATCTAATCGTTGCTGGATTCCCATTCCAACCGAATGCTTCGCTCCTTATTTTACGCACACGACATCCTTGCGTAAAAGTTGGCTTCATGAGTTGGGAATGATTTGCTCCTTGTGTGTTTTCCACCCCCGGAAACTTCATGGCGATCATTCCCTACTCCTGAGCCTTTATGGCGGAATGAGAACGAAGAGGAAAGCACTCCTTTACGCAGCCCGCTTCTGGGTCATTTAGTTGAATTCGAATAAACATTTTTCGAACACGAATTCAATCTTGCACTGAGATTTCTGTCTCGTCTCCAAGTGCTTTTGGCGAATACCAGGTTTGCAATTGAAGGCCTGGAAGGGGATCGCCCATAGCGATTAAGCGATCGCTTCACTACGGTTTTTCTCGTACGAAGTTTCTGCAGTGCGAATTGTCCAATAATTTCGCTGTTGGGGGATTCGCTCACACACTACCTTTCTTTTCACCAAAAAAGATTAAAAAATGAAAACGTCAATGAGCAGATCGCGCGTTTACCATTGGGGCCTTAACTTGTTTCTAGCGCTTGCTGCGAGTATTTGTACTCCGGCGAATGCAGGAACAGTTTCATTCTCCGACTTGAATCTTGGGGATGCGATGAGCATTACTGGGATCACCAATACTGCGAACGGAGTGACTGTGACGGAGTCGTATGGGGAGTCGACCAAGTTTCCGTATATGTCGCTTGTTCCCATTTTCCCCGATGGGGGAAAAACAGCGTTCCTCACGCAAAACCATACCTACTTCGACAACTTAGTGACATACAGCGGTTTTGCATCCGGGGATCTCGTTGAATTCCAATTTGAAATCACCAACCATACGGATCGATACTGGAGGGATTATCACTATGAGATATGGAATGATGACTTCACAGCAAGACGGCAAGCTCCGTGGGCTTTTCCCAATCCGAATTCGGGCAATTTGCCGACACTCTTCTCCAATCAGTTCACAGGGTTAGTGATTCATCCAAACGTAGCAACATTTCACAGTTTTGCTGGTTCCGGTGAGCAGCATGATGTAGGGGAAACGGGGATCTACACGCTGCGGATGGAGCTTTATTCGTTCACGAATTCCGGAAGTGGAACCATGGGATTGCGTCAGGTTGCCACTACGATCCCTGAACCGGCATCGATGGCAATCTTCGGGCTCGGTTTCAGTTTCGTGATGGCGGCTCGCCGAAAGCGAGCCAAGACGACTAACCATGAAACTCCAACCGTCATCTAATCGTCATCCAGTCGCTTTTGGATACCCCGTTCGAACCGAATACTTCACTCCTTCATTTTACGCATACGACATCATCGCGTAAAAATTGGCTCATGAGTCGGGAATGATTTGCTCTTTGTATGTTTCCCGGCCCGGAAACTCCACGGCGATCAGTCCCCTCTCGTGAGCCTTTTCGCTTAGCCAAGAGGGGTTTTGGGGCTGCGTTGGTATAGTGGACAGTTGGAAGAATAACCGTATGGTATTGCTATCGTGGGAGGGAATAGCCAAAGAGTGAGTCATTGGAGTTTGCGATGCAACTGCGTGTCTTGGACAGTCATACGGGTGGAGAACCGACACGGACAATTTTGTCGGGAACACCATTAACCCAAGCGATTGCTTCGGGGGAGCCTCGCCCAAGTGTCGCACAGAGGCTTGAGACGATGCGCCGCGACTTTGACTTTCTGCGGACCGGCTTGCTGCTTGAGCCGCGCGGTTCGGAAGTCATGGTAGGAGCGATAGTAGTACCACCCGAGAATCCGGCCAATGCAGCCGGTGTGATTTTCTTCAATAACGTTGGTTACCTCGGGATGTGCGGGCACGGTACGATCGGGGTCGTCGAAACATTGCGGTATCTCGGACTGCTTGCTCCGGGCAAGCACACCATTGAAACGTGCGTGGGCAATGTCATTGCCACGCTGCATGAGGACCGAAGTGTTACGCTGCAAAATGTCCCGAGTTATCGAATCGCGAAAGATGTCCCGTTGGACCTAGCCGTCACCAGCGGCCTTGTTTGCGACAGCCTTGTTTGCGACGGGCTTGTTTGCGACGTGGCTTATGGCGGCAACATGTTTGCACTGGTCGATGTTTCCGATCAAGGGTGGATGGAACTCTCGTCAGCGAAGCTCATCGAGTTGGCGACGCAAGTGATGGAGTCAGTGCGTGTTGCCTATCCAAGTGTTGATCACGTTGAATTCTTTGCTGAACCGAAGAATCCTGAAAATTCTTCCCGATCCTTTGTGTTGTGTCCTGGCGGACAATACGACCGGAGTCCATGCGGAACAGGCACCAGCGCGAAACTGGCTTGTTTAGCAGCGGATGGAAAGCTTCAAGCCGGCGAGGCTTGGCGGCAGGAGAGTTTTATCGGAAGTGTCTTTGAGGGGAGTTTCGAGTGGGTTGATCGCGATAAGGGTGTGATCAGCCCTTCGGTAAGATCCCGGGCTTTCGTCAATGCCGATCTGCAACTCATCGTCGATCCCGAAGACCCGTTCGCTTGGGGTATCCCTTCGGTGTAGAACTGACAAGCTTTCCGCGTGTGTGCTTGTGTTTCGGTAGATGCGGGTTTTGGGTTGGGGAGTCTCAGCGATGAATAAACGATGGGTGTATCGAAGTCATGATGCGGGAAGTTTCATGGCTTTTGCAGATCAGTTGCAGATCGACCCAGTGGTCTCGCAACTTCTACTAGCTCGCGGAATCAATGGCGTGGAGAGTGCCAAGCTATTTTTAGAGAGCAAGTTCGCGGACTTGCGCGACCCTGAACTCCTTCCAGGGATCAACGTGGCTTGCGAGCGGATTTTACGAGCCGTACGCGATCGAGAATCGATCACGATTTATGGGGATTATGACGCAGACGGAATGTGTGCGACGGCGATTTTAACCTCATGCCTAGAGTTGCTCGGCGCGGATGTGCATTACTTCGTTCCGAACCGATTAGAAGATAGCTACGGCTTGAGCTGTGAAGCTATTGAGCGACTGCATCAGTTGGGACGCAAGTTGATCGTGACGGTCGACTGTGGGATCGGATCGCATACTGAGGCGAAGCGGTGTCGGGAGCTGGGGATGGAGCTCATTATCACCGATCACCATACGGCGGGCACCGAACTTCCGGATGCTGTAGCGATCGTCCATCCGGGGTTACCGGGTGCTGGGTATCCTTTCGCTGGTTTGTGTGGAGCGGGCGTTGCCTTCAAAGTGGCTTGGAGGCTCTTTCAAATGGTCGCCGGTGGGAAGAAAGTATCCGAGGCACAGCGAGAGTACTTGTTACAAGCCATGACGATCGCGGCGATCGGAACGGTGGCCGATGTGGTTCCTTTGGTAGACGAGAATCGTATTTTGGTGCGAACAGCGATGCAATTGATGGGGAAACATTCTCCTCTTGGTTTGCAGGAACTGATCAAGCAGACGAAGTTGGAGGGGAAGAGTGCATACCAAGCGGAAGACATCGCATTTACTCTGGCACCAAGGTTGAATGCGGCGGGGCGATTGGGTCAAGCACAATTAGGGGTGGAGTTGCTGACGACCAAAGACAGGGAGCGAGGTTTAGTTTTAGCGCAGTACTTGGATCGACTCAATGGTGATCGAGAGTCGATTGAACGCAGCATCACACTTGCGGCGAGCAAACAAGCGAAAGAGCAACTTGAGGCTTCGAATGAGCCAGTGCTGGTATTGCATTCTCCAGGTTGGCACTTGGGAGTGATTGGGATTGTCGCAAGTCGGTTAGCCGATCGATTCCACAGGCCGGTGGTGGTCATCTCCAGTGACCCACACGGTCAAAAACCAGCGACCGGGAGTGGACGCTCGGCGGGAGTGATCGATTTGCATGAAGCTTTGGAATCTTGCCGCGAGCATTTGATCGGCTGCGGTGGTCACGCTGCGGCAGCAGGACTGCGGATTGAAGATCGCAACATACCGGTGTTCCGCGAAGCATTGAGCGACTTTGTGCGAGGAAGGCTCGGAGAGCGGGATCCGGAGCAGACCCTTACGGTCGATGCGGAAGCGACATTTGTGGAGTTGAGTTTGGGGACCGTAGGGATGATCGAGCGGATGGCTCCATTTGGAGCAGGGAACCCTCGCCCCGTGTTTGTAGCTAGCGGAGTCGAGTTGCATGAACCGGCGAAGTTGTTTGGTCAAGGGGATCGGCATGTGGGGGTCCGGTTCAAACAGCACGGACAAATTTTGCGTGCGGTAGCCTTTTCGCAACCAGAATGGGCAGAACGGATCAATGCCCATGACGGGCTATTTGATTTGGCGTTTCGAGCAAATATCAATGAGTTTCAGGGCTATCGTCGAGTAGAATTGCAGCTTATCGACTGGCGAGGCAGTTCGCAAAAAGGGTAACAGGATATCAGGGTAACGGGATATCCCGTGCAGCAAAGATGTAGCAGTTATCTAGAGATGTCGCAATTATCAAAGATGCAGTTATCAAAGATGCCGGGGGTATCGAGGTGAGTGAATTGAGCATTGGGAACAGCCAGCCGATATTGCAGATCGAATCGGTGAGCAAACGATATGGGGCTGCACAAGTGCTTCATGATGTCTCGCTGGAGTTACCCACAGGGGTCGTAGGGCTACTTGGGCCCAACGGTTCAGGCAAAAGCACCCTTATCAAATCGATCTTGGGATTGGTTTCAATTGATAAGGGGCAGGGTCAAGTGCTGGGCTTGCGATGGCCTTCTCAAGTGCGCGAATTGCGGGACCGGGTCGGTTACTTGCCGGAGGACGACTGCTACATCCAAGGCTTGCAAGGAATCGAATCGATTCAATTGATGGCGAGGTTATCTGGGCTTAGAAAGCGAGAAGCGTTGCGTCGTGCCCATGAGGTTGCCGATTACTGCGATTTGGGCCAGGAGCGATATCGCAACGTAGAGACCTATTCGACCGGGATGCGACAGAAGCTCAAGTTCGCGCAAGCGTTGGTGCACGATCCGCAGTGGGTAATCCTCGATGAGCCGACGACAGGGCTTGATCCGGTCCAGCGAGAGCAGTTTCTCGATCGCATATCAACGCTAGCGAAAGAGAAGGGCAAAAGCGTCTTGTTATCGACTCACATTTTGCACGATGTCGTCAAGACTTGCGACCGCGTGGTGATTTTGGTTGGAGGTAAAGTTCGATTGGACGATACGCTCGAGCGGTTGCAGCGACCTAGCAAGGAAGGGATCCATGTTAGCGTCCTTTCGGGCGCAGCGGGTCTTGCTGGAGCTTTATCGAGCAAGGGGATTGAATCCAAGGTTTCATCCGATGGAGAGTTGGTAGTGCTCGGCAGTGGAGAGTCGCTGAGCAAACAGATATGGGAATCGAGTGTTGAGGTTGGGGTAGTTGTGCATCGCATGGATCGAGCGAGAAACTCGCTTGAGCAAGCTTTTTTAGATGCCGTAAAGGGTTAAGCCGCAGAGGGTTAAAAGGGAAATTGGGGAGCGAGAGACGATGCCGTTGTTAGATATTGGGTATAGAAGTTGGCAAGGAGAGCGAACGGAGAGATGGACACGATCGCTGGTATTGGCAAGTACAGGAATCCATTTGGTCTGGCAGGGGGTGTGGATCAAACGAGTGCTGATGTTTGCGGTGTTCCCCTGTTTGGTCGCAGGGGTGATGGTTGCGATCATGGAACAGTATTTTGAACAGGGAAGTCTTGCAAGGGCAGCGCAGCAGATGCAACAACTGGAAAACGCTCGCCAAGGAAAGCAAATGGGCAATCCCATGGGCATCAACTGGGAGAAAATGACAAGCGATCCAGACCAGGGACGTCATTATGCTTGGGCATTTATCCTTTACACTTTATTCAGATATCCGCAGGTTTTTGGAATGGTTGTGGTGATGGGGTTAGTCGCGCCTCGACTGATTAGCTATGACTTGAGATCGCGCGGTTATCTTTTGTATTTATCAAGGCCCCTGACGCCTGGCGAGTACATCTTTGGTAAAGCGTTAGTACTTTATTTTCTATTGTTCATGATCTCCGCGCTTCCGGCGCTGATGATCTACTTAACGGGACTGGTTTTAAGCCCAGACTCGACGGCGTTTTTTCAGACTTGGGACTTACCACTGCGTATCTTGCTTGCGACGGCAGTGCTGATGATACCCACGACGGCCGTCGCCTTGGCCTTTTCTTCTGTAACCCAGGAAAGTCGGTTCGCCGGCTTCGCTTGGTTCGCCCTATGGGTTTTGGGAGCAGTGATTTATCAAGTGCTGTGGTTTGCTTCGACGGTGGACTTGCCGATGACGGGAGGCGGTAGACGAGGAGTAGACTTCGAGGGGATGCAGAACTGGAGTCTACTGAAGTTATTCTCACCTTATGAGACTCTTGGGTACATGCAGCAACAAGTGTTTGGTTTGACCTCGAGCGATGAGATCGTCTGGTCTCCTTGGGTGGTGGCACTGATTGTCTCGGTGCTTGGTTACGGGGTGGCTTACTGGCGTGTATCACGCGTGTTAAAGGCGTAGAGCGAGGGCTAAGCATGGAACCGTTATTTGAATTTGAAAACTTGTCATTGATGTATGGCACCGTCATCGGCGTGAACGACTTGCATTTAACGTTACCTCGGGGGGCTTATGCCTTGGTGGGGCCTAACGGTGCGGGGAAATCGACGCTGATTGGATTGATCACCGGGGCGCTCAGAGCGTCCCTGGGCCGGGTACGAGTCTTTGGTAATGATCCGCGAGCTTCAAGCACATTGATGGATCGTATCGGATTGTGCCCCGCAAGCGATTTGCTGGTGCATGGGGTCACGGCCAGGCAATGGTTGCGATTGCAACTGAGCTTAGCTGGCTGGCAATCGAGTACTTTGGTCGATCGGGTTGACGAAGTTCTCGAGCGCGTGGGATTGCGAGAAGCTGCGGGCAAGGCGATTCATACCTATTCACTCGGTATGCGGCAGCGTTGTAAGCTTGCGCAAGCCATCGCGCACGATCCCGAGTTGCTGATACTCGATGAGCCGTTCAATGGGCTCGATCCGATCGGTCGAGCGCAGATGACCGATCTTTTGGTGGACTGGGCGCAATCTGGAAAGAGCTTGCTGTTGGCAAGCCACGTGCTGCATGAAGTCGAGCGAGTGACCGACTCGTTTATGTTGATTTACGGAGGCAGGTTGCTCGCGAGCGGAACAGCAGGCGAACTTCGACGATTACTGGCGGACTTACCCCAAGATATCGTAATCGAGACATCGCAGCGCGATGAGTTGGCGAAGATGCTGGCGGGGAAAAGCTGGATTCGAGCGATGCACCGGCCGTCGGTAGGAAACGAATTGGTTTTGACGGTCGATCGTCCGTTGGAGCTGTATGAAGCTTTAGCTCATTGGGCGGGGCAGGGGGGTGGCTCGGTAGACCGGGTCGTCGGAAGCGATGGGGACATCAGTACATTGTTTCGGTTGTTGGTCTCGCGACACCGAGGCGAGAGAGCTTATCAAACCAAGGGTTGATTCATGGCAGAGCGCACTGTTGGTGGTGGAATACGGCGGTTGGTCACATCGGTGCCGGAGGTATTTCGGTACGAGTTTGCACGTTCGTTTACGCCATGGCGAACCATGCTTTGGCTAGGAATGGTAGCTGTTCCCTTGGTCTTACTTTTGACGGTGGTGTGGATGACCGGCGGAAGAGTGCCACGGGGGGCAGAGTCATCGTTTGTATACTCGATGATAATCTATTTTTTGGTTCCACAAGTGATGACCATGCTGGGGATGCTGTTGTTGGCAGCCCCGGTGGTTTCCTCGGAAATAGAAAGCCAGGCTTGGGTCTATGCGCTGGTTCGCTGCGGCGGACGCCGAGCGGTGCTGCTTGGAAAATACCTAGTGGCGGTGTTATGGACCGCGAGTGCCGGGGTAGTTGTCTCCACTTTGTCGATCCCCTTTTTACCGGTGCAGAACCCTTGGCAACTTTGGGTAACGATGGTGACACTTTGCGTGTTGGCATCATTGGCTTATGGCGCGCTCTTCGGATTGATCGGGGTCTTGAGGCAAAAGCGCGTGATGGTGATCGCCTTCGTGTATGCGATGCTTGTAGAAGGGTTTCTTGGCTGGATCCCGGCGGTGATCAATCAGGGAATCGTCTCGTTTCGGTTGCGATCGATTTTGTTTCGCTGGATGGACTTTCGGGTGGAAAAGTCGCTTCAAGACGCTCGGATGATTGCTGAGGATCCGAGTGGTTGGGGGCAAGTAGGATGGATTCTGGTGATGTCAGTGGTGTTTTTAGGGGTAGCACTGTGGTGGGTGGGGCGGACGGCTGGCGAGTCGGTCTCGGAGGGCTAGGAGGGGCAAATCTGCCTTTTTGGACACTTGAGGGGCCCCCGCAGAGCGACTTATTCGCGTCGCAAAACGTTGCCCAGTAACGCCTTGCGCGATTTTTCTCCTATTGGCACGCCGATTGCTCCAAGGATGGCATCACTCAGTTCGACTGCCAAATCGGGCCGAATAACAACATTCAAGGAGTTCAACGTGGCAAAGCAAATGGTGTTTGATGACGAGGCACGCCAGCCGTTGTTGGCGGGTGTTTCGAAGTTAGCGAGGGCGGTGCGTTCGACGCTGGGCCCACGTGGTCGTAATGCGGTATTGGACAAGGGGTGGGGTTCACCGCGGATCACCAAGGACGGGGTGACGGTAGCTGAGGAGATTGAGCTAGACGATCCGTTCGAAAACCTTGGTGCTCAGCTTGTTAAAGAAGCTGCGAGCAAGACCAATGACGTTGCCGGGGATGGAACAACAACCGCGACGGTTTTGGCGGAAGCTATTTTCCGCGAAGGCTTGAAGATGATTGCTGCTGGTGCGGATCCGATGTCCTTGTCGCGTGGGATCGCGAAGGCTGTCGAAGCCGTGCATGCTGAGATTTCCAAGATGGCTACCCCCATCGATGCGAAGAGCAAGAAAGAAATCAAGCAAGTTGCGACGATTGCAGGTAACAACGACCCAGCGATTGGGGATGTTTTGGCCGAAGCTTTCTTGCGAGTTGGCAAGGACGGCGTGATTGCGGTCGAAGAAGGTCGCGGCAATGAGACGACGGTTGAAGTCGTTGAAGGGATGCAATTCGACCGTGGATACCTCTCCCCGCACTTCGTTAC
>Ga0255126_1001066_pt1 | contig 11255 bp, 10 predicted proteins | sample Law_Miss_RepA_8d_FD_188556 | JGI IMG/M metagenome (GOLD analysis project Ga0255126, IMG submission 188556) | Freshwater microbial communities from St. Lawrence River, New York, United States - Law_Miss_RepA_8d | ecosystem: Environmental > Aquatic > Freshwater > River | place: USA: New York... | reverse complement strand
CCTCCCCTTTCCTTTGAGAAGCTTATTTCGATTTCGGTTTCGGACGTCAATGAGTTCTCCCCAGCCTTGGCCCCGATCTCGCTGAATGTCGCCGAGAATTCTCCTAGCGGAACGATTGTCGGAAGAATCACCGCAAGCGACGCTGATACTGCCAATTCCGTGCGTTATCGGTTCTTCGGTGCTCCGCCATCCCAGTTTTCTCTCGATTCGAACACGGGGATCTTAAGCGTGCGGCCCGGCGTATCGCTAGACGCTGAGACAACACCCTCGATTCGGTTTTTTGTAGAAGCCTTCGACGATGGACTCCCGAGCCTTTCGACTTGGACATCGGCAATTGTGTCCCTGACCGATATCAACGAGTTCGCTCCATCGATCCTTACATCGTCCTTGAATGTGTCCGAAGTGCAATCGATCGGCGCACCGTTTGGGCGAGTCCAAGCTACCGATGCAGATCGGCAAGCGATTCTCTACTCGCTTCCTGCAAGCGAAACACGTTTTGCAATCAACCCGACCACGGGCGAATTGAGCGTTGTGCAACCTGGGACACTGGATTTCGAGAGAAGTGCAACGGAATTCGTAACCGTGATCGCCACGGATACCGGTACTCCATCGTTCCAATCTGAACGAGTGATTCGCATCCAAGTTCTCAATGCGAATGAGCCACCCACGAGTGTATCCGTTGCGAACGGACGAGTTCCTTCGAATATCCTCGGTTGGAACTTGGGAGAACTCTCCGTGAGTGATCCCGATGGGCCAACTCCCTACTCTGTTATCTCTTTGGATTCTCGCTTTGAAGTTGTCAACAATCAACTCAGATTGGTCGCTGATGCCTTCTTCGCGAACAGTGATCCATTGGTTTCGACCGTGAACCTGCTTGTCAGCGACACACTCGGTGGCCTAGTAAGGCAACTTGCTCTTCCCGTTGAACGGATTGCAAACCCAGCCCCATGGCGAAATAGTATCTTGCCTTGGGACGTGAATCGTTCTGGAACGACCGACCCGCTTGATGCTTTGGTTCTGATCAATGCCTTCAACAAGAATCCAAGCGGTGTGTTACCTACGCCACGAAGCAGTGACTCCCTGGATGAACCCGACGTCGATGTCGATGGGGATGGCCAGCTAACGCCTCTTGATGTGTTGGCGGTTGTCAACAAGATTAATGGGACTGGAGCATCAGGCGAAGGATTTGATTCGGCTGCACCCGCGTGGCAGACCCAAGAGAGTTTCCAAGCAAGTCCTACGGACACTTATTTTGCTCTTTACGGTACCGCGTCGGATTTAAGCCTAGAAGAGTCGCTTGCGGGGCGGCGAGCACCGCGAGCACGCCGGTAACCGACTGCGGCGACAAGAGTTCGCAAAGAATATGATCAAGCGTCTCCAGGATTCACTTCGTGAGTCCTGGAGAGCTAAAAGAAAAAAGGCCGGCAAAAGCCGGCCTTATCAGTGCGGTCGAGAGGGCTCGAACCTCCAAGGTATTTCTACCACTAGCCCCTCAAGCTAGCGCGTCTGCCAATTTCGCCACGACCGCAGTTTAGGGAGCAACCAGGTAGGTTGCCCGAGGAATGTTAGGAGTTTACGCGCAAAGTGCCAATCGTCAAGGGGATTGGCTCGAGGTCGGTTAGTTTCAATCTTGAAAAAATACGCGTTCAGCGGTTTGTGCCAAGAGGGACTTCTTTTCCCCCTCGCTCAAGAAATCGGCATGTTCCAAAACCAATGCGATGGAATCGGCGTACGTGTGCGGAGCTTGAACTTGGTATGGGCAATCGGACGCCCACATCAAACGGTTGGCACCGAAACTATCGCGCAAGCTTCGAATCATCGGAAGCAAATCCTTGTAAGGGGCTTTTTTCTCTCCCAATGCATAAAAAGCCGAAGTCTTCACGTACGTGTTTTTGTACTTGGATAATCTCAAAAGTGCATCCAAGTCTTTTCGATTGACGGTGCCGGTCATGCCGATTCGGGAAAAGTGATCGATTACGACGGTCGTATCGGGATATTTTGCGACCATCGCTTCGATGCCAGGTAAAGCATCTGGATCGGAAAGCAAGCAAGCGGCTTGATTCGTCTCGGTACAGATCCGGAAAAGTTCGTTTACTCCTGAGGAGCTCGCCCATTGCGAGACGTTTTTGGCGTTTGCATAGAGCCGGTAACCTCTGACCCCTTCTTTACGAAGATTGGTCATGGTTTCCCGAAGCCCACTTGCATCGTGATCGACGATCCCGACCCCTCGGAAGTATTTCGGATAACGCTTGATGCAGTCGAGCATGTATCGATTATCAAAACCGAAGAAGCTCATTTGGATCAAAACCACACGTTGCACGAACGAGGGGCGTGCTTGTTGGAGAAGCTCTTCAGGAGTGAAGGATTCAGGGACAACATCTTTGGCCGTGAATCCCTCGGAAAGCGGGAAATCACTGTTCATTCGAGGCCAGACGTGAGCATGGGCATCAATCCAGCCGACTTCGTTGCCTTGGGTGGCACCTGCAACTTGCGATGGGAAGAGTTGATGGGTGTTGCAGGCGGCAACAGCGAGAGTGGAACTCGCAGCTGAAAGCCAAGTACGTCGTTTCATGGAAGGAACTCCTTCATCAAAAGTTGATAGTACTCGCAAGCATGGCGGACTTGCTCGATGTCTACATACTCTACTGCGGAATGGGCTTGGTCGATACTACCCGGTCCGAAGATGATGGTGTCGATTCCCAGCAGTCGGATTTTACTCGCATCGCTACCGAAAGGGACTCCGTGCATCGTGTCGCAATAGCCAAGACGTTTGAGCGTTTGTGCGGAAGCTTGTGCGATTCGCGATTCACTGGGAGTCTCAAAACTTGGGTCGACCAGCAGCGGGGGATCCATGATGAATTGGGAGTTTTGGATCCTACCCATCGCTTCGCCCAGGAGGGCTTGGTACTGACCTAGAACATCAGCGACGCGTTCGCCGGGTAGCACTCTACGGTCGATCTGAATCGAGCAGCGATCTGGTACGAAATTTACTTGTACTCCCCCGGAAATCAGCCCGATGTTGGCTGTAGCAGCACCCAATAGGGGATGGTGATGAGTCGAAATGTTATTGTGGAAACTGCGAAGTATCAGAATTAGCTCCGCCATGTGTTCGATGGCATTGATACCTAAATGGACTTTGGAGCTATGGGCCGAGCGGCCGATGGCATGGATCTGCCATCTCAAGACCCCCTTGCTCGCAATCACAGTCTTCATTTCGGTCGGTTCGGCGACGACCGCTGCGTCAGCTTTCAAATCCTCACAGAGTTTATTCACTCCCGTACAGGAGTGTTCTTCATCGACGACGGCGGCCATGATCAAGTCAACCGCCGGGGAGGTACCGGTGGAGTGCAATTGGGCAATGGCTGCCATCATACAAGCCAAGCCGGCTTTCGTATCGCAACTTCCTCGGCCGTAGAGTTTTCCATCGCGCTGCGTTGGCTCCCAAGGTGCAATGCTCATCCCGTCGGTGCTTACGGTGTCCATGTGAGCTTCCAGAAGCAGTCGCTTTGAGGAGTCTCGTCCCGGCAAATAGGCGATGATGTTGTCGCGTCCTGGTAAAACATTCTGCCGCTCGCACTTGATCCCGAGTCGTCCCCAATATGCTTCGATGTACTTGGCGAGTTCCTCTTCTCCTGGCCCGTTGGGATAGAACGAGTTGACGCTGTTGATTCGAACTAAGTCTTCGAGCAAGCGGATCGGATCGAGGTGTGTAGGTCTTTTCAATGTCGAACCAGGGTGAGTATTGTTATCATCGATCGAATTTTTCATCGAGCTGCTCCCTTTGGTGATGGCAATCGCAGTGTTGATGGCGATCGTAGGTTTGATCGCAATCGCCGTGTTGATCGCAATCTAAGAATCCATTCGCGTCGCTGTTGCGCATGACTATAATGCGAAAGCATCGATCACCTCAATCGACGAAATTTGGGAAAAGAAATCGGACAAGTAATTCGAATTGAACAAAGAATTCGAATCGGACAAGGAATTCGTAAGTGCACGGCTCGCAAATACTCTTCGAAGATAACCATCTGTTGGTGATCAACAAGCCCGCGGATTGGATTGTCCAAGGAGCTTCGACCGATCAACGCTCACTTCTCGAGTCGGCACGGATGTATCTAAAGCACAAGTATCATAAGCCCGGGAATGTTTATTTGGGTGTGGTAAGTCGACTGGACGGTCCTGTAACCGGGGCGGTTCCTTTTGCGCGGACGAGCAAGTGCGCTGCGAGACTCAGCGAGCAGTTTCGCGAGAATGTGGTGACGAAAGAATACTGGGCGATTGTCGAAGGGGCACCGAGTCCCATCGCTGGTTTGCTTGAACACCAGCTTATGCGCCGTCCGCATGAGACGCGAACCCGCGTGGTTGACTCAAATGAACCCGATTCGCAAACAGCGAAGTTGGCTTATCGAATCCTGGCTTGCTCCGGTTCCCATTCGTTATTGAGTTTGAACCTGATTACAGGACGCAAACATCAGATCCGCTGCCAACTTGCAGCAATCGGTTGCCCGATCCTTGGAGATCGCTCATATGGGTCCAAAGAAAGTTTCCCACAAGGGATCGCATTGCACTGCCGACGATTGGAATTCGAACACCCAACGACCAAGCAAACGGTGGAGATTCAAGCTGAAGTGCCGCTGTACTGGCCTTCGTGGGTGAGTCGTACCAAGGGTACGAAAGTGGCTTTTGTGCAACCTGTTGACGAGTCGGTTGCGGAATAAGAGATTATGGCCAAATGGAAGAAGGCCAGAATCACATCGTCGGCAGAATCGGACCGACTAGGCGATCGAGCGATACCTAGCAACCGAAATATCGGGTAAAGTATCGCTTATCGCTTGACGGTATCTAACACCCATCGGATGCCCTCCCGATATCATCCTGAATCATTCTTGAAACGGGTGCGGCTGCTTTTCGTCTTTCATCACCGTTGTGGTTCGTTTTGAGCAATTCCAATGATGCAACAAATCAATTATCCCAAACTCGCTGTTGAAAACCTTGGTCGCGAGTCACACCCATGGCGACGTTGCCTGGGTTGTCTAGCGTTGGGATTGCTGATCCTCTCGGGACAGTCAACCCAAGTCGTCGGTCAGTTAGCCGAGCCCGATACGGTCCCTGTAGAGAACGGCAAGCAACTCGATGCCAGCAAGCTTGTCGGTAGCGAGCAGATTACTGAAGGAAGAGTAACGGCGACGATTTCGTTCCTGGCCAGCGATGAGCTTGGTGGCCGCGAGACGAATAGTAAAGAATTTGAAATCGCCACGGCCTATGTCGCTTCTAGGTTTCGCGGTGCGGGGCTTGAAGGTGGCGGTAAAGATGGTAGCTATTTTCACGAGACGCTTGTCCCGCAGTACCGTGTCCCAGAATCGGTGGTTTTTACAGGTGCGTCGCGATCTGAAACGCAATCCGAACCGAATTCGAGTTCAAATCCGACACAGAACGCTACAGGCAAGCCGACTGAGAAAAGCGATCGAGCTCCGATCGCTCATTACGGATTGCTCAATGCGGGAGAACAAGCAGTCGAGATTGAAGGGGTTGCAACCGATGTTTCATTCGATGCTTTTCAAGCTCCTGAAGCAAAGATTCCTCCGTTGGCAGGAATCATCCGAGGGCGTTTTGAGACGACAGCCAAAGGTAGCCGTGCTCTCTCTCAGTTAACGCGGTTGGCAACACGCTTGAAGGAAGCCGGTGCTGCAGCACTTTTGCTGGAATGCGATCCGGAGAGTGAATGGTACAAACAAGCTGAACTGGCAAGAATGAAACCTCGGATCGAGAAGATGGGGGGAGGAGATTTGCCGATTTTGCTGATCTCGAATGCGACGTCGACCTCCGGGACTCTTCAATTAAAAGTTCCCGCGATGCAGCGAGAAGAGAAAAAGATGAGAAACGTTGTTGGTTTGCTTCGCGGAACCGATCCAGAGCTAAGTCAACAAGCCGTTTTATTTAGTGCCCACCTGGACCATTTAGGATCGAATCCCAAATTGCCTGGTGACGGCATTTTCAATGGGGCTGATGACGACGCGACGGGAGTAACAGCAGTACTGACACTTGCCGATGCGATCGGGGCGATGACGCAACGGCCCAAACGTTCGGTGCTTTTTATGACTTTTTGGGGAGAAGAGTCCGGGTTGCTCGGCTCTCGCCAATTTGTTTCGACCCCGTCTTGGCCTCTGGAAAAGATTACCGCTAACATCAACATCGAGATGATCGGGCGTCCAGAAGGTGGAGCGAATGGAAAGATTTGGATGACCGGCTGGCGCGAATCGGATTTGGGCGTGTTGATGAGTGAGGCGGCCAAACCGTATGGATGCGAAATCTTCGAACATCCCAAGTTCAGCGCCATGCTTTATCGCGCAAGCGATAACTGGTCGTTCGTTGAAAAGGGAGTCGTCGCCCACAGTTTCTCTGCTGGGTCGCTGCACTCGGACTACCACAAAGTCACCGACGAATGGGAGCGACTTGAGATCCCTCACATGACCAAAGTCATTCGCGGCCTGTGGGTAGGCGCGATGCCACTGTTGGATGGTTCTCGTTCGCCAGCGAAACCGCAAGCGACCGAGAAGTAGTCCACCAAAATTTTCCAATAGAAGTCGAACTCGATTTAGAAAGATATTTCCGATGGCCGTCAAAAAGATTTTGTTTCTCGTTGGGGACTTTGTCGAAGATTACGAGATCATGGTTCCGTATCAAATGCTTACGATGATCGGGCACGATTGCCACTGCGTGTGTCCGGGTAAAGTTGCAGGAGATTACGTTGCGACCGCTATCCATGATTTCGAAGGGCATCAAACTTACAGCGAGAAACCCGGGCACCGTTTCGTTCTCAATGCGGATTTTGATTCCATTGATCCGACCCAATACGATGCACTTGTTTTGCCAGGCGGCCGTGCACCGGAGTACTTGCGGCTCGATACTCGTGTCTTGGAGTTGGTCAAGCACTTTGCGTCGGCCAACAAGCCGATTGCAGCGATCTGCCATGGGCCGCAAATCTTGGCTGCTGCCGGGGTGCTCACTGGCAAGCAATGCTGCTGTTACCCAGCAGTTCAGTACGAAGTTTCCTCCGGAGGGGGAACTTATGCGGCACCTAACGAACGATTCGACAGCGCACATGTCGACGGAAACTTGGTAACCGCCGCCGCTTGGCCAGCCCACCCTGCTTGGATTCGCGCTTTCGCGAAACTCTTAGGCAGCACGATTCAGCCATAGGCCGACCTAGTGCTGGGTGGGTGGTTCGACGGAATGTATTGCCCCAGTTTAGGTGGGTTTAAGAAATCTTCTTCGATTCCACAAAGGAATTTTAACCTCTGTTTCTGGCGAATTGGGGGGGAATCGTCCCCCTCGTGTTGCTACGATCCGGCTGGAGCCGTATCATTCAAAGGCGATTTCGCCCTGGAACTTCTTTGTTGATCGACCGAGAGATCTCCGGAACAACTGAACTGACCGAGACTCTAAAGATGCAATGCTTCGACGCGGTGCTTGGGTTCAATGCTCAATAGCGACAGGTACCCGGCCAACACTGCAAGCTTGACTCATCGTCCTCTGGACTGAACCTATGAAAAAACAGCGATCTGCTTTCACCCTCGTCGAACTTTTGGTGGTCATTGCCATTATTGGCATTTTGGTTGGTTTGTTGTTACCTGCCGTGCAAGCAGCACGCGAGGCTGCGCGACGAACTCAGTGCGCAAACAACATCCGGCAAATGTATCTCGGTTGCACCAACTTTGAGAGCGCATATCGCAAGTTCCCTTATGCCCGAAAATACGACATCTGGGATTCGTATACTTGGACAGCGCAGATCCTCCCCTATATCGAACAAAACAATGTTTACATCGGATTCTTCACACTAGGGGCAATGCCCTACGCGGCCACTTATCCCGGTCCGAACGGACCAATCGGGGATGATCCTCGATTGAAGGCCTCCAGGCATACTCGGATCCCAATCTTCATGTGCCCAAGCGATAGCAAGCAACCCGAGAACGAGATGACGACGAATGCATATGGTTTTGTTCGCGGAAGTTATCGAGCTTGCGTTGGGACAGGGGATATGTACGGAAGCCCGACCGATGCAACATCCGGGCCTTGGGGAATGGGCTTGTTCAACGTAATGCCCAATCAAAGTGTTGACACCGGTGCAGCCGTCAAGACGCTTCATGCTCGCTCTCGCGATTGTACCGATGGGCTATCGAATACCATGTGCCTTTCCGAAGGACTGATGGCCAACGTAACTTGGTGGGGTGGCGTCATGGGTGAGATTCATTACGGCAATATGGGTGGTTCCCTTTTCTCAGCAACTCTGACTCCGAATTCCACAGCACCGGACCGTATCCTCGGTCCGTGCCCTCAAGATGTTAGCGACGCGCGATACAAAGCTCCCTGTTTGAGCTTGGGCGGGAGCGCATGGTGGACACGGTCTGGGCAGTTGGCTCATGCTGCCGCTCGCAGTTTGCATGGCAGTGGTGTGATGACTTGCTTCGCCGACGGTGGTACGCGGTTCGTTCCGAACAGTGTTGATACTCGGGTGTGGAGAGCAATTGCAACCGCCGCAAACGCAGAGAAGGAATCTTACGAAGAGTAAGTCTTGCGAAGTTTAAGTCGCGGTGTTTTGTAACCTTGGTTTTGTAATAACCTTGCTGTTGTTCGTTTAGCTAAATCGCCCATCATAAGCCTTGGATCCTGTTAATGAATAAGCCTCCTTATTTCCTTGCTGCCTTGCTTGTTGGGTTGTTGGGACTGACCGCCATTGGTTGCGGGGACTCAACAGCGAGCGTTACAGGGGCGATTAGTTACAATGGAGCACCCATTACCAAAGGGATGGTGACCTTCACCCCGGATGGAATTGCTGGAAGCGTCGTTGGGGCAGAAGTAGTCGATGGCAAGTTCAAGGCCAAAGGTGTAGCACCCGGTAAGAACATTGTCCAAGTGATCGCTGTAAAGGAAGTGCCGTTTGTCCGAAGTTCGGAAGAGATGGCGAAGATGGCGGAATCGCAAAAAGGGAAGACGGCCATCGAAGGGCTGATCGATCCCGCTGATATCGTCCCAGCCAACGCGGTTGGTAATAACGCGGCCCATAATTTTGTCGAAGGCTCCAATACCCTCGACCTTGCACTCACCAAGCCATAGGGTTAGGCTTGGTTCTGTCGGATCATCTCAGATCCTTGAGTCCATTCTGAAACCTCTTGCGCTGAAAGTGTAGCGTCATCATGTTCCCAACCTCCCCTTCGTCTCTGTCTCGCTCGTTTTGGATTGCAACTGGTTTTGCAGCCTCCGCCGGTTTGCTTGCAACTGCTGGTTTGCTTGCAGTCAGTCTTTCGGGCGTCTCGTTTGCAACCACACAACCCGCAAATCCACAATCCGCACAAGCACAAAAAAGTACCATGCTACGACACGTTGTTTTGTTTCAATTCAAAGAGTCCAGTTCCAAAGAATCTGTCCAAAAGATCGTCGATGCATTTCGCGAATTGAAGTCCAAGATTCCTCAGATTGCCGACTTTGAGTATGGCGTAAACAACAGTCCTGAAGGATTGAACAATGGGCTTACCCATTGTTTCTTTGTGACGTTCAAAACTGAAAAGGACCGCGACGAGTATCTCCCTCACCCTGCACACAAGGCGTTTGTGGAGTTGCTCAAGCCGCATTTGGAGAAAGCGACCGTCGTAGATTACTGGGCAGCTCAGTAATACTCGAAGTTTCGGTGCTTGTCCCGGATGGATCGGTCTCATCTAGGATAGATACCGAGCGGTTTTAAAAATCAACCGCTCGGGAATTGGCGGCAGTATTCATAGACAGCCATGGTCGTGGCTGTCGCAACGTTGTAGCTGTAAGGTTGACCGTAGACCGGGATTTCGATCACGTCGTGTAGCAAGTCGAGTTCTTCTTGGACTAGTCCTTCTCGTTCCGCCCCGACGACCAACGCGGTTTTTCTTTGGTACCGGTATTCGAATAGCGACTGCGAACCGGTCGTTTGTTCCAAGCCTGCAAGCGTATAGCCTTCTTCACGCAGTTGTTTCAGGACAGGAGCAAGGCTTCTGCGTTGCACGACTTCCACGTAGTCGATTGCATCGCGAGCGATTTCGCGGTCGACTTTCCCTGCTCCGCACTGAATGAGTTTGCGGATCCCGGCGCATCCGCACAAGCGAACGATGCGGCTGAGGTTGACGTTACTTCGCATGGGAGCGAGAGCCAGGATAAGTTCCCGGTCGCGTTCCAGAGTGGTTGGTGGTTTGTGGCGGATGTGTTCGAAGCGACTCATCGTTGAGTTTCCTTGAGTAATCCATCGATTCGGGCGATGAGCGTTTCTAGGAATTCTCGGTCGCTCTCAGGACGAGCGGCTGCTTTTTCCGGGATACAATCCATCGAGATGACGCCACGCATCGCCAAGCACATTGCTGCGTTGTGTTTGTAGGCAGGGACTGGGGGGCGGAAAGCGAAGCCGCCGAGGAGTTGCAACGCGTCGTTGAGTTCATAGTAGCGAGCATCACCGTTGCACCACAGGGCATCGCGAGCCGCGAAGGCTTCTGGGTGGAAGGCTGAGAGACCGAGCAAGTAATCGCTTCCCCATTGGATCATATCGATGGCAAGATCGTTTCCGGTATATACACGGAAGTCAGGTCGAATACGGTCGCGTGCAGCGAGTCGCTCCCATTCTTGCAATCGGGAGAGGGACGAGTGTTTAAGTCCGAGAAGGGATGGTATTTCAAGCAGTTTCTCGAATGTATCGAGGGAGTAGATTTCACCGAAGGATGCGAACATCTTGCCTAGTTCGAAACCGAGAAACTGGTCGACCGTTTCGCCGATTCTGCGATACACATCGACGATGGCCTCTGGGGAGCGTTCAATAAGTGCCGTGGATTGAAATACGATCGGCAGTCCACCCGCTTCGCGGATGAGTTGCGTTTGCGATTGATAGTTTCGAACCAAATCCCCGGGAAGATCTTCCACAAAAGCGCCAGCGACAAAGTCCCGTCCGGCTGCCTGTCGGGTGACAAACTGAAGGATGTTCAAGCGAACGTCGGGCGAGAGAAGGTTTGCGAATCCGGTATCCATGTTCACAGCGGGTACAAGACCGCAATTCCAGGTGTGTTCAAGGACACGGGCGTAGGAGTCGAAATCGATCTGGTTCGGAGAGGACCAAGGCAAGTAAGCGGCGGAGATCCCGTGTGGCTTGCGATTCCACGCGATGGAGGGAATTGCAATCCGATCGACTGGCGTACTCATGTGAAAGCCTGAGAGGTTAAGACAGAAAAGATGTGTTTGGTGAAGGTCGC
>Ga0255126_1001065_pt1 | contig 11256 bp, 11 predicted proteins | sample Law_Miss_RepA_8d_FD_188556 | JGI IMG/M metagenome (GOLD analysis project Ga0255126, IMG submission 188556) | Freshwater microbial communities from St. Lawrence River, New York, United States - Law_Miss_RepA_8d | ecosystem: Environmental > Aquatic > Freshwater > River | place: USA: New York... | reverse complement strand
GGTGAGGTGGGGCTTGGGCAGGGCCGAAGCGGCCTCGGGGGCATTCAAAACAGCAGACATGGCTTGAGCCTAACGTAAAAATCCCCCGCCGTTGCCGACGGGGGATTTTGCAGTGGGGTGCAAAAAAGGATCAGCCTTTTTTGGCAGGTGCAGCCGCAGGCTTGGCGCCCGCTGCGGCTGGCGCTGCAGCCGGAGCTGCTGCTGTTTCTGCGGGCTTGTAAGCTCCGGGGTCCACGCAGGCGGGCGTGGCCGTAGGTGCCGCTTTGCCTTTGCCGTTGGTTTTGTAATAGTGAGCAGCCACTTTTTCGCGTGACTTGCACAGCTGGAAGTCGGCGACTTTGTTGCCATGCGCGGTTTTGGCCGCAGCTTCAGCCGCTTTGGCCTTGGCCTCTTCACTGAGTGCGGGCAATTTGGCTGCAGCACCGAAGCTGATGGCCAATGCAGACAAAACAAGCAGGTATTTTTTCATGAGAGTTCTCCAGGCTCAGGCCGAAGCGGTGGAAGCGTTCGAGTTGGCGGGGGTGTTCGAGGCAGCGGAGCGGTGAGCAGGAATCTTGCCCGACTTCACATCGTCGTACCACAGTTCATGGTGTTCCTTGGCCCAAGTCTCGTCCACATAGCCCTCGCGCATGGCTTTGTAGGCACCGCGCATGCCAATGGTGCCCATGTAGATGTGGCCAATGAACATGGCCATCATGAACAAGGCGGCCACGCCGTGGATCATGCTGGCAATTTGCATGGTGCCACGCTCATAAATGAGGCCCGGGAGCAGCATGTCGAGCACCAAGCCCGAACCCACCACGATCGCACCCAAGAGCAGCACGCCGCCCCAGAAGACCACCTTTTCACCGGCATTGAAGCGGTGCGAAGGCACCTCGGTGCCCGAGAACAAACCGCCGCCTTTGAGCAACCAGACCACGTCGTCCTTGCTGGGCAGGTTGTCTTTGACAAAGGTGATGAAAACCACCACCAAAGAAACCGCAAACAAAGGGCCCGCAAAGTTGTGCACGTTTTTGAGGGCAAAGCTCAGCCAACCAAACAGCGTGCCACCCAGAATAGGCAACAAGAAGTATTTGCCGTAGGCGATCACGATGCCCGAAATGGCCAAAGTCACAAATGCAATGGCATTGGCCCAGTGGGCCGAGCGCTCAAAAGGGGTGAAGCGCTCGATCTTGCGACCCGTTTCTTGGCCGTGCAATTCGATGGTGCCCTTGGAAAAATAAAACAACGCCATCGCGCCCACAGCAATCAGCAGCAAGGCTGCACCATAAGGAATGATGATGTTGTTGCGAACCTGTCGCCATGATTCACCTGCCGAAGCCAAGCGCGAACCGGGGTACTGCACAAAAGGCTGGATCAGGTTGCCGGCCTCGGGCGCTTGGCTTTTGGGCAAGCTGGAGTGGCCCGTCACGCCTTGTCCCACTGAGCGCCACATGGGCGCATTGTTGCCCGGCTGGACTTGGCCACGCTCGGCATTGGTCTGGTCTTTGTACTTCGGATCGGCGTCCGCACCGGGCGCGATCTGGAAGATGTTGGCGCTTTTCACGCCCAAGCTGTTGTCAGCCGGAGCAGGCGCGGCTGCAGTGGTTGGCGCGGCTGTGGCTGCAGCAGGTGCAGCCGTTTGGGCGGCAGCACCCAGGGTGGCCAAGGCCAGCCCCATGCTCAATAAGAAGCGACGCATGAACTTCTCCTTGTCGCTCACTTGGGAGCGCGGGCGTGGTCGTTTTGGCCGTAAGTGGCACGGGCCTTGAGGTGATTGGCCCAGCTGGCCTGGTCACCGGCTGTCCAGCCCGGATCGGTGTACACCGCAACCCCAGTACCTGTGACGGCTGGTTTATCAGAACCAACGCCAGCTTTGTCTTGGCGGGTTTCGCCGCAAGCCGCCAATAAAAACAGGCTGCTCAAAATGATGGCTGCTTTCATGCTCATGCCCCCTTGGCTTGATTGCCATAGGCCGTGCCCCAGCCCCAGACTTCGGCGCCTTTGCCGCGCTGGACCACGCGGCCACGCAAGATGTCGGCGACCACATCGCCGTCACCAGCCAGCAATGCCTTGGTCGAACACATCTCGGCGCAGGCGGGCAGCTTGCCCTCGGCCAGACGGTTGCGACCGTATTTCTCGAACTCGGCCTGGCTACCGTGCTCTTCCGGGCCACCGGCGCAGAAGGTGCACTTGTCCATCTTGCCGCGCAGACCGAATGTGCCGCTGGAAGGGAACTGAGGTGCACCAAACGGGCAGGCATAAGAGCAGTAACCGCAGCCAATGCAGATGTCCTTGTCATGCAACACAACACCTTCGTCGGTTTTGTAGAAGCAGTTGACAGGGCAAACAGCCATGCAAGGGGCATCAGAACAATGCATGCAAGCGACCGAAATGGATTTTTCGCCCGGTACACCGTCGTTCAAAGTGACCACACGGCGGCGGTTCACACCCCACGGGACTTCGTGTTCGTTTTTGCAAGCGGTCACGCAACCGTTGCACTCGATGCAACGCTCTGCGTCGCAAATAAATTTCATTCGTGCCATCGTATTCTCCTGGAGCGCTTAGGCTTTTTCGATGTTGCAGATGGTGGTCTTGGTCTCTTGCATCATGGTGACGCTGTCATAACCATAGGTGGTGGCCGTGTTGACCGCCTCACCGCGCACGATGGGCGCGGCGCCCTTCGGGTAGTGCGCCAGCATGTCGGCACCTTGCCAACGGCCAGAGAAGTGGAAGGGCAAGAACACGGTGTCGGGCGCGACGCGTTCGGTCACCATGGCCTGCACATTGATGCGGGCACCTGTAGGCGATGTCACCCAGGCACGTTCGCCGTTGCGAATGCCACGGTCGGCCGCCGCTTTGGGGTTGATCTCCACGAACATCTCTTGCTGCAATTCGGCCAGCCAAGGGTTGGAGCGGGTTTCCTCGCCGCCGCCTTCGTACTCCACCAAACGCCCCGAAGTCATGATCAGTGGGAACTTCTCGTGCACCTTGTCAGCGATGTTCTTGTCCTGCACGGTTTTGTACAGGGTGGGCAGACGCCAGAACGCTTTTTTATCGTCATGCGTGGGGTACTTGGCCATCATGTCCGGACGGGTGCCGTACAGCGGCTCGCGGTGCTGCGGAATCGGATCAGGGAAGTTCCAGACCACGGCGCGTGCCTTGGCGTTGCCAAAGGGGTGGCAGCCGTGGTTCTTCATGAACACGCGCATCATGCCGCCCGATGAGTCGGTCTTCCAGTTCTTGCCTTCGGCTTTGGCTTTTTCAGCCTCAGTCAACTCGTCCCACCAGCCCAGTTTCTTGAGCAGGATGTGGTCGAGTTCAGGGTAACCGGTGGTGATGTCGGCACCCAGCGAGTGCGAACCGTCTTCGGCCAGCAGGCTCTTGCCTTCGCGCTCCACACCGAAGTTGGCGCGGAAGTTACCGCCGCCGTCCATGACGTGCTTGGAGGTGTCGTACAGGTTGGGCGAACCAGGATGCTTGAGTTCGGGCGTGCCGTAGCAAGGCCATGGCAGGCCGAAATAGTCGCCCGTGAAGTCGTAGCCGGTTTCCTTGTCCTTGCCACCTTTGGCCTTCAAGGTCTTCACATCGAACACGTTCATGTTCTTCATATGGGCCTTCAAGCGCTCAGGGCTTTGGCCGGTGTAACCGATGGTCCAGACGCACTTGTTGATTTCACGCAGGATGTCTTCGGGCATGGGCTCGTCCATACCGCCGACTTTTTGCATCTTGTAGTTCTTGGACAGTTCTTTGGCGAAGCCCAATTTTTCGGCCAACTGATGCATGATCATGTGGTCAGAGCGGCTCTCCCACAAGGGCTCGATGACCTTCTCACGCCACTGGATGGAGCGGTTGGATGCAGTGCAAGAACCGCTGGTTTCGAACTGCGTCGCTGCAGGCAAGAGGTACACAGCGCGGTTGGGGTTCAGGTCTTCGGCCTTGCCGGGCATGGCGGCCATGGCGGCCGTGGCCGATGGGTACGGGTCCACCACCACCAGCAAGTCCAGCTTGTCCATGGCGCGTTTCATGTCGAGGCCACGGGTTTGCGAGTTGGGGGCATGGCCCCAATAGAACACACCCCGCAGGTTGCTGTCCTGGTCGATCAGCTCGTTGTTCTCGAGCACGCCGTCGATCCAGCGCGACACGGTGATGCCGTTTTTGCCCATCATGGCGGGGCTGGCGAACTGTTTCTTGATCCACTCGAAGTCAACGCCCCAGGTGTTGGCGAAGTGCTTCCAGGAGCCTTCGGCCAAGCCGTAATAGCCGGGCAATGAATCGGGGTTCGGGCCGACATCGGTCGCGCCTTGCACGTTGTCGTGGCCACGGAAAATATTGGTACCGCCGCCGGTCTTGCCCACATTGCCCAGTGCCAGTTGCAAGATGCAAGACGCACGCACCATGGCATTGCCAATCGTGTGCTGGGTCTGGCCCATGCACCAGACGATGGTGCCCGGGTTGTTGTCGTGCAGCATCTTGGCGATCTTGAACATCTGCTCTTCTTTGACGCCGCAGGCCTCTTCCACCTTGTCGGGTGTCCACTTGGCCATCACGTCGGCCTTGACGGCTTCCATGCCGTATACGCGGTCGTTGATGTACTTTTTGTCTTCCCAGCCGTTTTTGAAGATGTGATAGACCAGACCGAACAGGAATGGAATGTCGGTGCCCGAGCGGATGCGCACATACTCGTCGGCCTTGGCGGCGGTGCGCGTGAAACGTGGGTCGACCACGATCATCTTGCAGCCGTTTTCCTTGGCGTGCAGCATGTGCAGCATGGACACGGGGTGCGCCTCGGCGGCGTTGGAGCCAATGTACAAAGCGACCTTGCTGTTTTGCATGTCGTTGTACGAGTTGGTCATGGCGCCATAACCCCAGGTGTTGGCCACACCGGCCACCGTGGTGGAGTGGCAAATGCGGGCCTGGTGGTCGCAGTTGTTGGTGCCCCAGAAGCTCACGAACTTGCGCAACAAATAGGCTTGTTCGTTGTTGTGCTTGGACGAGCCCACGTAATAGATGCTGTCGGGTCCGCTGGCTTTTTTCAACTCCAGCATCTTGGCGCTGATTTCGTTGAGGGCCACGTCCCAGCTGATGCGCTCGTACTTGCCGTTGACCAGCTTCATGGGGTAGCGCAGGCGGTATTCGCCATGGCCGTGCTCACGGATGGCCGCGCCCTTGGCGCAATGTGCGCCCAAGTTGATGGGCGAATCGAACACGGGCTCCTGGCGCACCCAGACACCGTTTTCGACCACGGCATCGATGGCGCAACCCACCGAGCAGTGGGTGCAGATGGTGCGCTTGACTTCGACCTTGCCCGCGCCCGTGATGGACTTGGCGGTGGCAGCTTGTGCTTTTTGCACGAGGCTCAGCTGCGAAGCGGCCAAGCCCACGCCCACGCCCAAACCAGAGCGGCGCAAAAAGCTGCGGCGGTCCAGGGTAGGCAGCGCCTGGGACAAGCCACGGCGCAGGCTGTGAATGAAAGGAGAGGCGGCGGCACCGGTCGTGCCGGTTTGCTTTTTGGTCAGCAACATGGAGGGCTCCAGTTGGGAATGAACGGGGAGGACAGAGAAAAACAGCTCAGACGCGGGTGGTCTTGTAATACTGCTGTACGTGTTCGCTCAGGGTGTAGCCACCGCCACGTGTGGGCTTGGGCAAGGCTGTGGGCACGGGCGCAGCTTGCTTGACGACGCCGGGCAAAACGGCTGTGGCGGCTGCAACAGCGCCCACCGTGGCGGCACCCGAGAACAGGGTGCGGCGTGAAAGGGTTGAGTTTTTGGAAGACATCGAGCACTCCGGAAAATGAAAAGTCAGGGCAAGCTCAAGAATCGATCTCATGCAAATGTTTGCATAGGTGTGATGGTACTTCCCAATGACCAACCCATCAGGGTAAAAACCCTAGGTTGGATGGGCTGCATGTCAAGTTAGTGACGCGCACTTCAGACAAAGCCCTTTCGAATGCGGGCTGGCGCACACAGGACCCGCGGGCCCTGTGTTGTGGTCACTCGGTTTTGTCGTTTTTGCCGGAAGAAAAATAATCAAACACAGCCAAACCCAAGCCCCCCAACAAGATGAGGGTGATGTCCAGCTGGGGCAACTTGAAAATATAGGGCAACAAGAAAGCCGCCATCAGGAGAAGGCCCACGAGGCCGGTGAAGCGTTCAAGCGATTTCATGCCAGATTCCTTTTGACAAATTCAGCCACCAGCCAACGCGCTGAGCGCAGCAAGCGGGCATCGTTTTGGTGAGCACCAATGGCCTGAACGCCCAATGGCAAGCCATTGGACAGGGTCATCAGCGGCAAGTTGAGGCTGGGCAGTCCGGCAAAACTCCAAGCGGTTTGCATGATCGGGTTGCCCGTCGATTCCAACCCCACAGGGGCGGCGCCCAAGGCGGCTGGACACAAAATGACGTCATAAGTGGCGAAGTACTCTTCAAAAGCGTTCATGACGTGGAACTGGCGATCTTTGGCCACCAGGTAATCCGTGACCGGGAGGGTCATGGCTTTTTCGATGCGAGCTTGAAGAGGCTCGCTCAACTGCGCACGGCTGTGGAGCCATTCCTTTTGCAAGCAAAACGCCAACTCTGACTCGTTGATGGTGGCCAGCCAGGGGGCCACATTGCGCACGATGTCGGGCAAAGCCGCATGCGTAACGCAGTCACCCAGATGGTCCACAAAAGCCTCGTAGGCTTCGCGTGCTTCGGGGTCCACCTGGTCCCACCAAGGGGTTTTGACAAAGCAAAACTTGGGCGGCAGTGGCGGCTCGGAAACCGCCACATCGTACAAACGGCGTGGAGCCTGCCGTGCGGTAGCGGCGTCATGGCCGTCGTCGCCCGTCAAGATTTCGGCCACCCAGGCGAGGTCTTCCAAGTTGCGGGCAAATACGCCCACTTCGTCCAGCGAGGGCGACTGGTCAAGCACCCCAGTGCGAGGCACGAGCCCGCGTGAGGGCTTGTAGGCATAGACACCGCAATACGAGGCCGGGCGGATCACAGAGCCATTGGTTTGTGTGCCCAGCGCTACGGGCACCATGCCTGCTGCCACCGCTGCGGCCGAACCGCTGGAGGAGCCGCCTGGCGTGTGGGCCGTGTTGTGGGGGTTACAGGTCAGGCCCGCTTGGGTGGTCGCAAATTCGGTGCTGACGGTTTTACCGAAGATCACGGCCCCCGCTGCACGCAAGCGCGACACCACAGTGGCATCACCCACCGAGTAGCGCCCCTTGTGAATGGGGCTGCCGTATTCGGTGGGGAAGTCCATGGTGTCGATGATGTCCTTGACCGCCACCGGCACGCCATACAAATGGCCCGGCAAATGGCCAGCCGTGCGGTCGCGTTGCAGGTTGTCAGCCTGCAGCGCCACCACCCGGTCATCGCGGTGCGCGAAGGCATGGATGTTGGCATCGGCCGCGTCCACAAACTGGCCCAGTTTGACGGTGAATTCCTCCACCGTCTCCTGGCCACTGAGCAGATGCTCGCGGATTTGCAGGGCCGTGAGCTCCGAAACGTTGAGGGGACTAGCGCTCATCACTGCTGCTTGAAGAAGTCAGGGTTGACCACCGACTCGTCGTTGGGGTCACGCTCCATCTCAACCGCTTGGTTGAAGAACTGGTCTGGCAAATAGCTCACCATGGCTGGGAAGACGTAGGTCATGGCCAGTGTGAACAAAATGATGTACACAAAAGGCATGCACCCACTGAAGATGGTGTTCAATTGCAGACTCTTGGGTGCAACCCCTTTCAGGTAATAGGCCGACATCGCCATCGGCGGGGTCAAGAAAGCGGTCTGCAAGTTCACAGCGATCAAGATGCCGAACAAGATCGGATCGATGCCGTACAAGGGCAGCAAAGGCAGGAAGATGGGCACGAAAATGATGATGATCTCGCTCCACTCCAAAGGCCAGCCCAAGATGAAAATCAAGAACTGGGACAGCAGCAAGAACTGCAAAGGCGACAAGTCCAATGCCAGCATGAAATCCTTGACCAAATGCTCACCGCCCAAGTAACCAAACACTGAGGCGAAAGTGGCCGAGCCGACAAAAAGGAAACACACCATGGCCGAGGTGCGGGCCGTGAGGTAAACCGACTCGCGCAACCGCTGCCAAGTGAAGGCGCGGTAAACAATGGCCAGGATGATGCCGCCCAAAACGCCCATGGCAGCCGCTTCGCTGGGTGTCGCCAACCCAAACAAGATGGAGCCCAACACCGACATGATCAAGACAGCCAAAGGCAAAAAGGCCTTCAACACCATGACAACGCTTTCCCATACTGTGTACTGGTCCACATCTTTGGGCTTGGGACACAAAGAGGGGTTGAGCGTGGCACGCACAATGATGTAGAGCAGGTACAAAAACGCCAATGTGAAGCCAGGGATGATGGCCGCTGCATACATCTTGACCACTGAAACGCTGGCTGTGGCTGCGTAAACAATGAGCAAGATGGAAGGCGGAATCAAAATACCCAAAGTGCCACCTGCCGTGATAACACCACTGGCCAGTTTTTCGTCATAACCAGCTTTGAGCATCGCTGGCAAGGCGATCAAGCCCATCAGGGCCACCACCGCGCCCACAATGCCAGTGGCTGTCGCAAAAAGTGTACAAGTGACCAATGCAGCCACGGCCATCGAGCCAGGCAGTGCACGCAAGCCAACCTGCAAACTCAAAAACAATTTATCCAGAATGTTGGCACGCTCGATGATGTAACCCATGAACAAAAACAAGGGTATCGATATGAGCACATCGTTGTTCATCACGCTGAAGGTGTTCTGCGTGAACAGGTACAGGATGCGGTTATCCCAGATCAACTGGTCGGGCGTGAAGTAAGCATAAAAGCCGAAGCCCATGCCCATGGCCATCATCGTGAAGGCGATCGGAAAGCCGAGAAAAATAAAGACAATGAAGAGCCCCAGCATTAGGAGGGCGACAAACGGATCACTCATGATGGGTCTTTCTCTGCGTGCTGTTGAATCAACACTTGTTCAAGTTCTTCGACATCGCTGCCACGCGACAACCACTCGCCAGTGCGGATGCACACCAGGCAACGCATGACCTCTGCGGCACCGGCAATCAGCAGCGTGACACCGGCCACAAAAATAACCGACTTCAGAGGCCAAACAGGCACGCCTGCAGGGCTGTTCACGCTGGACTCCAAGATACGGATACTTTCATAAGCGTATTGACCGCCGGTGAACACCATGGCAAAAATACCTGGAAAGAAAAACACGAAATACAAAGCCAAATCCACTTTGGCTTGCGTGCGGTTGGACCAGTTGCGATAGAAGAAGTCACCGCGCACATGCGAGTTGCGCGAAAGGGCGTAAGCACCTGACATCATGAACATGGCACCGTACAGCATGTAGCTCATGTCAAAAGCCCACACGGTGGGGCTGTTGAGCACATAACGCATGAACACCTCAAAACAGGTGGATGCGGTCAGAATCAAGACACACCAAGAAAAAGCGTGACCAATCGACTTGTTGAGGATGTCAATCCTTCGAATCCAGACTTCCATGCGATTTACCTCTAGACAGACAAAAACAAAGGCTGCCGGAATAGATTCCGGCAGCCTTTAACCGACCCCAATGATCAGCGCGGCAGCTTGGTCTTTTGCACGTGCTCGTAAGCCATTTTGTAGTCGGCTTCGTTGGTGAAGTGGTAGAAGCCCACGCGGCGTGACCAGGCCTTGAAGGAGTCGTTGATTTCCTTGAACATGTCGACTTCGGTCTCCAGCTTTGCCGTGACCTTGTCCCATGCAGCCAATTGACCTTTGTACACGTCAGCAGAGGTGCGTGACACCTGAACCTTGTGCTTGACGATCAACTCCTGCAAGTCTTTGGAGTAGTTCTGGTGGGCCAAGGCGGTCGATGCGGTCGATGCGGCTTCGGCAGCGTACTTCAAGATGGCCTTCAAGTCAGCAGGCAAGGCGTTGTACTTGTCTTTGTTGAAGATGATTTCGAAGAATTCCTGGGCCTGGTGGAAAGAGCCCATGGAATAGAACTTGGCCACGTCTTGTGCGCCAAAACGCATGTCGGCGGTGGGGTTGTTGAATTCGAAGGCGTCGATCACACCGCGCTGCATGGCAGGCACGATTTCACCGCCAGGCAACTGAGCCACAGCCATGCCCATCTCTTGCAGCATGTCGGCAGCCAAGCCGATGGTGCGGTACTTGAAGCCCTTCAAGTCGGCGGCCTTCTTGGGAGGGGCCTTTTTGAACCAACCCAGAGGCTGCGAAGGCATAGGGAAGGAGAAGAAGCCCACAACGTTCAGATTCATCTTGGCAACCAGCTTGTCCCACAGCTGCTGACCACCACCGGCCTGAATCCAGCTCAAGCCGATTTCAGGCGTAGCGCCGCTGACGGGGCCAGTGCCGAACAACGAAGCCGATTTGTTCTTGCCATACCAGTAGCCCGACACGTGGTGACCGCCATCGAGCACGCCTTTGCTCACGGCGTCGATGATTTCGAAAGGCTTGACCACAGCGCCTGCAGGCAGGTATTCGATTTTCAGGCGGCCACCAGACATTTCATTGACGCGAGTGACGTACTGCTGGGCCATCTCGCTGAAAATTTCGTTGGTACCCCAGGAGCCTTGCATCTTGAAGACGATGGGGGCCTGGGCCACGGCGATCATGGGCACGCCAGCCAGAGGTGCAGCAACAGCTGCAGTGGCGGCTTTGCCGAAGAAACGGCGGCGGCTGGCTTCAGGGGCATCGGCTTTTGTCGATGGAAGGTCTTGCTGGACTTGTGTCATTGGGTGTCTCCTGTTTGAACGTGCAAGCGTAAAAAATTACCGCTCAGTTTTCTATTATCGGCCTCACCCAGACTTTGATCCTAAGTGAATACCCGAATTGGACCCGTCATTTATTTCATCGGCTAGCGCAAAATAATTCAATTCACCAAATCAAAGCCCTGGGCTTCAACGCCCATGAAGGCCGCAGTGAAATCTGCCAGTCGGGCATAAAAGACGGCTTGCGGGTGGTTCTGGATGGCCTGGCACATGAGGGGCACCCATGGCTGCAGATGTTGGCTGAAAAAAGCCATCTGCTGGGTCAGGTTGGACACAGTCACGTCGTCGCCCGCAATCAGGTAACGCATGACTTCGAACACATAAGCCGCATGGTCTTCGGTCTCGGACATGTCTTGGCTGCGGGCCAAGCCCAAGGCGGCCAAGTCGTCGCGCAGGCGCACGAGGGGTTTTTCATTGAGGAAACCGCTCAGGTAATGCGAGCCAAAAACGTAAACCTCGGGCTTGCCCACCCCACCAAAAAGACGGGTGAATTCGTCGGCAATCTGC
>Ga0255126_1001056_pt1 | contig 11306 bp, 11 predicted proteins | sample Law_Miss_RepA_8d_FD_188556 | JGI IMG/M metagenome (GOLD analysis project Ga0255126, IMG submission 188556) | Freshwater microbial communities from St. Lawrence River, New York, United States - Law_Miss_RepA_8d | ecosystem: Environmental > Aquatic > Freshwater > River | place: USA: New York... | reverse complement strand
TTAAAGGCCAGAAAGTTGCTGGGGGAAGCAGCTGCCACCCATTGCTCAATAGCAAAACGAATGCGGTTGCGGGTTTTTTCGTCGGCATCGACCGCATCGGCCAAGCCCATCAGGGTGCGTGCATTCAGCAAATAAGTAGCGGCATTGAAGGCTGCCATGGGGTTGGATGCCCAAGCTTCCCCGGAAAATCGACGGTCCTTAACTTGCAAACTGTTTTGTAAGCCCTGGTTCCAAAGGTCCGAGGCGTCTTTGAAATACTGACTTTGCAGGGTCTGAAGCTTTTCGGGGGAAAATTTGATTTGCGGGGGCACCGCATCCGCACTTGGCTTTAAACCACCCAAATCGATGGTTTGAAAATGCTGCATAGCCTGGCCCCAGCTTTTGGACAGGTTTTGTTGAAAACCTTCGCTCATTTGGGTCCAAAATTCGGGCGTCGAAGCGCTCATGTCCGGTCTCCTGCTAAATTGTTTTTAAATTTCGGCTAGCCTAAGTATCTGTCAATTTGATGTCACCTAAATTACAAAGAGAAAAAAATGTACTTGATTGTCATTGCCTGGCTCTATGTCACCCTGTTAATGGGCTTAGCCGAAGCGTTTAGTTCGCAAGGGACTGTCCTAGGTGCCGTTGTTACTTTTGTGATGTACGGGGTTCTGCCTATGTCCTTGGTGGTCTATTTAATGGGCACGCCCTTGCGCCGAAAGGCCATTCGAAAAGCGGCAGAAGAGGCGCAGCAGCCTCTGGCCCAGCCACAATCAGTCAGTGAGCCAAATGCAGGCGGCCATTCGGCCGGACTGTCCGAAGAGGCGACTGTCGCGCCGGTGCGAAAAATAGACTGAAGCCTGAGTGACCGTGCACCAAGCCGGTGCACTGTTGTTGCCAAATACTTGAAAAATACCCAAACGTTTTAGCCTTAATCGGGCCACGCCAGCCAAATCTGCCAGCCATTTACCCGGAGTGCTTGGCCTAAAAAACAAGGCGGCTTCAGGATCGCGGTCACAAAAGGCCGACAAGACCTCAGGCCCCACCTCAAAAACCTGCGGGCCAATACAAGGGCCCAGCCACACCAAAATTTGATCGGGATGGGTTTCTGACAAAGCGGCCGACATCAACAGGTTTTCCAGAACCCCGATGCCACCAAGTCCGGCCAAGCCACGCCAACCGGCGTGCGCGGCGGCCACCCAGCGGCCTTGAGCGTCGCACAGCAAAACCGGTAAACAGTCGGCCACCATGACCGTGCACGACACCCCGGCCCCCATGGAAATGCAAGCATCTGCGGGTGTGCCGTTCAAAGTGGTCGCCCCCAGCACCACGGAGTCCACCCCGTGGACTTGATTCAAAAAAACAGGGCGCACACCTATGACATCTGAAAGGTGCTGCCGGTTGGCTTGAACATGGGCTGGAAGATCACCCACATGTTCCCCCAAGTTCATGCTGTCCCATGGGGCTCCTGATACGCCCCCTTGCCTGCTGGTCATCAAAGCGCGCACGCGGGGAGGTGCGGGCCAATCGGGGACGATCCAACTTGGATGAGCGCCCTTCATAAAAAGCAAAAACCGGGTTGGGGGGCGGCTGTCAAAAGTGGCTGCTGTTTCATGCTCTGAAGAATAATCCGAAAAACCCCTAAATGACCCCAAGGTGATCCGTAAAGCCGCCCTTTTCATGTGTAATGACCGCATGGACAACGCTGAACCCATGCCGGATTTACCTTGGATTGAAGCAGGAATGGCTTTGCCTTCAGTCGATCAGGCCTGGGGGCCTGAATCTCCGGCCCCCGGTTTGCTGGCAGCCGGCCAAGATTTGTCTGCTGAAAGACTTCTGGAATCCTACAGCCATGGCGTTTTTCCTTGGTTCAGTGCTGGCCAACCTGTTTTGTGGTGGAGCCCGGACCAACATTTTCGATTTCACCGCTCATTGCGTCAGTCACTCAAACGCTGGCTGCGACATCCCGGATTCGACATCAGCTTCGACCGGGACTTCAGCCAAGTCATGCGCCGCTGCAGTCAGACGCCTCGCTCTGGCCAAAACGGAACTTGGATTGTCCCCAGCATGCGGCGTGCCTACGAAGAATTTCATAAAGCGGGGTATGCGCACAGTGCCGAGGTTTGGTTAGACGGGGAAATGGTGGCGGGCCTTTACTTTGTTGCGATAGGTCAGGCCGTTTTTGGGGAATCGATGTTCACGACCCTCCCGGATGGCTCCAAAATGGCCTTGGCCGGTTTGGTCAGTGTGTGTTTGAAGCACGGCGTTCCGATGATCGATTGCCTCTTTGGGCGCCTTCGAAATCTCCCGAACTGAGTTTTTAAACACCGTCAAACCAGCTTGCCTTCAAGCCCCCATCGCGTGGGCCGGGCAAACTTTATACTGGGATGTGTTGGCGAATTTGGACTCCAAACCGTGACCCTCCTCAAAGACTTACCGATCCAGGCCCTGCAGTTTTACGCCACGGCCCCTTATGCTTGCAGCTACCTGCCTGACCGATTGGCGCGTTCCCAGGTCGCCACACCAAGCCACCTGATTCAAAACGAGGTTTACAGCGACTTGGTAGAACAAGGTTTTCGCCGCAGTGGCATGTTCACATATCGGCCTTATTGCGCCGATTGCCAAGCCTGCCAACCTTTGCGCGTCAATGTGAATGCCTTCAAACCAGACCGCAGCCAGCGTCGCGCCTGGCAACGCCACGAACACCTGAGCGTTCGGGTACTCGACCTGCATTTTGATTCTGACCATTACGCCCTGTACCTGCGCTATCAAACCGCTAGGCACCCCGGCGGTGGCATGGACAACGACAGCGTGGACCAATACAACCAATTTTTGCTGCAAAGCCGGGTCAATTCACGCATCATCGAGTTCAGAACACCCAGTGTTGACGGCGAATTGGGTTTATTGAAAATGGTCAGTATCGTGGACGTTTTGAACCACGGCTTGTCTGCCGTCTACACGTTTTACGACCCAGAAGAAAAGGCCAGCTACGGCACGTTCGGCGTGCTGTGGCAAATTCGTCAGGCCGCAGAATTGCAATTGCCCTATGTCTACCTGGGCTACTGGATCGAAGCCAGCCCAAAAATGAACTACAAATCCCAATTTTCTCCATGCGAAATCAGGGTGCATGGCGAATGGCAGACTTTGGCGTGAAAACCAATATTTTTCACAGTGTAAAATTTAGTGGTCCTCAGTAGTCACCATGAAAAAAGACACTTCACTCACTCAAACACCCACAATTCAGGTCATTGAGAGAATGTTCTCTCTGATTGACGTACTCGCCTCTCGCGAAGAAGCGATGTCGCTGAAAGAAATCAGCGAAAAAACCGGCTTGCACCCCTCCACGGCGCACCGCATTCTGAATGACTTGGCCACCGGCCGATTCGTAGACCGGCCCGAGGCTGGCAATTACCGCCTCGGTATGCGGCTGCTTGACTTGGGAAATCTGGTGAAAGGGCGCTTGAATGTGCGGGATGCTGCACTGACCCCAATGCGTGAATTGCACAAACTGATTCAGCAGCCGGTGAACTTGAGCATGCGTCAAGGAGACGAAATCGTTTATATAGAACGTGCCTACAGTGAGCGATCCGGCATGCAAGTGGTCAGGGCCATCGGAGGGCGTGCCCCCCTGCACCTGACCTCGGTTGGCAAGCTTTTTTTGGCGGCAGATGATCCGCTGCGCGTTCGGTCCTATGCCACCCGCACGGGCTTGATGGGCCAAACACGCAACAGCATTTCACAACTTCAAGTGCTTGAAAGAGAGCTGACACGCGTCAAGCAATTCGGCATCGCGCGGGACAATGAAGAACTGGAATTGGGCGTTCGCTGCATAGCCGCCGGCATCTACGACGACCAGGGCAAGTTGTTGGCAGGCTTGTCGATATCTGCTCCTGCAGACCGCTTGGACGAAGCTTGGCTACAAAAACTGCAAGCCACGGCACATGAAATCTCCACCACATTGGGATATCACGGCGACCATTGAGGCATACCAAAAATCAAAAAGGCCTCTTGGAGGCCTTTTTGCTTTACAGCCGCCGTTTTATACATTCACCCCGGAAGGCGCTCGGCCAAGGCGGAGTGCTTGACACCCGAGGCAGCCGGGGCCTTCTCGACCCAACGCCGAACGCGCTCAGCATCCGCGGTGCGGCTGAGTTTGCCTGCCGAGTCCAAAAAGACCATGATCAACTTGCGCCCAGCAACTTGTGCCTGCATGACCAAGCACTGCCCTGCTTCTGAGATATAGCCGGTTTTTTGCAAGCCGATATCCCAATTTGGACTTTTCACCAGTCGGTTGGTGTTGTTGTATTGAAGTGTCTTGCGGCCCACTTCAATCTCTCGACCCGGGGAGGTCGACAATTCACGCAGCATGGGTTCTTTGTAAGCAGCGCCCACCAAAACAGCCAAATCGTTGGCGCTCGATTGGTTTCGACTGGACAGACCTGTGGGTTCCACATAGCGCGTATCCGACATTCCCAAGGTTTGAGCCTTGCTGTTCATGCGAGATACGAAGTTATCCAGCCCCCCTGGGAACGTGCGACCCAGAGCGTGTGCCGCCCTGTTTTCACTGGACATCAAGGCCAGGTGAAGCAGATCACCTCGGCTCAGAACCGTCCCCACGGCCAAACGCGAAGTACTGCCCTTTTCGGTGTCCACATCGGCCTGAGTGATGCTGATCATCTCCGACATGGGTAATTGCGCTTCAGAAATGACCAGGCCAGTCATCAACTTGGTCAATGAGGCGATAGGCAGAACGGCATGGTCATTTTTACGAAACAGAACCTCTTGCGTGTCTTGATCAATGACCAAAGCCACGCTGGAGCGCAAATCCAAGGGGTCAAAGGCTGAATGGAGTCCTGCCTTTTGGCCCACCGAAGCGCGCATGGGCACCGCTTTTACCGTGTTCCGTGCGTTGCGGTTAGACGGCTTTTTTGCAGCCTTTTTTGACTTGTTAACTGACTTTTTGGCAGTTTTTGACGATTGACCCTTTTGGGATGCAGCCGAATTTTGCGCTTGGGCGGCCATGGGCAAGGCCGTGAAAGTACCGAGCAACGCGAAGCTCAAAGCAGTTGTCCAGACTTTTGCCCACCGACTGGTAACTTGAAATGAAAGCGCTGGCATCAATCGCATGAGTGGCATTTTGGATGAATCATTTTATAAATTCAATACAGTGTACTCAAATTAAAAAAGTCACGCAAGAACAAAGACTTGCGTGACTTTATTGAAGCCGAAAATTACTTAAAAAGAAATCTTTCAGCCCTGTGCCGCCACCCGGTCAGCGGTACTTTGCAACTTATTCAGCGCGCTCAGATAAGCCTTGGCCGAGGCCACCACAATGTCGGGGTCTGATCCGGTGCCATTGACCACACGACCGCTGTTTTGCAACCTAACGGTCACTTCGCCCTGACTTTCTGTAGACCCACTGATTGCATTGACAGAATAAAGCACCATTTCGGCACCACTTTTGACATGCGACTCAATGGCCTTGAGAGAGGCATCTACTGGGCCATTGCCATCCGATTGGGCGCGCACCTCTTTGCCCGCGACGGTAAAAACCACCGATGAATGGGGGCGCTCGCCCGTTTCGCTGTGCTGTGACATGGAAACAAAACCGTACTGCTCTTTCTCAGAGGTGACGCTCTCATCGCCCACCAAGGCCAGAATGTCCTCATCAAAAATTTCGCTCTTCCGGTCTGCCAATTCCTTGAATTTGGCAAAAGCGTTGTTGATTTCCGTCTCGCTGTCCAAAGTCACACCCAGGTCCTGCAAACGTTGCTTAAAAGCATTGCGACCGCTCAGTTTGCCCAGCACGATCTTGTTGGTGGTCCAGCCGACATCTTCAGCACGCATGATTTCGTAGGTGTCTCGGGCCTTTAACACGCCGTCTTGGTGAATGCCGGACGCATGCGCAAACGCATTGGCTCCCACCACGGCTTTGTTGGGTTGAACCACAAAACCCGTGGTTTGACTCACCATTCGGCTGGCCGCCACGATGTGACTGGTGTCAATGCTTAATTCAAGTCCGAAATAGTCACGGCGCGTTTTAACGGCCATCACCACTTCTTCGAGTGAGCAATTTCCAGCCCGCTCGCCCAAACCGTTGATGGTGCACTCGACCTGTCGGGCGCCACCAATTTTGACCCCAGCCAAAGAGTTGGCCACGGCCATGCCCAAGTCGTTGTGGCAATGCACCGACCAGATGGCCTTGTCCGAGTTGGGAATGCGTTCACGCAAAGTGCGAATGAATTCACCATACAACTCAGGCACGGCATAACCCACGGTGTCGGGGACGTTGATGGTCGTGGCCCCCTCGGTGATCACCGCCTCCAGGATGCGGCACAAGAAATCCATGTCGCTTCGATAGCCGTCTTCGGGGCTGAACTCGACGTCCCCCACCAAATTTCGGGCAAATCGAACCGACTGCTTGGCTTGTTCAAAAACCTGATCGGGTGTCATGCGCAGCTTCTTTTCCATGTGCAGGGCAGAAGTGGCGATAAAAGTATGAATTCGTCCGCTGTTTGCCCCTTTCAGCGCCTCTGCTGCACGGGAAATATCCCGGTCATTGGCACGAGAAAGAGAGCAAATGGTCGAGTCTTTGATCGCGTCGGCGATGCTTTTGACGGCTTCAAAGTCTCCGTTGGAACTGGCTGCAAAGCCCGCTTCAATCACATCCACACGCAGACGCTCAAGTTGGCGGGCAATGCGCAGCTTTTCGTCGCGGGTCATGGACGCGCCGGGCGATTGCTCACCGTCACGCAAGGTGGTGTCGAAAATAATCAGTTTGTCAGCCATGTTCACTCCTAGTCAAAAAACCGCAAGTCCAAGCAAAAATGCAAAAGGCCCGTTGCGGATGGCATACGGGCCTTTTGGGAAAATGTTTGCGTGCGCTACATATCCCGCCCGTTGGGCAGTAGCAGTAGTGCAAACAAAGAAAAGTTCATAGAAATACTTTAGCACAGTTCAATCATCCCCACTAAAAAATTCATTTGGCAGGGTTGAAAGTCAATGTCACTGATGCAACCCACGCTCCTCAGGCTCATCTGTAGAAGTGCTGATCATGCTGGTGGGCTGCCCTTTGGCTTTGCGCCAGATGTAGATCACATAACCACTCAGGCCATAGCCGACAAATATGGCAAAAAGCACGGTCGGCGGGTCAATATTGACCACTGCGATGCCTAAAGCAATCAGCACCAGGGAAGCGAAGGGCACACTCTTTTTCATTTGCATGTCCTTGAAACTGTAAAAAGGCACATTGGTCACCATGGTCAGTCCGGCAAAAAGTGACACAGCAAACATGCCCCAAGCCACGCTCTTGGCAGGCACGGCGTTTTCAAACATGATCCAGATAAAGCCCATGACAATGGCTGCGGCAGCAGGCGATGGCAGGCCTTGAAAATAACGTTTATCGACCACGGCCGTGTTCACATTGAAGCGGGCCAAACGCAAAGCAGCACAGGCGCAATACACAAAAGCGGCAATCCAACCCCAGCGCCCGAGCTCTTTCAAGGTCCAGACATACGCAATAAGGGCCGGTGCGGCACCAAAAGAAACCATATCGGAGAGTGAGTCCATTTGCTCGCCGAAAGCACTTTGGGTGTTGGTCATGCGCGCCACCCGGCCGTCCAGGCTGTCCAACACCATGGCACTGAAGATACCCACGGTTGCCAAGTCAAAACGGCCGTTGATGGCCATGACCACCGCATAAAAACCAGCAAACAATGCTGCCAAGGTGATCATGTTGGGAAGCATGTAAATTCCCTTGGAGGGCTTGCGCGGTGGCGCGGCCAAATCCAGATCTTCCGTTTTTTCTGTCAGCTTGTTCATTCTCTACTCCACTTGAGGGGTTCACTCACTCAACCGCGATGGGACAAGTTTAAGTCAGCGCGAACGCCCAATGAAAAAGGCCACAGCAGTGGCCTTTTTTGAAATTACCCAAAGGCAATGATCAGTTACGGGTCTTGTCGACCAACTTGTTCTTGGCAATCCAAGGCATCATGGCGCGCAATTGTGCGCCCACAACTTCGATGGAGTGCTCAGAAGTCAAGCGCCGACGTGCGGTCATGCTTGGGTAATTGGTACGACCTTCCAAGATGAACATCTTGGCGTATTCGCCGGTCTGGATGCGCTTCAGGGCGTTGCGCATGGCTTCGCGGCTTTGAGCGTTAATGACCTCAGGACCTGTCACGTACTCACCGTATTCGGCGTTGTTCGAGATCGAGTAGTTCATGTTGCCGATGCCGCCTTCGTAGATCAGGTCCACGATCAGTTTCAGCTCGTGCAAGCACTCGAAGTAGGCCATTTCTGGGGCGTAACCGGCTTCCACCAAAGTCTCGTAACCCATCTTGATCAATTCGACTGCGCCACCGCACAAAACGGCTTGCTCACCGAACAAGTCGGTTTCAGTCTCTTCTTTGAAGTTGGTTTCAATGATGCCGGCCTTGCCGCCACCGTTGGCCATGGCATAGCTCAGGGCCAACGCACGGGCTTTGCCGCTCTTGTCCTGGTGGATCGCGACCAAATGGGGCACGCCGCCACCCTGGGTGTAGGTGTTGCGTACGGTGTGACCTGGGGCCTTGGGGGCCACCATCCAAACGTCTAAGTCATCACGCGGAACGACTTGGTTGTAATGCACGTTAAAACCGTGCGCAAAAGCCAGTGAAGCACCTTGCTTGATGTTAGGGGCCACGTTTTGGGTGTAAACCTCGGCAATTTGCTCGTCTGGCAACAAGATCATGACCACGTCTGCGGCTTTCACAGCGTCGTTGACTTCCATCACGGTCAAGCCGGCTTTGCCAACTTTGTCCCACGATGCGCCACCTTTTCTGAGACCAACCACCACTTTGACGCCGCTGTCGTTCAGGTTTTGGGCGTGTGCATGGCCTTGTGATCCGTAACCAATGATGGCAACAGTCTTGCCCTTGATGACGCTCAAATCACAATCTTTGTCGTAAAAAACTTTCACAGGGTTCTCCTTAGGAATAAACAGGTTCAATGAATGGGTTTAGACGCGCAAGATGCGCTCGCCGCGCCCGATACCGCAAGCACCCGTGCGCACGGTCTCTAAGATGGCACTGCGGTCGATCGCCTCCAAAAAGGCGTCGTTCTTGGTCTGGTCACCGGTCAGCTCAATGGTGTAGCTTTTGTCGGTGACATCGATCACACGCCCACGGAAAATGTCGGCCATGCGTTTCATTTCTTCGCGCTCCTTACCCACGGCACGCACCTTGACGAGCATCAACTCGCGTTCGGTGTAAGAGCCTTCGGTCAGGTCCACGACTTTGACCACCTCAATCAGGCGGTTCAAATGCTTGGTGATCTGCTCGATCACGTCATCTGAACCCGCTGTCTGAATGGTCATACGAGAAAGACTGGGGTCTTCCGTCGGCGCCACGGTCAGCGATTCGATGTTGTAGCCACGGGCAGAAAAAAGACCCACCACTCGGGAAAGTGCCCCAGCTTCGTTTTCAATCAGTACGGCAATGATGTGTTTCATGATTACAAATCCTCCACACCCATGAGCATCTCGGTGATGCCCTTGCCAGCCTGCACCATCGGGAACACGTTTTCTGTGGGGTCTGTGCGAATGTCCAGGAAAACGGTCCGGTCTTTCAAGCTTCGGGCCTCGCGTAATGCGGGCTCAACATCTTCTGGACGATCAACCAAGATGCCAACGTGCCCATAAGCTTCGGCCAACTTCACAAAATTAGGCAAAGCATCCATGTAGCTGTGGCTGTAACGGCCTGAATACTCGATTTCTTGCCATTGGCGCACCATGCCGAGGTAACGGTTATTCAATGACACGACCTTGATAGGCGTGTTGTATTGCAGGCAGGTGGACAGCTCTTGAATGCACATTTGCACCGAGCCTTCCCCCGTCACGCAATAGACCTCACTGTCGGGTTTGGCCAGCTTGATGCCCATCGCATAAGGAATGCCGACACCCATGGTGCCCAAGCCACCGGAATTGATCCAGCGACGTGGTTCGTTGAACTTGTAATATTGGGCGGCCCACATTTGGTGCTGACCGACATCGGAGGTGATGTAGGCATCGGCGTCTTTGGTCATCTCCCAAAGCGTTTCAATGACCTTTTGCGGCTTGATGACCAGCGAATTGCTGTTGTCGTACTTCATGCAATCCCGGCTGCGCCAGGCTTCGATGGTCTCCCACCACTGCCCCAGCGCCTGTGGATCAGGCTTCAAGCCCGACTCTCGAATCATGCCCATCAACTCAATCAGCACATCTTTAACATCGCCCACAATCGGCACATCCACCTTGACTCGCTTTGAGATACTCGAGGGATCAATGTCAATGTGGATGATTTTTCGGTCCACGGAAGCAAAGTGCTTGGGGTTACCAATCACGCGATCGTCAAAACGGGCTCCGACAGCCAGCAAAACATCGCAGTTTTGCATGGCGTTGTTGGCCTCCAAAGTGCCATGCATGCCCAACATGCCCAGAAAACGGCGGTCAGTCGCAGGGAACGCCCCCAAACCCATCAAAGTGTTGGTGATGGGCACATTGAGCATGTCAACCAAAGCACGCAGCTCTGGGCTGGCGTTGCTCAACAACACCCCACCACCTGTATAGATGTAAGGGCGCTTGGCCGACATCAACAACTGCAATGCCTTGCGGATTTGACCTCCGTGGCCTTTGCGCACAGGGTTGTAGGAACGCATTTCAATCTTATCGGGGTAGCCTGCGAAATGCGCCTTGTTAAAGGAGACATCTTTGGGCACATCCACCACAACGGGGCCTGGACGTCCGCTGCGCGCAATGTGAAAAGCCTTCTTCATGGTCACGGCCATGTCTTTGGCGTCTTTGACCAAGAAGTTGTGCTTGACGATGGGCCGCGTAATGCCCACGGTATCGCACTCTTGGAAAGCATCCAAACCGATGGCAGCAGTGGGCACTTGGCCACTGATAATGACCATGGGAATGCTGTCCATATAGGCCGTGGCAATGCCGGTCACGGCATTGGTCAGGCCGGGACCCGAGGTCACCAAGGCCACACCCACTTCGCCGGTGGCACGGGCAAAGCCATCAGCGGCATGAACAGCAGCCTGCTCATGTCGGACCAGCACATGCTGAATGGTGTCCTGTTTGTAAAAAGCGTCGTAAATGTGAAGAACAGCACCGCCGGGATAGCCCCAAACGTACTGAACATTCTCGGCCTGAAGGGCTTTGACGAGGATTTCTGCACCACGCAATTCTTGTGCGTCCGCAGATTGATTGGCCTTTTCGGCTTTGTTTAATTCCATATTCAACCTTTGTGAATTTCTCTAACGAAAAACCTTGGGTGCCCCTGGGCTCGACTCTTGTGAAGTGGCTT
>Ga0255126_1001049_pt1 | contig 11359 bp, 11 predicted proteins | sample Law_Miss_RepA_8d_FD_188556 | JGI IMG/M metagenome (GOLD analysis project Ga0255126, IMG submission 188556) | Freshwater microbial communities from St. Lawrence River, New York, United States - Law_Miss_RepA_8d | ecosystem: Environmental > Aquatic > Freshwater > River | place: USA: New York... | reverse complement strand
CTTGATGCGCTGGGTGATCCAGGCGTAGTCCTGCTCCACCAGGCCCATCTGGCCCATGTCGTCTTCGCGGTGAGCGTCAAAACCCGCGCTGATGAAAATCAGCTCGGGCTTGTGAGCCTCTAGGCGCGGCAACCACATCATGTCCACCAACTCGCGGATGTCCATACCCCGGGTGTAGGCCGGCACCGGCAAGTTGACCAAGTTGGCCGCATTCGATGTAGAGCCACCTTCCGGGTAAAAAGGGTGCTGAAAAAAACTCACCATCAAGATGCGCTCGTCGCCCCCCACGATGTCTTCGGTGCCATTGCCGTGGTGCACATCAAAGTCGACGATGGCGACCCTTTCGAGGCCATGGCGCTCGAGTGCGTACTTGGCAGCGATGGCCACGTTGTTGAAAAAACAAAAACCCATGGCCTTGTCGCGACAAGCGTGGTGACCGGGCGGGCGCACAGCGCAAAAGGCATTTTCCAACTCACCCGCCAGCACGGCGTCTGTGGCATCGAGCGCAGCACCCGCCGCCACCAATGCTGCGTCCCAGGTGTGAGCGTTGATCAGCGTGTCCGGGTCCAAGCTGGTATGAGTGGGGCCGCCAGCGGCCATGTCTTCACGCAAGGCATCGCCCAAACCACGCAAAGCCGCCACATGCATGCGACCATGGGCCAGTTCGATGTCGGCCAGAGAAGCCGGACTGGCCTCTCGCCTTTGCAGTGCCATGTCCACGCCACTGATCAGCAAGCGGTCTTCGATGGCCCCCAAGCGCTCCGGGCACTCCGGATGACCCGCGCCCATTTCGTGCTTCCAACAACTTGGGTGGGTGAAATAACCTGTCGCGCCCATGAATGTGTCTTCCCGATCCATCACAGCCAATAAGGCTGTTATTTTTGAAGAATTGACCGAATTTTTTAAGCTTCCAGCTTAGCACGGGCACCTGCGCCCGACGTTTAAACTCATACAAATGAATGTGTTCAAACCCCATCCCAAGTCCAGCCAACGCAAATCCATTCAAGGCTTGGCCGCTATGGGTCTGGCGCTGGTTATGAGCGCTCTGACCGCATGGACCACGGCGATCACACCCGTACACGCACAAACGGCTCAGGGTGCTGAACCCCAACAGACCAAAAGGCCCGCGAAACCCAAGGCACCGCCCGCCCAAGCCAAGTCGCCGCAGCGCAAAAAAAATACGGCCCCAAATAAACAAACCACCCGACCCACTCGCCAAGCTGCAGGGACGGGCATGCCACTGGCCAGCACCGCGCAAACCCAGGCCTGGGTGCAAGATGCCGCACAACGCTTGCAACTGGACCCGATCTGGGTTCAACGCACCCTGGCTCAGGCGCAGCGACTCCCCTCGGTCGAGCGCCTCGTGCTGCCCCCCAGCAGCCCCACCGCCAAAAACTGGGCCGCCTACCGCGCCCGCTTCATTGAACCCATCCGCATCCAGGCGGGGGTGCGCTTTTGGCAAAACCACCGCAACGCCTTGGAGCGGGCCGAGCGTGAATACGGCGTGCCCGCATCGGTGATCGTCGGCATCATCGGGGTAGAAACCCTGTACGGCCAAAACACCGGCAACTTCCGCATCGTTGACGCACTGGCCACACTGGCCTTTCACTTCCCCAGTGCCCACCCCCGTGCTGCTGCACGCCAGGCCTTTTTCCAAAGCGAGCTGGAGCAATTTTTGCTGCTCACCTCACGCAGCGGGGCCGACCCTCTCACCATACGTGGCAGCTACGCCGGGGCCATGGGCCTGCCGCAATTCATGCCGTCGAGCTGGGCCAAGTTTGCCGTGGACTTTGATGGAGACGGGCGCATCGACCTGTTTGGCAGCCCCCAGGATGCCATCGGCTCAGTGGCTAACTACTTCAAGGCATTTGACTGGCGCCCCGGCATGCCAACCCACTACCCGGTCACCCTGACACCCGGCCAAACCGACATGGACAGCCTGATGGCACCCGACATCTTGCCCACCTTCAGCGTGGCCAACTTTATGGGCAAAGGCGCCATGCTCAGTGGTGCCGCGCTGCAACACAATGGCCCATTGGCTTTGATCGAACTACTCAATGGACCCGATGCCGCCAGCTATGTGGCTGGGACGGAAAACTTCTACGCCATCACCCGCTACAACTGGAGCAGCTACTACGCCATGGCGGTGATTGAGTTGGCCGAAACCGTGGCTCGGGAAATGCAACGCAAGCCATGAACCCGCTGAACCCCAAAAAACTGCTGCTCACCAAATGGACTGCGGTCAAACCTGTGGCCAAGCAAAAGCACTTTTTGGTCAGCCGGGTGATTCAACCCGATGAGCCCACCGACCCCATTGAATCGGTAGAAATCGAGGCGGTGTTTTCCAAGGCGGTTCAGGTCATCGCCTGGCGGGATCTGCAGGACGACAGCGTGTGGCGGCAGGGTTGGGTTTGATGACATTGCATGCCAAAATCAACATAGATGACAAACTGAAGCTCGAAATATGAAAATGAACCCCGCATCGCTTGTACTCGCAGCCGGCATGGCTATCACCCTGCCTGCCTTGGCCATTGAAAATTGTTCTCAATTGCCCGATTCATTGCAAACAATCGCAGTCAATCACATCAGTCAAAGCAGTGAGCTAAATAGCCTGGATGAAAAGTTAGATCAATACATCAAACCTTGTCTTGCAACTGTCACTGAGCAAAACAAAAAAGCCATCTGTGCCAACGGCAGACTTGCGGCAGAGCAGGCACTGAGGGTGATAGCCCGCATTGATCAAGCAGGCTCGAGAAATGCATTTTTGGCCAATGCAAAAGTCAAGTCTTACAAGAGCGCCCTAGCTCTTCTAGACCACACGAAGAAATTGCGTGCCAATCGGACATGCAACTGAATTTGAAGACCAGCTCACCAATTTGGTTCAAACCGTCCAAAGGCCACTCACGTGGTCACTGAGCCCATCCCGATATGACTGCGTCCGCTGCCAAGTTGAATCTGAATTGACTCATACCCGCAACTCAACGGCCTTGCATGTCAGTTTGCTCACTGTAATTCGGCATTCAATTACACCTACTATGATGGTTGAAGCCTCACTGAATCTGCCCTCAAATGCAAAACACCTGCCAGTCCTGCTCAAATGTCTTTATGTCCGATTCATCGGCAACAGGCTACAGGTGCGGTGAAAACTACTTCAAGCAGCCACCCGCAGAACGCAAAATGTCCCGCATGGAGACTTACCAACAAGTGGAGGTCAACCACTGCTGCGACCTTTACCAGCAGCAAGAGAAAAAATGAGAACTGACTTGTCTGTGCAGAATCGGCTGATCTAAATTTTTGACCTTGTTAAGCCGTCAAGTTTTTTTGAAAACAACAGCCAAACTAACATCAATCTAAAACTAGCATGAGCACATCACGCTTTTACTCTAGCGTGTAGCCCACTGTGTTCTCCAAAAATTCCAGCATTTTTCGGCTGCCTGAAGGTCCCGTTTCTGGACGTTGGGCAGGTCAACTCTCATTTTGAGAGTCTTGCCTTGCGATGGCAGCAGGGCCTCAGCGTGTGGCGGCAGGGTTGGGTTTGAATTTATAAACTGCAGCAACGACTCTGACTGCAGGTTTGGGGGAATGCCAGACAAATGTCACCAGAGGATCAAATGGGTGGAGCAATCTGCGAACTTATGCAGCCACTATTTTCACACCGGCTTTCAAGCCGTTGGAGCCTTGAATGCCATTGATGTCTATTGCCACATGCCAGTGCCCAACAGTCGGTACTGTCAGTCGGATGGGTGACTGGCTAACGAGGCCACCCGTGTAAATGTGTTTCATGCCATTTTTGTAGTTATTGAAATTGTTGGTGTCCATCAGTCGCACATTGGCAACAGATGAAAGGGTCACCTCCACCACATCGCCTGCTTGTCTGTGACCGACATCTTTGTGAAAAAACTTCATACTTGTCCTTTGTGGAACTTGGCTCGATCATAAACTTCATTCATTCCACAAAGTATTTCTGCCAGCATGCCCTGAAAAGCCGTGGGTGAGTAGCGTGAACGAACCAGATACAGAGCCATGATTTGTCTCCTAAAAAATAAAAGAACAATTGGAGTGCCAAGTCACTGCGAACCCAGCTGCTCAATCCGCTGGCCGTCTCACGAGCAGACCACGCTTGAAATTCAGGATCCGATTGTGTCTGTGGAAATAGAGGCGGTTTTCTCAATGGCCACACAGGTCATCGCCTGGCGGGATCTGCAGGACGACAGCGTGTGGCGGCAGGTTTGAGTTTGAACCAGAAAAGTATTTCTGCATAGCCTGTCATCCGTCTGGCCGAGGTTTCAAAAACAGGCCATATTTCTAGGCAAATACCCTGATTTCAGGCGCTTTTCGTACATTTCAGCCAGTGCCCTTGAGGCCAGCAAAGTGATCTTGTTCAATACCCACCCTGCCCCCTGCGCGCCTTCTCGGCTTCTCGTTGGTGTTTTTGTCTATCACGTTCACGCTTTAGGGCCTCTTTCTGGCGATCCACATTGGCCTTCAACTGCGTAACCCGCATCTGCTCAGGTGTGGGCGGCTTTGCGGGCTTGATGGTTGCGATCTTGGGTGGCTTAGACGGTCTGGGCTTAATGGTTGTGCTTGCGGACGGCTTGAGGTCATCCAGCAAGGGATAGTCATGACCCTCGCTGCCGATTTGGGTAGGAGCCACATGCACGCAGCCCATGCCAAACTGATACTGGCATAGCAAGCGAGCATGCACCGCAGAGTTGGCCGAAACAACTGACTTGATCAACTGCCCGTTGATGCGGAGGGTGACGAGGTATTTGTTCATACCCATATTTATCGTCACGCTCCACGGGTGGATTTATTTCGCAAAGCCTTCGCGCAATTTGATCGCAGCGGCTTCGATCTGCAAATCCAGCTCGCCAGCTTCCACGGCTTGTTTGATCAGTTCCAGCGTGGGCACTAAGTCAGCCGCGGTGGCAATTTCCACAGCACTTTTGCCCTTGCTGATTTCCAGCTTGCGAGCGCCATACCTGATGTTCAGGGCTAGCTTATTGGTTTCAGTGGTCCACCACCATGCGCGAACATGGCGTGGAACCTCAACACTGCGGCGACTGCCATCAGGATCCATGACAGAGCGGAAACGGGTCATGGTGAATTGAGTTCCATCAGCTTGACTTTTTGCCAACTGAATTTGCTCCCACAACTTGCGTGCTAGTTTCATGCGGCGATGCACTTGGGGGTTGTTGCTGACGGTTTTCTTGGCCGCTGTGACCTTGAGTGACTGCAAGAACGCGAGGGGTGTTGTTGATGCTGTGGACATGTGCTTTTCCTTTCAAATGTTTGTAAAGCACAGACAATTGTGTGATCGACCACGGGGTCAGGGCAACCGCCGTGGCTTGGTATCCCGAACACTTGGCGGGATATCGGAAAACCCATCAAAAACACCCAGTTTTGTTAGCCACTTTTGTCTAGGTGATAAATAAACACAGCGGGTGGATCGAAGAACAGTTGAAGCCCGCAATCTCTACCGAGAAACAAGAGCTGCGTCACTCAGTTGCAATGGCGCCCTAGACCTGGACAGTGGTGTTCGCAGGGACGGAAATTCCGAGCGGTAGCGGAGACTTGTAGTCACTACCCGAGAAGGATGCTGTTGGCGGTTGCTGGCCAATTGACTCAAGAAGCGAACGAATATTTTCAGCACAAAGATTGTGGGGCCTAGCCCTTCGAATCACGAGCAAGCTCTGCAGACCACACCGCAACTTGCGAACACCGCGGACAGTTGGCACTTTGGCTGTCCTCGCAAGTTGCGTTTCATTTTGAAGCTGCACGTAAAAGGAGACCGCGAAACCGCCCTTCCCATGCTGATGGTTGTGCTCAAGTGCTGTGGAGTAAAGAACTCATCGAAAGACCGAGCCTTGCCCATGCTGAGCCTGGTCAAGAAGGCTCAGTGTGGGTTGAATCTATCGAAAGTCCCAAGTCAAACATCACTGATCAGCTACTGAAGAAAACATCTGTAAATCAAAAAATTCTCGTTAAACCATTGGGTCACACTGAACTTTCGAACTACGAAGTAGACATAAGTGATGAGCCAATCACTGAGCTCTGAAAGAGCGACAGGGATGGCGAAGTCACTAGCGAACGCCAGTTCGCTCTATGTACTAGCGCATATGACATATCGGTAAATGAATGCGTGGTCGTGTTTGATCTGTAGGACTACAAATGGCAAGGGCAGATGACCAGTTAAGCCGATGCGATGGTCAGGACCTGATCACAACAACCGACATTTCATTTAGAAGGCTATGACACAAAGTGTCGGGTGAACCGACACCTCATGACAAGGGTCTGTGATTGTTAGACCTAACTTAATGCGCAAGCCTCCTACAAATCAACCCTACAGCGCGTGCTCTTTGGACGTCATGAACCTAGGGTACTGAAGCCGGAAAAATTGGTTTTAAGACGGATTTCTTGGTGACCGGTAAAAACTTGGGTATATAACTGAGTTAGGCCCGAAGCAGTCTTTAGAGCTGCGCCATTTCAAGTCAGGTGTGCAGCGTGAGCGGTCATCGGGTCATATGTGCTGTCGGACAGACGTTTGCCATCAACAGATATTAAAAATTTGTTATGGACAAGCCGCTACCAGTTTCACTTGCAGACTCCGCTTGTAGATCAAGCAAGTCGGCAAGCAACAGATGACGCATCTCGGAATGTGGAAACAGACGTTGCAGATAAATCGGAAGATTCTCAGAAAGATCAGGAAAGATTTTTTTCAAGGCACTGAACGTCTTCAGCGCAGCAGGGTGCTTACCTTGTCGAGCTTGAATGGCTGCAAAAAACAGCAGACTTTGCGGAAATGTCTGTGGATTGACCTTGGAAAGGTAATCTAGCGATTTGTCCAAGTTCCCTTGGCGATATTCGTTGGCGTAATACGGGAGCCAGTACCAATCTGGATGCAAAGGGGTGAGTTCACGGGCGCGGTCCATGAGTACTAGGCCACCCTCCCAGTCCCCATTGCATGCAGTGAACACCCCGATCCCTGCCACGATGTCTGATCTGTAAGGCGCCAGCTCCAATACTTTGCTTGAATATTCTTTAAAAAGCGATTTTTCGCCTCTTTGATAATGCGATGACGCCAATGCATAGAAGGCTGTAACACAGTCCGGGGCCAACGTCAAAGCATGCATGGCGCAACGGATGGATTCGTCTAAGGCCTTACTGTCCGTAAGAGCCTTTTCAAAACCGAAGACATGCTCGTTCCAGTAAATACCAGACAGGCAAGCCCAGGCTTCTGCGTACAGCGGTGCATTTTGGACTGCTGACAGCAAAGACGCTTTGGCAATCGCATGCGATTGGGGTGTGTACTTTTCAGTGTGGGCATAAAAGTGGAGAACGGCCGCATAAGCCGACCCGTCTGAGGGCTTGTTTCGAACCAGGCGTGAAATGACCCCTGAAGGCGTAGCCAGCGAAGCTGCAATCTTGAGCGCGATTTCATATTGAAACTCGAACAAGTGAGTTGAATCGATTGGGAGCTCGAATTTTTGTGACCACATCACTTGGCAAGTCTTCACATCCGTCAGTTTGGACAAGATTTCATACCCTCCGGGTTTAAACCGGATGGAGCCATCCAAGACGTAATCGGCGTTCTCATTCGCGGCCGATAAAAACTTGGCACGCGAGGCTTGTGAATAGTCCATTTGATGGGTTATAGAAATCAGCCTCAGCGTACGGGTCTGCGCCAACATGTGAATCAAGTCATGCGCCATACCGATGCATATCTCCTGCTGCGAAGAGTCTCCCCCCAGGTTCTGAAACGGAATGATGGCCAGACGCGGCGAAAAATTGGATTGGTCGTCCGCACTGGGCACCAAATCAAGGCCGTAACAACCTGCAAGGATGCTCAATTGCCAGCTTTGGTTGCGTCCCTCTTGCCGGTAGAAGTCAGTTAGTAGCGTCTTGAGGCGACTAATTTGGACACGGTGAATGGAGAACTTCTCGGCTTGTTGCGCAGTGAGCTGAAAGAACGCGGTTGCCACCAATTGAGCGGTGACGTTCTCTGCCCCTAAAGCAGCAGTTCTGTCTGCCAAGAATTCGAGCAGTTTGCGGATTTTTGAAGCCCGCTTGAAGGTCTCGGAACCCAAAACCGCTTTGACTGAGCTATCGAATTGGAGGAAATCGTGCTTCATGAGAAAAAAGGAGCATTAAAAATGAGGGCTGACAACTAAAAGGCATAGGTGACTGTGAAGGCCTTAAAAACAATCTTGAATGTAACGCGTTACATGCACTAACTTGGATTACTTGATCAGAATGATAAAGGTTGTCTCTGTTTGCTAATCATTGCCCATCAAAATGACTTCACCCAGTACCAGCAAATCTCAAATCTGGTCAGCAGACTATGCGCGTTTGCTGGTGGAGGGGCGCCAGGCGGCCGGTCTTGAGCAAACTACCTTAGCCATGGAGAACACGCTGAGTTTGAAACAGCTGCAAGAGCTAGAAACGTGTGGTTGCTCTGCCTTTTATTCGGAAAGCATCAAGTACACGACTGGGGTCAAAATCCTGAGAAAACTGGGACTGGCATTCAACCACCTAGAGCTCGCAAATGAGAAGTTTCTTACGGATGCAGCGGAAGCGGCACAGGTTGCTCCGAACAAAGATGAGCCAATTCTGGCCACCTCAGAGCCTGTGACATTGTTGAATTCCGGCCTCAACTCCCTAGCAAGCGCGTGGCGAATCCTTGCCAGTCTGGCAATGTTGATTGCACTTGCCTATTTCATGAATTAAGCATCCAGTTAAATTAATTACTAAATGAAAATAATCATTATGAAGTCCATCTGCAACCTCACCCTCTTAGTCACTGTAGCGCTTGCTGTAACCGCCTGTTCTGGTGGTTCCGATGCTCCAACGGCTGACGCACTGCCCCCTAGGGATCTCAGTGTCATTCCAGCCATAACAATAACAACCATCGAGGGGCCCTTTGTTTTGGCCGAGCGGTCCGTGACCACCGACTCGGCAGTGGGTACGACTGTGGCCGCTGCCTCAGGTACGCCGGTGGCGCACACGCCTCTGCCGGCGGAATTGTTCGGCTCCCTAGCGCTGGTTGCTCAAAGCGGCGGCGCCACGCGCCTGGGCGAGATCTATCAGTTTGACGGCAGCGGTTCCAAAGTGGTCAAGACCTTCACCGGCAGACCATTCATGAGGAACACCAGCCCAAACGAGCATTCTTTCGCCTTCAACGAAGTTGACGGTCGCTTCTACGGGTTCTTGAGCAACTCGTCCTTGCCTTCTGAGAACCAAATCGTTCTCATGCGTTTCGATCCGGTCACCGACAAACTGGAGCTCCTCAAGACATTGGACACGAGGGGCGCAGGAAAGACCGCAGGTCCCGGCATCACCGTCTCAGATCTGCGACCGAACAACACCATTCGCACCCCGCTTGTAAGCAAAGATGGCAAGTCGCTGATGGTCATGGTCGACGGTGGCCGCGCTGGCCGCGGGCTGTTATTGCATGTGGTGCTCGACCAAGGAAGCGCAAACTACCTGAAAGAAACCGTGGTCTATGACTTTTTCTCACGCGATGTGGAAGAAGGTCTTTGCAGTGGACTCGTCGGTGAGAAGACGGAGATGGTGTGGTCACGCGACCGCACCAAGATCTTGCTGGGCACGCAGGGTTCGCGCTACATCTTGAACGCTGCAGATCCCACGGCTGTAGCCTGCGCGCCTGCTGGTTCAGTGGGCGGCGCGGCCACCTACACCAAAAACGGGCGGATCTTCAGCCTGGCACCGTCCGTGGGAAATGACCTGTCACGGCCTTGGACCTTCACCGCGATCAGCCAGTTCAATCCCGTAGGCAAGCGACTTGGGCGCTACCTGTTCGAAGACGCGAGTGGTACCGTGCGCTGGACAGTCGAGGACATACAAAGCCGCGAGGCTCAGATTTTTGGCCCACCCGGGAGCAATACCGCGCTTTACAGGCTGGCCGAGATCGACTGCCACCGTATCGAGGGGGTGTTGCCCATATCCTTTAGCAACGAATCGCTGGTTGCCTGCAGCGGCCTCGACGCCGAAACCAGTTTGCAGATTTCGGCACCCAAGCTGCTGTCGCAGGCAGCAAGCCTCAACCTAAGTAACGCCAGCACGATGTCGGCCTGGATCAGAGACGAGCCCAAAGGTTACTTCGGCAGCTACTTTGCCGGGCTCACATCGTCACCGGCGTCGGGGCTGTTATTTGCTGCCTCAACCGACGTTGCTGCCGGCATCTGCGATGAGAGGCCCAATTCAGTTTTGCCGTGCACGCCTTCGCAGTTGTTGGAACTGGATCCCAGCCGACTTTTCTTCAGAAAGACCCTGGCAACCGGTTCGGCCACTTTGGGGAAATATTTTCACGGTAATCCGGCAACGGGCAGTTCGGCCAGCGACGGCGTTCTCGACCGCTACGTCGTGTGGTTGGCCAGTGCTGCGAACGAGGCATCACACGTGGTGAACAAGTATGACCGTTTCAACGGAAAGATTACCTCGGTGCCCATCGACCCAGACCGCGGAGCCTATCCCTACGGCAAGCTTCAGCCGCTCGGGCCTGACCATTTCATCGGCCTGATTTCGCTGACGTCCCCAAGCTACGATTCTGGGCGTCTCGGCGGTCATCGTGGTTCGAGAGACAGGGCCGGCGGTGGCCTGGGCGTGGTGATCTACCAGCGCAGCACCATGGAGCCCGTCCGGATGGCCGAGGTGACAGACATAGCCTCCCTGGGAGCAGAACTCGTGCTTGGGCAAGGCGATTCAGCTTGGCTCACAGCAATTGCTGAAAAGTCAGGCGTCTCAAGCGGAGACGGTGGCTACTATCGACAAAAGCTGCTGCATGTGGACACGAAGACGTTGAAGGCCACCGAGTGGGTGCGGGTTTTCGCATCCCGCCTGCCTGCCGATAACGACTGGAAACCGGCGATCCGTGATGACGCGGTCTACTATGCGGCAGAAGGCGATATCTCAGTGGGTGCTCCCATTTACACCGTCGCTTGCGCACGGATCAGCGACCCCAAGATCTCGATCAAATCACTTACCTTTGGCCCAAACAGCGCGTTCCGGCCAGCCAGCGAGGGGCTTCCGGTCGGAGGCCCAGTGTTTGTGGCAGCACAGAACGCCATGTACATGGCCATGGCACAACGGGCCGATGGCAACCCGGGTGGGTCGATCTGGACCATTGATCGAGGCTTAGGCCCAGACGACCTGTGCCGCAGCGCACCGGTGTTGACCAAGGTGGTCGGCGACTTGCCCGATGTGCCATCAACAGGCTTCTTGTCGGCCAGTGACGGTGCCTTGTACTACGGCACAACGAACGGCAAACTCATGCGCTTCAATCCCGCCGCCGGAGCCGTGACACCCGTTGCAAACTTGGCGGCGGGCGGCACTTCGATAT
>Ga0255126_1001046_pt1 | contig 11382 bp, 8 predicted proteins | sample Law_Miss_RepA_8d_FD_188556 | JGI IMG/M metagenome (GOLD analysis project Ga0255126, IMG submission 188556) | Freshwater microbial communities from St. Lawrence River, New York, United States - Law_Miss_RepA_8d | ecosystem: Environmental > Aquatic > Freshwater > River | place: USA: New York... | reverse complement strand
GCCCAATCTGTTTGGCAATGGCGTCTCGACCTCACCCAGCAAGGCGCACGCCTCGCAGCGTGGCGCGGCGTTTCCAAGCGTCACCATTGCCGACAACGTGGCCGCCCAATACCGGCTCATTCACGATCACCTGCAGGTCTCGCGGGTGGCGCTGGCCACCGGCTGGTCGATGGGCGCCGTGCAGGCCTATCAATGGGCGGTGGATTACGGGGACTACGTGGCGCGGCTCTTGCCCTTCTGTGGCGCGGCGCGGTGCTCGCCGCATAACCGGGTGTTTATTGAAGGCGTGCGGGCGGCGCTGCGGGCTGATCCGGTGTTCGACAACGGCCATTACTCGCAGATCCCGCGCGCCGGATTGAAGGCTTTTGGCCGGGTCTATGCGGGCTGGGCCTACTCGCAAGCCTTCTTTCGCGACCGGCTCTATCGCCAGCTTGGCTATTCCTCGATCGACGAGTTCCTCTACGCCTGGGAAGACGAGCACCTGTGCTGGGACGCCAACGATCTGATGGCGAAATTCGTGACCTGGGAGTTGGCTGACTGCAGCGCCGGTTCGCGCTTTAACGGCGATCTGGCCGCCGCGCTGGGCAGCATCACCGCGAAAACCATTGTCATGCCCGGGAATCAGGATTTGTATTTCACCCTTGAAGACAATCAGCTCGAAGCCGCGATGATTCCGGGCGCTGAGTTGCGGGCTTTCAATTCGCCTTACGGACACTGCGCCGGGGCGCCGGGCCGATTCCCGGCCGAAACCGTGTTTCTGGAGCAGGCACTGCGCGTGCTGCTGGCGCAGACATGAGCGCCGCGACCCGCCACGGCGGATGCCTCTGTGGCAGCGTGCGGTATCAGGCGGAAGGACCGGCGTCGATGCAGTACAACTGCCACTGCCGCGACTGCCAGCGCATGTCGGGCGCGGCCTATCTGCCGATCATGGGTTTCCCGCTGGCCGCCGTGACGTTCACCGGTGAGGTGCTCTGGTATCACCGCAACGCGGACTCCGGCCGACCGGCCATCGAAGGCTTTTGCCCGCAATGCGGCGCGCGTCTGTTTGGTCAGGGCGACGGCGTGCCGGGGCTGATGTTGATCATGGTCGGCACGCTCGACGAACCCGGCTTGTTCACGCCTACCGACAATATCTACACCCGCAGCGCGCCGGCCTGGGATGCGATGGATCCCGCCATCGCGCAGTGGCCCACGGATCCTCCCCCCGCCGCCTGAGTTCAGCGCCTTGCGCCTGCTGGCGAGGCGTCGATTCATGCTAGCGTAGCGCTCGGCGTTCATCTGGATGCGAGCCGGCCCGATTTGCCTTGGGCGCCGTGATGCTGGTCCGGCCGCCTCGCACCGTAGTTCCTGTTCCCGAGGCCGCCTTTAATTTTCCGTGCCCGATTGAGGTTATGAGCACACAGTCTGCCAGCGGCGTGCTTAAGCGCCTGATCACTATTTACCTCACCGGCTCGCTGGCGGCCGTCGCGGTCACCTTCTTCCTGATGATGCTGGGCCTACAGCTCACGTTGGCGCAGTGGACCCTGCTTGCCCTGCTCACGCCGCTGGCGGTGCCGGGTTTTGTGCTAGTCGACGTGCTGGTGATCCGGCGTCATTTCCGCCCCATCGGGCAGGCGCTGACCTTGCTGGACGCCGGGCAGGCCTTGCCGCTGGAGGTGAGCGCGCCGGCGATCGTGCGGGCCTTGAATCTCCCCTTCTACTCCATGCTCCGGGTCACCTTTCTGCATGGGCCCCTGGCGACGCTGTCGGTGTTGACCAGCATGCTGGCGGTCAATGTGTTCCTGGGCGGCGACTTCCAGCCCTGGCAAATCCTGGGCTTCGCCGCCACCGCCCTGTTTTTTGCCTCGCCCACGCACGCCATCGTCGAATACTTCGCCATCTCCCGCGACCTCGCGCCGGTGCTGGAGCGCCTGTGGGCCCACTGTCCGCGCTTGCCTGACGACTCTCGCGCGAATCTCATCGCGGTGCGCCTGAAGGGCAAGCTGATTTACCTCTCCGTGTTTGTGACGGTGTTGCCGCTGCTGTTTTTTGCGCTGTCAGTGCTGTTCAAGGTCGACCGCCTGCTGCACGACCTTGGCGTGGCGGTGACCACCCAGCACCTCGGTCCGCTGCTGCTATGGACGGGCGGCGTGATGCTCGTGTGCATGCTGGGGGCGCTGATGATGTCCGTCCTGACAGCGTCGGAAGTCTCACGCTCGGCGGCCAAGCTGATTACCGCGATGAACGAGGTCGAAAGTGGCGACCTCAACCGCCATCTCTTCGTCACCGGCACCGATGAATACGCCGACCTCTTTCGTGGCTACAACCTCATGACTACCAGCCTGCGCGACGAAGTGCGCATTCTGGAAGTCACCAATGATTTAACCGGCGAGCTAAATCTTGATGTGCTGCTCGAGCGCATCATGCGGGCCGCCACCGAATTGCTGGACGCAGAGCGCGGCACGCTGTTCATTCATGACGCCGCGACCCACACGCTGTGGTCGCGCTACGCCGAGGGGATGGAACAGAAGGAGCTCCGCATCCCGGATCATCTCGGCATCGCCGGCCACGTGCTGCACTCGGGGCAAGCGCTGAATGTGGAGGACCCTTACGCGCACCCCTTGTTTAACCCCGATGTCGATCGGCAAACGGGCTTCGAAACCAAGTGCATCCTGTGCCTGCCCATCGTCAACAAGGCGGGCGTGTGCATCGGCGTGACGCAGGTGCTGAACAAGCGCGGCGGACACTTCATGCCGAAAGACGTGGCGCGGCTACGCGCCTTCACCGCGCAAATCGCCGTGTCGCTGGAAAACGCGCAGTTGTTCGAAGACGTGCTCAAGATGAAGAACTACAACGAGAGCATTTTGCGCAGTACCAGCGAAGGCATGATTACCCTCAGCAAAGCGCGCGAGCTGGTGACCGTCAATTTAGCTGCCGCCAAAATCCTGCGCCTGCCCGAAAGCGCGCTGATAGGGCAGGCGGCAGAAGCGGTGTTCGGCGCGGCGAATCCCTGGTTGCTGGAGGCGGTGGCGCGCGTCGAGCAGACTGGCCAATCGCAGATCTCGGTGGATGCCGGCGTGCGGCTGGTCGATGGCGACACGGTATCGGTGAACCTCACGGCAGTGCCGCTGTTGAACGCCGCGCAGGAGGCCATTGGTTCGATGCTGATTCTGGAAGACATCAGCGCCGAGAAACGCGTGAAAAGCACCATGGCGCGCTACATGAGCAAGGAGGTCGTCGACCAGTTGCTGCAGGCGGGCGAAGACCAGTTAGGCGGCAAGGATCAAAAAATCACGGTGCTGTTCTCGGATGTGCGCAGCTTCACCACGATGTCTGAGGCGATGGGGGCGCGCGAAACGGTATCCATGCTGAATGAGTATTTCGCCACCATGGTGGATGTGATTTTCAATCACGGCGGCATTCTCGATAAGTACATTGGCGACGCCATCATGGCGCTGTTTGGCGCGCCCTTTCGTGGCCCCAACGACGCTGATAACGCACTCACCGTGGCGAACGAAATGATGATCGCGCTACAGGTGCTTAATCGTGCCCGCACCGAGGCGGGGAAAGTGCCGCTCCAGATCGGCATCGGTCTGTCGACGGGTAACGTGGTGGTGGGCAATATCGGATCGCCGAAACGCATGGAGTACACCGTCATCGGCGACAGCGTGAATCTGGCCTCGCGGCTCGAGGGCGCGACCAAGTACTACGGTGCGGGCATTCTGATCAGCGAAGGCACGGTGCAGGACCTCACGCAGGATTTTGTCCTGCGCGAAATCGACCTCATGCGGGTGAAAGGCAAAGAGCGGCCGGTGGCGGTGTATGAGTCGCTGGGCTATCACACCGCGCAGAGTTTTCCGGCGCTACGCGAAATGCTGGAAGCGTTCCAAGCTGGGCTCGTGGCCTACCGCGAACGCGACTTCGCGCGCGCCGTTGAGTGCTTCAGTATCGCGGCGGCGACCAGCGAGAAAGAAAAACCGGCGCGGCTTTATCTGGAACGCTGCCGTCACTACCAGACCAGCCCGCCGCCCGCAGACTGGGACGGCGTGTGGGTGCTGACCGAAAAATAATCCGCGCCCTCAGTCGTCCAGCTTTGAAAAGCTGAACGGCCCGTCGAGCAGTCGCTGTCGTTCCAGATCGCGGGTGTAAAGATCCTTGCCGAAGTGAATGCTGCCGTCGGGGGCCGGGAAGGCGGTGAGATACAGCAACATCACCGGCACCTTGCGCGGTAAATTCACGCGCTGGGTCTTGTTGCTGGCGATCACGGTATCAATCGACGCCTTGTGCCATTTCGCGGGGTCCTTCAGCAGCGCGGCGGCCAATTCCAGCGGGCGCTCCACGCGGATGCAGCCCGAGCTGAACGCGCGTTCGGCGCGTCCAAAAAGTTCGCGCGAGGGCGTGTCGTGCAGATACACCGAGTGCAGATTGGGGAACATGAACTTCACCCGACCCAGCGCGTTATCCGGCCCCGGCTTCTGGCGCAAGGCGTAGTGAAAGCGCTGCCAGTCGACGTGCGCGGGATCGACGGCCTGCCCGTTGCCGTCGATCACTTCCAGATTTTTCTCTTTCAGCGTGCCGCGATTCACGCGCAGTTTGGGCAGTAAATCCTGCCGCAGGATGGTGGGCGGTACCGTCCAGGTGGGATTGAATTCCAGATAGCTGATTTCAGACTTGAAAAGCGGCGTTTGGCGGAAGGGCTTGCCCACAATCACCCGGCCCGTCCAGCGCACCTCGCCCTGATCGATATAGGCCGCTTCAAAGCCGGCGATGTTCACCACCACATATTCCGGCTGCAGGTCGCGGAACACCCAGCGCAGACGTTCCATGTTCAGCCGCAGGCTCTTGATGCGGGCGTCTACCGGCACATTCAGCGCAGCGACGGTGCCGGCCCCCAGCGCGCCGTCGGCGGTCAAACCGTGTCGGCGCTGGAATTCGGTGACGGCGGCCACCAGCGTGGCGTCATACCCCTCGCCTTTGCCACCGGCGCTGAGCAGGTGTTCAGCCTGCAGGCGTTGACGCAGCGCCGGCACGCGCGCGTCGCTCATCTCGGGCTTCAGCGTCGGGCCGACGGGCAGCGCCTGCCAGCCACCGGCGGCGGCCATCGCGCGATAGTCGCCGAGCGCCTTGCGCAGCCCGGTGTAGTACTGGCCCTGCGGGCGAATCTTCGCCAGCGCCGCTGGAATATCGCCGTGTGCGATCGCGGTTTTCAGCCACAGCAGCGGGTCGTCTTTGCCGAGCGCCCGCGAATAGTTCCAGTTGGGGTCGAAGAGTTTGGGATTGATCTTGCCGAAGCGCAGGCTGTAGGCGAGGCGGATGAGGGCTTCGGTGGCGAGGAGTTCGCGGTCGTCGGCGCTGAGGTCTTTGCGCGCCAGCGGCTCGGCGAAATAGTCTCGCGGCAGCAGGCCGTCGGCCTCGCTGTTGGCAATCGCCACTTGCAGCGACTGCAAGGCGGCCGGTCGCCATAAGGGCTTGGCGGCCGCGCCCGCGTAGAGTTTGGCGATGAGCGTGCGGGCGTCGAGCGCCTGTCCGGCGATGGGTTTGCCGGCCGCGAGATCCTGCAGTCGGGTCGAAAAATCTGCGCTGGCGAACGTTGGCGAGAGGGCCAGCGTGAAGACGAGCAGCGCCTCAGACAGTCGACGCGCGACTACATTCAGTCGTGACATAAAGCTTGTTCCGTACGTGATAGGTCTGCCTATACTAAGCCCTGTTCGAGACCGGGCGAGGCGATTCCTCGCTCATATTGGCGGGCCTCCGGGGCGCGCGTTGTTCGGTGTGATACGGAGAACCTGCTTGATGGAAGAGGATTTGCGGCCTGCGCGGCGGCTGTCGCGACGTTCGTGGTTGAAGGCCTGCGTGACCGGCCTCGCCGCAGTCTCCCTGCCCGCGTTGGCCAAGCCGCAGGCCACGCGTCAGCTGTCTTTCCGTCATCTGCACACGGGCGAAACGCTCAGCGTCAATTACTTCCAGCAGGGTCGCTACGATCCGCGCGCGCTGAAGGCGGTGAATCATCTGCTGCGCGATTTCCGCACCGACGAGGTGTTTCCCATCGCGCCCGCCTTGCTCGATCAACTGTTCGCGGTGCATCGCCTGATTGGCAGCGACGCACCGTTCGAAATCATTTCCGCCTATCGCTCGCCGGCCACCAACGCCAGCTTGCATCGGGCTTCGAGCGGCGTCGCCTCCGGCAGCCTGCATATGCAGGGCAAGGCAATTGATATTCGTCTCGCCGACACCCGCACCCGCCACGTGCGCGACGCGGCGCTGAAACTGGGCGCCGGCGGGGTGGGCTACTACGCGAGTTCTAACTTCGTGCACCTCGATATTGGCCGCGTGCGTCGCTGGTAGGGGGCGCCGGCGATGTGCGGTCGCTATGCGCTGTATGCCGACCCCGTGGTGCTCAAGGCCGAATTTGCCACCAGCAATGAATTCCCCACGCTCCCGCGCTACAACCTGACGCCCGGCGCGTTTCATGCCGTGATCCGCCAACAGGCAGACGGCGAACGTCGGGTGATCCCGGCCCGCTGGGGCCTGTTGCCGAGCTGGGTCACGACCCCCGGCAAGCTCCCACAACCGATCAACGCCAAAAGCGAAACTGCCGCCGAGAAACCAATGTTTCGCCACGCGCTGGCGCGTCGTCGCGTCATCGTGCCGGCCAGCGGCTGGTATGAGTGGAAGACCGAGCAGGGCCGCAAGCAGCCGTATTTTTTCTCGCGCGTCGATGGGAATCCGCTGGCCTTCGCCGGCCTGCTCGAACACTGGAGCGGCTTTGAGGGTGAGGTCGAGACCTACGCCATTCTCACTACCGCGGCTAATCCGCTGGCCGCGACCGTGCACGACCGTATGCCGGTGATCCTGGAAGCCGCCGACTACGCCCGCTGGCTCGATCCGGCGCTGGCGCAAAGCAGGGCCGTGCTTGATCTGATGGTGCCGGCCGCGAACGAGGTCTTGCAGGTGTGGCCGGTAAGCCGGCGCGTGAATCGCCCGGTGGAAGACGATGCCGCGCTAGTGGCACCGCTGATGACCGGCACCGATGCTTTCGCGCTCGAGTAAGCCTCGGCCTTACACCAGACCGGTCGGCCGCTCGCGCCAATAGTCGTCGCGCAAAATCCGCTTGTAGAGCTTGCCGGTGGGCAGGCGCGGCAGTTCGTCGATGAAATCGAGCGAGCGCGGCACCTTGTGGCGGGCGAGGTGCTCGGCGCAAAAGGCGATGAGTTCGGCGGCTACTTCAGCGCCGGGTTCAACGCCGGCAAGCAGTTGCACCACCGCCTTCACTTCCTCGCCCAGATCCTCGTTGGGCACGCCAAAGACTGCCGCGTCCAGCACCTTGGGATGGGTAATGAGCAGGTTTTCGCATTCCTGCGGGTAGATGTTCACCCCACCCGAAATAATCATGAAGCTCGCGCGATCGGTGAGATAGAGAAAGCCGTCGTCGTCCACATAGCCAATATCGCCCACCGTGCACAGGCTGCCGTCGGGCGAGCGCGAGTCGCGGGTTTTCTCGGGCGCGTTGAAGTACTCAAAGATCACCGGGCTCTTGAACCACAGCGTGCCGGGCGTGCCGGTGGGCACCGGCTGCCCCGCGTCGTCCAGCACGTGGAGTTCGCCCATCAACACGCGCCCGACGGTGCCGCGATGCGCCAGCCACTCCGCGCTGTCGCAGGCCGCGAAGCCGAGGCCTTCGGTGGCGCCGTAGTACTCAAGGATGATCGGACCCCACCAGTCGATCATCTGTTCCTTGACCTGCGGCGGGCAGGGCGCGGCGCCGTGCACCGCGCACTCGAGCGTCGTCAGGTCATAGCGCGCACGAACTTCGGCGGGCAGCTTCAGCATGCGGCTGAACATGGTGGGCACCAGCTGCGAATGGGTTACGCCAAATTGCGCCACCAGCGCGAGAAAGTGTTCGGCCTCGAAGCGCTCCATCACCACCACCGTCGCGCCCTGGCGAATCGCCATGCCGACGGCGGTGAGCGGCGCGGCGTGATACAGCGGCGCCGGCGAGAGATAGACCATGCCGGGGCGATAGCGCCACAGCTGGCTGACGAAGCGCATCACCGGCAGCGGCTCTCCGGGCGGCTGTTCCGGCAAGTGGCGCATCACGCCTTTGGGGCGCCCGGTGGTGCCGGAGGAATAGAGCATCGCGATCCCCAGACGCTCATCGGCCAGCGGGGTGGTGGGATACCGCGCCAGCGCGCTCGCGTAATCCTCAATCAGCGTGTGGCCGACCATGCGCGGCGCCTGTCCACCGCCCACCACCAGACAGCGAGTAATGCGCGGGCAGTCGGGCAGGGCGGCCAGCGCAATGGGTAATTTTTCCCTTGATGTGATGAGCAGCGTCGCCTCGCAGTTGTCGAGGATGTAGGCCAGTTCGTCGGCTTTCAGAAACGCATTGATGCAGGTGTAGTAAAGCCCGCCGCGATCACCGCCGCCGCAGGCATCGAAGTAGCGCGAGTGGTTCTCCATGAACACCGCGTAGTGATCGCGAAACCCGAGCCCGTGCGCGCGGAGCAAATGCGCGAGTTGATTCGAGCGCGCATCGAGTTCGCCGTAGCTCACCCGCTCGCCGCTGTTGGCCATGATGATGGCGGTGCGGGTGGGGTCGATGGCGGCCGTTGGGGTGGCGTACATGCTTGAAACCTCCTTGAAGCCTGTGTCGAGTGAAGACGCGCCGCTGGCGCGTGCTGTGCCTTTACAGCGCGCAGTGCACAGGCTTCGCGCCCAGCGTTTCGCTCAATATCGATGGCGTGATCCCCACCAGAAAACCGCGCCGCCCGCCGTTGATATAAATCTGCGGCAGCTCAAGCACCCCGGCTTCCACATACACCGTCATGGCCTTGCGTAAGCCAAACGGTGACGTGCCGCCCACCTGATAGCCGCTGTGGCGCTGCGCGACGTCCGGCTTGCAGGGCTCCACCGATTTCACACCAATCGCCCGCGCCAGATTTTTAGTGCTCACCTGCTTGTCGCCGTGCATCAGCACCACCAGCGGCTGCGCGCGTTCGTCCTGCATTACCAGCGTCTTCACCACGCTGTGCTCGTCGACGCCAAGCTGGCGCGCGGACTCGGCCGTGCCGCCGTGGTCGACATACTCGTAGACGTGTTCGCTAAACGCGATCTGGTGCTGGCGCAGCCACATCGTGGCCGGGGTTTCGCTGACGTGTCGATCTTTTTTCGCCATCGCAGTCCATGCCGGATTGGAACCCCCCGCAGTGTAGCCAGCGAGGCGGCCGGCGCGCGAGGTTAGTACACTGTGGCCACTGCCAAACCACAACGCCTCGCGGGGAGCATCTATGGACTTCGACATCCCGGCCGAACTCGCGGCCTATCTGCTGGAACTGGACGATTTCATCGAACGTGAGATCAAACCGCTGGAGCAGCAGGACGACAACATCCGCTTTTTCGACCATCGCCGCGAACATGCGCGCACCGACTGGGACAACGGCGGCCTGCCGCGCCACGAGTGGGAAGCGCTGCTGGCCGAAGCCAAGCGCCGCGCCGACGCCGCCGGTCATTTTCGTTATCCCTTTCCGCGCGAGTTTGGCGGACGCGACGGCACCAATCTCGGCATGGCGGTGATTCGCGAGCACCTCACCAGCAAGGGCCTGGGTCTGCACTGCGACCTGCAGAACGAGCACGCGATTGTGGGCAACAACATCTCGCTCTTGCTGATGCTCCACTACGGCAGCGAAGCGCAGAAGGCCGAATGGGTGGAGCCGCTTGCCAGCGGCACGCAGATGTTTGCCTTCGGCATCACCGAGCCCGCGCACGGCTCGGACGCCACGCATATGGAATCCACCGCCGTGGCGCGCGGCGACGGCTGGGTGCTGAACGGCGAGAAGACCTGGAACACCGGCATTCATACCGCCACCCACGACCTCATCTTTGCTCGGACCTCGGGCAAAGCGGGTGACGGCGAGGGCATCACCGCCTTTCTGGTGCCCACCAACTCGCCGGGCTTCAAGGTCGAAGAAATGCTGTGGACCTTCAACATGCCGACCGACCACGGCCACGTCACGTTCAAGGACGTCTACGTGCCGGGCAGCGCGGTGTTCGGTCAGGTGGGGCGCGGCCTGCAGGTGGTGCAGCACTTCTTCAACGAAAACCGGATCCGGCAGGCGGCCTCCAGCCTCGGCGCGGCGCAGTTTTGCGTGAACGAAGCGGTGGCCTACGCCAAAGTGCGTAAGCCTTTCGGCAAGCCGCTGGCCTCCAATCAGGGCATCCAGTTTCCGCTGGTCGAACTCCAGACCCAGTGCGAGATGCTCCGCGCGCTGATTCATAAAACCGCCTGGCTGATGGATCGCGACGGCGCGTTCTCGGTGTCGGACAAAGTCTCGATGTGTAACTACTGGGGCAATCGCCTGTGCTGTGAGGCGGCCGATCGCGCGATGCAGGTTCACGGCGGCATGGGCTACTCGCGACACAAACCGTTTGAGCACATCTATCGCCATCACCGGCGCTATCGGATTACCGAAGGCGCGGAGGAAATTCAGATGCGGCGAGTGGCCGGTTACCTCTTCGGGTTTATGTCCCAGCGCGCGCCGAAGGGCGTGCACGAGGACTGAGCCCGCATGACCGGTGAAGACTTCAGCGCGGGGGCCGCGCGCGCGCTGGCCCGCGAGTTGCCCGGCTTTCTGGCCGTGCGGGAATGCGCGCGGCTGTCGGGCGGGGCAAGTCAGGAAAGCTACCGGCTGGAGGTCGACACCGTCGCTGGCCCGCTCCGCCTCGCCTTGCGGCGCACGCCGGGCGGCGCGCCGAATCCCGAAGGGGTGGAGCAGATTGGCCCGCGCGTTGAAGCGCGGGTGATTCGCGCCGCCGCGGCGGCCGGCGTACCGGTGGCAGAGATCGTGGCCGAACTCGCGCCCGAAGACGGCTTGGGCGAAGGCTATGTCATGCGTTGGCTGGCTGGAGAAACGCTCGGCCATCGCATTGTGAAGGCGCCGGAGTTGGCCGGTGCGCGGGCGCAGCTCGCCCGGCAGTGCGGGGAAATTCTGGCGCGGATTCACGCCATCGATCCCGTCAAGACCGGGCTCGATGCGCATCTGCGCGTGGTGCCGGCCGAATCGCTGGTCCGCCAGACCTGGGCGCAATATCAGGCGCTCAACACCCCGCAGCCGATGATCGATTACACCGCGCAGTGGCTGCTGGCGAATTTACCGCCGTCGGTCACGCCGGCGCTGACGCACGCCGATTTCCGCAACGGCAATCTCATGATTAACGCCAGCGGCGTGGTGGGCGTGCTCGACTGGGAGATTTCGCATCTCGGCGATCCCATGCGCGACCTGGGCTGGCTGTGCACGGCGTCGTGGCGCTTCGGGCGCGCCGATTTGCCGGTGGGCGGATTCGGCCATTACGCCGATCTGTTTGCGGGCTACGCAGCCGTCTCGAGCCGCGAGGTCGATCCAAGGC
>Ga0255126_1001038_pt1 | contig 11432 bp, 7 predicted proteins | sample Law_Miss_RepA_8d_FD_188556 | JGI IMG/M metagenome (GOLD analysis project Ga0255126, IMG submission 188556) | Freshwater microbial communities from St. Lawrence River, New York, United States - Law_Miss_RepA_8d | ecosystem: Environmental > Aquatic > Freshwater > River | place: USA: New York... | reverse complement strand
TCCATCGCCAATGACGGCCGGCTCAGCGGCAGCTCATCGTCTTCTGGCGCGATCACGAACCATGGCCAGATCGACCTTGTCGTCAACACCCAAGCGATCAACGGCCGTAACAGCATCTACAACGTGGGAAGCATCAGCGCCATATTGAATCGGGGTGAAAACGCGATCATGACCGGTAGCAATCAAGCCATCTACAACAGCGGGAGCATAGGAAGTTTTGATAACTCTGGGTTTTTACAGTTTGGCTACAACGCGGTCTACAACGACACGGGTGCGACCATCGGCACCTTTTCGAACTCTGGCAGCCTGACGGCCAGCAGTGTTGGCGTGTCCAACGTGGGGCATATCGGCTCGTTGCACAACTCTGGATTCATCTACGGTGATGCGGCCGGGGTGGTCAACGGTAGTAACGTGATCGATGGCGTTAGATACCCAGGCAGCATCCAGTTGATCAGCAATACGGCTACCGGCATCATCAGCGGTTACAGCACAGGCCTGCAGAACTGGGGCAACATTGATCAGTTGTTGAACGCAGGCACGATCAGCGGGGATATTGACGGCATCGTGAACGGTGGCACCATCAGCAGCCTGACCAACACAGGGCGCCTACTGGCTGGCCCCGATGGCTTTGGTATCAACAACTTCACCTACACAGATTTTGAGACGGGCGTGGTCTACGGCGGCCAAATCAGCAGACTAAACAACAAGTCTGCCATCAGCTACCAGGGCGCGCTGCCGACCCAGTACAACCTCATGATGGAGTCATCCATCCGCTACGGACGAGTTACTTTCGGGAACATCTCCGGGACCATGCGTTTTAATATCAACGATGGCTCGACCGTCAGAAAAGGCACGTACGCAGGCGTTTTGTCTGGCATTACCGCAGCCCACCTGGTCAATACTTCAGGCGACTATCAAGGCTTCATCTTTAACCTGAAAACTATCGCTGATAACGTCTGGGATTTGATCGTGACCGGCGCTTCCACCGCCGATACCCAGCAGTCGCTGGTCAATACGGCTTCTTCTTTGCAAGCGACCTTTGCTCTGCAAAACGCCGTGCTGACCCATAGTTTTTCCTATGACTGCAAGACGCCGCAAGCACAGGCCGTGTGTGTATCGGCGGGTGGGCGCAACACCCAGAGCCAAGGCGCCAACCAGCAAGGTGGCTTGCTGATAGCGGCCTATCGTTTCCCCGGCAGCAGCTACCGCCTGGGCTTGTATGCCGACCAGAACCTCTCCAGCCCCGGCTCGGCAGCCGTCAAACTGTCGAACAGCAGCCCCTTGTTCGGGGTGTTTGGTGCATGGAGTCAGCGCTCAGACGGTGTGGGCGCGGAAGTAAAATTCTCAGCGGCCTATGCAGACAAGAAGGCCACGATAGCGCGTGGCGTGGTGGGAAGTTCCGAGGCTGGCAGCGGGTCTTCCACGTTGAACAACCAGGGCCTGCAAGTCATGGCCAACTACGGCTGGGCCGTGCGCGACGATTTGCTGGTTTTGCCATATGTCGGGCTGCGCTACACACGAAAAAATCTGGCCGGCTATAGCGAGACGGCTAGCGCCGAGGTCACCGCACCACTGAGTTACCGCGCCATCAGCAGCCATGTCTCTACCGCCCTGCTCGGATTGGGTCTGTCCCATCGCGTTACGCCCACAGCAACTGTCTTTGCCAGCGCTGGCCTGGAGTCGGATATCAGCAGTGCTAGGGGTGTTTTAGCAGCGACAGGCATCTCCGGCTTGAGTCCTTATTTTTTAAACGCCGATTCTGCAAAGAATCGGCGCACTGCAACTCTTGGCGGGTATGTTGATCTTGAGAAAAATCAACGCTTGGCCCTCAGCGGCAGCTACAGCCGTAACCCTTACTTGGACGCTTCCAGGCTGACTGTAACGGCGACTTACTCAATAGGTTTGTAACGTCAGGGCTACCCTAAGGGTTACGGGCTGCTGGACTGCCACGGACCCGTGGGCCTTGCTGAGTCGGGTGTCTCCTCATGCGCGCTTGCACGCATTTATAAAAGTCGGACTTACGAGACAGTAGTATTTAATCCAAACCTATCAAAGGAGCTTTCCAGAATCATCAAAAAATGGAAATGGACCGGAGCTCGTAATCGCTGGGACATGATGTGTTACGAGACCGCTGCCATTCCACCAGTGGAGTAAATAACCTGCAGGCTCCATTCGGTACATGGGCTCAGCATTTTCAGCAATATCCAGCTGAACCGCATGGGCTGTGCTAGGAGAGGTCATGACAGATCTTCCACCAACAGTTACTCTGATGTTACGGTGTAAGTGGCCACAAATTACAAGTTCTACTTGTGCATGAGAAATCAAAATCTTTGAAAATTCTTCTTTTCCAACCAGCCCAATATTATCCATGTGGCCAATTCCAGTTATAAATGGCGGGTGGTGGATCATGACCAGAGTCGGCATATTGGGCTCTTGTAGCAATGCATTTTCAAACGGCGGATTCAAGTACGAAGTGCAACACGGTTTAACGAGGCGTGAAACACCTCGTGGGGTGTTTTGAATCCGAGCCGCTTTCTGGGCCGGTGATTCAATCTGTTTTCGATCATAGTCAATTCCTCTTCGGTGACCGTTTCCATACGCCGTTTCTTGGGAGTGTATTGGCGTAGTAGTCCGTTGAAATTCTCGTTGCTGCCCCGCTGCCAACTGCAATACGGATCAGCAAAGTAGGTCTGGATGCCAAGAGCCTGATCGATGGCCTGGTGATCCGCAAACTCTTTGCCGTTGTCCACCGTCAAAGTCTTCACCCGTGAGTTCAAGGGCATGAGCTTCGCTTCAATGGCCCGACCTACCAAATCGGCCGTCTTGTTGGACACCTTGGCCAGCAATGCAAAGCCGCTTCTGCGCTCCACCAGTGTCACGATGGCTTGCTTGTGCGCGGCTCCGATGACGGTGTCACCTTCCCAGTGGCCCACTTGCTTGCGCCCCTCAATGTGGCTTGGCCGCTCGCTGATTGGGCGGCGGTTGGGGATTTGCCCGCGCCTGTCGCGTCCGCACAAGTGGCGTTTGCGCCGAGGCTTTTGGCTGCGCAGGTGCGTGTGTAAATCACCACCGGCGGCTTTGTTCGCATACACATGCAAATAGACGCTCTCATGGCTGACCTGCACCTTGGCTGCAATCTGCTCGGGGCTCCATTGAAGCCCAAGGAAGAGCGTCACATCGGACCAGATCGTTGGGTCCACCCGGCTGGCATTACGGCTGCGCTGGGCTCGCTCAGACGCCTTAGAGCAAGCTTGCTCGGCGCGATAGCCACGCTTGCTTGCCACGCCCACGATCGAGTTCGCGGCTGATGGTGCTGCGGTGTCTGCCCAGCAATCTGGCGATCTCGCTGATGGTTTGGTTGGCTTTCAAGAGGCTGTGAATTTGGTATCGTTCTATTCGGCTGAGGTGCTTGTACATCTGGCTACTTGGACTTGGCGGTTTAAGTGGCCATGATGCCTTGACATCCTCAGCCACCTATTACCGGATTTATCTTTGTCGCACTTCGTACTTGAATCCGCCTTTAAAAAAAGAGAAGTTTTTCTCTTTTAAACTAAAGTAGTGGTATCGAGTCATCCGAGGCTTTGTCAGTTCAAAAGATACCGTCTTTACTATGATAGAGTAGATTTTCGTTGAAGATAGGACTGTTTTTTAAGGCTTTACATACCATGCACTATATCGGTCATTTAGCAAGACACCTATCGGCTTTATTGCTCATCACAAGCTCGGCTTTATGCTACGCTGGTGGTGTAGACACTTCTAAAAATTTCACTTTTACCGAATCAGCAAATGAGTATGAAATAGCGGTTTATATCAATAATAAAAATAAGAAAAATTGTGGACTTTCGGTTAATTTTGGCGACGGCTCTTCGGTAAGAAATATATTAAATCTTGAGGACCTCGAAGTCGGGATAATGTTATTTACATACAAACACAAATATCCAGATAGCAAAGGATATCTCGTTCAAACTAAGGGAGTACGAATTCCCGGCGGGTTTTTTAGTAGTGAAAAACCGACCTGTGAGATCGTCTCAAACTCCGAATTTTGGGTACCTATTGATAATAGTCCTGAAAATATGAAGTTTGAATTTATAATGGAATCTCGGTATGCGGAAACCTTTTTGTCAAAGAACATCGATGGCACAATAAGTTTTCGGCCAACAGACGGCCACACGAGGGAACTATGCGTCACTCTTGCACCATACAGTTTCGTTACTGGGCGACAGGGGCGCAACGAATCGGTTTGGTTCGGTATGTCAAGAGTGCTTGCATCAAACTTGCCATTCAACAATACTGCAGAGGCATTGATGTCTGAGGCCAAGAACGCATTACGAAAAATGGGATGGACAGGTTCCGTCGACACGAATTGCGGAGCATATGGCTCAATTGTTGCAATTCCCGGCCCCTTCAAAAACGCTATCGATCTGGATATAAATATTAAAAAATCGATTTCATTATTTAGTATTAGTTTTCAACAAATTGAACTTGCTTCAAAGAAAATAATCAATGAAAAGGCTAATCTAACGAATGCAATCGAAAATACATATACCGAATACGACAGCCAGTCCAAAACTGGCAACAAAGACTGGATAGGCTCACTGTTTATTGCTAACAACAAGAGATCGCCTCAAGGAAACTTGAGAGTTTGCAATATTAATTACTCCCCGGAGGAGACCAGTCTTTTTTCGAGCTATCTTGATTTTGATATTGATACTCTGGCTAAGGATGCTATGCGGGCAACCTTATTAAGCAATCGTGATCATTTGAATCAAGACTTTCTACGTATTCTTGATCATTTGACTCAAGACTGGCGTAAGCCCAAAAAAGATAATACTGGAAAGGCATTTAAAGATCTAAACGAGCTTTATATTGCCATTAATCAAAATAGAAACTGCGATGTAATTATTGATTATCCAGCAAATATTGTAAAACTCAGAGACGCACTCATTCGGGATGACAGACACTCCTCAGTATTCGGCAAGCTAATTCTAACGGAAGCAGTGAAAGATAAATATGCAATCGAACTCGGATTTTCAAATTATAATGAATATGTTTTTGCAAAAAATATTGGCTTAAATGCATCTCAGGCTGTAACGCTGAAAAAGTTTGGAGTAGAGACTCAGGTAGAGTACGAGAAAACAATCAAAGATATTTTACAACTTGGATATTCTGCTAGCGTAGATACAGTCACCGTACTCGATTATTTGCAAGATTATTCTGATGCATCCCGCAATAAAATATCAGTACTTAAACAGCGCTCCCAAAGATTAGACCGAGAGCGGCTGGCTAAAAAAACACAAAAAAGAGAAGAAGCAAAACAACTAGAAGAGTTTTCGAAAGAATATCCTTACCAGGCTGTATTAACATGTGGTTTTAACAATGATCATATTAATATCTTAGGTTGTTTTGCTGGCGGCAGCACAAGCGTAGGCACTGAACTAGAGCTAAGGAATGGCTCATATTACCGGCTATTGAAACCATGGGAAATTTCCAGCCTGGGTCAAGACTCGTATCAAAGAGGGTTCATTGTTCCATTGAGAAGTACTTTTTCGATAAAAATTCAAAATGCAAGTGATCATTTGATTCTTGGATTGAAAATCGTAAGTACTAAAACCAAAGGTGTTTTGTTTGAAAAATCAGTTGGGCATTATGGCGTTATCAGAGCAACCAATTAGCAGATTTTTTTAAATAGTTAATTTTCATCAACCCTTTTTTATTCTGCCAATACTACCAGAGCATCAGCGTGATCCAGCAGCTGTTGCGGCAACGCATGTACCCGCTCAAGGGGCTGGAAGAGGAGATGCGGCTGCTGACCAAGTAAGGCTGCGGGCCCAGGCGATGGCGGCGCAGCGCCGCCCCTAAAATGCCCCGTCCCTCGCCGTAGCACAATGGATAGTGCGCATGCCTCCTAAGCACCCTTTGCGCTTCTTATTCGCTTTAGTCGATCCTTCGTTGACTGCAGTTGTTTGCACGGGTCGACACCTGTAAGAAGAGCCATGTTCATGTATGCAGTCCTAAGGCGCGAGGCCATTGTCGATAATTGATCTTTAGTCGGCGGCCCTCCATACTGGAGATCAGGGTCGTCGTACCAACCGCAAGCGACTTCAAGGTGTATGGCCTCGTCGATAAGAACGCACATTTGAGTTGATAGGGAAGCGGTCATTTCATTTCTCCTGAAAATTTCCAATAGCGTCGATTCCGACCAGCAACGGTCCAGTTACGGCATGAGATAAAACCAATAGCCCTTAGGGCCTGCGCCATGTGATGGTGAGCAGCACTACCGCCATGCTTGCCAACAAGTCCAGCTAAACGTTCGATCTCTTCTGTCGAAAACCGGCGAGTGAGTTGATCTGGCGTCATGGATTCAGCCCATGTTTTGATTTGCTCACGCAATCGATCTGTATGCCGAACTTGCTTGGTATGAATACCCCGTTCTGTATTTCGCCTTAATTGTTCAAGCTGCACACGCAGCGGGACAGGCCCTGAGGTTGGTGGCGGCAAGGTCTTTTTTGATGTGACAGCTATTGTGGTGTCCCTATCCTTCGGGACACTCATATGTCCCGATAGGGACGGGGGGGAGTAAAACTCCATGTAAGTTGTTGATTTCATTGAGGAATTTCCTGTATTTTCGGGCGAGAATTCAACACCACACCATTAACGCTAAGTTGTTGATTTCCATAGAGTTTTTCTGAAAGTGGAGTGGTGTGGGTCTCCCCACACCACTTTTTTCATGGCTTAGCTTGGGCAATAAACAAAAGTTGCCTACCTTCACCTAGCCGGTGCTTAGCTCGCTCAGTTGGTGTGGGCTTTCGTTGTTCGATATGCCCCTGTTCAAGCAGATCGTCTACCGCCGCAATGACCTCTTTTTCAGAAGCCGCTAGGAGCTTGCTTAACCCGGCTTGATCACGAAGCTGTCGTTTCGAGCGCCCGGGCTTTTGTGTCAAGTGGGCAAGAATGCGCTGACGCAATTGCTGCTTAGCCTGTCCTGGCTTGAACATCGGCTTGATTAAAGACACAGTCTTGAGAACTTGTACTTGCCAGTCATCCAACGTGACCTTATCAAACCACCATTCCGTGCCTTGTGGGCCATAGTTGGCTTTAGCGCATTCGAGCTTCACATATTTTTGGCGATCAGCATCTGGAATTTGAAGCGCTTTTGCATCATCGTCCCGCATCCCGTACATGATGAAGCCCGCTCGGGCGTTGTCCGAAAAAGCACTGGAACCCGCCACGTCAGCGATGCTCATCTCTTTTGCCTGCTGTCTAAGAACTGTTTTTGGACTGTGCGCGAGCAGAAAGACTGCGGCGCTTGTCTGAATAGCTATTTGCGCCAGAACCCTAGTCAGTTGCGTCACATTAGCAGCATCATCAGGGTTGCCGTCCATAACCAATCTCGCGTGATCAAAGACAATCAGCCGGACTGGATCGCCACAAGCTTGAGCGTGCTGTTTAGCCAAACTAATCACGTTTTCTACAAGTGCACTGGCGTCAATCGATCCGTTCATTTCCCGGGTAAGGCGCAGATCAACCCCAGCAGCGGGAAATGCTTTCACAAGTCGACTAACCACAGCAGGGTCAAAGCCATAGTGATTGCAAGTTGCGCTGAGGCGACGGCTGATTTCGGCATGATCTTCTTCACCAAGAAATAGCATTGAGGCTCCTTGGGAAATTTGCACCTCACCAAAGTTTTGCCCTACTGCCATTGAAGCGGCCGAAATCATCATCAGCATCGTTTTAAGGGTGCCACCTGATCCGGCCAAGACGTTGTATGTCCCTGGCGTAACGGTGTCAGCGAAAACATAACTACGCTTGGCTGGAGGCGTTTGCGAGAGTTGGACATCCCCGTCCGTCAACTTGAAAGCGCTCGACCACTCTGACTTAGTTTGTTCCCCTGATGCCCCTTGCGCCCTATTCTGATGAGTACCGCTGGCGGGTTTATGCGGGTTTGACCAACCATTATCAGATGCCATCTTGTACAGGGAGCCAACCGTTACTCGGTCCGAGTGGCTTGGGTTGTAAGAATTCCAAACCTGTTCGACATCAGCACGACTCGAATAATTTTTCGGTGTGACAGAAACGCTATTAAGGGCACCGCACGACCACTGATCAGCTATTTCCAAGGCTTCATGGGTATCGCCAAGACCATGCCGAATTGCCCAGACCACTGTACGCCACTGATCTCGGTGCATGGCCGGGTCAAGGTGGGAGAGGGCAGATCGAACTGCATCAATAGTTTCCAATCCCTCGGCACTTTTTAGGTGCGCTGTCAGATCGTCGTTGATTCCATGTTCTGAATTTCGAAACTTAGCCTTGTTCATTTGCACAACAACATGCTCGGCCATATAGGACTGGAGCGAAGACTCTAGCTCGTCAGGTTCCATAGGCGTACCAAAACGCTTTACTGTCACCGGTTTGGCCGCGCCATTCTTTCGATTGTTAGAGCCCGCAGGGCGCAGGATAGAGGCAAAATCGGCCGTACGTGAGGGGTCAGCTTTGACCCCGCAATGATGAAGCGTGGTCTTCAAATCCTTTGCAATGGACACCCACTTATCGTGGTCGATTTCATGGGTCAGTGGCCAGTAGGCGTGAATACCGTTTCCCGAGTCGATGATCATTGGCTCAGGCCAGCTGATATTTTTGGCAAATTTATCTACAGCTATAAAAGCGTCCTTTTTGGTCAGGTAGCCCTGCCCCTTGTCGAACTTGTCTTGGCCGCAGTCAACGTCCACCCAGAACGACTTCGCCTTGTCCCAATTCTCCGGGATGCGGTACTTGCGCTTAACCTTGTCACCACCTTGGTTTGCGATGAAATCCTTTTTGTAGCTGCCGCAGGCGTGGTAGACCGATAGCTGCTGGCTGCTGGCCATACCGTCAATGGCATAGGCCATTGTCTCAAGGTCGTAGTAAACCTTATGCGCTGGTATTTCATGCCCCGCCTTGAATAAGGCGAGGTAGTGAATTCCCTCCTTGGGCAATATTATTTTGAGGAACTTAAGGGTTTCTGAGTCCCTTGCCTGTGAGCTATCTGGGGTATCGGGAAGGGGGGAGGCGTTTTGATGGAAACTGCCATAGAAAGAGGAATTTGAATTCATAGGACATGCCTAGAGTGTGAATCGAACACCGTTGTCAGCGGCGGCCTTTCACCTCAGGGGGGCACCGGTCCACATTAGCTTTCGCGCTGGGGCAGGTTCGGCCAAAGCTTAGGGCCTTCTACGGATTTTACGTAGTCCAAAAAGCCCAATCTGATGAGTTCACTATGGATGGGAATGGTTCTGTGTCCAGCCTCGGATTTGACGTTCTGGCCTTCCCCCTCGTCGGTGATTCGGATGGTCGGGATCGTAGCCTTGGTTTCAATGTCATGCAGCATCAACTGACAGAGTTCGGAGCACCTTGCCCCTGTGTAAATGCCCAGCAGCGGCACCCAGTAGGCAGCGAGTCCTCCAGCTTTGGTGTCTTTAGGTAAAGAACCCCTCTGCCAAATTTCATGGCCCAGCAGAATGCTCAGATGGTCGTTGGTCCAAGGCTGCCGTTGTGAGGTGGTTCGACTCTTGATTTCCAGACCTACCCACGGACTCTTCGAGATCAACTCTAGGTCTTGTGATGCGTACTTCAGGAGGCTCTTAATCCAGTTGAAGCGGTCTCTGGCGGTCTTAGATGTTGTCGGCAACTCCCGCAGCTTGGCCCGGAATTGATCCCCATGCGCCCTCGTCAGTTGGCTCAAGGGTGGGTTGCCAGTGTGTTCTTCAAAGAGCGTCAAGGCGCGGGCGCAGGCAGCGATCGCATCGGCAGACTTTGGGCTTGACTTGATCCAAAGCTCATAGACCTTCCGCAATGACAAGGGAGGTTTCACTCCAGTGAGCGCAGGGGTTGGGTGCTGGCTAGGTTGTGGCTCAACTTGACCGGTTGGTGCGAGACTTGGGGATTTGCCTCCCCAAAGGACCTCGGCTCTTTTCTGTGTTCCGATTCTGATTGCATCCCTGTAACTGCACTTGCCTAGCGAAAGGACAACCTTGCCACTGCGGTAATGGCTTCTGAGGTGGTGATGCTGAGGCAGGACAACACGGAGGTAGTAGGAACCCCCACGTTCAAACAAACCGATTAGATGAGCCATGAGACCGGACCTTTGACAGGTTAGGTGACACAGCTAGGTGACACAAAATGAGTTTCAAGGTGTCCCGTTTGGGGTTAAGTCCTTGATTCGACTCACTTTTAAAAGAAGAAGTTGACGAGCCTTGACCCCGGCACTGACTCCACAGTTAGGGCTGCTTGGTTCCCCACCTGACCCGGTTGGCCGCTTCACCATGCGGGAAGGCCCGTCGGGGGCAATTGTAGGCGAGCTTATGGGTCGCTTTGAATCGGACTCCTGTTTTTTCATCATTTCAGTGGGCTCATTAAACCTAGCCCCTGCGACAAGATCAGGCGCAAAGAATGCCCGACAGGCCCGATAGAATCGGGTGCATGTCTTATCTTGTCCTTGCGCGCAAATATCGCCCTCGTAATTTCACCGAAATGGTGGGGCAAGAGCACGTCGTTCAGGCGCTGACCAACGCGCTTGTGCAGCAACGCCTGCACCATGCCTATTTGTTCACGGGCACGCGTGGGGTGGGCAAAACCACTGTTTCCCGCATATTGGCCAAATCCCTCAACTGCCAAGGGGTGGATGGACAAGGGGGAATCACCGCAGAACCTTGCGGCGTTTGCCAGGCTTGCCGGGACATTGATTCGGGCCGTTTTGTCGATTACACCGAACTCGATGCCGCATCAAACCGAGGAGTAGACGAAGTTCAGAGCTTGTTGGAGCAAGCGGTTTACAAGCCGGTTCAAGGCCGTTTCAAGGTCTTCATGATCGACGAAGTGCACATGCTGACCAACACGGCCTTCAATGCGATGCTCAAAACGCTTGAAGAACCCCCCGAATATCTGAAATTTGTGTTGGCTACCACCGATCCGCAAAAAGTGCCGGTCACGGTTTTATCGCGGTGCCTGCAATTCAATTTGCGACCGATGGCCCCCGAAACCGTTTTTGAACACCTGACCCAGGTGCTGGCCGCTGAACAATTGCAAGCCGAACCGTTGGCGCTGCGCCTGTTGGCCCGAGCCGCCAGGGGGTCCATGCGCGATGCGTTGAGTCTGACCGACCAAGCCATTGCTTTTGGTAATGGTGTCGTGCAAGAGGCCGGGGTGCGCCAGATGTTGGGCAGCGTGGACCGCAGTCATGTGCTGCAAATGATTCGGGCTTTGACTGAAGGCGATGGGGCCTCTGTGGTTTCTCAGGTGGATGCGCTTCGCCTGCAAGGGGTATCGGCCGCAGCCACCCTAGAGGACATGGCCATGCTGTTGCAGCGCATGGCGGTGATGCAGATGGTGCCCGGCATGGCGCAAGACGGAGACGACCCGGATACGCAGGGCTTGGCCGCCTTGGCGCAGGCCATGCC
>Ga0255126_1001035_pt1 | contig 11445 bp, 13 predicted proteins | sample Law_Miss_RepA_8d_FD_188556 | JGI IMG/M metagenome (GOLD analysis project Ga0255126, IMG submission 188556) | Freshwater microbial communities from St. Lawrence River, New York, United States - Law_Miss_RepA_8d | ecosystem: Environmental > Aquatic > Freshwater > River | place: USA: New York... | reverse complement strand
TGCCCTTGCCGCCCAGGCGCGCGGGGCGGCAAGGGCAGCACCCGGCGCAGATGCCTGCTTCATTTCCTGCACAGCGATCCGTTCCGCCGGCGTGATTGAGGCGCTGGAGGCGGAACTCGGCATGCCCGTGATCACCAGCAATCAGGTCATGGCATGGCATGTGCTGCGGCGCCTTGGCCTTCAGGATCAGCCCCAAGGCTTCGGGCGCCTGATGGCGCTGACGTGAAGGCGATTTGCGTCAGGCGCAAGGCAGCCTATGCTTGAAAAGACAAGCCCCGCGCATGAGCGGGCAAAAAGGGAGGAAGACCGCATGACCCAATTGACCCGCCGTTCTCTCGGCGCTGGCGTTTTTGCCCTTGGCATGGCACCGGCCATTCTGCGTGCGCAAGGCAAGACTGTGCTGCGCCTGGGCTGGACCAGCGGCGATGGCGCGCTGGACCCCTATGCCACCGGTGCGCGCCTGTTCAAGCAAGCGCTTGAAAAGCGCGTGGGCGACAGGATGGAGGTGCAGCTTTTCCCCAACCGCGCCATTGGCGATGAACGCCCGATGCTTGATGGAATGCGGCTCGGCACCGTGGATATGGGCATCATCACCAATGCGGTGATCGCGCAGATCGAACCAGCCTTCCAGGTGAATGATATGCCCTTCCTGTTTTCCAGTGAAGAACAGGGCCATCGCGTATTGGATGGCGCGGTGGGGCAGGCGCTACGCACAAGGCTTGAATCGCGTGGCGTGATCCCGCTTGGCTATATGGAAGGTGGCTTCCGCCACATGATCAATAATGTGCGGCCCATCGTGAAGCCGGAAGATTTACGCGGCATCAAGTTCCGCGTGCTGCAAAGCCCGATCTATATCGAAATGTTCCGCAGCCTGGGCGGCAATGCCGTGCCCATGGCCTGGGGCGAGACCTTCACCGCCGTGCAGCAGGGCGCGGTGGATGGGCTTGAAATTCCCCTCGGGATTGTGGACCAAAGCAAATATTATGAAGTGACCAAGTATCTTTCTCTGACTGGGCACATCTATTCCATGATCGGCTGCCTGATTTCCAAGCGCAGCTTTGACCGCCTGCCGGCGGAATTGAAAACCGCCGTCACGGAAGCGGCGGCGGAAGCAACGCCCGGCCAACGCGCGGCGAATGCGCGCGCCACGGCAGGCTTCCGTGACAGCCTGCAAAAGCACGGCATGCAGATCAATGATGTGCCAGACAAGGCGGCTTTCCGGCGCGGCGTGCTGCCGATGTATGAGAATTTCCGTGGCCAGATCGGCGCCGATATTATCCGGGACGCTTTGGCCGCGGTGCAGTGAGGCTTCTGGGGACCCTAGCCCGCTTTCTGGCGGCAGCAACGCGTTATTCCATTGCGCTTGCTGCCGCCCTTATGCTGGCTGCTATTCTTTATCAGGTTTTCACGCGCTACATGCTGGGCGCCGCTTCCTACTGGAGCGAGGAATTTGCGGTACTGATGTTTTCCTGGAGTGTGCTAGCCGGCTTGGCGCTTGGTGTGCATGAAGGCTTTCATGTCCGCCTGAGCCTATTGACGGATGCCATGCCCCTTGGCGGACGCATCGCGGCGGAACGCGTGCTGGATTTCGCCACTGCGGCGCTTGGTGTTTTTTTGGCTTGGTCCGGTTGGCGCTTTCTGGACATAACCAGCGGTTCGGTTTCGGCCGCCATGGGCTATCCGATCGAAATACTGAATGCATTGGCACCCATTGCTGGCGCGCTGATGGCGGTATTCGGGCTGGAACGCGCGCTAAGACCGGGCGGCGCCCTGCCAGCAGATGAGGCTGAGATATCATGACAGCCATTGCCTGGTGCCTGACCGCCGGCTTCGGCGCGCTTGTGACGCTTGGCGTGCCGTTTGCCATTGCCATTGCGCTGGTTATTACCACGGCCCTGATCCTTGCGGATATCGAGCCGGCCTTCCTGGCCCAATCCATCATCAGCGGGTCGCAGCAATTCAGCCTGCTCGCCATTCCGCTTTTCATGCTGGCGGGCGAATTGATGTCAGCCGGCGGGCTTTCCAAACGGTTGGTGGATTTCGCCTCCACGCTCGTGCAGCATTTGCGCGGCGGGCTTGCGATGGTGACAGTGCTGGCCGCGTTGGTGTTTTCGGCGATTTCAGGTTCTGCGCCAGCAACCACGGCAGCCATTGGCGCCATCATGATACCGGCCATGGTGCAGGCGGGTTATGATAAGGGCTTCGCGGCTTCCATTGCGGTTTCCGCCGGTGTTTTGGGGCCGCTGATCCCGCCTTCCATTGCTTTCGTGATCTGGGGGATTGTGGCCGAACAATCCATCGGGCGCTTGTTTCTTTCAGGTATTGTGCCTGGCCTGTTGATTGCCGCGGGCTTACTGGTGATTTGCTGGGTACATGCCAAGCGGGCGGATGTGCCGCGCCTGCCGCGCGCGAGGCCCGCTGAAATGGCGCGCGCCTTTGCCGATGGGCGTTGGGCCCTGGCATCGCCCTTGGTGGTGCTTGGCGGCATTTATGGTGGCATTTTCACGCCCACCGAAGCGGCGGCAGTTTCCTGCCTTTATGCGATTATCATTGGGCTTTTTGTTGAACGTAAACTCACCCTGCGCGCCCTGCCCGGCATTTTCGTGAAAGCCATGCGCACCAGCGCCATTGTTTGCGCCATTATCGCGGTTTCCGCCGGCTTTGGCATTCTGGTGGCGCAGGAACAAATCGCCATACGCTTCGCCACCTGGATGGCCCAGACCATTGGCGAAAAATGGGCGGCTTTAGCCACGCTCAATATCGCCTTCTTCCTTTTGGCCGCAGTAATGGATGAAATCGCCATCATGGTCATCCTGGGGCCCATGCTGATTGCCATTGCCAATCGCTTTGGCGTGGATCCCATCCATTTCGGCGCCATCATCGTCACCAATGTTTCGATTGGCATGGCGGCGCCGCCCATTGGCTATTGTCTATTCATTGGCATGGCGATCAGCGGCCTGTCCCTGGCGCGGATTAGCCGGGCTATTTGGCCACAAATCCTGTGGATGCTGGTGGTGCTTTTCCTGATTACCTATGTCCCAGGCTTTGCCTTGATGTTCCAACCCGGGGCCCGCTGAAGCCCAAGCCTGGAAATTGCCAAAACACACATTACATTCCATAATAATTTACAATTATTATGGAATGTTACATGTCGTCTCTCTCCCGTGTCTGCGCGTTTGGCCTTCTGGCCATGTTTCTGTTTGGCGCGACGCCTTCAGCCTTCGCACAGCAAAGCGTCTCAGTGGCTGACCGTGCGCGCGAATTAGCCGATGCACGGCCTTGGGCAGGCATGATCTTCGCGGGATCTTCCGTGGCTGATGGCAAACTGCGTGATATCATGGTGGCGCCCTGGACCGGTTCCTGGGGCGATGACACGCTGGCCGGCGGCGCGGTCAGTTATCGTTTGGCGCGCTTCTGGAAGTTCTTCATGCTAGATGCGGAACTGGGCGGCGCCTACCGCTTTGGCGATACGGAAGGCGGCGAATTCTGGGCTGCGGGTTACTTGCGCTATGATGGCTTTCCCTGGACCAATTACGTCTACACCACCTTCGGGCTTTCCATGGGGCCGGATTACGTCACCCGCCTGCCGCGGGTGGAACGCGGCACGGATGCCCGGCCCGAGCCCAACCAATCACGCTTTTTGAACTTCTTTTCCCCAGAAATTACCTTTGCCTTGCCGGACCGGCCAGACCAGGAAATCGCCATACGTTACATGCACCGCAGCGGGATTTTCGGCACCTATAACGGGGTTTATGAGGGCGCAAATTCCCTCATTGTGGGCTTTCGCGCGCGGTTTTAGGGTGTTTTCAAGCCACGCGGCGCCACTTGGCGGCCTGGAAAGCGCGATCAAACAGGGATTTGGGGCGTGGTGGGCGCACGTGGGATCGAACCACGGACCTCCTGCGTGTCAAGCAGGCGCTCATACCACTGAGCTATGCGCCCTTACCGACGAAGCGTTCCCATAACCGCCCTGCCCTGCCTGCGCAAGTCTGGCGCTCAACACGCCTCAATCGCCAGGCTGGCCGCCCGAGAAGTGATATTGCTGCAGCGCCACATCGAGCAGCCTTTCCAGCACTTCGGGCTCCTGCGCGCCGGCAATGGCCTGTTGCCCGGCGATAATGAAGCAGGGCACGCCATTGATCCCGAGACGATGGGCGCGAAGGTTTTCGGTATGCACCGCCTCAGCCTCCTCACCTGAACGGAGGAAGGCGAGCGCCGCATTCGGGTCCAGCCCAACGCGCCCGGCCAAGGTGGCAAGCCGGTCCAAATCGCCAATATCCGTCCCATCGGCGAAATAGGCGTGGAACAGCGCTTCCACCATCATCTCGCCCAAGCCCTCACGCACCGCATAACGCACCAGGCGATGCGCATTGATGCTGGATGGTACGCGCCCCATCAGGTCAAAGCGAAATCCAATCCCCTCAGCCCGGCCAAGTTCCGCCAGCGCATTTTGCAGGCGCCGCGCGCGATCCTCGCCGCCGAATTTGCGCGCCACGAATTCTGCACGGGAAACGCCCCCTGGCGGAATATCTGGATTGAGCAAAAAGGGGCGCCATAAAAGCTGGGGAATGATATCCGGCCTGGCACGCAAGGCCCGGCGCAACCTTCTGACCCCCAGATAGCACCAGGGGCAGATCAGGTCGAAGGCGATATCAATATCCAGCCGTGGCTGGAGGGGTGCCAGGATGTTCACGCGCCTAATCTAGCGCGCCGGCGCGGCGCGGGCAGCCCCCCTTTCGTGCTTTATCGGCTATTCCGCCACCAGATTGAGCCGGCGGATCAGCGGCGCCCAGCGTTCCCCATCGCGCTTGGCGCGGGCAGCGAATACCTCAGGCGCGGCGGGCTCAGCCGGGTCCGCCCCCACGCGCTTATAGGCGGCACGCACCTTTTCATCCGCCAAAGCCTCCCCGAGCGCGGTATTGAGCCGCCTGACGATCTCCGGCGGGGTTTGGGAAGGCACAGCCAGGCCAAAATAGCTGGAGCCTTCAAAGCCAGGAATGGTTTGGCCCATGGTGGGCACACCCGGCCATTCGGGCCGCGGTTCCACGGTGGTAAGCGCCACCGGGCGCACACTTTGCGTCTGGCGCAATGGCTCGCCTTCCGGCAGGCCCAGGCAACGCGCATGCACGCGCCCCGCGATCAGGTCGGTCATGGCATTGGTGGTCTGGCGATAGGGCACATGCACCATATCAAGCCCAAGCCGCGCGCCCATATCTTCCATGATCAGATGCGTGATGGCGCCAACTCCGGCCGAGGCGAAGGTAAATTTGCCAGGATTGGCCTTGATCCAGGCTGCCACCTCATTGAAATCCCGCCCCGGGATGGAATTATGCACCATCAGCAGGTTGGAGGTGGTGCAGAACATGCCAACCGGCGTGAAATCCCGCTGGGCGTTATAGCCCACGGATTTATACAGCAGCGCATTCAGCCCGCTATTCGTGCCCATGGTGGCGACCAGGATGGTGTAGCCATCACCCGGCGCGCGGGAGACCATTTCCGCTGCCAGATTCCCAGCCCCGCCCGGACGGTTATCGGACAGCACCGGTTGCCCAAGACGCTGCTGCAAGGCTTCGGCAGTAACGCGTGAGACAATATCCGTCTGCCCGCCGCCACCATAAGGAATCACCAGCCTGATCGGACGATCCGGATAGGTGCTGGCGCGCGCCAGGCGCGGCGCGGCGAGCCCCGTGAGGCCCGCGAGCAACATTGGCCGACGTTTGATGAAATTTCCCGACATGGTTTTCCCCTTACTGGCGCGGCGTGGTTTAGCCCGCTATGAAGCGCCCGAAGATCAGCATGATTTGCGCCGATATCAAAGCGCATCATCGGGAGAGGAATGAAGCGCATGTTTCACCGCCGTAGCCTTTTGGCCGCGCCCGCCCTGCTTGCGTTCAAGCCTCTCGCCGCGCAGGGTGTGTGGAATCCGCAACGTCCCATTCGCATCCTGGTGGGCTTTGCGCCCGGCGGCGGCACAGATATCACCACCCGCACGCTGACGAATAAGTTGCAAGCCCTGCTGGGACAGCCGATTATTGTGGAAAACCGTCCTGGTGCCGGCGGGAATCTGGCATCTGAAGCAACAGTCAATTCGCCATCGGATGGCTACACTTTGATGATGGGTACCATCGCTTCACTGGTGCTGAACCCCATCATGGCGAAGCTTCCCTTTGATGTCATGACGGATCTGACGCCGATTTCGCGTTCGGTCGAAGTCACCAATATCCTTGTGGTGCCGATGGATCGGCCGTGGCGCAGCCTGCCGGAGTTGATTGCCGCGGCAAAGGCAAGGCCTGATCAGGTAACTTACGGTTCTTCGGGCGTTGGTAGCGCAGGGCATTTGGGCGGCGCCTTGCTGGATTCGATGGCGGGGATTCGCACAGTGCATGTGCCCTATCGCGGTGGCGGCCAATTGATCACGGATTTGATTTCAGGGAAGGTGGATTACGCGGTTGCCACAGCAGCAACAGTCTTGCCACAGATTGAAGCCGGCAAGCTGCGCGCCCTGGCCGTTCCCTTGCCCAAGCGCAGCCAGCTACTGCCCAATACGCCAACCATTGCAGAGGCAGGGCCACTGCCGGGCTATGAGGTGGCGAATTGGTACGCGCTGATGGGCCCGCGCAATCTTGCAAGACCCATTGTAACACGTGTGAACGACGCACTGGTGGAAGCGCTGCGTGATCCCGAAATAGTCGCGCATTTGGGGCGCCATGGTTTGGAAGCGGCACCAAGTACACCTGAAGAATTGGCCGGCTTCATGCGGGCCGAAACCGCGAAATGGACCCCGATTGTTCGTGCTTCCGGCGCTTCCATCAACTGATCGGTCACTTCATGAGCCACCGAAACCGGGCTGTTGCCGCCTTTCTGCGGGTCACCGCCCGATTCTTGCCTGCACCACTCAGAAAATTCCATGTCCCAAGCGTAAAAAATTTCATCTTGGCTACTGACAAGCATTGAATCCTCGGCTATGGCGGGCCATCCGCAAGGGAGAATCGAAGGATGTCAAAGAAGTTTCTTACTGACGTGATCGCCAATTCCGGTGACATGTCCGCCGTGGCTGCGGGCAAGCTCGCCGCCGATATTATTGACGCGATCAAGGCAGAAATCGTCACCTCTGGCCGCTTCACCATTCCTGATTTCGGTGCTTTCGCCGTGCGCGAAACCCCGAAGCGCACTGGCTTGAACCCCAAGACCGGTGAGAAGGTGCAGATCAAGGCTGGCGCGACCGTTCGCTTCAAGGCGAGCCCGGCGCTGAAGGCCGCTGCGCTTTCCGGCGTGAAGAAGGGCAAGCGCAAGGCGAAGGCCTGATTTTTGCTTTTCAGCGAAGGCGGCGTTCCGCAAGGACGCCGCCTTTTTTCATGTCAATTTACAGCGTTTCAATCATCAATTGCGCCGTGACGCAGGCGCTTGACGGCACCGCGCCGCGTTTTGGATTCCAACCGCCGCACCTTTGAACCAAGGGTTGGTTTGGTGGCTTTGCGGGGCGGGGGTGGCGGCAAAGCGGCTTTGCGCAGCAAAGCAATCAGCTTCTGGCGCGCTTCTTCTCGGTTCGCTTCGCGCATGCGGTGGCGTTCCGCCGTGATAATCAATTCGCCCCCCTGGGTCATCCGGCGCCCCGCCAGGGCTACCAGCCTTTGCTTCACGGCATCCGGCAAATTGGGCGACGCCATGGCGGCGAAACGTAGCTGCACCGCCGTTTCCAACTTGTTCACATTCTGCCCGCCCGGGCCGGAAGCGCGTAAGAAGGCTTCCTTTAGCTCCTGCTCGGCAATCGCGATGGCGTGGGTGATGCGGATCATGCATTCTCCATAAGACAAAACCACCGGCCCTGTCTTGCCATTAGGCCCCGGGCGCAGGATGTTGGGGCCATCAAGGAACGGGAAACCATGGACCAGCATTCAATTGACAAGGCGCCTGACGCCGCGGCCGATTGGCCGGATCAGATCTATTCTCTGCTCAAGACCCATAATATCACACAAGTGGCGCTGGTGCCGGATGCCGGGCATTCCCGGCTGATTCGCCGCTGCCTGGCCGACAATGAAATGACAGTGGTGACGCTGACCACTGAAGAAGAAGGCATTGCGCTTTTGCAAGGCGCCTGGCTTGGTGGTGCGAAGGGCGTGCTGCTGATGCAATCTTCAGGCGTTGGCAATTGCATCAATATGCTTTCGCTTTCCATCATGCATCGCTGCCCGCTGCCCATGCTGGTGACGATGCGCGGCGATTTTGGCGAATTTAACCCGGCGCAGGTGCCGATGGGCAATGCCACGCAAACGGTGCTGGAAGCCATGGGTACGCTGGTGCACCGCGCCGATACGCCAGAAGATATCGCGCCCACGGTGAATGCCACCATTCGTCTGGCCTTTAACACTTTCCGCCCCACCGCAACCCTAATTGGTCAGCGCGTGCTTGGCGCCAAGACTTTCGGGAAGGACTGAGAAAATGCTTGCTGCTTCCGGAAAACTTGACCGCCGTGAATTGACCCGCGCGCTGCTTACGGATCGTGGGGATATGCTGGTGATTGCCGGGCTTGGCGCGCCAGCCTGGGACATTACGGCCATTGGTGATTGTGCCGAAAACCTGCCGCTTTGGGGCGGCATGGGCGGCGCGGCGATGATCGGCCTTGGCCTTGCGCTCGCGCAGCCCAAGCGCAAAGTGCTGGTGATTACCGGCGATGGCGAAATGCTGATGGGCATTGGCGCGCTAGCAACCATCGCCGTGCAAAAGCCCGCCAATCTTTCGATCGTGGTGCAAGATAATGAGCATTACGGCGAAACCGGCATGCAGGAAACCGCAACGCGCCATGGCGTTGATCTGGTCATGATGGCCAAGGGCGCGGGTATCACGAATACCATGTTCGTCACCAAGCCTGATGAAGTGCCTGCCTTGCATAAGGCAATTCATGCCGGGAATGGCCCATTCTTCGCGGTGGCGAAGATTGATGCCACCAGCAAGCCCTTGGTGCTGCCGCCGCGTGAAGGCGCGCTATTGCAGGCGCGCATGCGTGAAGCGGTGATGGGGCCGGCGGCGCATCATCAATTGTAATTGAACGACGTCAGCCGACGAAGATCGGCGGCGCCCAAACAAAGGGAGGATCGGATGTATAGACGGGAAATACTGGCGGGGCTCGCGGCGATAGCAGCAAGCCCCGCGCTGGCCCAGGCGCAATGGAGCCCGGATCGGCCCATTCGCGTGATTGTTCCCTTCGCCCCAGGCGGCAGCACGGATATCACGGCGCGCCTGGTGGCTGAGGCAATTTCAGCCCGGCTTGGCCAGCCTGTTGTCATCGAAAATCGCCCCGGTGCCGCAGGGAATATCGGCAGCGAAGCGGTCGCGCGCGCGGCACCAGATGGCTATACGCTGGTGATGGCGACGAGTTCCACACACGCGACAAATGCTGCGCTTTACCGCAATATGCCTTTTGATGCGCAGCGCGATTTTGCGCCGATCAGCCAAACCACCTTCATCCCCAATCTGTTGGTAGTGCACCCGGATGTGCCGGCGCGCGATTTCGCCGGCCTTGTGGCGGAAGCCAAGGCAAAGCCGGGCGTGCTGAATTTCGGCAATGCCGGTTCCGGCACATCCCAGCATCTTTCTGCCGCTTTGATCGCCGCACGCACCGGCATTGACGTGACGCATGTTTCCTATCGCGGCGGCACGCCGGCCGTCACGGATTTGATGGGCGGGAAAATCCAGGCCATGGCAGCACCCTTGGTTGAGGTGATTGCACATGTGCAGGCGGGCAGGCTGCGCGCCATTGCCGTGACGACTGCACGGCGTTCAGAATTGCTACCGGATGTGCCGACCATTGCGGAAACCCTGCCTGGTTTCGAAGTGGCGCTCTGGAATGGCTATATGGCGCCAGCAAATACGCCAGCGCCCATCGTCAATCGCATCGCCGCCGAAATTCGCACTGTGATGCGCACGAATGAGATGAAGGCAAAGCTCGCCCAGCAGGGGAGCGAGCCTGTTGGCTCCACGCCTGAAGAATTTCGCGCTTTCCTTGCTGCGGAAATTCCGAAATGGTCGGAACTCGTGCGTATTTCAGGCGCCAAGGTAGAATAGGAAACACCATGCCCCATATCGTTTGCCTCCGCCCGCTACATCCTGACGCCATGGCAAGGCTGCATGCGGAACCTGATTTCAAGGTCACCATGTTGACCGAGGTGAATACAGACACCCTGCGGGAGCCGATGCAAACCGCAGACGCCATCATTGTGCGCGCAACGCCGATCAATCGTGACTTTCTGGCCAATGCACCGATGCTATCCATCTGTGCGCGCCATGGCGTGGGCTATGACGCGGTAGATGTGAAGGCACTCACGGAACGCGGCATTCCGCTGACCGTCACGCCCGATGCAAATGCGCTTTCAGTCGCCGAACACGCCATGATGCTGATGCTTTCCACATCGCGGCGTACGCTGGACTATGACAAGAATTTGCGCGCACTGGATTGGGGTTCCAAGCCTTCGCTGAAAACCTGGGATCTTTCCGGGCGGAAGGTGCTGATCATCGGCTTTGGCCGCATCGGTGGCCGCGTCGCGCGGCTTTGCGCTGCCTTCGGGATGGAGGTGCTGGTGCATGACCCCTATATCCCGCAAAACACCATCAAGGGCGCTGGCTTCCGCCCGGTGAAGGTTTTGCATGAAGGCTTGGCGGAAGCCGATATCGTCACCACCCATTGCCCGAGCAATGAAGAAACGCGCGGCATGGTGAATGGCACTTTCTTGGCGGCGATGAAGCCGGGCGGCACCTATATTAATACCGCGCGCGGCACGCTGGTGGATGAAGCGGCGCTGACCGCAGCGCTGAAGACCGGGCATTTGGCGACCGCGGGACTTGATGTGTTCTGGGAAGAACCCGTCACCACGCGCTTGCCTTTGCTTGATCTGCCGAATGTCGTCGTCTCCCCCCATTCCGCCGCCGCGACGGAACAGGGCATGCGCCGCATGGGGCTTTCCTGTGCGGAGAGCATCATCAGCTATTTCAAGGGTCAGCTTGATCCCGATGTCGTCATCAATAAGGAGGTGCTGCGCGGCAACGCGTAGCAGTGCCCATCATGGAAAACCCTTTGCTGGTTCTGGCGGATCACGCCGCTTCATGGCGGAGCCGTCCGGTGGATGCGGAAGTCGCGCATCATGCGCGCCGCGCTTTGGTGGATTGGTTCGCTGCCTTGCTGCCGGGCGCATCGCGCGCGCCGGCCACGCTGATGTCAGCCGCGCTGGAAGATGAAACGCGCGGCGGTGGTGGGGCGGTATGTTACGTCAGCGGCCGCCAAGTGCCGCTACGCCATGCGGCGCTATTGAATGGCACGGCGTCTCATACCGTGGAATTCGACGATATTTATCGCTACGCGGTGTATCACCCCGGCTGCCCGACCATTGCGGCAGCGCTGGCGGCGGCGCAAACGCGCGGCGCGGATATGGATCTGCTGCTGCGCGCCATGAT
>Ga0255126_1001022_pt1 | contig 11499 bp, 9 predicted proteins | sample Law_Miss_RepA_8d_FD_188556 | JGI IMG/M metagenome (GOLD analysis project Ga0255126, IMG submission 188556) | Freshwater microbial communities from St. Lawrence River, New York, United States - Law_Miss_RepA_8d | ecosystem: Environmental > Aquatic > Freshwater > River | place: USA: New York... | reverse complement strand
GGCATGCAACTGGTGACAAGGTGCTGCAACAAGTATCAATGCGCTTTGCACGAGCCCTGCCTTCAGGTGCGCTATTAGCGCGTCTAGGAGGAGATGAATTTGGTGTGTTAATTGAGGGTGCATATGAGCATTCAATGGATGTTGCACTGGCATTACGCGCAACGTTGAGTTATCCCTTTGATATTGATAATCAACACATAAACATAGATGTCAGCATTGGTGTGGCAGAAAATACTGGTTCCCCAGATTTATTACGCCGAGCAGATGATGCGATGTATCGAGCTAAGCGCGAGGGTCTAGGGGTTTGTCGGCTTTAATCTCTTTTAGCCGTTCCAAAGATTCCAAACGCTCTATCGCATGATCAACTATTCGCTCTGGATAGCCCTTGCTGTATCCATCCAAGTAAAGCCATGGTTCATGGATTTCGCCAGCAGATAGATGGGCAAGCTCTGGCACATACTTTCGGATGTAATCCCCATTTTCATCAAAGCGCTTGCCCTGCTCAATTGGATTAAAGACTCGGTAATACGGAGATGCATCAGTGCCCGTACCTGCAGTCCACTGCCAACCATGGGCATTTGAAGCAACGTCATAATCAACTAAATGCTCGGCAAAAAACCTCTCACCTAGCTGCCACTCTAGATGCAGATCCTTTACCAAGAAGGATGCAACTACCATTCGTGTGCGGTTGTGCATCCAACCTTCTTTAATTAACTGGTGCATTGCTGCATCAACAAATGGATAGCCAGTCTTACCTTCACACCAAGCTTTAAATTGTGCACCAGGCTTGTCATAGCGCATATCGGCAAAGCGCGGTGCGTAGTACTCACGATCGGTCATAGGATTGTTAAAAAGAACATCGGCATAAAACTCACGCCATGCAATCTCTTTACGGAAAGTGTCGTGAGCTTTACTCTCCCCTAAATTTTGAAGAAGTGTGCGTGGATGAATTTCACCAAACTTTAAATATGTACTCATCTTTGAAGTTCCATCTATGCCAGCAAGATTTCTATTTTCATCATAAGAATCAATAGCTTTTTTGCTGAACTCTTTAAACCTAGCTAACGCTGCCGCTTCTCCGGCCTCAATGACTTCAACACCCTGAGGTAATTTGAAATCTGGGAAATTACGGTACTCAGCCGTTGGTTCTACGCAATTAATTTTCTTTGGTGTCACAGCTGGTGCACGCCAACCATGGGTTCGCCATCCTCTGTAGAAAGGCGTGTAAACCTTGTAGGGAGTTCCATCACTAGGCTTTAGAACACGCCCTGGTGTAACGGCATATGGACTACCTGTGCGAACTAACTTAATTCCCGCAGCCTCTACTCGAGCATCACGTTCTGCGCCATAGCGCTCATACTCTGCCGAAATATGAACCTCTTGAACTTCATACTTTTTAATCAGTGCAGATAGAACTTCCACTTGATCACCTTCAATGATGTGCAGGTTGTTACCAAGTGATTCATCTAGTTTTCGTAATGATTGGCCCATATATGCCAATAACTTTGCACCGGCCTCTTGAATCTGTGCTTTATCCAGAATAAAAAGTGGAAGCACCTTCTCTGATGATTCAATTGCAGCCAATAGCGCAGGGTGATCATTAATGCGCAGGTCTCGTCGAAACCAGATGATGGCTACTTTCCCTTTTGGCATGGGTAGATTTAACCAGTAGAAAAGGGATTAAGCGCTTTCAAATCTGCGGCGTTGCCCGCTTAGCTCTTAACTTCCCAGATTCCCTGCGTTGCATACTCAGCATCAATTTTGACTGAGCCTCCAGTTGCCTCTGGGCCATAGAGAGTTTTACTCACCTTGTAACCATAATCTGATAAATCAATCTCGGTTCGAACGGCCTTCCTTGAGATAAAGACCAGTACAGATTGTTTTTCAGACTCACGCAAATAACAAATGAAGTTATCTTCTACTGCCACCCAACGTAAGCCTCCTTCAATAAGGCCATCGTGGTTGCGGCGTAAATGAACTAGCTTTTTCACTTCGGCTAAGAACTCATGATCCCAACCTGAGCGATCTTGCCAATTAATTGTTCTGCGTGAATCCTCACCCCAAGAGCCTTCTAAACCAATTTCATCACCAGCAAAGATGGAAGGAACACCAGGATAAGTAAGCATTGCAGTCATTGCAGAGAGATGTGCATTTTTATCTCCATTAACAACAGTTCGCATGCGAGCAGTGTCATGTGAATCAAGTAGAACCATGCTGGCAACTAATGATCTCCAAGGAATGGAAGAACTAAATTGCACCATGCTGGCAACTAAAGACTTTCCACCAATTTTTGGCATTTCAAATGGAAGACCTTGAAAGCCTCCACCAATTGATGAGTTTTGATTAATCCAATTCCACAGCGGGCGCATAAAGCCCTGATAATTCATCGCACCGTGCCAACCAAAACCATTGAGATCACTAGCTAGGAAGTCACCATTTTCTGCCACTAACCATGCATCAGGTTTGACCTCATCCATGGCTGTGCGGATTCCACGCATTACTTCATCATGTAAATCATCCTCACCTAAGCGCCCTGTCATATTTCCAACATCAATGCGCCAACCAGACATTCCATACTTAGGAGATAACCATTTCTTCACAATTGAGTTCTTACCTTCATACATTACTTTGCGAAGTGAGGATGAATTGAAGTTAAGTTTTGGTAGTGAAGCTAAACCCCACCAGCCCACGTATCCATGCTTGACTGATTTATCCCAGTAGAAATAGCCACGCTCTTTTGATTTCTTATCCTTGATTGCCTTGGCTAACCATGAATGTCCTGCGCCGCAGTGATTAGAAGTTAGATCACCTAACAATCGGATCTTTCTCTTCTTTGCTGCAGCAATCAAACTAAACATCGCTTTATTGCCACCCAGGACTGGGTCTACATCCTCAAAACTACTGGCGTCATAGCGGTGATTTGAGCAAGCTTCAAAAAATGGTGTGAAATAGATTCCATTCACACCAAGATCACTGATGTAATCCAGATGTTGTTGTACACCCTTTAAATCCCCACCATAGAGCTCAGTTCCGGTGTATTTACTGCGCCCTCTTGGAAGTTCGTTCCAATCGCGTGGGTGTGCCCACTCTGGGAACTTTTGTTTATCTCCTGACTTAGCAAAGCGATCTGGAAATATCTGGTAGAAAACTGAAGATTTAATCCAGGTTGGATATGCAGGGACAGCAACTATCTGAAAGTCATTATTTGAATGAACGTCATAATCAAAGAGTCCAGCGGCATTGAGCCAGTTGTATTTGCCCTTATCGATGAATGCAAAGCGATAAGACAAAGATTTATTAAGCATTACTACAGAAACTTCCCACCAGGATTCGTGATCGTTGCTTTTCTTTTTCTTTAGTTCAAAAGTGCGTGGTTCACCATCGTGGTAGAGGCGTACTAAGGCTTTTGCAAAGATGTAGCTATTAGGAATTCGCACACGCAGGGTTACGCTCTCACCCACTTCTGGTGCTGCATTACTTACATATAACTCACTACCGTCATGGTGCGGGGATGGCGATGCTTGAATACGGTAGCTCATACTTTTTCCCCTTCGAATTAATGACTTCTGCACGAAGTTCTAGCTTTTGGTTTGCAAACTCTAACGGGTCAATGTAAACGGTGTAAGGCGCATTTGTATCTGTGCCTAATGAAAGCCATGCTTGATCAGCTGAGGTTCTGTAGAAGAAAGTAACCTTTAAGAGATCTTTGGAAGTAACTGCTGCCTTTGTTTCATAATATCCGGTGAGAAAATCCATCTTTGAACTTATCTTTCCAACTTTCACATCGGTCTTATCAATAGCCTTATTGGCCTTTAAAACAACGGTTGACAGGGCTGGCACAGTGATTGTCACTACTTCATTCTTATTCGACATAGTTGGCTTACCCAGCAGAATTTTCCAGCCGCCTGTAGAAGTTGCACTCGTTATAGAAGCTTTCATTACCTTCGTTGAACTATTGAATGCAACTAGGTACTCACGGTTTTCTGCATCATCCTTCTTTGAAATCACCAATAGCTCATCTTTGGCATATCTGATCTGCATAGATGAATTTGCTAACCCTGGATTAGATGATCTCAGCGCTGCTAAAACCTTGAGGTACTTGGCAATCGGATGAGAATCTGTAATTGAGAAAGAGTCACCAGTTCCAATGGGTTTGCTGCCTACTCGTGCTTCTGTTTTCCAAATTCCAACTTTCGTTGGAAACATATCCTGGCGAGCCAATTGATCAGAGCCAGAACCTGTGCCAATCATTCCAACTTCATCACCGTAGTAAACAGATGGAATACCACGAGTCAAATACATCAATGCATGGCCGAGCAGGGTTCTTGGTAGTAGTTCACTGGACTTATTGATTCGCTTTGATTCAATAATCTTTGCTGCACGGCCCATGTCATGGTTACCCAAGAAAGTTACAAGGTTGCTGGCATCTGATGTTGCTGTTGTATAGAGATCATCATAGGCAAAGAGATTCTCGACCACAGTTGCATCTGAATAGCCTGCGGCAAATTCAGCTGCAGTTCGCTGGAATGGGAAATCCAAAACAGTTTGAATCTTGTTCTTTCGCACATAGTTCATCAGGTTAATTGGGTTAACATCCCAAACTTCACCAAAGATCGTGAAGTTGTCGATTCCTACTGATTTAGCTGCTGCATTTATTTGCGGAGACCAATTCTTGAAGAACTCATCATCTACATGGCGAGCTGTGTCCACACGAAATCCTGAGAGTCCATACTCCTTAATCCACTGGCCATACACATCAGCCCAGCCGTTATAAACAACTGGTTTTTCAGTTGCTATGTCATCTAAACCATAGAAGTCGCCAATTTGAATACATGGTCCATCGCCCCAGCAGTTACTCATAGATCCGACGTTGTGATAATTGCTTAAATCATTGAGCCACGCTGGGTTCTTGGCGTTGAGCAGATCAGGAGATAAATAAGCGGTCTTATCGTTATATGCGATTACATCGCCCGTGTGGTTTGTGACGACGTCCAAGATCAATTTTAGATTTAACTTCTTGGCACATGCTGCAAATGCAACCATATCTGCCTTAGTACCCAAGTGCGGATCTACATTTAAGAAATCAATGCCCCAATATCCATGATAGCCAGCACCGTTGGGAGTCGGCTTTTGTTGGACAACAAGTGGAGTAACCCAGACAGCAGTAAAACCTAGTTTCTTAATACGAGCTAAGCCGTTGTCGCCTTCACTGCATGTTCCCGTTAAACCCTTTAAATCCCCGCCATGAAAGAATGCAGTGTCTCTTGGGTTATAACCTGGGAATGAATCATTTGATATATCACCGTTGAGATAACGATCAGGAAATACAAAATAGATTAAATCTTTTGATAATCCGACTTTTACTGGATCGGCTGTAGGTGTTGCTGCAAAAGATGTGGTTGCCAGGGCAAGCAGAAGTGAAGTAACTACAAAGAGCACAAACCTCTTTTTCAAGATTAACCCTTAACCGATCCTGCAGTTAATCCACTCACAATGTATTTCTGTAATGACAAGAAGATGATGACAATAGGTATGGAAGCCAAGATTGATCCTGCAGCAAATGGACCCCAATTTTGTGAATACTGACCACCGATAAACTGTTGCAATCCAACTGCCACAGTTCTACTTTCCATATCAACTAAGAACAAGCGGGCTAAGATAAACTCATTAAAGGTTCCGATAAAGCTCAGTAGCGAAACAACGGCTAATACTGGTGCGGCCAATGGCACGAAAATGAGCCAGAATGTTTGAACTTCTGAGGCTCCATCAATCTTTGCCGCTTCATCTAACTCTGCAGGAATTGAATCAACAAAACCCTTGAGCAACCAGATATTCACACCCATTGCTCCGCCCAAATAGACAAGAAGCAGGCCAGCTCGTGTGCCTAAACCAATCGATGGAGCAAATGAATAAACGCGCTCCATAATTACATAGACAGCAGAGATGGCAAGGATTGCTGGGAACATCTGAACAAGGAGTAATAGTTGAATTCCCTGCTTGCGCCCCTTGAATTTAAGACGGCTGAATGCAAAAGCTGAAGCAGAACCAATTATTACTGAAAGAACAGCAACTGCTCCCGCAATGATTAAGGAGTTCTTCACCCAGGCTAAATAAGGAATTGTGGGGCTATTAAATAAGAGTTCATAATTCTTAAAGGAGATTTCGCGAGGTATAAATGAGGTTAGTTGCAAGCTTCCAGACGAGGCAAAGGATGAAATCACAACAAGATAGAGTGGAAAGAGAGCAAACAGGCAGATAGAGATGGCGATGATGTGACGCCATGAGTCATGTATTAACCACTTTTTCATCCGAATGTCTCCAATACTTTGGATTTACGCAGACTGTAAAGAGAGATAGAAGCGACGAGTACGAAGATGATAAGCGAAATAGCGCTAGCAAGACCAAGATCCTGTGTACCCGTTCCAAAGGCGATTTTGTAGGTATAGCTAATCAAAATATCCGTCGCACCTGCAATTTCTCCATCTAGTTCACTACGTGGGCCACCACCTGTGAGCAAGTAAATCAAATTGAAGTTATTAAAGTTAAATGCAAAAGAAGCTATCAAGAGTGGTGAAAGTATCTGCAATAACAGCGGCAAAGTGATCTTGCGGAAAATCTGCCGTGGGTTTGCTCCATCAATTGCAGCTGCTTCAAGTAATTCACTTGGAATAGCTTGTAGTGATCCACTTGAAATCAAATAGAAATATGGGAAACCAAGCCAGAGATTTACAAGAATCACAGCAACGCGAGCGAAATTGGGATCAGAGAACCAAGCAATATCGCTGCCAAAGAGCGTATTGATTGCACCAAACTCGGTATTAAACATTCCACCCCAAATTAAGATACTCATAACACTGGGCATCGCATATGGGAGCACCAAAATTGAGCGATAAGTACGACGTCCAAATATTGGTCGGTTCAAAGCAAGTGCAAGCAAGAGGCCTAAAGCAAAGGTTGTTAAAACAGTGAGAAGGGCAAATGCCACAGTCCATATAAAGACTCGCACTAATGGTTCACGCACCCGTGGGTCAGTGATGATTTTTGAGTAGTTTTCAAACCAAATGGGTGCTCTCCAGCCTGGCTCTAAAATCGCACTTTTATCATCAACGAGCGCGTAGTTTCCACGCCCGTTGTCTCGGTAAAGAGAGCCATTAACTAGATTCTTAAACTCATCACTTGCAGGTAAGTATTCCAAAACTTGGCGAGAGACTATTCCTGCCTCAAATCCCTCTAATGCAATGAAGTACTCGCCTTCATATTGAAATTGAACTTTAGAGTATGACTTATCTGCGCCAGCCATTTGGGCATCGGTCAAGATTCTAAAATTCGGAGCAGTGATTGCAACACCATATTCATTTAGGGTTACATCATTTGCTGCCACAGGAGTTCGTGAATCTTTTGTCGAGATAAAATATTTCAAGTTTGTAATATCTGAAACGAGAATTGCTTCTTCACCATCATAGGTGCCTAATTTGATATCAAATGATGTTCCAGATGGGTCGGCTTCAATTCCGCGGATCTTGACCTGAACTATTGCCTCTTCTTTAGAGATGATATTTCCAGTCTTATAGTTAAAGCCTGACATCGTTACTGTGTAAAGAATTGGTCCGATCACAAAGGCAGTAAGAAGCAGGATGCCGGGAATGAAAAATTTGAGTGGGATAGAGATTTTTGTTAAGTAAGTCAAAGCCAATGCAAGGACTGTTAGCGCTAAAAAGGCTGAGATTACATACTCTCTTTGAGCAAAAGCGCTCTGGGCCAACATAATTAAAATAGCTGAAGTAAGGCTAACGATAATGATCTTAAGCAAGAGGGCTATTTTGCCTCTTATTAAGTAAGTCATTCTCACTGGTCCTAACTCAGTTGGTGAAAAGAGTAATGCGGGCGAGTATCTCGCCCGCATTACTCGACTTCAGTATTTAATTTGGATAAACCAAATTATTTATAGATCGCTCTTACCTGCTTCGACGTTTATACGCCAGATTGTAGCTAGCTTGGATGCTTCTCTGACTGCATCCTTGCCATCGATAAGTACTGCGGTCCAGTATGCAGGAGCTGAATCCCAGTAGTTAGCACCACCCTTGTTTGTATTAAGGAATGCGCCGATCTGTGGAATACCTGCAAGGCTTGCAGCAGAACCGAACCCGCGCTGGGCAGCTGAAACAGTTGCATCAGCTTGAGCACCCTTTTCTGCTGGTGGGCGCTTCTCTAGAGTCTGGTAGCGAACCTGTCCATCAGTTGAAGCAAAGAAGTTAGTAAGAAGTGACTTAGCGCCAGCTTCTACTCCATGCTTTGCAGCAAATGTTGTTAGAAGTGCACCGCTAACGCTTCCGAACATACGTCCGTAAGTGCCATCTTTTACACCTGGAACTGGCATGAGATTCATTGTGAATCCCTTTGCAACATAATCTGCCCATTCCCAGTTACCAATAACTGCGTAAGGAACTGTTCCTGCAAGGAAGTTGTCCTTGCAACCTGTATCTGTTGCTGGGAAGAAGCCATTGCTCTTCTTTCCATCCATCAAATACTGGCGAACGTTGCTACCAAATGTTGTTGCGCTAAATGTTCGTCCGTAAACGATTCCACCGCGTGAGTTGAATTGGTATGCATCTGCGCCGAGTGCTGAGAATACTGAGTGAGCTCCCCATGACATTCCGCCGCCTGCAATACAAAGTCCAGCCTTAAGACCCTTTGAGGCTTTGAGTGACTTGTAGTTTGAAACCATTTCACCAAAAGTCTTTGGTGCAGATGAAACAAGCTTGGTGTTGTAGATCATTGCAACGTTGTTGATGTCTACAGGAACGCCATAAAGCTTGCCCTTGTAAGTTAAATCTAGGAACTGTGTTGGATTGAAACGTGCCTTAACTGCAGCAGTAAGTGCTAGTGGTGCCAACTTTCCGCTCTTAGCGCCAGTTGGAACCCAGTCATTTCCACCAACAACAATGTCTGGTCCTGATGCATCAGTTGCTTTATCGAAAGCATCTTTTAGTGCATCAAAGCTTGAGAAAGTAACAACCTTGACTGTGTAACCAGCAACCCAGTCACCCTTGGCTGCAATTACCTTAGTTAGGTTTGGCCCGCGAGATTCATCTGCCCACACAACGATTTCTGTGGCAGCACTTGCTGATGGTGCTACAAGTGTTGAAACTGCAAGCGCGAATGCTGCGAAAACGCCAGCAAATCCGAAACGCTTTGTATTCATTTATATCCTCCATGGATGGAATTCGCGCATACGAGGGCATGCGCTATTGGGGATATTCCACACGTGAACGGGGCCGTAATCAAATTAGAAAGGCCCTATTGGGCACCCAGGTAGCTCGTTTTACCCGATTGTTATAAAGGCTTCGCCTTGCAGGGCAGGCTTGCAGTCTTACTTATGGAGCTGCTCGACCGTGCCATCCCAGCCCTTAACGGCTTCAGGCTTGCGAGGAGCCTTACCGATATAGCGTGCTGATGGGCGAATTAAACGACCTGTGTGCTTTTGTTCCAAGATGTGTGCCGACCAACCCGCAGTGCGCGCAGCAGTAAACATTGAAGTAAATAGGTGCGCAGGAACTTCTGCAAAGTCCAAAATAATCGCTGCCCAGAACTCAACATTTGTTTCAAGAACGCGATCTGGTTGACGTTCGCGCAGTTCCTTTAGCGCTGCTTGTTCAAGTGCTTCAGCAACTGCATAACGAGGAGCATTTAACTCTTTAGCGGTGCGACGCAATGTGCGAGCTCGTGGATCTTCTGCGCGATAAACGCGGTGACCAAATCCCATCAGTCGCTCTTTGCGATCAAGTAATCCCTTTACATATGCAGTTGCATCGCCAGACTTTTCAACTTCTTCAATCATGTGTAGGACGCGTGATGGTGCGCCACCGTGAAGTGGACCTGACATCGCACCGATAGCACCTGAAAGTGCAGCTGCAACATCAGCACCAGTAGAAGCAATAACACGAGCTGTAAATGTTGAAGCATTCATTCCATGCTCTGCAGCAGAAACAAAGTAAGCATCAATTGCACGAACATGTGCTGGATCAGGTTCTCCGCGCCAACGAATCATCATGCGCTCAACTACTGTGTGTGCCTTGTCAATTTCAGATTCTGGAATAACTGGTGCAATTTGTCCGCGGGCAGCTTGTGCCAAGTATGAAAGAACCATCACAGATGCACGCGCAAGATTGCTGCGAGCTTCTGCATCATCAATATCTAGAAGTGGCTTGAATCCCCACGCTGGTGCCAACATAGAAATCGCTGCCTGCACATCTACGCGCACATCTCCTGAGTGCACTGGCAAAGGAAACTTTTCTGCATTGGGAAGACCTGGATTAAATTCATCATCAACAAGTAGTCCCCATACGTTTCCAAATGAAACGCGCCCAACTAGATCTTCGATATCAACTCCGCGGTAGCGAAGCGCGCTACCTTCTTTATCTGGCTCTGCGATTTCAGACTCAAACGCAATTACACCTTCAAGGCCTGGCTTGAAATCTTCTGACACGGTGAGCCCCTTTGAGCGAAGTAAAGTTTCTTGCAGGGGTCAATTCTGCCCCCAAGCAAGGGGTGCTGGCGACCACACCCTATAAGGATGCACTCAGAGCCAAAGTGAGGTTCGATACATCCATGCCTGAAAATGAGTTCTCTCGCGAAGAGATCCGAGCGATGCGCCGTTCCTATGGTGAGGCCGGTCTTGAGCATTTAGATGCCGACCCATTCACCGCGTTTGCTGATTGGCTGCGCCAAGCCCACGAGAACCCAATGATCGTTGAAGCTAATGCAATGGTGCTTTCAACTCTAGACACTGATTCTTCCATTAGCACGAGAACTGTTTTACTTAAAGATATCTCTAATGGTGGGTTTACTTTTTTCACTAACTATTCATCACGCAAATCACATGCAATGGAAACTAATGAACAGGTTAGTTTGCTCTTTCCTTGGTTTGCTATGGAGCGCCAAGTTGCCATCAGTGGCGTAGCTGCAAAAGTTTCACAACAAGAGTCTGAAGATTATTTTGCAACTCGTCCTTGGGGTTCACAGATTGGTGCATGGGCAAGTCATCAATCATCACCTCTTGCAACACGTGAAGAGTTAGAACAACGCTATGAAGGGGCTGCACAGAAATGGCCTGAAGGGACAAGTGTTCCTTGTCCACCACATTGGGGTGGTTATCGTGTCACACCATTAACTATTGAATTTTGGCAAGGTAGATATTCTAGATTGCATGATCGATTGCGATATGAGAGGGATAACACCAACTCAACGTGGGAATTGAATAGGTATTACCCGTAGTTCCACCCATATAACAGCAAATGCTTTAACCACATCATGGATTCTTGGTGTTACATGCATATCTACGCTTTAATACACCGTGCCTAAAACCTTTCAGCGAGATCGCTTTTTCTGGATCATCGCTATCCAAACCGCAATTGTTAACTTCTACCTAGGTGGCTTTGGGCCTGCGCAATCACTCCTGCGCGCTGATCAAGGAACATCATTAACAATTGCTGGCCTGCA
>Ga0255126_1001015_pt1 | contig 11550 bp, 9 predicted proteins | sample Law_Miss_RepA_8d_FD_188556 | JGI IMG/M metagenome (GOLD analysis project Ga0255126, IMG submission 188556) | Freshwater microbial communities from St. Lawrence River, New York, United States - Law_Miss_RepA_8d | ecosystem: Environmental > Aquatic > Freshwater > River | place: USA: New York... | reverse complement strand
ATCAAGTTCAGGCGAACGGTACAAGGCCCACCACTCGGCAGGTATATCTCCTGCGGGTTCGATACTCTGCGCCGTTCCGCCCACGCTTGGTGCAGTTGCTAATTGATTGCTAATAGGCTTTTCTGTAAACGTAGTGACCTTTGGCGCATCTGGCTTCTTAAAATCAGGTCCTACTGCACATGCCCCAAGGCAAAGAGAAATAATCAATGCCCAGCCATTTTTGCTGGGATATAGCATCTGGGGTTTCCAAGAAAAATAGGGGGTTGCTAAACGACTTTTCACACCTTATATTTGACCACAAGGATGCAATTTAATGCGGATCTATTCCACCGTAACGCTTTTGGCCAAATTACGTGGCTTATCCACATCTGTTCCTAAGGCACAGGCGGTGTGATAGGCCAAGAGTTGGAGTGGAATAACGTGCAAGATGGGAGATAAATCTCCATAGTGCTCAGGCAGGCGAATCACCCGTATGCCCTCCTCACTCTTAATGTGAGTGCCCTGGTCTGCAAAAACAAATAGTTGTCCACCGCGCGCTTTAACCTCTTGCATATTTGACTTAAGCTTTTCGAGAAGAGCGTCATTGGGTGCCACCGTAACAACTGGCATTTTGTCAGTCACCAAAGCTAACGGGCCATGCTTAAGCTCTCCAGCTGGATAGGCTTCTGCATGAATATATGAAATTTCTTTTAACTTAAGAGCTCCTTCTAGTGCGATTGGAAAATGAACCCCTCGTCCCAGAAATAGAGCGTTCTCACATTTTGTGAACCACTGACTCCAGGAAATAATCTGTGGCTCCAATGCCAAGACCGCATGAATCGCTTGCGGTAAGTGTCGCAAATTATCGAGTGCCTTTTTCTCGGCATCATTGGATAATAAGCCGTTACGCTTTGCAATCGAGCAGGCTAATAAGTACAAGGCGAGTAATTGGGTAGTAAAGGCTTTGGTGGAAGCCACGCCCACTTCTGTACCAGCATGTGTTAAAAAGTGCCACCGAGTCTCCCGAACCATAGCGCTTGAGGCAACATTACAAATTGATAAGGTCATAGTGTGACCAAGCTGCTTTGCATGTCGTAAGGCTGCCAATGTATCAGCAGTTTCTCCCGATTGTGAAACAACAATCACTAAGGTATTCGGTCTAGGAATCGATTGGCGATAGCGATACTCGCTCGCAATTTCTACTTGAGTAGGAATCCGTGCAATTTCCTCAAACCAATATTTAGCAACGCAGGCGGAGTAATAACTGGTACCACAGGCTAAAAGCAAAATCTGATCAAACGCTTGCCATTCTTTAGGATCAGCAGCAAACAGGTCTGGTCCAAACTCAGAAATATGTGCAATTGTGTCTGAGGCTGCACGCGCTTGCTCAAAAATCTCTTTTTGCATGAAATGCTGATAGGGGCCTAATTCAACTGCTTCTGCTTGCATTGGCATTGACTTAACTTCACGATCTACTTTTTTACCATTGCAATCCCAAATGGCGTAATCACGCTCATCAAGCGCCACCAAATCTCCCTCCTCGAGGTAGATGATGGTCTCTGCTTTTCCAGCTAATGCCAATGCGTCAGATGATAGGTAATGACCATCATTACCAAGAGCCACAATCAGGGGAGATCCAGCACGCGCTCCAATTAAGCGCTTTGGCTCTGTTTGAGAAATGACTGCAATCGCATAGGCTCCCTTTAACTGCAAAATACTCGCAGCTACAGCCTCTCTTAAATCAGGCTTAGCCAATTTCACATACTCACGGTGAACTAAGTGTGCGATGACCTCGGTATCGGTCTCCGAACTAAACTGGTAGCCAGCAGTAATCAGCTGTTCACGCAACGGCTCATAGTTCTCAATAATTCCGTTATGTACCAGCGCAATTAAATTATTCGAGATATGGGGGTGTGCGTTCTGCGTGTCAGGCTTACCATGGGTGGCCCAACGAGTATGGGCAATACCAATATGCCCATTGAATTCACTGGCCTGTTTTGCTAAATCAGCCACACGCGCTGTTGTTCTCGCTCTTTGCAGTGGATGATTGGGTTTGCTTGTATCAATTACTGCAAAACCGCATGAGTCATAGCCTCGATACTCTAGGCGTCGTAGACCCTCAATTAAGGTATCGACCACATTTCTTTTAGAAACTGCGCCAACAATTCCGCACATAGATTATTTCTTTGCTTTGCTAGATTTAGGCTTGATCTTAATGGGCCGTTGCCAGTCTAAGGAGACTTGCTTAGCACGCGATACCGTTAATTTTCCAGCAGGAGCGTCTTTGGTTAAGGTGGTCCCTGCGCCTAAGGTGGCTCCCTTGCCCACTTTCACAGGTGCTACTAACTGCGTATCGGACCCAATAAAAGCATCATCCTCAATAATCGTTTGGTGCTTATTGACGCCATCATAATTACAGGTAATGGTGCCAGCACCAATATTGACGCGCGCCCCGACGATCGAGTCGCCCACATAGGCGAGATGATTCGCTTTACTCTGTGCTGCAATCCTTGTATTTTTAACTTCGACAAAATTACCAATATGAACTTCGTTCGCCAATATCGTACCCGGTCGAATACGCGCATAGGGCCCCACTCGGGCATCAACACCAATTTGTGCCCCATCGATATGCGTAAAAGCTCCAACTTCTGTATTGGCCGCAATTTGACTATCTTTGATGACACAGTACGGACCTATATGAACTCCATTAGCCAACTGAACGCGACCTTCAAATACACATCCGATATCGATCCATACATCTTGTCCACAAACAAGTTCACCCCGAATATCGATACGCTCAGGATCAAATAAAGTAACGCCTGATTCCAATAATGCAGCGGCTCGCTGTTTTTGTAATTGCCGCTCTAGCGCAGCCAATTGATCACGACTATTGACTCCTAAAATCTCATACTCATTCTTTGCTTGCGAGGTTCGTATAGGAACACCGTCTCGCACAGCCATCGCAATCACATCGGTTAAGTAATACTCCCCTTGGGCATTTTTAGTTTTTAAACTTTTCAGCCATTTTGATAACGAGTCGGTGGGAAGAACCATAATGCCCGTATTAATTTCGGTGATCCCCTTAATACTTGGACTGGCATCTTTTTCTTCAACGATTGCACTTACTAATCCATCCTGATCGCGCACAATTCGTCCATATCCTGTTGGATTTGCCATATTTTGGGTTAATAAGCCAAAAGCTGACCGCTTAGAGCGAACTCCATCCGCTAAGCGTATGAGGTGTTGAAGCGTATCTTTAGTGATCAATGGCACATCGCCATATAAGACGAGAGTTGGTAAATCTTTATTTAATTTAGTTATGGTCTGTAAGAGCGCATGGCCTGTACCCTTTTGCTCTTTTTGTAAAACCGTTTTAATTGCCTTAAAACTCGGATTACGGCTCACTAAATCGCCTAGGAATGCATTGACATGCTCTGCCCCATGTCCAATGACCACTATCGGCTCTGCCGCCTTTATTAAAGAAATAGCAATTTCTAAGACATATTCCAAGAGGGGTTTACCGGCCAAGGGTTGTAAAACCTTGGGCAAGGCCGATTTCATGCGCTTGCCTTGGCCTGCTGCCAATATCACAATATTCATAGCCATAAGTATAGGGCTTGAGATAGGTTAATGAGTATGCTCTTAAGCTGTTGAGTTAAGGCTTCTTAGAAAATGAAATCGGAAATTGAGTTTGCTCGGTCAAGGCACATATGTCTTCACCCTCGTCAATCGCCAAATCTCCCTCGAGGTTCATTCCCAACTCACTAAGGTCTTCATGAATCTCTAAATCTTGAAAATTAAATGCATTTGGGTCCATTAAATGCGAAGGGACGATATGATGCATTGCCCGAAAGATATTTTCAACTCGACCTGGAAATTGTTTCTCCCAATCCCGCAAAAGCTTCTTCATCGTTGCTCTTTGTAAATTAGGTTGACTGCCACATAGGTCACATGGAATGATGGGGAAGTTCATCATGGTGGCATAGCGCTCTATTAATTTCTCTGGAACATATGCCAGCGGACGAATCACGATATGCCGTCCATCGTCAGAACGCAATTTTGGTGGCATCCCTTTGAGCTTCCCTGCAAAAAACATATTTAGTAATAGAGTCTCTAAAATATCATCTCGGTGATGTCCTAAGGCTATCTTGGTAGCCCCAAGTTCATCTGCAACGCGATACAAAATACCGCGTCGCAAACGCGAACATAAACCACAGGTTGTTTTTCCTTCTGGGATTACTCGCTTAACAATACTGTAGGTATCTTGCTCTTCAATATGAAATGCAACGTTGAGCTGTTCTAAATAATTAGGAAGTATTTCTGCAGGAAAGTTAGGCTGCTTTTGATCAAGATTTACTGCCACGATCTCAAAGGAGATTGGAGCACGCTCACGTAGTTTTAGCAAGATATCCAATAGGGTATAGCTGTCTTTGCCGCCCGATACGCATACCATCACCTTATCGCCGTCGGCAATCATGCCAAAGTCACTAATAGCTTGTCCCACTAAACGAGATAATTTTTTATCTAATTTATTTTCTTCAAATGCTTGCTTACGTGGATCAGCCATATCGGGTTTTAGTAATAAAGTTTATCTAATTCGACGGTTTAATCTTAAATACTTCTACGCCTACTGCCTCGCAATCGGGGTAGACGTCAGGCTTTGCTGTGCTGACTCTGGCAGCCATCACACTGGGGTGCTCTAAAACTGCCTGCACAATATCGTCACATAAGGTCTCTTGTAGATGAATATGACCTCTTTGGACCCGTTGCGTAATCGTTTTACGAATAAAGTCATAATCAAGAACTTCATCCAAGCGATCCTGCTTCGGTGTATTTTCCTCCAGAGGAACATAGAGATCAACATTAAATATAACGCGTTGCTCTGCTTTCTTTTCAAAGTCGTGGACACCGATATTGATGTACACCTCATAATCTTTTAAGAATAAGCGGCGGCAATGGATCAGGCTGGGGTGGGATAAAAGGGAGTGCATGCTAACCTTATTGAGTGTTGAACATCACATCGCGCCGCGATGGAATTAAATGTTGACCGCCATCGACATAAATAGTTGTGCCTGTAATTGCTTTTGCATTCGCAATAAAGAGTGCGGCCTGGGCAATATCATCTGTGCTCGATGAATATCCCATGGGAGTCATTTGATGCGCTTGCAAAAACTCTACTTCTGTTTGTTTGCCAGATGGCAATGTGATCCCGGGGGCTAAACCAACCGAGCGTAGAGTCGGAGCAAAATCAAGCGCCATCATTTCAGTGGCTGTTAATAGTGCGCTCTTTGACAAGGTATATGAAAAATAATCTGGATTTAAATTAATTAACTTTTGATCTAATAATTGAATGGTGACAGGAACTAGTCCATCGTTTCGTGCGAGTTGCTTTTGGAGATGATGAAACATTTCCTGTGCCAATAAAACGGGGGCTGCCAGATTAACTTGGATATTTCGTACGAGGCCTGACTGGGTAACCATATGCGCTTTTTGGCTAGGTCGATCGTATTCAAAGACTGAAGCGCTATTAATTAAACAATCCACTCGACCAAATTCATCAACGCTGGCTTGGAACAAAGTCTTTATTGCGTCTGGCTGAGCCAAATTGGCCTGAATTGCAATTGCCCGGACTCCCAAAGCCTTAATCTGTTCAAGCGTATCTATCGCATCTTGTTTTGAGTTGCCATAGTGCAACACGACGTTCCAACCTGCTTTAGCAAAATGCAGGGCAATGGCTTTACCCAAGCGCTTAGCCGCTCCAGTAAGCAAAACAGTACGATGCGAGGATGTCTTTAAACCTTCCACCTAAACTCTCTTAGACTAACGAGCTATGGATATTAACCCGACCCAGGCCGAAGAGGAGCGTTTGGCCGCCATGATGGCCAAAATTTCCCAAGAAATTAAGGAAAATGGGGGATATCTAGACTTTTCTAGATATATGAATATCGCCCTTTACGAGCCTAAATTAGGCTATTACTCAGCTGGACTGGAAAAGTTTGGGGTAGCAGGTGATTTCATTACCGCCCCTGAAATCAGTCCTTTTTTTGGACAAACTATCGTCAATACCATTTTGCCCATCCTAGAGGGACTTAAGCAAAAGGGTCTTCCTACCCGTATTCTCGAGTTTGGCGCAGGTACCGGTAGCCTTGCAAAATCAATTTTAATTGAGTTACATCTACGCGGATTTGATCTCGATGAATACCAAATCATTGAGATCTCCCCTGATCTTGTAAAGCGTCAGCACGTTCTTTTAAAAGAGGTCTGTGAGCAATATGCAATCCATACGCAATGCAACTGGTTAAGCTCATTCCCCGATCATATTGATGGGGTGATCTTGGCCAATGAGGTACTCGATGCCATTCCATGTGAGCGGATTTGCCTGCATCGCAATACTTGGCATCGTCTTGGTATTGCAGTCACTCCGAATGCTTCACCATTTTTACTAGAAGATTCTGTGGGCCCAGCCTTGAGTACCACTGAGCTAAATGACCTGTCTTTAGTATTACGAAATACGCAGGCATTTTTTGATGGCTACACCACAGAATTTCATCCACAAGCACAAGCTTGGCTTAGAACGCTGACTGACCGATTGGCATGTGGCCTATTATTAATCATTGACTATGGCTTTCCTGAGCAAGAATACTATCATCCCCAACGTCAAGACGGGACCTTAATGGCTCATTATCAACATCAGACTTTAAGTAATGTATTACAACTTCCGGGCATTTGCGACATCACAAGCCATATTGAATGTTCTAGCCTATTACGACTATTAGAAAAGAGTATCCACGGTGAGCTTTTTTACTCAAGCCAGGCATCTTATCTTCTTGACGCAGGAATTACTGAGCTGGTTCTAGAAAAATCAAACCCTCAAGATTTCGAACACTTTATTCCGATTTCGAATGCGCTACAGAAGTTACTATCTGAAGCAGAAATGGGCGAACTTTTTAAGGTGATTGCTTTTGGAAAAAATCTTGAGCAACTTAAACTTCGATTAAATCAGTTACCTGGCCTATCTGGTCGTAATCGTGTTTACTAATCTAAAGCCTGTGAAATAGCCATTAAGCGTGCATGCACTACCGCTTGATGGATCTGTTCACCAAGATTACTGCTTGACCCTAGCTGACTAATCTTTGCTGCAATTTGACCACCATCGACCTGTAGCGCAGCATTTACTAATTTTGACCAATTGGCAACTCCGACTCCTATGCTTTCGAATAATTTCATTACTTCGGTAAAGCGGGCTGGTTTACGCCATACATCGGTACGATTAAATAAATCGAGCACAATTTGAGGGCTCAGAACGAACTCGTGGCATGCTTCAAATTCAGCAACAGCAAAACAATACTCAGTAATCTCATTTGGCACTCTTAGCTCACCGCCCCAAGTACTAATATCTCCCGGCTTCAGTTTCTTTAAGAGAATTGCTAGACGTTTATCTATCTCAGGGTGGATAGCAACAACCTGTTTTAATTGCGCAAGCATTTCTTTTCTGCTACTCATGTTCCGCCACTGAACGGTAAATGCCGTTGGCCAAATTTCCTCTAGTGCACCACATTCCTCAAGAACATCGATAAAGCGTTCGGGCGCCTGGGATCTAAGTGCTCTTGCAAGCTCTTGCCAAATTCTCTCTTTAGATAAAGTCTTTAGCTCATCCTTGCTCACCATGTGCTTCATGATGGCGAGGGTCTCTGGCGCTATCGTAAATGTTGGGAAACGCGCAGCAAATCGAGCGACTCGTAATACTCGTAGAGGGTCTTCTGAAAAAGCATCGGAGAGATGTCGAAATATACCTTGCTCTAAATCTACTGTGCCCTGATAGGGGTCAATGAGATGGCCAATTAGTTCACCGCTGGCATTTACTTCTTGAGCCATCGCATTAATTGTCAAGTCACGTCGTTTGAGATCATCCTCAAGCTGAATACTTGGATCTGCATGGAAAACAAAGCCTTGATGCCCTGGAGCAGTTTTACGCTCTGTTCTGGCAAGGGCATACTCATGCTGAGTTTGTGGATGCAGAAAGACTGGAAAATGGCTACCTACAGGGCGGAATCCGTTTCCAAGCATTTCCTTTACTGATGATCCAACCACCACATAATCGATATCGTGAACTGGTAAACCAAGTAGGCGATCACGGACCGCGCCACCAACCTGATAAGTCTTCAAGCAATTAAACTTTCTAAGCGTTGTTTAGCAATTCCAAAGTCTTCGCTTAAGGCATCGCGGCCACCAGGCGGCAATATATTAGGAACACTCATTGAGGCAATATTATCTCGGGACATTAGCGTGGGTCCAGGACCAAACTCAAAGGCAACTGCCTGAAGGTATCCGACCCAATTTGGCAAAGAAATAACTGGATTCTTTTTACCCGCTTTGCGGATTGCAAATCGCACTAAGTCTTCCATACTAAATACCTCGGGTCCAACCAAATCATAAATTCTATGAATAGTGCTCGGATCCTCTATAGCCATTACAAAAGCTTTGGCTACATCATTGACACTCACAGGTTGGAAAAGGGCCTTGGTATTGGCTAATGGAATTACTGGAAATAATTTAGCTAAACTCACAAAGGTGTTGATAAATTGATCCTGCGCTCCAAAAATAACCGATGGTCTAAAGATAGTCCAATCTAGGCCACTGTCCTCTACACACCGCTCACCATCGCCCTTACTTCTCTGATACATCGATGGGCCTTGAGAATGCGCCCCTAGGGCGCTCATATGTATATGCCTTTTTAAGCCAAATAGTTTCATCTCACCCATGAGCGCTTTAGGAAGATCAACGTGTGCCTTCTGAAAGCTTGGGCCGTAAGGTTGCCCTGTTCTGTCATGCAAAATTCCAACTAAATTAATAACCGTTGCAGTTGGCTTTAACTCTGCTAAGAGCTTATGAATCTCTTCGCGCTGATTGATATCGGTCTCGACAAGAGTAATGCTTGGCAGTAAGCGTAGATCGCGCATGGCACTATAACGTCTAGAAGGTATTAAGACCGAATATCCTTTTTGCTGCAACTGCTGAGCAATAGTTTTTCCAATAAAACCACTTCCGCCAACGAGTAAAACATCATGTTTCATGGTAGCTCACTTAATATGGCTGTTTTAGGCTGAATAGTACCAAGACGCTGTTTCATAGTGCTCGACTTTCCATCCATTAAAAGTGAATAATAAGTTGCATTGGCCAAAACATTTTTTACATAAGTGCGAGTCTCATTAAACGGAATGGATTCGACAAAGATAGCACCCTCCGTTGATTGCGTTAATTTCTCACGCCAAGACTTTGGTCGAGATGGGCCTGCATTGTATGCGGCCGACGCTAGAACCCAAGAACCATCGAGATCTTGTAACACCATATTAAGGTAGTGGCTACCCAAGGTTAAATTTGTCTGGGTATCCTTTAGTCGCTCATTGGTATACGAGTTCATCCCAATTTTTTTGGCAACATACTTGGCTGTATTGGGCATAACCTGCATGAGGCCCGACGCTCCCACCGAAGAGGAGGCGTTTGTAATAAAGCGTGACTCTTGCCGAATCAGACCGTATGCCCATGCCAGGTTTAGATCAATATTCTTGGCGATCGGACTCAATTGCTCTTTAAATGGAGTGGGGTAACGTAATGAAAAGTCATGCTCCCCTTTTGTGCGATCTGCCGTATTAACAGTCCGATCATAAAGGTGGATCCGCTTGGCATACTCTGCAGCTGCCAATAATTGCTTATCGCCCATACCACGCAACTCCCAATTCCACTCGCGATTGCCTTCAAAGCGTAAATTCATGGCATAAAAACGCTCGCCCCGAACAAAGCCATTACGTACTGCCATTCCTTTGATTTCTGATTCGCTTACTTTAACTTTGGCAGGAATCAATATCGGCTTTCCAAGCTCTTCCCGGGCCAATTGCCCATAAAAGTTGTATTGGTCCTCTAACTCTTTAAACTGGAGGTTGGCTAATTCTGAATTGCCTAGCTCTTTATAGGCTCTACCGTACCAATAGGTCCATGCGGGATCCCTTTGCCTAACAGTGGGATTCATTTTCTCAATCGTGTCTTTGGTTAATTGCCAATCGTGGGCACGTAAGGCAGTACGCACCTTCCACTCTTGGCTCTCAGTTGATAAAAAGGCATCAAAACCTAGCTGCTGTTGTCGACGGTAAGCATCGATCGCGTTACGGTCCAAACGTTTTGCTAAATATTGACCAATAACTGCCCAAGCCATTGCTTGATCCTCTTTGCTAAAGCGCGTATTGGATTGCATGAATTCGCGATAAGCCTTGCTGGCATCCGTACGTGCAGACCGCACAACCGCTGCAATTGGATCCTCGCCTCCGATCCGCTTGCCAATAGTCTCTAAATTCATTTCGGCAGCAGCGCGCCCTAACGCTTTTGCCTGCCCTATTGTCAGTCCTTTAGCTTGCACAAGCATGGGAACCAACTCTTGACATGCTGAGCCGAAATTACGTGGATCGATCATTATTTTTAAAGCATCTTCCCCAATATGTTTTGGATCTTCTTGCTTTGCAAGTCGCGATTGCAATGCATGGCATTTCACATTAGTGTCGTCATCAAGCATAAAGAGTGGATACTCTTTATCAAATTGTCCCCAGTCCTTTCGTTTACCAAGAACAAGTAACCAATCATTACGGAGACGATCGGCGATTGCTGTGCCCTCATACGCTCTTAAAAAAGCATGGACCTCTTCGTCCACAATCGTATCGGCACGCGCCTCATTGCCCTTGTCAAATAATTGCGGTTTGATTCTAAAATACCGAACGTAGTCGGTATATGGATAGTTCACCAGTGCCGCTGCCAGCTGCCCACTACGATTCACATCATTCTTACGCGCGGCATCACGCAACTCAATAAATAATTTATCGGCTGCGCTTAATTCATAGGCGGTGGATTGACTTTGTGGCGCTTTAGCAGCTGGTGGTTTAGCAAAACTCGCTTGCCAAAAACCTAAATTAAGAATCAGCGCAAACACCAAAAAATTAAAGCATTGCCTGACTGGAGAGGAAGTGGATAAAATTTGGAACATTCTCCTATTTTCACTCGATAATAGAGGCTATGCATACCCCCATTGATCAAGTCCGCCGTGATTTATTACAAAATCGAGCCAATTACAGGCAAAGCGCTGCTTTTGTGGTTGAGTCCTTAGGCCTTTTGGCTAATCTTTGGCAATTTCTGTCAAGATCAGAATCAAACTACCAGTCCATCGCCTTTTACTGGCCATTTAAAGATGAGCCTGATCTCAAAGAGCCACTTCTTCAATGGCAACAAGCTAAGCCTCATCGAACACTCTTACTCCCTAAAGTGCGAGTTGATAAGCATTTGGATTTTTATACCTGGTCTAATGAAAGCACCTTACTTGCTAATGCATATGGGATTCTGGAGCCAAACCCTCAATCAGCAGGGGTTGAGTTGGTGCTACCTGATAGTATTTTGATTCCCTGTGTGGGTTGGAGTCTTCAAAAAGATTGCCTATGGCGCCTAGGCTATGGGGGCGGCTATTTTGATCGCACCATTGCCGCCCTAAAAAATGAGGGGCATACCTTTAAAACAATTGGGATTGCCTATGAT
>Ga0255126_1001008_pt1 | contig 11593 bp, 11 predicted proteins | sample Law_Miss_RepA_8d_FD_188556 | JGI IMG/M metagenome (GOLD analysis project Ga0255126, IMG submission 188556) | Freshwater microbial communities from St. Lawrence River, New York, United States - Law_Miss_RepA_8d | ecosystem: Environmental > Aquatic > Freshwater > River | place: USA: New York... | reverse complement strand
CGTTTTTCGTGTTCCAAAACTAAATGTTTAGAGGAAGTTCAGCCACACAATTCCTCTAAACTTTGGTACATTCGCCAGAATTCACTCCCCTGGACCGCTATGAAGCTCACTTTCGCTGAAGCTCACGCGCTGTTCGACTACGACCCCGAGACAGGAGCCCTCACCTGGGCAGAGGGAGGCGGCAAGATCCGCCTTGGTCGGAAAGCAGGCGCGATGACGAACGGCCGAATCCAAGTTCGGCTGCCAGATGGCAAGACAGCCCTGGCCAACCGCATCATCTGGCTGTGGATGAGCGGCCTGCCCGCCAAAGGCAACATCGAGCATGCCAACGGCAACCTCACCGACATGCGGTGGGAGAATCTGCAGGCGTGCCGTATCGAGCACGACCCGGAGCACCACCTGTTCAAGCGAGATGGCCAGTGGTTCGCCATGGTCAACGCCGGCCATGAACTCGTGCAAGGCCCCTTCCCTGTTTCGCACCAGGCTGCACAGGTCTTTGCAAGCCTGCTCAAGTCGTTTGTTGGGATTACCGTATGAGCGAAGTCAACCTGTTCGAAGTGCTCGACCCTGTTGAGGACTTCACCTCTACCGGGCGAGCCCGTGGCCAAGGCCGAAAGGGCAAAGCTGTCGAAGAAGAAGTGCGCCGACAGCTTGAAGCAGACGGCGACGTGCCATATCAAGTTGCCCGCGCTCGCAAAGAGCAGTGGGAAGCCAAGCTCAAAGAGCTTGAGTACATGACAAAGCTCAGCCAGCTTGTCTCTCGCGAGCAGGTCAAAGAGGTCTGCTCGACAGCGATGGCCGGTTTTGTGCAGACAGCACGCTCGATCCCCGACATGCTTGAGCGAAAGCACGGCTTGGACACCGACATGTGCGAAGTCATCAGCGGCGTCTTAGATGAAGCTCTGGATGAACTGGCTGAGAAGTTCCGTATGCTCGGGGGTGAATAATGGGTGACATGAGCGAGGCATACGAGTACGCCAAGGCACTCGAAGATGTCTTCAGCGGCTGGCAGGCCATGAAGCCGCCGAAGCGAGTCTCTATCTCGCAGGGTGCACACGACAACCTCATCATCGCGCAAACGGGTGGTACGACAGCCCCCTGGTCTGCTGAAGAGACCCCGTACATGGTCGAACCGATGGACATGCTCGCGTCGCGCAAGCACGAGGCTGTCATCTTCGTCGGCCCTGCGCGGACAGGTAAGACCGAATCGCTCATCACCGGCTGGTTAGCCAACAGCATTGTCAACGACCCCGGCGACTTCGCGATTTTCCACATGAGCCAGGAGAAGGCCCGCGAATTCTCCAAGGTGACGATCGACCGTGCGCTTCGGCATTCGAAGAAGCTCAAGGCGCTCATGTCATCAAGCGCACACGCGGACAACACGCACGACAAGAGCTTCAGGCATGGCATGTGGCTGCGGATCGCCTGGCCGACTGTCAGCAACATGTCGGGTTCGACTTACCGTTACGTCGCGCTGACCGACTACGACCGGATGCCAGATGACATCGACGGTGAAGGTGCTGCGTTCTTCCTCGCACTCAAGCGTGTGCAGACCTTCCTAAGTCGCGGCATGGCCATGGCCGAGTCCAGCCCTGGTCGAGACATCACCGACCCCTTCTGGACGCCTGCTACGCTGCATGAAGCACCCCCCGTGGGCGGCATCTTGGGTCTGTACAACAGCAGCGATCGTCGGCGCCTCTACTGGAAGTGTCACGACTGCTTTGAATGGTTTGAAGCGGCCCCTGGTCTTGGGTTGTTCCGCTTGCCATCGGAAGAACAACTGCTCGAAGAGATTCGGACCATCGACACCGAAGTCATGGCCAAGGAGTTTTCGCGCATCGTCTGTCCCCATTGCGGCAGCATACATCTGCCCAAGCAAAAGCGCGAACTCAATCAGCGGGCCGTGTGGGTGCCTGATGGTCTGACCCTGGACAAGTACGACGACCCGCAGGGCACTGCGCGTAGTTCGAAGTTCGCCGGCTACTGGCTCGGTGGCGTGGCAGCGGCATTTCAAACCTGGCAGTCCATCGTCGGCCGCTACTTGCAGGCGCTTAACCAATACGCGCTGAGCGGTCAGGAAGAGGCACTGAAGAACACCTTCAACGTTGACCAAGGAGTGCCGTATACGAGCCGCCACCTCGTTGAAGCTGCTCGCACTGAGTCGAGCCCCAAGGACCGCGCAGACAAAGAACTGCAGCGATACGTTGTCCCCGATTGGACACGCTTCGTGCAGGCCACTGTGGACGTTCAGGGCGGCTCGAAGGCGCGCTTCGACGTGCAGGTCCACGCGTTTGGCGAGCACGGCGAGCAAGCCCTGGTCAACCGCTTCACGATCCGTGACTCGCGACGCGAAGGTATTGGTCAGCAGTGGGCACCGATCGACCCCGCAGGCTACAAGGAGGATTGGGACCGCATCACCGAAGAGGTCGTGCGCAGCACCTACCGCACGAGCGTTGAAGGTCGCGAGATTCGTGTGCGCATGACTGTCGTCGACTCAGGTGGTGAAGACGGCGTGACGGCAAACGCATACGAGTGGATGCGTCGTTGCCGGCGTGCGGGTCTATCCAACCGCGTGATGCTGTACAAGGGCCTGGGTGGCAAGACCGGCAGGAACAAGGTGCCCACTCCGCTCATCCGCGAGTCCATGCTCGGCGGCCGAACTCGCAACGAGAAGGGCGACGTGCCGGTCTACGTGTGCAACTCAGACCTGTTGGCCGACACGGTGGCAGCGAACCTGCGCCGCAAGACGCCAGGCCCAGGCTACTACCACTTCCCTGAGCCCAAGGGGCCGAAAAACCCCGAGGGTTGGCTGCCGCAAGCCTTCTTCGATGAAATGCAGGCCGAGGTCCGCAATGAGAACGGCACATGGGAGCAGGTCAAGACTCGCAACGAGACTTGGGACCACCTGAAGATGCATTGGGCCGGGTACATGCGGCTCGGCGCTGACAAGATCAAGGATTGGGCGAACACACCGGAGTGGGCGGCACCCCTTGAGCGCAACAGCGAGGTCATCACCAGCGACCAGCGGCGCGCGATGCAGGAAGCGGCAAAGGTGGAGAAGCCTGCTACGGAAGTGCGGCATCGCGAGCGTCGTGTTGTGCATTCGCCCTACCTGAAAGGATGATGTTGACAGCGTTTGGCGAACGCAATACAGTCCGTATCGCTCCCTCGGAAACGGGTGGAGGTTGTGAGGGGAAAGAACGGATTGGCGCCCCGCCTGCTTGCAGGAGACAGCGCCCCTGAACGCCTGGTGGGGAACATTGGGGCCTTCAGGTTTGCTGCCGAGATGGCCAAGCGCGGCCACTCCATCTGACAGTGGGGAATGCCGGTGTGTCAGCGCTGGTGGAACTCGGCAGCAGTCCTGAAGGTGCGAGCATTGAAACATGAGACGACCCCCGGCGACCGTTGAGTCTCTGTGACGTATGCGCAGCGCATGCGTTCCAAGTCGGGTTTGGTGCCCAAGGGGTCGCAATCATCGCTCTTCAGACAGTCGTACAGCAACGCGCAAGCGAACTCCCTGCGTCTGTCCCTCTCGGTGGCTTAGCCCCTTGAGGTCAGCGGCCGATTGGCTTCTGACCTGAAGGTGTGGACCTTCAACCTTGCCTCAACAGCAAGTCCTCCCTAAGCACGAGCCTTTGACCCGCCTAGCGCGGGTCTCTTTTTGCCTGCCAGGCGTCGTACGCCACGTCAGCCGCTACGCGCACCCCCTGGCTGATGTTCTCGTCGCCCAGCACCTTGAGCAGCCGCAGCGTGCGCTCGTCCAAGGTCACACATACCCGCGTCATTGTCTCCCCGGGCACGGTCGATTTCCTGCCGGCATTGCGTCGGGCGCCCCCGTGCGTCTGCTTCATGATGAAACTATATACGCCAATCAAGCGCTAAATGGCGAAATATTGCAGCAGTAAATCAATTAAATCTTGCGCGATCATCCGGCCAACTTTGGAGCGGATGACATGGCAGTCACGCAAGCAGACCTTGACAACCTGAACGCAGCGATCGCTTCTGGCACCCGCCAGGTCACGATCGGTGGGCAGACGATCCTTTATCAGACCACGGCGTCGCTCATCCAGGCGCGCGATGACCTGCGGGCCGAATTGCGCAGGCAGGCTGAGACCACCAAACGCTCTCGGCAGACCAAGGTCTACCACGCGGGTCGCGGCTACTACGGGAGTTGCGAATGACCACGTCCGCACCGAAGAAGCGAGGTCGTCCCACCAATGCCGAAATCGAGGCTCGCGCACGCGGCTTGATGAACGTCGTCAGCCGATACGAAGCCGCCGGAACGGGTCGGCGGATGGCCGGATGGAACCCACCCAGCAGTGGCCCCAACCGTGCCATCACGGGCCTGCAAAAGATCAGGGATCGCTCACGAGACGCCCGCCGCAACGAGTGGGCCGGCGAGTCCTTCGTGCAGAAGTGGGGTACCACGCTGATCGGCGTCGGTATCGTCCCGCGCTTCACCCGCGTCAAGAACAAGGACCGCAAGCAGGCCATAAATGATCTGTGGAAGGACTTCGTTGCGCAGTCCGACGCGGATGGCGTGCTCAACCTTTACGGGCAGCAAACGCTTGCGGTGCACTCGTGGATCGAGGCCGGCGAGGTCTTTGCTCGCGAGCGCCCTCGTGGCATGGACGCGCCTCTCGCGGTTCCGATGCAGGTCCAGTTGATCGAGGCGGAATACTGCCCCTTGCTCGACGCGGATCAGTGGAACGGCATGCCTCCGGGCAACAAGATCCGCAGCGGCATCGAGTTGTCGAAGGCAGGTCGTCGTGTCGCGTACTGGTTCTACAAGGAACACCCTGGCGACGGGCTGAACACAACGATCGACCCGAGCAAGCTGGTACGCGTGCCGGCCGATCAGGTTCGCCACATCTACTTCCCGTCGCGCCCTGGTGCGCTGCGCGGTGTCTCTCCGCTGACCTCGATCCTGACGAACCTGCGCAACGTCAGCGACTACGAAGACGCCGTGCTCGAACGGCAGAAGCTGGCCAACTTGTTCATGGCCTTCATCAAGTGGTCGCTGCCGAACATGGCGGGAGCAGACACGGACCCGCTGACCGGCCTGCCGTTCGGCGGCGATGCGGCGTCTCCGCTTGCGGGCATGGCCCCGGGCACCATGCAGGAGCTTGAGCCCGGCCAAGAGGTGATCTTCGCTAACCCGCCTGAAGCTGGCACGACGTACAGCGACTACATCCGCACGCGGCACCTGGGCACCGCGTCGGGTGGCGGCATGCCATACGAGGTCTTCTCAGGCGATATCGCAAACGTGAGCGACCGCACGCTGCGCGTCATCATGAATGAGTTCCGCCGCTTCGCTGAACAGCGCCAGTGGCAAGTCGTCATCCCGATGTTCTGTCAGCCGGTGGTCGAGTGGTTCGCCAAGGCTGCGCTGCTTAAGGGCGAGGTGACGGTTGAAGAAGCCGGCCTCATCAAGCGTTGCGAGCATGCTCCGCACGGCTGGGCGCACATCCACCCGGTACAAGACCCGCAAGGCAAGCAGATCGAGTTGGAGATGGGCGTGCGCAGCCGCAGCAGCATCATCGGCTCGGCAGGCGACGACCCCGATACGGTTGACCAAGAGCGGGCAGACGACAAGGCGCGCGAAGACGAACTCGGCCTCACACCCCCGCCCCCTGAACCTGGCCAGGCCACGCAGAAGAAGCCCGGAGAAAAGAACAAGCCGCTGAGCCCGCAACAACTCTTGATGTTTGAAGATGAGGATCGATCATGACATTGCGCAACCCTGAGCAAACGCTCGCCGCGTCCGATGGCCCTGCACAAGGTTCAGGTTTGTCCGGTCGAAGCACCGTGTCGGGCCGTCTAATCGTTGAGGCGCTGCAGGCCGGTCAGTCGGCGGCGATGACCTTGATGAGCGACTCGACCGGCGTGAACACCACCTTGGTCGAAACACCTCGCCGCTGGTTCCGCCGCATGACAGAGCGACTTGCCGCTGCGTTGCCGAGCGTGCACGTCATGTATCGAGCCTGGGACGCAGCGAACCAGCGCCTTGGCCCCTGGCTGACGATGCAGAATGGTCCGCTCGGTCAGCGCCACTGCGTGTTCACCGGCTCGACTGGCGCGGCCAACCGTACTCGCACTCAGACCTCGACGGTGGTAGGGGATTTCACCGGCGATATCGACTTCCGCATTTTGCTGGCTCCGGACGACTGGACCCCTGCCTCGACACAAACTTTCCTGGCTCGGCAAAGCGGCGTTGGTGCCCGTGGCTGGATGTGGCGATTGACCAGCAGCGGTGACGTGACTTTCACTTGGCACACAGCCCCCGGCACTGAGACCACCGTCGTTTTGACTGCGCCTGCGGCCAGCGTTGGCGGCACCGACGGTCAAGCGCAGTACCTGCGCGTCACTGTGGACATCGACAACGGGACGGGCGGCTACACCGCCACCATGTTCAAGTCGCCTGTCAGTGACGGGGTTGCTACGTGGACACAGATCGCGCAGAGCGTCACCAGCGGTGGCGCCACGACAATCGCCAACCCTTCGGGAGTCAACTACGAGATCGGTGGTCGCGGTGCATTGACCGAAATCTTCGCAGGCAAAATCTTCGAGGTTCAGTTGCGCAACGGCATCCAAGGGCCTGTGATGAACCCACAGCCCGTCGAGACTTGGTTCACTTCAAACGCTTGCGTCAACGGTGGCTCGCCGACACTCTACGTCATCAATTCTGCCGAAGCGGGCAAGGCCATCGACTGGATCAGTGATGCTTCTCGCAACCCACAGATGCTGCAGCCGTATGGCTCTCCGCATCTTGTCATTCTGAACATGGGTCACAACGAGAATTTGCTGCGCGGCGCTGCGCTGCTGACCGCATACGACACCTGGCTGACGCTGAGTCGCGCTCGCTCACCGATGGCGATCTTTGCAGCCTGCACGCAAAACATGCAGAAGGGTGCCAATGCTCCAAACGCGAACAGCCGTACCGCTGAAATTGGCTCCTGGGCCCGTCGCAACGGCTTGGACGTGTTCAACCTTGCTGCGCCCATTGTGCAGGTCGCCAACTGGCAGACCGTGTTGATGGCCGACGATGTGCATCCCATCGAAGCAGGCTACACGCTCAGCGGCGATTGGGCGTACGAGAGCAATTTTGCAGGGGCGATCTATAGCTGACGCAGATGACCTTTGCGTAATTCAACATCAGCAAATTCCCATTCACCGTGCGTAGGACGCACATCATTTCCAGTTTGAAGGAGTCATCATGAAAGTCACCGCACTCAGCAAGCAGTTTCTCACCTCCGACCTGCCAGGCGGCTTTGAGCCTGTGACACCTGGCACGCTCCTGAAAGTCGACGTGCTGCTCCGTGGCAGCGGCGCAATCGACAGCGTTTTGTCGCTGCAGGTGTCGGACACGCCCAAGGACGAAGGTTCGTGGGAGGACAGTGGGCTCTACGTCACCGTCAGCGGTATGAACGAGACGCTGGCGTCAGACTACGTGTTCGTGACCAAGCGGTTCTACCGCGTTGTGCCGGCTACGCTGAACGCGATGAGCCTTTACGCTGTCGTGAGCGAAGTGGATCTCGCCGGCCATCCTGACCGCGTCATCATCCTGGACAAGATGCCGTATCCCATCACGTCCAAGGTTTTCAAGCTGCCGTCTCGTCAACCGTTGACTTTTGATGTGTTCATCACCGGGACCGTGACCATTCGGCTGTACGCAAGCAACATCGAAGACCAAGCAGACGGCCCTCGCTGGGGCGCACCGTTGCGCGAGTTCACCGCTTCGACCAAGGTCATCATCGAAAACGAACCTTGGGTCAACTGGATGGTCGAGTACGCTTCCGGCACGGGCATCGCAAGTGTCGCAGTTGGTGTGTGACATGAAACACATCTTCGCGCTCGCTTTGGCGATCTCTACGAGCGCTGTCTACGCTCGCCCTGCGACTTGCTTGCCCAAGCAGTTCGCAGGTAGCGGAACGATGGCCATTTTCAAGTCGAACAGCAAAGGTGACCTCGCTGCGTACTACTGCCCTGGCGAGGCATACCCAACGATGTTCGTTTGTCTGAAGGCGACTTGCTCACTCGTGGCGAGCAAGCGAGCGTTCGCAACGCTCATCAGCAACCCGACCCTGGCCGGCATGAACGCCGCGATCGCCCCTTACACACGAGACCCACTTCGAGATCCGGAACTCAAACAGGCGTGGATGCCGCACGCCGATGAGATCGCGGCTCTCGCAAAGTAAGAACAATCCGCCGCACGAGGAAACATATGACTGCCCGATCGCCATCTCAATCCAATGCGTTTGAAGCTCCGTCCAGCAAAGGCACTGCGAGCATTTTGCCAACGATGCCTTTGCCGAGCGGCAACGACGATTCGTCAATCGGGCAAGAGTTCTTGGACGACATGGCGTCGGACGCTGCCGCTGCAAAACGGCAGTTGAAGATCGCACTGTCTCCAAACTCGACGTATTTGATGGGCGGCTGGTTCTTGCGTCCCAACCTCGACATTGACCTCAACGGCTCAACTTTGAAGAAGGTGCTCAACGCGGATTACAGCGGCGGCGGTGCAGCCACTGCACGATCTGCGGTTCTGCGCGCCCCGGTTAGCAAGACCGGAAACTCTTGGTACGGCATCGCAGACAACATCACCGTGCGCAACGGTACCCTGGACGCGAACAACAAAGACACACTGTCGCTGCTTGATCTTTACAACGTGCGCAACTTCCTGGCAGACGGTCTGACACTCATCACATCGCAGTGGTCGCGTAATTGGGCCACACGAGGTGGCGGATACGCAACCATGCTCAATGGTCGCATCCTGGGCTCGGCAGGTCTTTTTCAAGACGGTGCTCATTGGCAGTATGGCGGCATCGTTTGGGACAACTGGTACATCGAGTCCGGCGACGATGCACTGGCGGCCGGCGACGATGCTGTCAGCACCAGCGTTTACATGGACGATCAGGGTCTTGACTACTTCGTCGCCAAGAACATTCGCGTCGCAGCCGCTCGCGGTGCCGCCATCAAGGTCTACACGGCATTGACCAAGCCGTTCTCTGGCGCTCCAAACAACTACACAAAGACCGGCAAGGTCCGTGGGGTTGATGTTCAGGTCTCCGGCAAGTCGGGTCTGCTGCGTAACGGCGGAGTGGCAGTTTTCTCGCATGTCACAACTAGCGGAACACGCAACCCCGATGATTTGTGTGGCATTCGTGTCCATGCTGATCTTGAGGTTGGAACGGCAGGCAACGCAGTGTGGGACGCCGTGTCCGGTGTTGTTGTTGGCAACCCAACATCTGTCACGGCAGCGAACCCGGTTGTGGTCACACTCGACGGACACAACTTGCCGGCAGGTAAGGTCGTCCATCTGATTCCGGCCATCGGCGGCATGAACAACCTCAACGGGTTCCATCAGGTTCGTTCCAACAACTTGGCGGCCAACTCTTTCGAACTGAGTGACATCGCGTATCGCAACAACGTGGGTCTGAACGGGACAGGCTTCAACGCATGGACGACAGGTCAGCTTGTTTCGGTTGGTTCAGGCACTGGCTACACCGTGGGCGAAGAACTCACCGTTGCGGGCGGAACCTTCGTGCGCCCCGCGAAATATCTGGTCACTCAGGTTGATGCAAATGGCGCGGTCGAAGCCGTGCGCCGTTTGGATGAAGGTGAATATTCGGTGCTGCCTCCCACGCCGAATTCACCCACGGGCGGCGCAGGATCTGGCTGCACACTGCAACTGTTTTTGCAACACGACGGCATTAACGCGTACGGTGTCAAGTCTGTTGCAGGCAAGGAAGTCACCGTCACCGGCCAAATTCGCATCAACGACACAACCGGAACCGCGACCCGATTCAAGTCGTTCTATATCGCGGACAGCGAGGGCACCAGGCTGAGCACTTACTTTCCGCTTGTGCCTGCAGACGGTGGGTTGCTGACAAACGAGTCGGCCCAGCAGTATTCCAAGCGGAACACGATCAGTTGTCGCATGGTCTGCGGTCCAACCTTCACCTCAGGCGCGTCTCCTGTGACACTCGCAAACTCTGCGGATACCGTTGTCTCGGGGTCCATCGAGAACGTCCCTACCAACGCCATTGGGGTCAGTTTCCCGGTCAACGGAAACTCACTGCACCAACGCCCGATCGTGGACATCGCTGGTCCAACCAACGCTGTCTTTCAAGTGGCGCACGGCAACTGGAAAGCGGGCATGTTCGTTCGGATTTACAACAACGTGCTCAGCAGCGGCACACTGGACGGCTATTACGTTATTCGCCGTGTGTATGGAGATTCCTCGTTTGCACTGCGGAAACTGATAACAGGCGAACAAGTCGGCTTGGGCGCTGCAACAGTCACGACGCTCGGGAACATCGAGGTTGCCAACAATACGGCCAAGTTGGTCGATCTGAACATCACGCCTCTTATCAACACGGACAGCCATTTTGGTGTCAGCGCGGCAAGCAGCAGCCCGTATCGCGTCTCAGCCCTGGACATCGTGAACTGCAACTTCGCCGGCATGGCAACAAGCATTGGGGCGAATGTCAAGAACGCACCCTGCGGCTATTCGGAAGTCAACAACAGAGGCTGACAAGACCCCGCTTCGGCGGGTTTTGTTGCACGCGAAACCGAGCAGCAGTGCTCCACCTCAACCGGCGTCTAGACTCGCGCCATTCGATCTCTCATCGGACTTAACGAACATGGAACAGAACATGGCAGTTGAAGCAGGGGCGGGTCTTGTCGCCAAGTACGGACTCATGGGGAAGGTCGTTGCGATGTTCGCAGCATCGGCGATCGGAGCCGCGATCATCGCGCTCTACCACCCTCAGACACGCAGCGAAACGCTGTGGCGAGCGATGGGTGCTGGCGTCGGGGGCGTGTTCGTCGGCGGCATCTTGCTGCGCTTCGCGTCGAACTACATCTCGTTCCTCGCACCCCCGACCAACGTCGAGCAGTTCTGGTCATGGCTGCTTGAAGTCGTGCTGCCGCTGCTCTTCCTGTTCGGCGGCTTGTTTTGGGGCCTGGTCGGCATGCTGCAGAACCTGGCCAAGAAGATCAACGACCGAGGGGCCGACGCGGTGGCCGATCGGGTCGGCCTCAACGACACAACGAAATAAGGCCGCAGTGCTAAATCGGATGACGATCTGATAATCCGACCATCTGACAAAGGACATACATCATGCGTCCCTGCTTCTCGTTCTCCAACACGACGGGTGAAGGCGGCAAGCCTGCCCTTCTGACCATCTACGAAGAAATCGGCTTTTGGGGCGTCCAGGCCAAGGACTTCGTGTCTCAGTTGAACTCGGTCGAGTCCAGCGAAATCGAGGTCGAAATCAACAGCCCCGGTGGCGATACCTTCGCTGGCGTGACGATGTACAACGCTCTGCGCGCCTCGGGCAAGCAGGTCACGACCAAGGCCATGGGCGTGGCGGCCTCGGCTGCCAGCCTGGTCTTCATGGCCGGCGACAAGCGAGTGATGCCAGCCAACACCATGTTGATGATCCACGATCCTTGGACCATCACCGCTGGCAACGCTGCTGAACTGCGCGAGACCGCCGACATGCTCGACAAGGTCGGTGGCAGCGTCCGTGCAACCTACGCGGCGCGTTCCGGCATGGACGACGCCAAGCTCACCGAGATGCTGAGC
>Ga0255126_1001007_pt1 | contig 11598 bp, 11 predicted proteins | sample Law_Miss_RepA_8d_FD_188556 | JGI IMG/M metagenome (GOLD analysis project Ga0255126, IMG submission 188556) | Freshwater microbial communities from St. Lawrence River, New York, United States - Law_Miss_RepA_8d | ecosystem: Environmental > Aquatic > Freshwater > River | place: USA: New York... | reverse complement strand
GGTGAGGCTGTGACTCTGATAGTGATTAGACGTCCGACGTCGGGTTTAACAACAGGGCAAGATGCGCGCGGAGGGCGTCCGGGATGGCCTGCGGTTGCTGACTTTCACGTTGCACGAAAACGTCCACAAAATGTCCTGTCGCATAAATTTCGTTGTCGCCGGCGCGAAACAGCCCCATCTCATAGCGCACGCTGCTATTGCCCAAACGGGCGACCCGGAGCCCGGCATCAATGACATCCGGAAACGTAAATCCGCGATGAAAGCGGCAACTGTTTTCCACCGTGAACGGCACCACCGGTCCATCGAGCAGATCAAAGCCACCGCTGACCGTGAGGTAATGCATGATGACCGAGTCAAAAAAGGCGTAATACCGCGCGTTGTTGAGATGCCGATACGGGTCCATATCGTTCCAGCGCAGGGGAATCGACAGGAAATACCCGAAATCTGCGCGGCTTTCGGCGAGGGTGGGCTTCGTGCTGGACATCAGGCTGCTCGGGTGTGGCGGGGTGGCCGCTTATAGCACGACCGACAGGGCTTGTAGCCAGATGATGCGATGCGGAAAAATCCCCCGCGCCGCTTGATGCCAGCCTTGGCGCTTGTTTGTATCATCGGCAGCGAACCACGGTGCGGATCTCAAAAGTCCGCGTTCAGACGGGTAGCCGCTACGGCCGCGCCCGCCCCAAGTCGACGACAGAGGTCGAGGGTGTATGTCCGGACAACGTCAGATGAACGCTGAAATGCCAGTGTCGCTGCTTACCACCATTCCCAACGGGACCGTCCGGGACGTTGATGGCAGGCGCTGCATCTGGTTCGACGGCTACTGGATCAGGCATTACGACGTCCCACAGAACGAAGACGTCGCCCGCCGCGAACTCATCGACCAACTCACGAAGCGCGTTTTCCATCACACCGAGTCCGGCATCAATACGCCAGGCTACAAGCTCAAAGACGCCCGCGAGGCCTTTGAGCGCCAAACCGAACCCCAACGCCGGCGTGTCAACGCCGCCATGTTGGCCGGCGCTTTACTTAACCGCGGTTCGGACATCTTCAATATCCTGTTTGAGCTGCGTCAGCGCGGGATCGAAATCCACTACGACAACGAACTCCTGCGCGAATGCGAATCCTGCTTTCTGGAAGCGTTTGATCTCGGCAAACAGGTGCTGCATTACAGCGGCGAAGAAGGTCTGGATGAACTCTGGGGCGAGCCGCTGAAGGCTTTTTACATGCCCATCGCTGACTTCTACGAGAGCCGCTACATCAAGATTGCGCTGACCATGGGCGCGATTGACCAGATCGCCGACAAACTCATCGCGAGCTTTGCGCCCTTGGCGCAGTTCCGCGGGATCCGCGAGCGCATTGTGGCCTACACCCGCGCGGCCAAGCTCGAAAGTGAAACCATGAAAACCGACCGCGCCATCTTCGATGTATGGCCCGAGTTCGTGGCCACCGGGGATGAGCTCTACCACTTCGAACCGCTCAACACCGGCGATCCGCTTGATGAAGCCTGCGGCGTCGAGGGGCTCGACATCATTCGCGAAGGCAAAAAAATTGTGGAATGGGTGGCTTTTGCCCGCGTCCCCATGCCGAAGACCACCGAAAACTTCCTGAAACGTTGCGACGAGTACGCGGCCCACGCCTGCGGCCGTCGCGAGTGATCGCCAGCGCGCTCGCGCGGCTGCGCGAGAGTCTGGGCGAGGACGCGGTCCTCACTGCAGACAGCGCCCTTGAACGCTACCTGATTGACGAACGACGCCTCTATCACGGGCGCGCCGCCGCTGTCTTGCGACCACGCACGACCGAAGAGGTGGCGATGGCCGTACGCGTGTGCGCGGAAGCGCGCATTGCGATGGTGCCCCAGGGCGGCAACACCGGTTACTGCGGCGGGGCGACGCCGGATGAATCTGGGCGCGAGGTGGTGATCTCGCTGGAACGTCTCCGCCAAATCCGTGCGCTGGACGCCCAGGGTTTCACGCTCACGGCCGAAGCGGGCGTCACGCTCGCGGAACTCCAGACTGCGGCGGCGGCCGGGCGGCGTTTGTTTCCGCTGAGTATGGGATCTGAAGGCAGCTGTCAGCTGGGCGGCGTGTTATCGACCAATGCCGGCGGTTTGGCGGTTCTGCGCTACGGCACCGCCCGCGAACTCGTGCTGGGACTGGAAGTGGTCCTGCCGGATGGCGAGATCTGGCATGGCCTGAGCGCGCTGCGCAAGGACAACACCGGCTATGACCTCAAGCAGTGGTTTCTGGGCGCTGAGGGCACACTGGGCATCATCACCGCTGCGGTGCTGAAGCTTTTTCCCCAGCCGGGAACCCGCGAGACGGCATGGGTGGGCGTGAGCGGTCTCGCCGCCGCCTGCGAGTTGCTGTCACGTTTGCGTGAAGCGCTGGGCGACGCGGTGACTTCCTTTGAATTTTTATCTGCGGCGTCGCTGGCGCTCGTGCTGGCGCGAGACTCCAACGCCGCGCCGCCATTTGCGGGGGCGCCGGGTTTCGTGCTGCTGGAGGTCAGCGGCAGCGCGCACGACACGCTGCGCGATGCCCTCACGCAGGCGCTGCTGAACGCGGTCGAAGCGGGGCTGATTGGCGAGGTCGCCATCGCGCAGAGTGAGGCCCAGCGTCGCGCCTTCTGGCGGCTCCGCGAAGGCATCCCCCTCGCGGAGAAAGCCTTGGGCGGCTCGATCAAACATGATGTCTCGGTGCCGATTTCAGCCTTGGCGACGCTGGCCGAGCGCGCCAGCGATGGAATCTTTGCGCATTGGCCGACGGCGCGCCTGTCGGTCTACGGCCACATCGGTGACGGCAATCTGCATTACAACGTGCTTGCGCCGGAAGATTGCCCTGCCGAGGCGTTCAAGGCGCAACACGCGGACGCCATTTCTGCGCTGGTGCACGGTGCGGCGAGTGCGCTTGCCGGCAGTTTCAGCGCCGAACACGGCGTGGGCAAACTCAAACGCGAGCTCCTGCATCAGACCGAAAGTCCGCTTGCCATCGACCTCATGCAGCGGATTAAGCACGCGCTGGATCCGGCGGGTTTGATGAATCCCGGCAAGCTGGTGGGTTGAGGTCGGTCATCGCCGTCGTGAGCACGCCGGTCCAATTTGATTTCGTTGTGATTGGCGCTGGCATCATTGGGCTCGCCACCGCGCTCACGCTCCAGCAGCGCGTCCCCGGCGCGCGGGTGTTGGTGCTGGAGAAAGAGGCCGGCGTCGCCGCCCATCAGACCGGGCATAACAGCGGCGTGATTCATGCCGGGGTTTATTACGAGCCCGGCAGTCTCAAAGCGCGTTGGTGTCGTGCTGGATTGCGGGCAACGATCGACTTTTGCCGCGCGCACGACGTGGCCTTTGAGCAATGCGGGAAGCTGATTGTGGCGGTCACCGCAGATGAAACACCGCGGCTGCGGGCGCTCGCCGAGCGCGCCACGCAGAACGGCGCGCCGTGCCAGTGGCTTGAAGGTCGGGCAGTGCAGGCGCTGGAGCCGGCGATTGCGGGCGTGGCCGCGCTCAGAGTGGAAGAGACGGGCATCGTCGACTATCCGGGGATGTGCGCGGCGATGGCGAACCGCATTCGCGCGGCCGGTGGCGAACTCCGCTTCAACACGCCAGTGGTTCGCATTGAAGAACGCGCTGATGCCGTCACCGTGATCACCGCCGGCACCAGCGTGCGCGCCGGACACCTGGTGGTGTGTGCGGGGCTGCAGGCCGACCGCATGCTGCGCCTGAGCGGGCTCACGCCTGACTTCGCCATCGTGCCGTTTCGCGGCGATTACTATCGCCTCGCGGCGCGCCACAATGCACTCGTGCGGCATCTGATTTATCCCGTGCCGGATCCGTCGCTGCCGTTTCTCGGCATTCATCTCACCCGCATGATTGATGGCAGCGTGACGCTGGGGCCGAGTGCGATGCTGGCACTCGCGCGTGAGGACTACCGCAAGACGGGCTTCGATTTGCGGGACGCATTGGCGCTGGTCGGCAATTCCGGCCTGTGGCGCTTACTGTTTCGATATCGCGCCGCAGGTTTGAAAGAACTGGGCTGTGCGCTCAGCCCGCGCCGTTACCTGCAGGCCGCTCAGCGCTACGCGCCCGGCCTCGAACTCGACGATTTACAGCCTTATCCGGCGGGGATTCGCGCTCAGGCGGTGTCGCCGCAGGGCGCGCTGATTCACGACTTTTTGCTCAAACAAACGGCCCGTGTGCTGCACGTTTGCAACGCGCCGTCGCCGGCCGCCACCGCAGCCTTGCCGATTGCGGCCGAGATTGTTTCCAGACTGCTCGCCGCCCGCGGCTAGTGCGCAAACGCGGGGGCCGTTAGACTTCCATTGATAACCGATCTTTTTTTGCGAGGAACGAGAACATGCAAGACAGCGTAGTAGTGGTCGGGCTCGCCCGTACCCCGATGGGTGGCATGCAGGGGGATCTGGCCAACGTCGCCGCCCCGGTGCTGGGTTCCGTGGCGATCAAAGCTGCGCTGGAACGCGCCAGCGTGGCGCCGGAACTGGTGGAAGAAGTGATCATGGGCTGCGTGTTGCCCGCCGGTCTGGGCCAAGCCCCCGCGCGTCAGGCCTCGATGGGCGCCGGCATTCCGACCAGCGTTGGCTGCACCACCATCAACAAAATGTGCGGTTCTGGCATGAAGGCCGTGATGCAGGCGCACGACGCCCTGGTCGCGGGCTCCGCCGGCATCGTGGTGGCCGGCGGCATGGAGAACATGACCAGCGCCCCGTATCTGCTGCCCAAAATGCGCGGCGGCTTGCGTTTAGGCCATGGCGAAGTGCTTGACCATATGTTCTTTGACGGCCTGGAGGACGCCTTCCAGCGCGGTCGCCTGATGGGTACCTTCGCCGAAGATTGCGCGCGCAAGTACACCTTCACCCGCGAAGCCCAGGACAACTACGCGATTGAATCGCTCAATCGCGCGCAGAAGGCGATCATCGGCGGTCATTTCAAGGCCGAAATCGCGCCCGTTGCCATTCCGGGCAGCAAGGACGGCAAGGTGATTGATACCGACGAGCAGCCGCTGAAGGCCAAGCTCGACAAAATCCCGACGCTACGCCCGGCCTTCGCCAAAGACGGCTCCGTCACGGCGGCCAACTCCAGTTCTATTTCCGACGGCGCGGCCGCGCTGGTGCTGACCACCGGCTCGCGCGCGACCGAAATGGGTCTGGCCCCGCTCGCACGCATTCTCGCCCACTCCACGCATGCGCAAGAGCCGGGCTGGTTCACCACCGCGCCGGTGTCTGCCATCGACAAGCTGCTGAAGAAGGTCGGCTGGACGGTGGACGATGTGGATCTCTTCGAAGTGAACGAAGCCTTTGCCGTGGTGGCGATGGCCGCGATGCACGACCTCAAGATCCCGCACGAGAAACTCAACATCCGCGGCGGTGCCTGCGCGCTGGGTCATCCGGTCGGCGCTTCCGGCGCGCGCATCATCGTGACGCTGGTTCACGCGCTGCGCGATCTGGGTTTGAAGCGCGGTGTTGCCAGCCTGTGCATCGGCGGCGGTGAAGCCACCGCCGTGGCGCTGGAACTGCTGTAAGCCGAAAGGCGTCGGCGCCTCCTCAGGCGCTGGCGCTGGGGCGCGCTGCCACCGCGGCGCGCCAGCGCGCAATGTTTTGCTGATGAGCCGCCGGCTGGATCTCTACCCAGCCGGCGAACTCCACCACCACAAAAGCGGTGATGTCGGCCACGCTAAAGAACTCTCCGGCCAGCCAGGTCTTACCGGCGAGTCCCGCTTCGAGATCCTCAAGAAAACCCGCCGCACGCGCTTTGCCGCGTTCCACCAAGGCCGGGATTTGCGCGTAATTGCGCGGGCCGGGCAGGGCGCGATCCTTGAATCGTTCAACCGAGTTACGCAGCGCTTCGGCCACCGCCATGAAGCCTTCGAGTTCGGCGCGGCGGCTCCACATTTCCACCATGGCCTGTTCCTTCGGCGTGCTGCCGAATAAGGGAGGCGAGGGATGCAGTGCTTCGAGATACCGGCATATGGCCATGGTCTCGGTAATCAAGGTGCCGTCGTCGAGTGCCAGCGCCGGCACAATCATCGAGGGGTTCTCGTCTTTGAAGGCGGCATGAAACTGCTCGCCCTGCCGCAGATTGATCTGCACGCTGGGAATTTGCAGGCCTTTTTCTGCCAGATACATGCGCACGCGGCGCGGGTTGGGCGCGAGTTCAAAATCGAACAATTTCATCGCAATCTCCTGAGTTGATGGGGCGTGCGGTCACGGTGCCCGCAACGTGGTCAGCGGCTATCATACGGACGCACTTGGCGCGCCGCTCCGGCTGGCGCAGAACACACACTTGGGGAGAGAGATTATGCAGGTACAGGGCAAGGTGGCGATCGTCACCGGTGGCGCCTCCGGACTCGGCCGGGCCACGGTTGAAGCACTCGTAAACGCCGGCGCGCGCGTGGCGATTTTCGATTTGAGCGATGAGCTTGGTAATGCGCTGGCCGCCGAACTCGGCGACGCCGCGATTTATTGCCATGTGAATGTGGCCGACGAGCAAAACGTGAAAGACGGCATCGCCGCCGCGATGAACGCGTTTGGCGCCATCCACATTTGCATCAACTGCGCGGGCATTGGCAGCGCCTCGAAGACCGTGAGCAAGGGCGAAGCCCATCCGCTCGAGCAGTTCCAGCGCATCATCAACGTCAATCTCATTGGCACCTTCAACGTGCTGCGACTGGCGGCGGTGGAAATGACCAAGAACGCGCCGGAAGGTATGAGCGGTGAGCGCGGCGTTATCGTTAACACCGCGTCCATTGCGGCGTGGGACGGGCAGATGGGCCAGGCGGCCTATGGTGCGAGCAAGGCTGGCGTTGTGGGTCTGTCGCTGCCGGTGGCGCGCGATTTGGCACGCGATGGTATTCGCTGCAATTGCATCGCGCCCGGCCTGTTTGAAACTCCGATGATGCGCGGCCTGCCGGACAAGGTCCGTGAAGGCATTCAGATGCAGATTGAATATCCCAAGCGCTTTGGGCTGGCAGAGGAATACGCCAAGCTCGCGCTGGCGATGATCGACAATCCGTATCTTAACGGAGAGTCGGTACGCCTCGACGCCGCCAGTCGCCTGCCACCGCGCTAGGGCGAACGGGCGCCGAATCATTCGACGCCGCGATTGTTCTGGTGTGCGGAATCACTAAGGGGCGCCTCCGTGCGAGGCGTCCGCTTAGCCGAGGCCCGGCGAGAACGTCCTCCATTACCACTTGTGAAGCTTCCTGATATGACAAGCGTTCCCTCGCCAGATCTTCGCCCTCGCTGCCAGTGGGTTAGCGCGCAGCGCCCGGACGATGTGCACTATCACGATACCGAGTGGGGCGTGCCGGTACATGACGACCGCGTGTTGTTCGAGTTTTTGGTGCTGGAATCAGCGCAGGCGGGTTTAAGTTGGTACACGGTGTTGAAGAAGCGCGCCGCATATCGCGAAGCCTTTGCGCAATTTGATCCGGTGGCCGTCGCGGCCTTCGGGGCGGCAGAGGTCGATGGTCTGATGGCGAACGCAGGGCTCATCCGTCATCGCGGTAAATTTGAAGCGGCGATAGTCAACGCGCGCTGTTTTCTACAAATACAGCACGAATTCGGCAGTTTTGATGCGTACCTGTGGCGCTACGTCGACGGCGTGCCGCTCGTGGCGGTACGCCGTGAGCACGGCGAGATTCCGGTAACCAGCCCGCAATCTGATGCGCTGGCCAAAGACCTTAAGCGGCGCGGGGTGAAATTTTTTGGCCCGACCATCGCCTACGCTTACCTGCAGGCGACGGGGCTGGTGAACGACCATTTGGACGGTTGCTTCAGGCGCGCTGAAATCCTTACTGCCTAGCGCCGCTCGCGCGCTAGGCGGCGAGTTGCCAGTGGCCTTCCGCCGTCACGCTCGCCAAGCCTTCTTCTGACAGCTTCTCAAGTCCCGCTAGCAGTGAACGCATCGCCGCGCCGCGCACGGCCGGTGCCACGTCGCCATAGGCCACCGGCAACAGCGCTTCCAGTGATTGCGGTTCAGCGCTCAGGGCCTCACGGACTTTCTGCTCGCGGGCGCGTCGATGCGCGAGGAAGTGCTTGATAAGCACCGGGCCTTCGCGGTGCGCCGGACCATGCGCCGGATACAGCGTCGTCATCGGGCGCGCTAGCAGGCGTTCCAGTTCCCGCAGATAGGTCGCCATGTGGCCTTCCGGCGGGTCGATGATGATGGTGGAGATGGTCGACAACATATCGCCCACAATTGCCGCCTGATAGCGGTTTTCGATGAAGCACAAATGGTCGCGCGCGTGGCCGGGCGTGTGCATCACATCCAGTCGCCAGCCCGGCGTGCCGTCGGGCGCGGTGCCCAGTTCAATCACGTCGCCCTCGTTGAGCGCCCTTCCTCGCACGTAGTCCGGGTCTGGAAGTTGGGGGTAAGTGAGTTCATGCGCATGCACCGGCGCCTGAAAGTGTCGACTCAGCGTCGCCACGGCGCCGGTGTGATCGCGATGATGATGAGTCAACAGAATGCCTTTTACCTGGGCACCGTCGCAGCACAGCGCTTCCAGCTTGGCGATGAGACGTTGCTGGTGCTCGGCGTGGATAGCCGCAGGGTCAACCACGTAAAGCTCGCTGGTGCCCACGATGTAGCAGTTGGTGGTAGTGGCGGGTGGCAAGGTTGGTGTGGGCACCGGTGCGGTAAAGATGCCGGGTGAGAAACGCGCCGGATGAAATTCTCCGCGGTCGAATGCGTCGGCCGCCGCCTGCGCCGGTTCAACAAAATTGTCCGCCCCGTGTTCTGCCAGAAATTCGAGCAGCAGCAGGGTAGGGGGCGCGATGGGCAGTTCGCCCCGTCGCCAGCGCGCCACGGCCTCTGCCGGCGTGAGATAACACCAGTTCACCAATTCGCGTGCATCGAGCGTGGGTTCGGTCGCGTTTGCGACATGAATCCGGATGAAATCGGTGGCGAAGCGAATCGGAGAGTGCGCCGGTGTCGTGATTCGACAGACCACCGTGGATTGCCCGCTTGTGGCCACCTTGCCGATCGCTGATTGCCATTGCGTCGTTGCCGCACCGCCTTCCGGCAGCGCGGCCAGAAGCTGTTGGGCCTCATCGAGGTTCAGGCCCAGCGCATCCGGCAGTAGCGCGGTCTCTTCAATTAGCTCACGAACGCCGCAGCTCAGGCTCGCCAGTTGCTCGCCAATCTGGTCGCAGGCTTCGAAGGCACCGCCTGGAAATGCCCAATAGCCGCCAAAAAAGCGCAGGGTGGCAGAGCGCTCAACCAGCAGGATGCGCAGGTTTTCAGCGTCGCCAGTGGTGACCAGCACGGCGGTAGCAAGACGGGGTTCGTTGGACATCGGGCTCATCTCCAATCGCAATTTTGTGGTGGGCTGAAAACGATTGCGGCGCCCGGAGGCGCCGCAATCATGGTCGTCAGGCGGAAACGCTTACTTGATGGCAATGCGTGTCCAGTTGCCGTCCTTGTACTGAATGACCGTCTGGCGACCGCCCATCATCAGGGTGGAGCCGTCCGGCATGGCAACCGGCGTCTTCAACCAGGACAGCAGCTGGAGTTTCGTGCGGTCGGCCAGCGCCCACTTGTCGTTCTGGTAGACGCCAATCATGCCCACAGCGCCCGCAATCGCCGGCGTGCCATCAGCAAGCAGGGTGACGCCGAACAAGCCTTCCGCGCTCGGGACCGGCAGACGATTCCAGGTGCTCCCACCGTCGGTGCTCCGGTGCACGGCGCCGGCAGCGCCCACCAGCATCATGGTGTTGCCCTGCTGAGTGCCCGTAATCCAGTACGGCGGTTCCGGTTCCTTCGCGGTCAGCACGGCGTCGCGGCGAACCCACGTCTTTCCGCCATCCAGACTTTGCACAATCATGCCGAACTCGCCGGCAAGGGTGACGCTTTCACCTTCGAACATGACCACGTTCCAGGACACGTCGCCCAGCTTGAAAGCCGGACCCGGCTTGAACTTGAAGGAGATGGCCGGCGCCGGTTCAGCGTCCAGATCAGCGGCGATCTGCATGAACCCTTCATCCGGATAGAGCGTGTAGTCGGTGTCCACCACAACCGGCTTTCCGCCCTTGTTTGCTGTGAGCTTCACGCTTTCAGCAATCAGGTTGCTCACCCCGAAGTACCAGTCGCTCGCATTGGTGGCGGGTAACTTCATTTCGGGCTGGTCGATTTCTTCAATGGCGACGATGTCCCATTTCTTGCCGTCATCGCTCTTGGCCAGCATGCCGCGGGCACCAACCGCCCAGGCCTTGCCGCCGGAAATGGCGATGTCCAGCACCGGCTCATCGAACTCGGTAATTTTCGCCAGTTCGGTGAGCTTGTTGCCGTCGAACGAGTAAATCTTGCCGACAGAGGTACCGAGCAGCACTTCGCTGTCGCTCAGGCGCTCGACGGTGGTGAAGTCAATCTTTTCGTCGGAGGCGAATTTCTTCAGCGTGCCTTCGCCGGCTGCCGAAATTTCCAGAGAGCCCAGCAGGCCGTGAAGACCAGCGACCAGCACGCCCTTCTGGGCGGGGAGGTAGGTGGCAGTAATGAAGTCGATAACCAGCGGGGTGCGGTTATCTTCCATTTCATCCACGCCGGCGTAGGTGGTGGTGCTGGCCGCGAGCAGTAGCGCGGACAGCAGGGATTTCAACGTTGAACGGTTGGCGCAATTCAGCATCATGCGAGCCTTCACGGTTTTTTTGATCATTTAATGCCTGTAGAAGCCGTGCGCATCGCAACGGACTCCCCCCTCGTATCGGCTCGTACCATAGCAACAAGCCTTTAGTGCCGACAAGACAGTCGGCATCGGAAATCTCAGCCCGCGGGATTCAGAGCGGCGTAGCGCCCACGGTAATACAACAACGGCGCGGCTTCCGCATCGTCAGAAGGCGTTAAACCCTCTACTTTTCCCACAAAAATGTGGTGGTCGCCTTCGGGATAAATCGCCGTCACGGCGCACTCGAGTCCCAGCAGTCGACCCGTCAGCAGTGGGGCGCCCAAGTTCCCCCATTCGAAGGAGACATCTGCGAACTTGTCCGGATTCTTCTTGGCGAAAGCGTTTGACAACGGTTGCTGGTCACCGGCCAGCACGTTGATGCCGAACACCCGGCTACGCTTCATGGGTTCCAGTGTCTCCGACTTGTTGTCGACGCAGATCACAAACAGCGGCGGGTCCAGCGAGAGCGAGGTCACGGCGTTCATGGTCAGCCCGTAAGGCTTACCGTCGGTATCGCGGGTGGTCACGATGGAAACGCCGCTGGCCCAGTAGCCGCAGGCTTTGCGAAATTCGTCAGCAGAGAAAGTGCTCATGAACGCCTCAGTTATGAATGTAGTGGAGGGGGCGCGCGGGTGGCGCCGGCGTAAGGCGCCGCATGGTACATGCCGGATCGTGCCCGCGCACCTCCGGAGCAGAACAACCAAAGGGCGCATTGTCGGGATGGGGCGGCTGTTAAAACCAGGCTTTGGGTCGGTGTTCGGGCGCCGACCGACTGTGACCGTTTGGCAGGTGCAAGCGGGTGTTTGCGGGCGAGCTGTGGCGCCAATACAACGTACACGACCCAGCGCCGCGAAATGGCCAGAATTCTGTTTACCAATTACAACAGCTATGCCACACTCCGGTGGAATCGGGGTTTCTCCGTGCC
>Ga0255126_1001006_pt1 | contig 11602 bp, 10 predicted proteins | sample Law_Miss_RepA_8d_FD_188556 | JGI IMG/M metagenome (GOLD analysis project Ga0255126, IMG submission 188556) | Freshwater microbial communities from St. Lawrence River, New York, United States - Law_Miss_RepA_8d | ecosystem: Environmental > Aquatic > Freshwater > River | place: USA: New York... | reverse complement strand
CAGATCACGGCGCCAGGAAGCCCAGGCCGTGAGAAGGCAAATCGCGGTCAGGCACACGCCCCCCAGGCGCCGCCAGGGCAGGGTGGCGAGAGGCAGTGGGCGCGCAGTGAGCCCCGGCTGGCGGCGACGCCCCTGGACCATCAACCGCCAGTGCTCTCGCGCACGATCAGCCAGCGGTTGCCGCTCTTGACCAGGTCAAGGCGCTTGCGGCTGGTGATGTTCAGGCTGTCCGAGTTGTAGGCCTGGCGGAATTGGGCCGTGGCCTTGTCGCCGTTCACGTCGACCTTCAGGTCAGAGACGGTCACCGAAATGCTCTTGCGCGGTTCGATGCGAGAGCGGCGCTCGGCTTCCCAGGCTTTGCGGTTCTGGCCGTTGGGTGGGGTGAAGTCGGGACCATAGGCTCCGAGGTAGCCGCTCACGTCTTTTGAGGACCAGGCCTTGGCCCAGGTGTCGATGGTGCTTTGCACCTCACCCTGCGCAGCGCTGGCGGTGGGCGCGGCGGGCTGTGCCGGTGCGGCCTGGGCGGGCGCGCTGGGCTTGGCAGCAGCCGGCGCCAGCACCGCGCTGGCCGGGCGGGCGGTGGACCCGGTGCCATTGAACAGGTTGCGGATCAAGTTGAGCTTGGGTGGCACCGCGGTGTTGCCGGCGTCCAACTGCAGGGCCTTGCTGTAGGCCTGGCTGGCGAGCTTGGCGTAAACGTCGCCTAGGTTTTCGTGCGCAGTGGCGTAGCTGGGGTTGGTGCGAATGGCCATTTCCAGCGCGGCGCGGGCCTTGTCGAACTGACTGAGGTTGGCGTAGAGCACGGCCAGGTTGTTGTAGGGCTCAGGCAGTTCGGGAAAGTCTTCGGTGAGCTTGGTGAAGGTCACCAAGGCGTCCGAGGTCTTGCCGCTTTCCGTCTGGATCACCCCCTTCAGAAACCGCAACTGTGGGTCTTTGGGCTTGGCCGCCAGTGCTTGATCGGCCTTGATCAGGGCCTCGCTGTACTGGCCCGCGCGCAGCAGGCGATTGACCTCTGCTGCCTCATCACCCTGCGCCAGGGCAGGCAGAGTGAACAAGGTCATGGCGCAAGCGGTGGCGGTGGCCAGGTGGCGTACGTTCAGGGCAAAGGAGGCACGGCGCGCGGCCTGCGGGTTGATCACGGGGTGTTGCATGGAACCTCGGAGGGCGAACCGGGCCACCACTGGCCCGCGTGGCTGGGAATCGTAGCGCAGCGCCAGCGGCAATGCCGTGTCTGGGCGGGCTGGATATACTGGAGCATTGTACTTGAGGGGTCCGGGCTGATCGGCCTTGCCGAGCGGGCCTCCACGGGCCGCGCGCCATGCCCAGGGCTCCCGTTGTTCGCCCTTCCCATGTCCCTGAAGATCCACAACACCCTCACGCGGCGTCTTGAGCCGTTCGCGCCCCTTGAGCCCGGCCACGTGCGCATGTACGTGTGCGGCATGACGGTGTATGACTTGTGTCACCTCGGCCACGCCCGCGCCATGCTGGCCTTCGACGTGGTGCAGCGCTGGTTGAAGGCCAGTGGCTACCGCGTCACCTACGTGCGCAACGTCACCGACATCGACGACAAGATCATCGCCCGCGCCCTGAAGAACGGCGAGACCATCCAGTCGCTCACTGACCGCATGATCGACGCCCTGCACCAGGACGCCGACGCCCTGGGCATTGAGCGCCCCACGCACGAGCCCCGTGCCACCGAGTACGTGCCCGAGATGCTGGGCATCATCCGCCGACTTGAGGGCAAGGGCCTGGCCTACCGCAGCGACAACGGTGACGTGAACTACGCCGTGCGCAAATTCCCTGGGTACGGCAAGCTGTCGGGCAAGTCGCTTGACGAATTGCGCGCGGGTGAGCGCGTGGCCGTGAACGACGGCAAGCAAGACCCGCTGGACTTCGTGCTCTGGAAGGCCGCCAAGGCCGACGAGCCGAGCGAGGCCAAGTGGGACAGCGACTACGGCCCCGGCCGCCCCGGTTGGCACATTGAGTGCTCGGCCATGAGCTGCCAGATGCTGGGCGAGAGCTTCGACATCCACGGCGGTGGCGCTGACCTGCAATTCCCTCACCACGAGAACGAGATCGCCCAGAGCGAAGGCGCCACCGGTCAGCCGCTGGCGCGCTTCTGGATGCACAACGGCTTTGTGCGCGTGGACAACGAAAAGATGTCCAAGAGCCTGGGCAACTTCTTCACCATCCGCGAAGTGCTGCAGAAGTACGACGCCGAGACGGTGCGTTTCTTCGTCGTGCGAACCCATTACCGCAGCGCCCTGAACTACAGCGACGCTCACCTCGATGACGCTCGCGCGGCGCTCAAGCGCCTGTACACCGCGCTGGGCAATGGCCAGCAATGGCTCGCCAGCCACGCCAAGCCGGCTGTTCCCGTGCCCTTGGCCGAACTGGACCGCGCCGATGGCCTGGTGCAGCTGTTCATCGACGCGATGAACGACGATTTCAACACCCCTGAGGCCATGGGGCAGCTCTTCACGCTGGCCTCCGACATCAACGTGCTGGTGCAGGGCTTGCAGCAGGCGTCCGTTGATCCGGTGTGGGCCGGTGCCGCGTCCGCGTCGCTGGCGCACAAGGCGCAGGCGTTGTTGTCGCTGGGCGCGGTGCTGGGCCTCTTGCAGCAAGACCCGGTGGCCTACCTGCAAGGCGGTGGGGCGGCACAGGGGTTGGACGAAGCGGCCATCAAGGCCCAGATCGAGGCGCGTGCCGCGGCCAAAAAAGCCAAGAACTTCGCCGAGGCTGACCGCATTCGGCAGGCGCTGCTGGAGCAGGGGGTCGTACTCAAGGACGGCCCAGCCGGCACCACCTGGGAGCGTGCCTGATGGTGGGTGTGGTGTTGCCCGAGTTCGGGCCCGATGCGCCAGCTTATTGGCAGGACGCTTGTCGCCATCTGGTCAAGCGTGACCGCGTGATGAAGAAGCTCATCCCCCAGCACGCAGGCGTGTGCCTGCAGTCGCGCGGGGACGCTTTCGTCACGCTGGCGCGCAGCATCGTGGGACAGCAAATCTCGGTGAAGGCCGCGCAGTCGGTGTGGGAGCGCTTCGCGGCGCTGCCGCGCAAGATGACGCCCCAGCACGTGCTCAAGCTCAAAGTGGACGACATGCGAGCCAGTGGCTTGTCGGCCCGCAAGGTGGAGTACCTAGTGGACCTGGCGCTGCACTTCGCCAACGACCAGGTGCACGTGAAGCAGTGGGAATCGATGGACGATGAGGCCATCATTGCCGAGCTGGTGGCCATTCGTGGCATTGGTCGCTGGACGGCCGAGATGTTCCTGATTTTTCACCTCATGCGCCCCAACGTGCTTCCCCTGGATGACGTGGGCCTTCAGCACGGCATCAGCCGCGCCTACTTCTCGGGCGAGCCAGTGAGCCGCAGCGAGATCCGCGAGGTGGCCGCTTCATGGGCCCCTTACTGCAGCGTTGCCACTTGGTATATTTGGCGGTCGCTGGATCCGGTGCCGGTGAACTACTGAGTCACCGACGTCGTTGGCATAAACAAGAGCACAGGAGTCCACCTTGGCCAAAAAGAATTTTCTCGATTTCGAGCAGCCCATTGCCGAGCTCGAAAGCAAGATCGAGGAACTGCGTTACGTGCAGAGCGAGTCGGCGGTCGACATCTCGGAAGAAATTGAGCAACTCGCCGGCAAGAGCCTTCAACTGACGAAGGACATCTACAGCAACCTCACCCCGTGGCAGATCACCAAGATCGCCCGCCACCCCGATCGGCCCTACACGCTTGACTACGTGCGCGACATCTTCACGCACTTCGTCGAGCTGCACGGCGACCGCCATTTCGCCGACGACCTGTCCATCGTCGGTGGCCTGGCTCGCTTCAATGGCATGCCCTGCATGATCATTGGCCACCAGAAAGGTCGCGACACCAAAGAGCGTGGCCTGCGCAACTTCGGCATGACCAAGCCCGAGGGCTACCGCAAGGCCCTGCGCCTGATGAAGCTGGCCGAGAAGTTCAAGCTGCCGGTGTTCACCTTTGTGGACACCCCGGGCGCTTATCCGGGCATCGATGCCGAGGAGCGCGGGCAATCGGAGGCCATCGGCCGCAACATCTTCGAGATGGCCCAGCTGGAGGTGCCCATCATCTCCACCATCATTGGCGAGGGTGGCTCCGGTGGCGCGCTGGCCATTTCGGTGGCCGATCAGGTGCTGATGTTGCAGTACTCGGTGTACTCGGTGATCAGCCCCGAAGGTTGCGCCTCCATTCTGTGGAAGACCAGCGAGCGCGCCAGCGACGCCGCCGAGGCCCTGGGCATCACGGCTCACCGCCTCAAGGCCCTGGGTCTGGTCGACAAGATCGTCAACGAGCCGGTGGGTGGCGCCCATCGCGACCACAAGCAGATGGCGGCTTTCCTCAAGCGCGCATTGAACGACGCCTGGCGCCAGGTAGCCGACCTCAAGGTTAAGGAACTGCTGGAGCGCCGCCATGCCCGCCTGGACGGTTATGGCCGCTTCACCGACACCAAGGCCGAGGCCAAAGACAAGCGCTGAGGCGCTGCAGCGCATGGCCGATCCTGCCGCGCAGGCATTGGCCGCCTGGTCCCTCCGCCACCCCTTGGCCGTCGACGGCCTGATTGGGGTGGCCCTCAGTGGTGGGGCCGATTCCACCGCCTTGGTTCACGCTGCCCAGGCGCAATGGCCAGGGCGGGTGGTCGCCCTGCATGTGCACCATGGCTTGCAGGCCGCCGCCGATGGCTTTGAGGCCCATGTGCGCGCCACCTGCGAGTCGCTGGGCGTGCCGCTTCGTGTGGCCCACGTGGACGCCCGCGCTCAACCGGGCCAAAGCCCGGAGGATGCGGCTCGCCTGACCCGCTATGCCGCGCTGGCCGGCATGGCCGCCGACCTGCAGGTGGTGCTGTTGGGGCAGCACCTTGGTGACCAGGCCGAGACGGTGCTGCTGGCCCTCAGCCGTGGGGCCGGCTTGCCCGGGCTGGCCGCCATGCCCGACGCGTTCGAGCGCCATGGCGTGCGGTTTGCCCGGCCGTTGTTGTCGGTGTCAGCCGAACGCCTGCGAGAGTCGCTGAAGGAGCGCGGGTTGGCTTGGGTGGACGACCCCACCAACACAGATCTGCGCTTCACGCGCAACCGCTTGCGCCAACGCCTGCTGCCACTGTGGCTGGAGCTGTTTCCGCACGGTGCCCAGGCACTCGCTCGCACTGCCTCGCACGCAGCGCAGGCCCAGGAACTGCTGGACGACCTGGCCCGCCTTGACCTTGAGGCCCTGGGGCAGCCGCCCAGGCTCAAGGCCCTGCAGGCTTTGAGCCGAGAGCGCCAGGGCAATGCCCTGCGGTACTGGTTGCGTCAAGCCCATGGCGTGCTGCCCAGCGCGGCGCAACTCGAGGAATTACTGGACCAGGTGCAGGCTTGTCGCACGCGTGGCCATGGCCTCCGGCTGAAAGTGGGGCCAGGCCTGCTGCTGCGCGACGGCGAGAGCCTGCGGTACACCCCCTCGGTATAATCCCGAGGTTTTGCCCGGTTTCGGCTGGGCACCCGGCCCCACGCGGCCTTTTCAGCACCCACCCATCCCGATGGCCTTGATTGTTCACAAGTACGGCGGCACCTCCATGGGGTCGACCGAGCGCATTCGCAACGTTGCACGTCGCGTGGCCAAATGGCACCGTGCCGGCCACCAAATGGTCGTGGTGCCCAGCGCCATGAGCGGCGAAACCAACCGCCTGCTGGGCCTGGCCAAGGAAGTGGCGCCCGAGAAGCCGGGCAAGGCCTATTCCCGCGAACTCGACATGCTGGCCTCTACTGGCGAGCAAGCCTCGTCGGCCCTGCTGGCCATTGCCCTGCAGGCCGAAGGCCTGGAGGCCGTGAGCTACGCCGGCTGGCAAGTGCCGATCAAGACCAACGACGCCTACACCAAGGCCCGCATCGAGTCGATCGACGACGAGCGCATTCGCGCTGATTTGGCTGCCGGCAAGGTGGTCATCGTCACCGGCTTTCAGGGCGTTGACCCGGCCGGCAACATCACCACGCTGGGCCGTGGCGGCAGCGACACCTCGGCCGTGGCCGTGGCCGCCGCGCTCAAGGCGGCAGAGTGCCTGATCTACACCGACGTGGACGGCGTGTACACCACCGATCCCCGCGTGGTGCCCGAGGCCCGCCGCCTGCTTCGCGTGAGCTTTGAAGAGATGCTGGAGATGGCCAGCATGGGCAGCAAGGTGCTGCAGATCCGCTCGGTGGAATTCGCCGGCAAGTACAAGGTGCCGCTGCGTGTGCTCTCCAGCTTCACGCCCTGGGACATCGACCTGAACGAAGAAGCCAGCTCTGGCACCCTGATCACTTTTGAGGAAGACGAAACCATGGAACAAGCCGTCGTTTCCGGCATTGCGTTCAACCGCGACGAGGCCAAGATCTCTGTGCTGGGCGTGCCCGACAAGCCTGGCATTGCCGCCCAGATTCTGGGTGCGGTGGCCGACGCCAACATCGAAGTTGACGTGATCATTCAGAACGTGAGCAAAGACGGCAAGACCGACTTCAGCTTCACCGTTAACCGCAACGAATACCAGAAAACCATGGACTTGCTGAAGTCCAAGGTGGTGCCGGCGCTGGGTGCGGCCGATGTGGTGGGCGACGTGCGCATCTGCAAGGTGAGCATCGTGGGCATTGGCATGCGCAGCCACGTTGGCGTGGCCAGCCGCATGTTCCGTTGCCTGAGCACCGAGGGCATCAACATCCAGATGATCTCCACCTCCGAGATCAAGACCTCGGTCGTGATCGACGAGAAGTACATGGAGCTGGCCGTGCGCGCGCTGCACCGCGAGTTTGACCTGGACCAGGACGCCGACGCGATCAAGGCCTGATCCACCGCCGCCAAAAGGCCCCAATTTTTGAGGCATAATACGCGGCTTCTGGAGTGATGACCGAGTGGCCGAAGGTGCTCCCCTGCTAAGGGAGTATGGGGTGTAGAGCCTCATCGAGGGTTCGAATCCCTCTCACTCCGCCAGTAAGTCTAGGGCTCCCGCAGTGCGGGAGCCCTTTTACTTTCCGGAGCCCCATTTCTAGCGGGCTCCCAGCCGGGCCCAGTTTCTCTACTGTGCCTTCCCGGGCACTTTCCCCCTTCTTTTTCCGACGCACTCTCTGCAGGCGCTTTTGGCCAGTGGGGCTTTTGCCCTTTCGGCCGAACCGCACCAAAGAAGACGGGGCGCATTTGCGCCCCGTTTGTTTTCCTGACTCTCTCGCCCGTTCAGGCCATGCCCAGTGCCTGTCGCTGCTCGTCCCAGGCCATGGGCAGCGGCATGGCCTGCATGAGCTTTGATGCATTCAGGTCGGCCGGATGATCCCCCGTTGCAATGGCCTGGGTGATATCAGGGGCCAAGAGCGCCAGGTGCACCATGCGGGTCACATAGCCTGGCGAGACCTTTTCCTCCTGCGCAATTTCCCCGATGCCTTGGCCCTGGAATGTCAGCCTGTTGATTTCCGCGCAATCCTGACCCCGGTTTTTCATCCAATATTGACCCCACCTGTTGGGGTGTAGCCGGGCTACGCGTCTGTGGATAAGTCTACTGTTGGTGCGTTCGTTTCTCCTTTCTCAATGACTTCCGGCAGGGCCGTCCTGGGCCGCCTTTTCTGAACGGTCTTGGGTGCTGCGCTGGAATGCTTGAACCGCCAGCTCTCATTGCCGGTCTCCACGATGTGGCAGTGGTGGGTCAGCCGGTCGAGCAGTGCGGTGGTCATCTTGGCGTCGCCAAATACCTGACTCCATTCCCCGAAGCTGAGGTTGGTGGTGATCAGCACGCTGGTTCGCTCGTAGAGCTTGGAGAGCAGATGGAACAGCAGCGCTCCACCGGCCTGGCTGAACGGCAGGTAGCCCAGTTCATCGAGGATGACAAGGTCCATGTAGACCAGCCGGTGGGCCAGCTGTCCGGCCTTGCCCTGGCTCTTCTCCAACTCCAGCGCGTTGACCAGCTCCACGGTCGAGAAGAAGCGCACCCGCTTGCCGTGCCGCTGGATCGCCTCGATCCCGATGGCCGTGGCCAGGTGTGTCTTGCCGGTGCCCGGACCACCGATGAGCAACACGTTGTGCGCGGCCTCGATGAACGCGCCGCCGTGCAGCGTGCGCACCAGAGCCTCGTCCACACTGGCCTGGCTGAACTCGAAGCCGGCCAGGTCACGGTGGGCCGGGAAGCGGGCTGCGCCCATCTGGTACGCCATGGAGCGCACCGAACGCTCAGCCTGCTCGGCCCGCAGCAGCTGACTGAGGAAGGCTTCAGGGCTGAAGTCGGTGTGCCGTGCCTGCGCTGCCACCTCGGGGTAATTGGCGGCCATGCCATGCAGCTTCAGGGCCTTGAGGGCGCCGATGATCTCCTGGCTCATGCGCGCACCCCCTGTGGGTCATCGTCGCCTACCGAGCGAAGCCGGTCGTAGCGCTGCACGTTGGCCTGCGGCGCCACCGTCAGGGTCAGCGGCGTTCTGGCCGCTGCCACCTCTGCCTGGCTGCCAGCCTTCAGACGCGCGAGCACGTTGAGCACATGCTCGCCGCTGGGCTTGCCGCTCTCGAGCGCCAGTTCGGCGGCCACCAGCACCGGCTCCAGACCGTGCACCGGCACGGCCGCCAGCACCTGGGCCATCACCCGGTCGCCGCCCTCGTGGCGCAGCAGGATGGACTGCAGCTTCTTCAGGGGATCGGGCAACGTCTCAAAGGGCGCGCCGTTGCGCAGCGCGCCGGGCTTGCGCTCGATCAGGCTGACGTAGTGGCGCCAGTCGTAGAAGGTCTGGCTGCGCTCGAAGCTGCGCGCATGGCTGGCGATGCGGGAGTTCTCGGCCACCACATCAATGCGTTCGGGATACAGGCGTAGGCTGACCACCTCGTGGGCGTGCTCGGTGGGCACGCTGTAGCGGTTGCGCTGAAGGTGCACCAGCGCCGTGCTGGAGACACGCGCCAGCACCTCGATGTAGCCGTCAAACGGGCGGGGGTTGGGCATCAGGCGCTGCTGCTCATCCTGCAGCACGTCGGCCACCTTCAGCGTCGACCACTCAGGGTGGTTGAGTTCGGCCCAGGCAGCGCGGCACTCGCCCTCCAGCCACGTATTGAGGGACTGCATGTTGGGCCAGCGCTGCTTGGTCGCCTTGTGCCAGATGCTGATGCGCCGGTCGCGCACGTTCTTCTCGACGATGCCCTTCTCCCAGCCGCTGGCGACGTTGCAGAACTCGGGCTCGAACAGGTAGTGGCCGGTCATGGCCTCAAAGCGGGCGTTGACCGCGCGTTTCTTGCCGGCGCCAACCTTGTCCACGGCCGTCTTCATGTTGTCGTAGATGCCCCGCTGGGGCACACCGCCGAAGGCGGCAAACGCCCGGGCATGGGCATCAAACAGCATCTCGTGGCTCTGGCTCGGATAGACCACCAGCCAGAAGGCACGGCTGCCACACAGCTTGGTGTGGGCCACCTCCAGACGCCGGCGCAGCCCGCCCACCCAGGCGTACTCGGTGCTCCAGTCGAACTGGAAGGCGTCGCCCAGGGCGAACTTCAGCGGCACGAAAGCACCCTTGCCGACCTTGCCCGACTGCTCCGCTCGCCAGCGCCGGGCAAAGGCCGCCACCCGGCCGTAGCCACCGGTGTAGCCCTGCTCGACCAGGCCTTCGTACAAGGCCTTGATGGTGCGGCGATCACGTTTGCCGCGGTGCAGGTCGGCCTTGAGCCAGGTCGCCAGCGTTTCGGTATAGCCGTCAAGCTTGGTCTGGTTGACCCGCTGGGGGTACTTGGGCTCGACCATCTCGCCCTTGCGCAGCCAGGCCTTGATGGTGTTCCTTGCCAGGCCCGTGCGCCGCTCGATCTCTTTGATTGGAAGGCCATCGCGCAGGTGCATCCTGCGGATCTTTGCCAGTGTTCCCACGTTGATCACTCCTTGATTCCCTCCTGCTCAAAAAACAAGCAGGAGACGTTACTCAAGGGGTCAAAGTTGGGTGAAAAAACTCAGTCCAGAGGGGTCAGATTTACGTGGAAATCAACATCCTGGTCTCAGGTGGGCAGACCACGGTGGCCAACCTGTTCTACAACATGAGCGCCCGCAAGGTGGGGCTGGTCGGCTTGTGGGATGTGGTGGCCTTCGACGAGGTGGCCGGCATCAACTTCAAGGACCACGACGGCGTGCAGATCATGAAGGACTACATGGCCTCCGGCTCGTTCAGCCGAGGGCGGGAGTCGATCAACGCCAGTGCAGCCATGGTGTTTGTGGGCAACATCAACCAGAGTGTGGAGTCGCTGGTGAAGACTTCACACCTGCTGGCCCCGTTCCCAGAGGCAATGATCGACTCCGCCTTCTTCGACCGCTTCCACGCCTATGTGCCGGGCTGGGAGATCCCGAAGATGCGGCCCGAGTTCTTCACCAACCAGTACGGCCTGATCGTGGACTACCTGGCCGAGTACCTGCGAGAGATGCGCAAGCACAGCTTTGCCGACGCGATCGACAAGTGGTTCAAGCTGGGCAACAACCTGAATCAGCGCGACACCATCGCTGTGCGTCGCACTACGTCGGGTCTGCTCAAGCTGGTCAGCCCGCACGGCGAGTACACGAAGGAGACGGTGCGCAAGTGCCTGGAATACGCGCTGGAGACGCGCCGGCGCGTGAAGGAGCAGCTCAAGAAAATCGGCGGCATGGAGTTCTACGACGTTCACTTCAGCTACGTTGACCTCGAAGACGGTTCTGAGCGCTTCGTGAATGTGCCCGAGCAGTCTGGTGGTGCGCTGGTGCCGGAGGGGCGTTTGCAGCCCGGCACGCTGCACACCATCAGCATGGGCAGCGCGGAGATGCCGGGTATCTACCGCATCGAGATTCAGTCCATTCCCGGTTCGGGCAAGGCAAGTGTGTCTGGCGCAGCCCCGAGAGAAGCGGTCAGGGTGGCGTTCGACTACTTCAAGGCCAACTCCTCACGTGTCAGCGCCTCGATCAAGCCGGGCGAGCGGGACTTTCACACCCACCTGGTGGAACTGCAGAACAGCGGCGCACCCCAGGCGTTGACGCTGGCAGGTTTCATAGCACTGTGCTCGGCAGCGCTGGGCAAACCGGTTCAGTCACAGCTGGCCGTGCTGGGCGACATGAGCTTGGGGGGAACGGTGGTGCAGGTGCGCAATCTGGCCGAAAGCATGCAGGTGGCGTTCGACGCCGGGGCCAAACGCATCCTGCTGCCCATGTCCAGCGTGACCGATATCCCTTCGGTTCCGGGCGAGCTGTTTGCAAAGTTCCAGACCAGTTTTTACTCAGACCCCGTGGACGCGGTGTTCAAGGCGTTGGGCGTCGAATGAGCTGAAGTAGATGGCAGCCCGCATCGCTGGCTGCCATTGTTGACACCCATGCACTCACCCGAGTGCGTCAGAGGTGAATTGCGAAATCGCTACGGATCAGCGTCTGGTGGTGCGTCAAGGCTTGGTGATACCTCAACAGCCCTATTTTCGGCGGCTTCATCACAACGGGTGAGGGTGCTTTCCGCTCCAGGCGCGGTGTCGATAAACCCGTTACACCGCTGCAAAGTCACGACCAACGAAGGGGCCATGCTTTCGCGGGCGACGTCGGCTTGTCCCCAATTGCCGCAGATCCAGCGACGCTTCCCGGTCAGGTAGTTGCACTCCAGGCAGAGTACGCGAT
>Ga0255126_1000981_pt1 | contig 11796 bp, 9 predicted proteins | sample Law_Miss_RepA_8d_FD_188556 | JGI IMG/M metagenome (GOLD analysis project Ga0255126, IMG submission 188556) | Freshwater microbial communities from St. Lawrence River, New York, United States - Law_Miss_RepA_8d | ecosystem: Environmental > Aquatic > Freshwater > River | place: USA: New York... | reverse complement strand
GGTCAACGCGGCGAGGTCTTCCGGCTCCAGATTATGCACGTGCGACTTGCCGCAGGCGCGCGCGATGATCTGGGCTTCCATGGTGAGGGTGCGCAGGTAATTGGCGAGCCGACGGCCGCCTTTCACCGGGTCAAGTCTCGGCGCCAAATCTTCGCGCTGTGTGGTGATGCCCGCCGGGTCGTTGCCCGCCTGCCAGTCATCGTAGTAGCCGGCCGCGCTGCCGATCTTGCGATATTCCTCGTCGAGCGCCGGGCTGTTATCGCCCAGCGCGATCAGCGCAGCGACGCCCACCGACACCGCGTCCGCGCCCATCGCCAGCGCCTTGGCCACATCGGCGCCGGTGCGAATGCCGCCGGAGACAATCAGCTGCACCTTGCGATGCATATCGAGTTCGGTCAGGGCCTCCACCGCCTGACGCACCGCCGGCAGGGTGGGAATGCCCACGTGTTCAATGAACACGTTCTGGGTCGCGGCCGTGCCGCCCTGCATGCCGTCGAGCACGATAACGTCGGCACCGGCTTTCACCGCCAGCATGGTGTCGTAGTAGGTCCGGCTGGCGCCAATCTTGATGTAGATGGGCTTTTCCCAATCGGTAATTTCGCGCAGTTCGCGGATTTTGATTTCAAGGTCGTCCGGGCCCGTCCAGTCGGGGTGACGGCAGGCGCTGCGCTGGTCGATGTTAGGCGGCAGATCCCGCATGCCGGCCACGCGCGCATTGATCTTCTGCCCCAGCAGCATGCCGCCGCCGCCAGGCTTGGCGCCCTGCCCGAGCACCACTTCAATGGCGTCGGCCTTACGCAGGTCGTCGGGGTTCATGCCATAGCGGGACGGTAGCAGTTGATACACCAGGGTTTGGGAGGACAGGCGTTCTTCCGGCGTCATGCCGCCGTCGCCGGTGGTGGTGCTGGTGCCGACCGCCGTCGCGCCGCGGCCCAGCGCTTCCTTGGCCTGCGCCGACAACGCGCCAAAGCTCATGCCGGCCACCGTGATCGGAATTTTGAGTTCAATGGGCTTTTTGGCGTAACGCGTGCCCAACACCACGTTGGTATCGCAGCGCTCGCGATACCCTTCCAGCGGATAGCGCGACATCGACGCGCCTAGAAACACCAAATCATCAAAGTGCGGCAGGTAGCGCTTGGCGCCGCTGCCGCGGATGTCATAGATGCCTTCGGTCGCCGCCCGTTGAATCTCGTGAATCACATCGCGGCTGAAGAGATAAGACGGGATCAGGCCCGGGTCTTTGGTCGTCATTTGCGGAAGCTCCTGCGGTAAGCGCGCGCCATCTCAGTAGGCATCCGCGTTGTCGATGTTGAAGTGGTAGAGCTTGCGGGCGGAACCGTAGCGCCGAAACTCGCTGGCCTTGAACGGCATGGCCGCGGTGTCCAGCAAAGCGCCCAACTCGCTCAGGTGCTCGGGCGTCATTTCCTTTTCGATGCAGTCGGCACCGAGGTCCGCCACCGTGCCGCGCACGAAAATTTCGGCTTCATAGAGCGAGTCGCCCAGTGCCGCGCCGGCATTGCCGCACACCACCAGCCGCCCGCGTTGCGCCATGAACGCAGACATATGACCCACCGAGCCTTGCACCACGATGTCCACGCCTTTCATCGAAATCCCGCAGCGCGCAGAGGCGTCGCCTTCAATAATCACTAGCCCGCCACGTCCGGTTGCTGCCGCCGCCTGACTGGCATTGCCTTTCACGCGAACAACACCGGACATGATGTTCTCGGCGAGGCCAGTGCCGGCGTTGCCGTGGATGGTGACGCGCGCATGTTTGTTCATGCCAGCGCAGTAGTAGCCGACGTGACCGTCGATTTCGACGTCCAGCGGCGCATCGATGCCCACCGCCAAGGCATGGTTGCCCTGGGCGTTTAACACCTTGAACTGCGGGCCAGTCGTGGTGCCGTTCAGGTCATGCAGGGCCTGATTGAGTTCGCGCACGCTGCGCGCAGTGAGGTCAAAAACCTGTTCGTTGCTCATCGTGAAATCCTCAATGACCGGCGGCGGCGCGCTCGCCACCCCAGACGTAAACCGTGGCCGGCTCGGGTTCCCACAGCCGAGCGCCCTTTACCCCCGGCAGACAGGCCAGCGCCCGATACTCGGAGGCCATCGCCACCCAGTCGTCGGTTTCGGCCATCACCGCCGGCTTGCAGGCAATGGGGTCGCGTAACACGGCGAAGCCGTCGCTGGTGCCAATGGTGAAGGTGTAAAAGCCGTCCAGATCGGCCAGCGCGTGAGTCAGCGCTTCGCTCAGGGTCGCCCCCTGCTGCATCTGAACGTCCAGATACTGCGCGGCGACTTCGGAATCGTTTTCGGTGCGGAACACCGCGCCGGCTTTTTCCAGCTTGCGGCGCAGCCGGTTGTGATTGGACAAGGAGCCGTTATGCACCAGACACAGATCGCTGCCGGTGGAAAACGGATGCGAGCCGGCGGTGGTGACCGCGCTTTCCGTCGCCATGCGGGTGTGTCCGATGATGTGGCTGCCCTGCAGGCCCTTGAGCTTAAAAGCGTTGGCGACCTCAATCGGCAGCCCCACCTCTTTGTAGATTTCGATGTGCTGCCCAATGCTCACCACCGAGAAGGGGCGGGGTTCGGCGGCCAGCCAGGCGCGCAAGGCGCCCTCGCCTACCGCCAGCCGAATGAGGCAGTGCGTGTGCTCGCGGCGGAAATCGACGTCGACCTTGAAGGCATCGGTCAGCGAAGCGGCCACATGGGCCCAGTCGAAATCCAGTGCCGGATTCTGCAACACCAGCTTCAGGCTGCCGGCAGCGGCCGGATCGCGATAAACCGCAAAGCCGGTGCTGTCCGGGCCGCGTTGAGTCATCTCCAGCAGCATCGGTTCAAACAAGGCGCCGAGTTCGGATTCCAGCGCGGGGTTCTTGAGATAAAGGCCGACAATTCCACACATGGCGGTGATGTTCCTTAAAAGAATTCGAGGTAGCGCCCAACTTCCCAGTCGGACACGTGGCGCGAGTACTCAATCCACTCCATGCGCTTGAGCTTGATGAATTCACCGATGATTTCGCTGCCCAGTTCCTCGGCAAACAGGCCATCTGCGGCAAGCGCATCGACTGCTTCGCCGAGGTTCTGCGGCAACACCTTGATGCCCTGTTCGGCGAGCTGCGCCGGGCTGAGTTCGTAGAGATTGAGATTGCGTGCCGGGCCCGGATCGAGCTTGCGCGCGATGCCATCCATGCCGGCGGCGATGACCGCGGCGTTCGCGAGATAAGGGTTGCAGCTGGGATCCGGCAAACGGCATTCCAGACGGCCGTAAGGGATACGCACCATCGAGGTCCGGTTGTTGTCGCCATAGGTGATGTATGCCGGCGCCCAGGTCGCGCCGGAGAGCGCTTCCCCCACCACCAGTCGCTTGTAGGAATTCACACTCGGCGCCAGCAGCGCGGTCAGCGCCGGCGCGTGCGCCAGCAAGCCGCCCAGGAAGTGATAGGCCATCTTCGACAGCCCCAGCCCCTGCTTGTCCTTGTCGTCGTGGAAAAGGTTGCCGGTAGTGGCGTCCGACATCGACAGATGCATGTGCATGCCGCTGCCGGTGCGATGACGGAAAGGCTTCGGCATGAAGGTGCAGATGAGCCCGAGTTCTTTGGCGATTTCGCCCGCCGCCATCCGGAAAAACACATAGCGATCTGCGGCGTTCAGCGAGTCGCTGTAGGTGTAGTTGATTTCGAACTGGCCGTTGGCGTCTTCGTGGTCGATTTGATAGACGTCGAAGCCCGTTTCCTGCAGGGCTTCCACCAGGCGCTCCAGCATCACCCGGTTACGCGACAGGCCTTTGTAGTCGTAGCAGGGTTTCTCCAGCGTATCGCCATCGTCTGCCGGCGCGAGGCTGCCGTCGGCCTGCTTTTTCAGCAGCATGAACTCGGGCTCAATGCCCACGTTCACCGTCCAGCCTTTGGCTTTGGCTTTCGCGACCTGATTTTTCAGCACAAAGCGGGTGTCGAAGGGATACGGCTTGCCGTTCACGCGACCATCGCAAACGATGCGCGCATATCCCGGCTGCCAGGGCACGAGCGACAGCGTGTCCAGATCGCCCACCGCCAGATAGTCCGCCGAATGCGGGGCCATGCCGAAGCCCCATACCGCGAAACCGGCAAAGCCAGCACCCGCTTTGAGAATGTCCTCAAAGTGCGATACCGGCACCGACTTGGTCTTGGCCACGCCGTGGATGTCGACAAACTGGGCCAGCACGTAGCGGACTTTGTTGTCTTTCAAAAATTTTTGCGCTTGCTTGAGATTCATGTGGTGCGTGGGTCCCTTGGCAGTGAAATAACAACCGTTACGGTCGTGCGTCGAGGTAATCGAGATAACCCATCAGGCCGCCGCCAACGGCGAGCACGCGCGTCAAGAGGGCGGCGCCCATCCAGGGCCCTTCGGCCGGCGCACACAGCACCCGGAAGCCAGCGGGTTCGCGCCGAAGCACGGCGTCGATGCCGCAAATCTGGGTGGGGAACCAGGCGGTCGCGGTGGTCGCGCCGCTGTCGGCCGTCGCAATCTCGTCGATGAGCGGCAATGCGCCAGGACCGCCCACCGCGAACTCGGCGTATTCGGTGGTCAGCAGCAGGGTATCGGTGAGGAGCGTGAAGTACGGCAACTCGGCCGGGGTAGCGGGCAAGGCAGAGACTAGAAACTGGCGCGGCGCGGTCTGGGCGATTTCACACTGCGCGAGGGTAGAGATGCCAAACAACGATGGCGCGACCAGACCCGAGCTTTCAAGCGAAGCCTTCGCCGAACCGCCAATGAGCAACGTGCGCGCGACGGGCGTGAGTTCGGTGAGCCAGGGCCGCTCTGTGCTTGGCTGGGCCAGGCGCAGCCCGGTGCTCATCCCCGCCATGGCGCCGAGCTCAGCACCGGCATCTCGATAAGCATTGAGTAATGCGGCGGTTCGCAGACTGCTCATACAGAAGTCTCCGTCAGCCGCAAATTGTCGGGATCGTAGAACGGCATCGGGCTGCGTTCCGCGCGGACCATTTTTCCGCCACCAACGCGAATCTCAAATTCAGTCGCCGCCATGCTCGCGCCCTCCAGCACCGCAATCCCCACGGTGCGTTTCAGCGTTGGACTATAGGCAACGCTGGTGACGCGGCCGGCGATGCGCCCTTCGTCGATCACCAGATGACATTCTTCGATGGGACGGGCGGTGTCGTTGTGCTCGGTGACAAACCCAGCAACCTGTCGCAAAGGGTTCTGTTGCAGAAGCTCGCAGGCGGCGCGGCCCATAAACTGCGGCTTGTCCATTTTGACCAGAGAGGCCAACGGCGTTTCGAAAGGATTCATCACGCCATCCGTGTCGAGCCCCACAATCATGTGGCCCTTCTCGAGGCGGAGCAGGCGCTGGGTATCCACGCCGAACGGGCGTGCCTCAAAGCTTGGTGCACGCTCCAATAGCGCGGCCCACAGTGCCGGCACCTTCGAGTACGGCAGATGCACCTCGAATGCACTTTCGCCCACGAAGCCCACGCGCATGATGCGAGCGGGGGCGTCGAGCACCTGCCCGATACGGACTTCCGGAAACGGGAAGGCGGCCAGCGAAAGGTCGACGTCGGTAAAAGGCTGCAGCAGTTCACGGGCGTGAGGTCCCGCCACGTTGACGGCGCCCCAATGTCGCGTGAGGTCGACGACCGTGACGTCGAGCCCGGCCAGCGCCGCAAGCTGGTTCATTTCGCGGCAGGTGGCGACCACATGGCCGGTGCCGGCGGTCACATAATAGTGATGCGTGCCCAGGCGAGCGGCGATGCCGTCGTCCACGATAATGCCGCGCTGGTCGAGCGCCATCACCACGCGGGTCACGCCGACCGGCGCCCGCGACAGACGCGAGGTGTAGACCAGCTCCAGCAAAGCGCCCGCGTCGGGCCCGTAAACTTCAAGCTTGCCCAGCGTGGACACGTCGATGAAACCGGCGCGTTCGCGCACGGCCTGATATTCCTCGTGGATGGCAGTGTTGGCATCTTTGGCGCGGTAGTGCCGCGGCCGCAGCCACACGCCGACTTCGGTCCAGCTCGCACCGAGCGCGTTGTGGGCGTCGGTCAGCGGCGTCTCGGCGTGAAAGCGCCAGCGCGGCCCGGCCAGCACGCCCATCGGTACCGGATGAAAAAACGGTCGCGGGGTGGTATGCCCAACCGCACCTACCGCCTGGCCGAGTTCGCCGGCGAGGAAACGCGCCGCGTTGACGTTGGAATGCTTGCCCTGACTTGGGCCCATGCCATTCGTGGTGTAGCGCTTCATCAGCTCTACGCCATCGAAGCCTTCGCGGACACTGGTGCGCAGATCGGCGAGCTGGAGGTCTTCATCGAAGTCGACGAAATTTTTGCGCTTGGGGTGCTCGACGAGCGGCAAGGGATGGGAACGGCGGACAGTGTCTGCCAGCGGGCGCGCGTGCGCGGCCGTTTCAATGCCCAGCACGCTTAGCGCTTCCGTCGCTGCGGCCTGACCGTCGACGACGCGGGCCTCAAACTCGTGCTGGCCGTTCACGCGACCCGCGGCGAACACCGTCGCCGGCAACTTGGTCGGCCGCAACTGACCCAGCGCTTCATCAAATTCGAATTTGCCGCCCGCCTGCGCGAGCAGTTGCGCGGCCGGCGCCCAGCCCACGCTCATCAAGAGTCCGTCGCAAACGATGTGCTGACCTGGCGCATCACCCGCCGCGCCGGCGGCGTTAAGCGTGACCCCGCCAAGCACGCCGGCGGAGGCATGCGCGGCGGCGACCTGGGTGTTGGCGAGGATCCTGATCCCCGCCTCGGCGCAGGCAGCCGCGGCCGGCCCGCGCGAAGCCGGGGCTTCAAGATCCGCGATGGCGGCAATCGAAATACCCGCATCCCGCAGCGCCAGCGCCGCTTCGTAGGCCTCGGGATTGGCCGCCAGAATCACCGCATTCCGGCAAGGCGCCACCCCGAAACAGGCCACCAGCCGCTGCGCCGCAGCGGCCAGCATCACGCCCGGCAAATCGTTGTTGTGGAAGACGGCCGGCTGCGCCATGGCACCGGTTGCGATAATGACGGTGCGAGCAATCACGATGCTCATCCGCTCAGCCTGAATGACCGGCACCGTGCCGTCCGCGTAATAGCCGGCCGCATAAGCGCTGGTGAGCGTTGTGAGACCCGATGCTGCGGCAAGTTGGGCCAGCGCATCATCGCGCCAGGCCTGCGCGACGGTGTCTCTGGATTCGAGATTCAAGCTGCCGCCCAGTCGGGCATGTTCGTCCACCAGCACCACGCGCTGGCCGGCAGCCAGCAAGGTTTGCGCGGCGGCGAGTCCGGCGGCGCCACCGCCAACCACGAGTGCATCACACACCAGTCGCCGGCTCACGCCGCGCGTGGTGGGAAAAGTTTCAGCGATGCGACCCAAACCGCTTAGGCGTCGAATCAGGCGCTCCCACATCGGGAAGGCAATGGCCGGCCGGTAGAAGGTTTTGTAGTAGAAGCCCGTGGGCAGAAAGGCGGCGATTTTCTCGATAAAGCGGGCGCGGTCTTTTTCAAGCCCGCCGAAGGTGTTGACCGCTTTGTAGCGTTCACCTTCCACCACCGGCTCTACGTCGCCCCGGATATTGATGCGGGTACTGGTTTCCAGCAGCGCGTTCACATCGTGGTTGGCGAAGGACATCACGCCGCGCGGCCGGTGGTACTTGAAGCTGCGACCCAGCGTCGTCTGGCCATTCGCAAGCAGCGCACTGGTAATGGTGTCGCCAGCGCAGGCCCGGTATTGCCGGCCTTCAAATTCGAAATGGAAGGTCTGGTTCCGGTCGATCCACTCGCCGGTGCGTGCGGGCAATCTATACGCCGTCATCGGTACTCACTCTGGTCGCCACTTCAATGCTGTGGACCACATCCGTGGCGGTATCCCGCTGAAACAAAAACCACAGCCGGGACGGCTTGTGGTACCACCACTCACGTTTCACCCGGGCGGTGGCATCGCCAAAGAACAGGGCTTCGCGGGCCGCATCCTGATCTGTCATCTGCACGATTGCGATCATGCCGCCGCTGCAGATGAATTCCTGGGCCGGCCGGCGGCCAATAATCGGGCAATCAAAGTGTTTCATGGCGTTTAGTGCCCCACCGCCGCAGCGCCCTTCTCACCCATCATGGCCAGACGCTTGAAGCGGTCCATGCCGAAGGCTTCGATCAGGCGGTGATTGGTATCGTGCGCGACGGTATAGGCCATGGTTTCTCCGCACACGGGAGTGGCTTTGAAGCCCCAGGTGCCCCAGCCCGCGTCGAGGTAAAAGCCGCCCACCTCGGTCTTGCCCATCACAGGCGCGAAGTCCGGCGTCATGTCCGCCATTCCGCCCCATTGGCGCACAATCTTCACCCCGGCCAGGAACGGAAACAGGTCCAGCATCTGGTCGGCGAGTGAGGTCACGAATTCAAGCGATGAACGCGTGGAATGAAGTTCGGCTGGGTCCACCGCCGCCCCCATCACCAGTTCGCCGCGCGCGGTCTGGCTCACATAAACATGCAGCGTGCCGGAGACGATGATGGTGTCCAGCCAGGCCTTCATGGGCTCGGACACGCAGGCCTGCAGCGGCACGATATCCACCGGGCTCTTCAAGCCCGCCATCTTGAGCAAGGTCGGGGTTGAACCCGCCACCGCTGACACCACCTTGCCGGTCTTGATGCGGCCCCGTGTGGTGTTAACCGCCACTACCCGGCCGCTTTCGATTTCGATGCCGGTGCAGTCGGTGTGCTGAAAAATCTCCACCCCCATCTGCGAGGCGCGGCGGGCATAGCCCCAAGCGACCGCATCGTGCCGGGCAATCGCGCCGGGCGCGTGATACAGGGCGCCGAGAATCGGATGATTGCCGCCGCAGTTGAGGTCAATTTGAGGACAGGCGGCTTTTACGTCGGCGGCGGAAACCAGTTCGCTGTTGACGCCGTAATGTTGGTTGACCTCGGCGCGCCAGCGCATGGTGCGGAGCGTGGCTTCGGAGTGCGCCAGTGTGAAATGGCCGCGATTGGAGAAGAATAGATTGAGGTCGAGCCGGTCAGACAGGGTCTGGAACAGCTCGACGCTCCGCTTGTAGAACAGCACCCCTTCGGGGGTCAGGTAGTTCGAGCGGATGATGGTGGTGTTGCGGCCCGTATTGCCGCCCCCGAGATAGCCTTTTTCGATGACTGCCACGCGCTTGATGCCGTGTTCAGCGGCGAGATGGTAGGCACAGGCGAGGCCGTGGCCTCCGCCGCCGATGATGACCACGTCGTAGCTGTCTCGCAGCGTTTCGGGCGTGTTGAAGAAACGCGGCTCGGCGTATTCGGGGTTCAGTGCGTATTTGAGTAGGCGTAGCGACATGGCTTGCATTATATGCAACTAAGTTGCTTTTAATGCAACCCTTAAATCGAACAGAAACCGGTCGCGTCGAGCTCGCCGGCACGCACGCGGCGCGGTCGATTCGCCAAGGGCTTCGTAAACCAACGCGGATTAACAAATCGGGTTGAGGTCGACCGCGTCGGCATAGCGGCTGAGGGTAAGGAAGCGGGGATCCGGCGTGAGCGCGGCGGTGTAGTCGCCGGATGCCTGCCGCGTAAGCGCTAAGCCAAACCGTGGTCCGACTCATCGCCGCGCTTCGAGGCGCTGTTACGCGGCAGGCACCCGCCGTTCGATGACCCCATCAGCAATGCACTGTCGGGCGTGATGCCATTGCCGGAGCAAACCCGGTGCCAATTCAGCAAAACTGACTGTAGTCGGCAAGAATTGACGCGTAGCGCCTGCCGCCATCGCCACCACTTGTCACCGATGCCTCGATTTGCGCCAGCCTGGCGCAAACACGCACCAAGGCCGCACTTGCGAAAACCTCAGCTACAAGCCACTGGCCTTGCGCCAGTTGTCGTAGAAACGGCGCGCGAGCGCATTGAAATCAGCGAGATGGTGGTTGGCCGACGCCTGCAAGGTTTGCGCACCGCTAAGCCCCAGACTGCGCTCCAGCGCCTGACGGTATTCGGGGATCGCATGCCACTGCGGCACGGTCTCGGCCGTGATCTCAACGTGGAACTGCATCGAGAATGCATGCTCGCCAACGCTCATGGCCTGCACCGCGCAACGCGGCGAGCGCAGCAGTGCTTGTGCACCGGGTGGCAAAGCCAGCACTTCTGCCGAGTGCCATTGCAAGACCTGAAACGAGGCTGGGACATCCTGCAGGAAAGAACTCCCCGCAGCCGGCTCACAGCGCTCCACCGCCATAATCCCGACCTCGGGCTCGGCCGCTGGCCCAACGCGCCCGCCCAAAGCGGCGGCCAGCAGCTGGTGCCCCAAACAAAATCCCAGAAACGGTAAGCGACGTTCGCGCACGGCCTCCCTGATCGCGGCCTGCTCCGCCAGCAGCCAGGGATGCTCGGCTGCCTGCCACACGTCCATCGGTCCGCCCATCACCCACAGGGCGTCGAAGGCCGCCAGCGGCGGAATCTCCTCGCCTCCATCAAGCTCCACCGGCACATAGTCAATGCCATCCTCGGCCAGAAAATCCCGAAAAATTCCGGGGTGTTCAACGTCCAGATGTTGAAACACCAGCACTCGTTTGCGATTGGCAGACATCAGCGGGCTCCCTCGAAGAGAATGCGTTACGTTTAACCCCGCGCCGGCGCTGCTTGGCACTCGGCGCGCCCCGAACTTCCCCTACAGCCTCATGGAGCACGGTATGGATCTCAAGCGGCACGGTGTATTTATGTTTAACGAAGGCATGTCAGCGCCGGTACTCCGCGAGCACGTGCAACGCATAGAGCGTCTGGGCTATGGCGCGGTGTGGTTTCCGGAGGCCATCGGGCGCGAGCCGTTTGCGACCGCCGCCTTCATCCTCAATCACACCGAAACCCTCATCGCCGCCACCGGGATCATGAACATCTACGGTCGCGACCCCACGGTGACCGCCATGGGTCAGCAGACGCTGGCCGAGATGTCCGGAGGACGCTTCCTGCTGGGACTTGGTGTTTCGCACAGTTTTTTTGTGGAAGCCCGCGGCCACACCTATGGCAAACCGCTGGGCGCGATGCGGGAGTATCTGGCGGCGCTGCGCCAATGCCACACCGGCATTTCCATCACCCGGAATCTGGCGGTCGAGGGCTTCGCGCCGCAAACCGTTGGACGCGGCGCCCTGGGCGCGATCACCACCGAACTCGGCGAACTCCCGGTCGTGATTGCGGCCCTTGGGCCAAAGATGAATGCGCTGGCGGCAGAACTGGCGCAAGGCTCACACCCCTACAACACCACGCCGGAGCACACGCGACGCTGCCGCGTCATTCTGGGCCCCGAGGCCTGGCTATGCCCAATGCAGCGCGTGTGTTTGACCACCGACGCGCGGCGCGCCCGTCAGGTGGGGCGGCAAATTCTGGCGATGTATCTCACCCTGCCCAACTACCGGAACATGCTCATCGATTGCGGCTATACCGACGCCGACTTCGACAACGGCGGCAGCGACCGGCTCATCGACCAACTGCTGGGCTGGGGCGACGAGGCACACATCCGGGCGCACGTGCAGGCGCATCTGGACGCCGGCGCCAGCCATGTCTGCGTGCAGTCGATTGATATCGATAACCCGAGCCGCCCCGGGATAGCGGCGCTGGAAGTGATTGCGGCCTGAGCGAAGCGCTTAGTTCGCCGCGAAACCTTCGCCAAAAGTGCCCGTGGCCCGCGCCCTCGGCGGGCCGGACCCCGCGCCCGTATCGGCGCGAGTGGCTTCTGCCAACACCGCCCAGTAGCCACGAGTGCGGGCCATCCGCGGCCCCAGACCGTTCGCGAGCAGGTAAGCCTGCGCCAGCGGCAGGCGGTAACACGGCACCCACATGAGCAAATGATGCGTCA
>Ga0255126_1000979_pt1 | contig 11807 bp, 13 predicted proteins | sample Law_Miss_RepA_8d_FD_188556 | JGI IMG/M metagenome (GOLD analysis project Ga0255126, IMG submission 188556) | Freshwater microbial communities from St. Lawrence River, New York, United States - Law_Miss_RepA_8d | ecosystem: Environmental > Aquatic > Freshwater > River | place: USA: New York... | reverse complement strand
TCCGCAGCTAAGTTAACAAATTGCATCAGTTGTCCTTTTAGTTAAATTCTTTGATTAGAGAACGAATGCGAGAACGAGACCGAAGAGAGCGAGAGCTTCAGCAAGGGCGAATCCGAGGAACGCGATTGGCTGTAGGACGCTACGTGCTTCTGGCTGACGTGCAACGCCGTTGATGTATGCGGCGAAGATAAGTCCGGTTGCGATTCCGGGACCGATTGCTGCGAGGCCAAAACCAACGAGGTTGAGTGTGCCTTCCATTTATTTCTCCTTATTTCCTATTAGTGCTCGTCGGCAAGGGCGCCGGCGATGTATAGAGCTGCTAGCAGAGTAAAGATATACGCCTGCAAGCATTGGACCATGAATTCAAAGAAGGTCAACACAATGCCGATAGCGAAGGCAAATGGGCTGATCAACTTCAAACCAATAACTCCTTGGAGTAGATGTTCTCCACCCAAGATAAACACGAGCAACAACAAGTGGCCCGCGAACATATTTGCAAACAAACGAAGTGAGAGCGTCAATGGACGCACCAAGAAGAATGTGAGAATTTCAAGAGGTGTAATAAGGATGTATGCAGCCTTTGGAACTCCAGGCATGAACATGATGTCTTTAAAGTATTTGATTGCACCTTGCTTGCGTATACCCACGTAATGGAAAACCAGGTAAACGGTAGCTGCTAAAACATATGGGAAAGAGACACGTGACATCGTTGGGAACTGCAAAAGTGGAATGATTCCAAAGAGGTTATTAACTAAGATAAAAGTGAAAAGTGAAAATAGGTAAGGAACAAAGCGCAGGAACTCATGTCCAATAACATCTTTAGCTAGATCATTTCTAACAAAGGTGTAGACAGATTCGCCAGCAAATTGGAGTTTTGAAGGTAGAACTGCGGCTTTGCGTGAAGAGATAATGAAGAAAACTGAAATCAAAATTACTGAGAGAAAAACTAAAGCAATTGGTTTCGTTGTGTAAACGTTGTCGCCAAAAATTGGAGGAAGCTCAAAATCGCGACTACTAGGTGGGACAAATCCGCCACCTTCTGCGCTTGAACGCACTGAAACGCGCACGCTTACTCCTCTTGGAATCATTCGTTACGGGGTACTACGGGGAAGGTAAGACGGGTGTAACCCTATGCGAGGCCAGGCTCAGTTGAGAAATCGAAAGCTGGCGTGGGAAAGGTGGGACGGCTCACTGGCGGCCAAAGCGCAGCCAGACCAGGTAGATCGCCCCGCTAATTCCGACCAAGAGGCCGATGAGTGTGAGGTAGGCCGTTCCTAACCACCTATCTAGGCCATAGCCAATGCCGCCCCAAAAAAGTAGACCTGAAAGTAGATAGCCAAAGATCGACCACATTGCGTTTTCTTCACGGTTGGCCATGAGCTACTCCTTTGATCCGGGGAGAGGCAAATGTAGGCGCAACTTCATGAAACTAGCAATCTCGCCCCATAACCAGGCCACCGTGAGCGCAACGGCAGTGATTCCAAAGGCGGTGCGATCTATGGTGGAGCGATCTGTGAACTTAGCAATTGCCCAAAGCAAAAGGCCTAAAGCAAATAATTTAGCAAAGTAGGAAAAAAGTGCCATCGCCATGGTGGAAATCGGATCAAGGTTTCTAGTCATTCGTGAAACAGCGATGTGGATAATAAAAAAGATGATGACAACGAACTGTGCAAGGACGGCGCCAAGAAATCCAGGAAGTCCACGAACAAAAGTAGAAATCAAAATGGCAAACCCACTCGTTAAAAAGGTTGGAATGAAGGCAGCGCGCAGCAGCTTTGATTCGTTGCTACTCATACTGAAACCTTTTGAGTCTTTCTAGAAACTAAAACTGAGATTGCAACTAAAACCGCTGCAGTAATCAATGCAACCCACCACGGTTGAAAAGCTAAGACTGTTACTGGAAAAGCAATCGTTGCTGTCCACATATACAAAATGAATGCAGTCTTTAGCTGTGAGTTACCGGCACTGAGCAAACGGTGATGTAAATGTTCATTATCTGGTGCAAAGGGAGATTTGCCAGCTTTTACTCGACGTGCAACTGCAAGCAAAAGATCAACAAGTGGAATTGCAAGAATAGCGAAAGGCAACAACAGTGGCAACAGCGTTGGACCACGTGATTCGGCAGAAATTGCATTGGGATCAACTTGGCCAGTTAAAGTTATTGCAGCTGAAGCTAGCAATAAACCAAGAAGCATTGATCCGCTATCTCCCATAAATATTCGTGCTGGATGGGCGTTATGCGGCAAGAAACCAATGCACAGCCCTACTAATACAGCCGTTGTTAGCGATGGGGCACCTGCTCGGCTAAAGCCAAAATCAACAGCTAGAAGGTAGGCAAAGGCAAAAAATGCAATTCCAGAGATAGCAACAATGCCAGCAGCTAATCCATCCATGCCATCAATAAAGTTCACAGCGTTAATAATGACTAGAACGATAAGTACGGTAACTAGCTGACCAATACTTGGTGGCAAAGTAATCACACCATTAATAGGTAGCCACAAAATCTGAATTCCATACATCAATAAAATTCCTGCGGCAAAGACCTGCCCTGTTAATTTTGTTAGTGCATCTAGTTGAAAGCGATCATCGGCCATACCAAGCAGCACAATGGCAGTTGAGGCTAGAAATATGCCCTGTGCTTCATGTCCAAAAGATTTACCAACAAGAGGTAAGTGATTAACAATCATGAAAGTGATTGCCATGGCCAGCCACATTGCAACCCCGCCCCAACGAGCCGTGGGAGTTGTGTGAATATCTCGTCCACGAATTCCAGCAACTGCGCCAAATCGAATTGCTTGGGTGCGAACGAGCGGAGTAATCAGATAACAAAGCGCTGCTGAAATCAACAACGTGACTAAGTACTCGCGCATGCGCTCTTATTACCCCTGGTAAATAGGAAAGCGTGAAGTCAGGGCATGCACTTCACTTTTAATTGCCACATGAGCAGATGCATCATCAGTGGCAATTGCTCGTGCAATCAAAGTTGCAATCTGCTTCATCTCTTCAACGCCCATTCCTTGAGTCGTTGTTGATGGAGTACCAACGCGGATTCCGCTTGTAATTCCTGGCTTTTCAGGATCGTTTGGAATTGAGTTTTTGTTCATAACAATTCCAGCTGCCCCGCAACGCTCATCAGCTACTTTTCCAGTTACGCCAGTGCTGCGAATATCCATCAGCGCTAAGTGAGTTTGGGTACCACCAGATACTGCTCGCATGCCTTCTGCTTCAAGGGCCTTTGCAAGTGCTTGGGCGTTAACTATTACATCCTTGGCATACTTTTGATAGGCAGGTGTTGCACACTCTGCCAAGGCAACAGCTTTACCAGCTACTGCAGACATAATCGGTCCGCCCTGCATACCTGGGAAAATTGATTTATCAATTGCTGCAGCATGCTCGGCTTTTGCCAAGATCATTCCACCACGTGGTCCACGTAAAACTTTATGTGTTGTGAAGGAAACAACATCTGCATAAGGAACTGGGGATGGAATAGCTTTACCTGCAACTAGACCAATGAAGTGAGCAGCATCTACCCACATGATCGCCCCTACTTCATCGCAGATTGCGCGAACTTTCTCAAAATCAATCAGTGATGGATATGCAGTTGCACCGGAGCAAATCATCTTTGGCCGTGATGCAAGAGCCTTATCGCGCAGCTCGTCATAATCGATTAACTCATTATCACTGCGCACACCGTATGACTCAATGTTAAACCATTTACCTGAAAAGTTAACTGGAGATCCATGGGTTAAGTGCCCACCATGTGCCAAAGACATCGCCATGACGGTGTCTCCTGGCTTAGTAAATGCTTGATAAATCGCAATGTTCGCACTGGCACCTGAGTGTGGCTGCACATTTGCATGGTCTGCACCGAATAAAGACTTGGCGCGCTCTATTGCAAGGTTTTCAGCTTTATCTACTTCTTCGCATCCCCCGTAGTAACGCTTACCTGGATAACCTTCAGCGTATTTATTTGAAAGCGTTGAACCCATAGCTGCCAACACGGCGCGTGATGTGAAGTTCTCTGAAGCAATAAGTTGCAGATTCTTTTGCTGACGTGTCATTTCCGAAAGAAGAACAGCAGCCATCTCTGGATCTTGTTTGCTCAGGGCATCGAAATCTGGGCCGTAGTAAGTAGACATAGCGCCAACCTTATCGTGGGAGCCTAAATAAGGCGCGCGCTCGGAGCGATAGCTTGAATTTCCGCCAGTGAAATAGCCCCAACGCGCAAAATTCGGAGACCTTGGGAATCGGCTTCGACAACTGTCGTGGACGCCCCTTGGCGCAGTTTTCCGCCGTTGAACTGGAAGGCTAAATCAGAGTGAAGAACAAAGATATCGCTGAGCTCTTTAGGCGCTGGCATTCCTATTCGTGAACCACTTGTCACAGCCAATGGTCCACTCTTTGCCAACAAAGCTTTAGCAAACTTACTCTTTGGGGTTCTGATACTGATGCGATCGAGTTGATTCGCATCTCCGAGATCCCAACTCAAACCTAACTGTGGTTTGAGATTGAGAGAGAGAAGGCCAGGCCAAAACTTCTTCATCAAGGCAGAAATCTCTGGAGTGATTTCACGGACAACACCTTGAGCAGTCTTTGCATTTCCCACAAGCACCTGGGCCGAAGTAAATAGTGGTGATCCATGCAAAACATTCATTGCACGGACTGAATCGTGCTTGAAGGCATCACAAGCAAAGGCATAACTATGTTCTAGCGGAATTGCGATGATGTAACCATCAGAGATCGCCTTGAGAGCTTTATTAACGTGACGGCTAAGTTCGCCTTTTTTAAGATCTACTTCTTTACCCATGATTACCTCCTCACCGCACTAGTCCAACGAGGACGACCTACGAGGTCATCATGGAGTGCAATATCTTCGAAATCTACGGCTAACTCCCCCGCAATTGCAATTGCTTGCTCTTCTGTATGTTCAATGACCAATACTCCGGCAGGCTTTAACAATCTGGCTGCGGCTTGGATAAAAATGCGTGGAAGTTCCATGCCAGTTGGACCGCCAAAGAGGGCGATATGTGGCTCAAAGCCTGCAACATCTCGTGGCAGGGTTTGTGCATCTGGAATATATGGTGGGTTAGCAATTACTACATCACACTTAACTCCTGGCAACACATCTGCCACATCGCCTTCAACAACCCGAACGTTTTCGGCTATTACTGAGACATTTTTCTTTAGCCACACCAGCGCCTCTGGTGATTTTTCAACTGCAATCACTCGCGCAGTTGGTGCTTCAGTTGCAATGGCTAAAGAAAGTGCACCAGAGCCTGCACCTAAATCAATAACGCTGACTGGCGCTGGCAAGTTAGTAATGTGTTGTAAGACTGCTTCCACCAGTAGTTCAGATTCAGGGCGGGGAACTAAAACTCCTGGACCTACTTCAATCTCTAGATAACGAAAGGGTGCAACACCAGTTAAATACTGCAGGGGTTCATGGTTGATTCGGCGATCAAGAAAATTAAAGAACTGTTCTTCAATCACATCAGTATCACTAATAGTGGCAAGAGTTGATTCAACTAAAACTGGATTATGTAGATCCATGCGAGATAAACCAAGAACATGAGCTAGTAGGTGCTCGGCATCTACTTCATTAATTCCAGATTCTGCTAACTGTGCTTTAGCAACACGAAGCAGAGTTTTAATCTCCATGTGCTTAGTTCGTGCTCGCCAAACGTGCAGCTTTATCTGCATCCAGTAGGGCTTGAATCATGTCATCGAGATCGCCATTCATAACGGCATCAAGATTATTTGCCTTGTAGTTCACGCGGTGATCACTGATTCGGTTTTCTGGGTAGTTATATGTGCGAATTCGCTCTGATCGATCAACTGTGCGCACTTGGCTCTTGCGCTCTGCAGATGCGGCAGCTTCAGCTTTTTCTTGGGCATCGGCTAATAGACGAGCACGCAAAATGCGCAGGGCTGACTCTTTGTTTTGTAGTTGGCTCTTTTCGTTCTGACATGAGACCACAATGCCTGTTGGAACGTGGGTTAAACGCACGGCAGAGTCCGTTGTATTCACTGACTGTCCGCCAGGACCTGATGAGCGATAAACATCTACGCGCACATCATTCATATTGAGCTCAACATCTACTTCTTCGGCCTCAGGCAAAATCAATACACCGGCGGCAGAAGTGTGAATACGTCCAGCACTTTCAGTCTCTGGCACGCGCTGGACGCGGTGCACACCACCCTCAAACTTTAAACGCGCATAAGGAGATTCTCCAGGTGCTGCCGTCCCCTTTGATTTAACCGCAACGGAAATATCTTTATAGCCACCCATTTCACTTTCAGTGGCATCAATAACTTCAACTTTCCAATTATGTTTTTCGGCATAACGCATATACATGCGCAAGAGATCGCCAGCAAAGATTGCTGATTCATCTCCGCCTACTCCTGCTTTGACTTCCAAAATAACATCACGATCATCATTGGGATCACGTGGCAATAGCAGCTCTTCTAACTTTTCAGCAGCCTCTGCACATACTGCCTCTAGCGCTGGAATCTCAGAAGCAAAGTCAGCATCAACGGCTGCTAGCTCTTTACCTGCCACTAAATCATCTTCAGCAGATTTCCAGGCTTTAAAACCTGCAACTACTGGACCTAGTTGGGCATAACGACGACCTAATTTGCGGGCATTGTTTTGATCTTCATGGATAGAAGGATCAGCCATCTTGGCTTCAAGTTCGGCGTATTCGCGCACCATTTCATGGGCGGATGCGAAACGATCACTTGTCATTGGCTTCTCCTTTCAATCAAAGATCTTGTTTGTGTTTTCAAGTGAAAAATAAAAAAACCGCGACCGCAACCGTTAAGGGCTGCGATGCGGTTTCTTTAGAAAGCTACTTGGCTTCTTTTTTACCGAAGCGCTCTTCGAACTTAGCTACGCGACCACCAGTATCAAGGATGCGCTGCTTGCCGGTGTAGAACGGGTGGCATACAGAACAGACTTCAACATAGATTGAACCACTTGCAACTGTTGAGCGGGTAACAAACTTCTCACCGCAACCACAGGTTACCTGGGTCTCTTTGTACTCTGGGTGGATCTCTGGCTTCATTCTTATTCCTTCTTTAGTGTTTGGGTCCCTTATCGGGTGAACCAAACGGGGCGGTTAATAGAGCTAAATCGTAGGCGATTGCCCGCGATTTACGAAATTTACGCTTACTTTGAGTCGTCAGGTCCAGAGGTTGTCTTCTGGATCTGCATCAAGAACTCAACGTTGGACTTAGTGCCCTTCATCTTCTCAAGAAGAAGTTCAAGTGCTGCTTGTGGCTCTAGTGCGTGTAATACACGACGCAGCTTCCACACAATATTGAGTTCTTCTGAACCCATAAGGATTTCTTCCTTACGTGTACCTGAAGCAACAACGTTAACCGCAGGGAAGATGCGCTTATCGGCCATCTTGCGATCAAGAATGAGCTCCATGTTTCCAGTTCCCTTGAACTCTTCAAAGATAACTTCATCCATACGAGAACCTGTGTCAACAAGTGCAGTTGCAAGAATCGTTAATGATCCACCATCTTCAATATTACGAGCTGCACCAAAGAACTTCTTAGGTGGATAGAGAGCTGCTGAATCAACACCACCAGAGAGAATTCGACCAGATGCTGGAGCTGCGATGTTATATGCGCGACCCAAACGTGTGATTGAGTCAAGAAGTACAACTACATCGTGACCAAGTTCAACAAGGCGCTTTGCGCGCTCGATTGCAAGCTCTGCAATTGTTGTGTGATCATCTGCTGGGCGATCAAAGGTTGAAGCAATAACTTCACCCTTAACCGAGCGCTGCATATCCGTAACTTCTTCTGGACGCTCATCAACTAGAACAACCATCAAGTGACACTCTGGGTTATTTGTTGTGATTGCGTTAGCAATAGATTGCAAAACCATTGTCTTACCAGCCTTAGGAGGTGAAACAATCAGTCCACGCTGGCCCTTACCAATAGGTGCAATCAGATCGATAACACGTGTGGTTAATACATTTGGCTCGGTCTCAAGGCGCAGGCGCTCTTGCGGATAAAGTGGAGTTAACTTGCCGAATTCAACACGGTTACGTGCCTCTTCCGGTGTCATTCCATTGACAGTTTCAAGAGTTATAAGCGCGTTGAACTTCTGCTTAGTTTCACCTTCGCGTGGTTGGCGAACCTGGCCTGTTACAACATCGCCCTTACGTAGTCCGTTTTTGCGCACTTGCTGCAATGAAACATAGACATCGTTTGGTCCTGGCAGGTATCCAGCTGTGCGAATAAATGCATAGCTATCGAGAATGTCGAGTAGACCGCCAACTGGTACCAAGACATCGTCTTCACCAATTACTGGTTCGCGCTCTTCGCGTGGTCCGCGATCACGGTTGCGATCACGGTTACGGTCTCGTCCACGACCGCGGTCGTTGCGATCAAAACGTCCACCACGGTCGTTGCGATCGTTGCCGCCACGGTCGTTGTTTGATTGCGGCGCCGAATCATCATCGCCATCATCATCGGAATCTTGAGTGTTGTTTGAAGGCTTTGACTCCTTCTTGCGGTTGTTGCGCGCTTCACGGCGGGCTTCGCGTTCAGCCTTAGCAGCTTCGCGGTTCTTGGCCTGTAAATCAGCGATCGCCTCTACAAGAGCGTCCTTCTTCATCTTTGCTGCCCCATCGACACCCAGTTGCGTTGCAACTGTCTTTAACTTAGGAAGTGTCATTGCAGAAAGCTCAGGACTATTTGAACGTACAGGTTCAATTTCTGTTGTCATCTGTTTCTTTTCTATATAGGTCAACAGGTTTTAGATATATCCCGTTAAGCCGTGGATGTTTTTTAGATTTACCTGATGTGTTGCTGGCCGCTTGAGAAGGGCCGTTCAGATAGGAAAAGATTAGCACCTGATGGTACTAATAGGCAAAATCACCAAAATTAGGCGGAGATTACGTTGGCTCCTTGGTGGGCAATACCCAGTTCAGTTGCAATGAATTTATCGCCAGCAGCTCTGCGTAGTTCCTCGGCCTCAGATGGCCCACCGGTGTGAAGTACCAAAACTGTTGGACCAGCACCTGAAATAAAGGCTGCAACGCCAGCGTTGCGCAGCTTTGTCAGCAGCGCAAAAGATTGTGGCATTACATCTTTGCGATATGACTGATGTAAAAAGTCAGCAGTTGCAGTGTGGAGAAGATCTGGGCGATGCTCTAGAGCATGCACCAATAGCGCTGCATTTGAAGTATTTCTGACCGCATCAGCATGAAGCAAACTCTCAGGCAACATCTTTCTTGCCTTTGACGTTGCAACTGAAGTCGCTGGAATAAATGCAAGAGCGCCAATACGCGCATCAACATCAATATGAACAGATTGCGCCACCATGTGTCCGCGCTGTGAATCTTGCCAAGCAATATTTGCACCACCAAAAATCGCAGCTGCCACATTATCTGGGTGGCCCTCCATTTCATTAGCCAGCACCAACATATCTTCTAGTGACATGCGCTCGTTGCCACCAAGAACAAGGGCGCGAGCAAGAGAGAGTCCGCCAACGATTGCGCTGGCAGAAGAGCCAAGGCCGCGACCATGTGGAATGACATTTAACTGGCGAAGTGCAATACCGCGAGGTTTGCCACCAAGAAATTCAAAGCCTTTATACATCGCCTTAATAACTAGGTTCTTTTCATTTCTTGCAACATCTTCAGCGCCTTCACCAGTAACATCCACATCCACGCCTGGTTCATCTTGAACCTGAGCGATGTAGCGATCAAACATTGTTAGAGCTAAACCAAGGCAATCAAAGCCAGGACCTAAGTTGGCACTTGTTGCAGGAACTTGCACCTGCATAGGTTGGGCTTTAAAAGTTGGCTTCATAGTGAACTCTTAGGAAAGACCTAGCGCTTTTGCTGCAGCTTTAACATTGACTGGAACTACAACTGGCTTCTTTGCAGAATCAAGGGCGTAAGGAATATCTTTCAAACCATGACCAGTAACAGTAATAACGATTGTCTTACCCTGAGGCAGCTTGCCAGCCTTTTTATACTTAATGAGTCCAGCTAATCCTGCAGCAGATGAGGGTTCAACGAAGACTCCCTCTGTAGCTGCAATTAAACGATAGGCAGACAAAATCTCTCTATCTGTGACTGAATCAATCACACCACCGGAAAGATTGCGGGCTTCAACGGCTTGTGCCCAAGAAGCAGGATTACCGATGCGAATAGCAGTTGCAATGGTGTCTGGGTTCTTAACAATCTTGCCTTTAACAATTGGCGCAGCACCGGCCGCTTGGAAACCATACATCTGTGGCAATTGTGATGACATGCCGTCTTTGTAGTACTCCTTGTAGCCCTTCCAGTAAGCAGTTATGTTTCCAGCATTACCAACTGGCATTGCATGAATATCTGGAGCATTGCCCAACATGTCCACAACTTCAAAGGCTGCAGTCTTTTGTCCTTCAATGCGATAAGGATTAACTGAGTTAACTAGTGCAACTGGATAGTTCTCAGATAGTTCGCGGGCAAGTGTTAGGCAATCATCAAAGTTGCCATTGACCTGCAAAATAGATGAATTATGGATAACTGCTTGAGCTAACTTGCCCATTGCAATCTTTCCCTTAGGAATCAACACCGCTGGTGTCATACCCGCTTTAACGGCATATGCCGCAGCAGATGCCGAAGTGTTTCCAGTTGATGCGCAGATAACAGCTTTAGCACCATCTTCTGCCGCCTTTGAAATCGCCATTGTCATTCCGCGATCTTTAAAAGAGCCTGTTGGATTTAAACCTTCGTATTTAATCCACACATTGTTGCCCAGTAGTTCTGAGAGGTTGCATGCATAGATAAGTGGTGTGCCACCTTCACGCAAAGAGATGATAGGAGTATTTGCGTTAACAGGTAAGCGGTGACGATATTCCTCAATAACTCCGCGCCATTGATGAGCTCCGCTTTTCTTGTTTCCAAAGATTCCCATTTAGGCAACTACTCCCTCAACACGAATAACTGATTCAACTTTGCTCACAATATCCATGTCCGCCAATTTCTTTATGCAGCCCTTAAGCGATGAATCAGTTGCAGCATGTGTGACAACAACTAGCTCAGCATCACTACCAAGTCCTGCTTGGCGCACAGTCTGAATAGAGATACTTTCGCTGGCAAATACTTGAGCAATTGAGGCCAAAACACCTGACTTATCTGCCACATGCAAGCGAACAAAGAACTGTGATTTAACATCACCAATAGGTGCGATATCAAGGTCGGCATAGTCAGATTCACCATAGCCCACAGTTGAATATGCGCGGTGGCGTGTAACAGCAACAAGGTCACCCAAGATTGCAGATGCAGTTGGTGCACCGCCTGCTCCGCGACCATAGAACATGAGCTGTCCTGCTGCCTCTGATTCAACATAGACGGCGTTAAAGGCGTTTCGCACAGAAGCCAATGGATGAGAACTTGGAAGCATTACTGGGTGCACACGCACTGAGATCTCATCTTTAACAGTGAGCTCAGCAATTGCTAGCAGTTTAATAACAGAGCCCATTGCTTTAGCTGCATTCACATCATCAAGTGAAATGGCAGAAATACCTTCGCAATACACCTCATCAATTGTCACAGTGCTGTGGAAAGCAAGGCTGGCAAGAAGAGCTGCTTTTGCTGCAGCATCATGTCCTTCAATATCTGCAGTGGGATCAGCTTCGGCATAACCAAGCGATTGTGCCTCCTTTAATACATCACTAAAGGCTCGGCCCTCTTCATGCATTTTTGTCAAGATGTAGTTAGTTGTTCCATTCACAATTCCCATCACGCGAGTGATTTGATCACCAGCAAGTGATTCACGCATTGAACGGATAATTG
>Ga0255126_1000977_pt1 | contig 11809 bp, 8 predicted proteins | sample Law_Miss_RepA_8d_FD_188556 | JGI IMG/M metagenome (GOLD analysis project Ga0255126, IMG submission 188556) | Freshwater microbial communities from St. Lawrence River, New York, United States - Law_Miss_RepA_8d | ecosystem: Environmental > Aquatic > Freshwater > River | place: USA: New York... | reverse complement strand
GGACAACATGCAGGTCGTCTATCCCACGACCCCGGCTCAAATGTTTCACCTGATTCGGCGACAGGTGCTTCGGGCCTATCGGAAGCCGTTGGTGGTCATGAGCCCAAAGAGCCTGCTCCGGCACAAGCTCTCGGTCTCGAGCGTCGCGGACATCGCGGATGGCACCTTCCAGAACGTGATCGATGAAATCGATCCGATCGACCGCACGAAGGTGACTCGCCTGCTCTTCTGCAGCGGCAAGGTCTACTACGACCTCTTGGAAGCGCGACGGGCAGAGGAGAAAGGCGCTTGCGCGATCGTTCGCATCGAGCAGTTGTATCCATTCCCCCGCGAGGAAATTCTGGCACTGGCAGCCACGTATCCGAACTTGAAAGACGTGGTCTGGGTTCAGGAAGAACCTCGCAATCAGGGCGCTTGGTCCTTGATGCTGTCCAAACGCCTGCTTGGCGGCTGCTTCCCGAGCGACATACCACTCCTCTGCGTCGCGCGGCCTTACTCAGCCTCTCCGGCGGTCGGCTACTACGCATTGCACGTCAAGCAACAGCAGGAACTGGTGGCCGAAGCGCTCAATGCGCCCGCGAGTGAGCCGGGGAAGAGCAAAAAATCAGCGCGATCCGGCTCCTGAAGGCCGAGTCCTCTAGTCATTCAGAAAAGGAAACACCGTGTTAGTTGAAGTCAAGGTTCCAGTGCTTGCCGAATCAGTGCCCGATGCCACGCTGTTGGAGTGGCGGAAAAAGGCCGGTGAACGTGTCGAACGCGGTGAGAATCTCATCGACCTTGAAACAGACAAGGTCACGCTTGAGGTTGCAGCCCCGGAGGCCGGTGTGTTGGTCGAGATCAGAAAGCAGACCGGCGAAGTCGTGTTGACCGAAGATATTCTGGCCATCATCGATACTGCCGCAGCGGGCGTCGCTACTTCGACCGCGGCGGTCGAACCCGTCGCCTCGCCGACGCCCGCCGCAGAGCCCACCAAAATGGGGCCCGCTGCGAAGAAGATTCTGGGCGAGAAAGGCGTAGACCCGAGCGCTGTCGCGGGCTCTGGTAAAGATGGGCGGATCACAAAAGCCGATGCCTTGTCTGCCGGTAGTGCGCCCACCGCCTCGCCCGTGAAAACTGCGCCAGCGCCGACGGTTAGCGTCTCAACTAACGACCCGCGCGGCGATCAGCGCGTCCCGATGACCCGCTTGCGCAAGCGGACAGCGGAGCGCCTGCTTCAGGCCCAACAGCAGGCGGCGATTCTCACAACCTTCAATGAAGTCAACATGCAGCCGGTCATGGATTTGCGTAACCGCTACAAGGATGACTTCGAGAAGCGCCACGGTGTGAAGATGGGCTTCATGTCCTTCTTCGTTCGGGCGGCCGTAGAAGCCCTTAAAAAATTCCCGGTCGTGAATGCCTTTATTGACGGTGATGACATAGTCTATCACCCGTATTTTGATCTCGGCGTTGCGGTCAGTTCCGAACGTGGCCTGGTCGTTCCGATTCTCCGCAACGCAGAGACGCTCTCATTCGCGCAAATTGAGCTACAGATTCGCGAGTTCGGTGAGCGCGCGCGCGACGGCAAGCTGACCATTGAAGAACTCTCCGGTGGCACATTTACCATCAGCAACGGCGGGATTTTTGGCTCACTGGTATCCACCCCAATCCTGAATCCCCCGCAGAGCGCCATTCTGGGCATGCACAAAATTCAGGACCGCCCCGTGGTGGAGAAAGGCGCGATTGTTATTCGCCCAATGATGTATCTGGCACTGTCTTACGATCATCGGATCGTCGATGGGCGGGAGGCTGTTCAGTGCCTGGATACGATTAAACAGATGCTGGAAGACCCCAGCCGCATGCTCCTTCAGGTTTGAGGTGTCATAAATGTCTGATTTCGATGTAGTGGTGATCGGCGCAGGTCCTGGCGGCTACGTTGCTGCCATCAGGTGCGCCCAATTGGGATTGAAAACGGCCTGCGTAGAGTCATGGCTCAATCCTGCTGGCAAGCCGGCGTTGGGGGGCACCTGCCTGAACGTGGGTTGCATCCCCTCAAAAGCGCTACTGGACTCCTCTCACCACTACGAGCACCTGCGTAAACACGCCAAGGAGCACGGCATCGTCACGGGCGAGGTCTCCTTCGACGTTGGGGTCATGCAAAAGCGGAAGGAAAAGATTGTCCAGACGCTGACTCAGGGCATTGCCTCGCTGTTCAAGAAGAACGGGGTGACCTGGGTGCAGGGTCAAGGAGCGCTTAAATCCGCTCAGGAAGTCAGCGTGCTTGATTCCGCTGGTACGCAAACCGAGGTCTTGCGCGCCAAGCACATTGTCATCGCCACCGGGTCGATCCCTGCGAAAATCCCGCCCGCGCCGGTGGACCAACAGAACATCGTCGACTCCACCGGCGCCCTGTCTTTCTCTTCGGTTCCGGCACGTTTGGGCGTCATCGGCGCCGGCGTCATTGGGCTAGAATTGGGCAGCGTTTGGCGACGTTTGGGCGCCGAGGTGGTGGTCTTCGAAGCGATGCCAGAGTTTCTGGCCGCGGCCGACAAGGACATCGCAACCGAGGCCTACAAGTTGATGACCAAGCAGGGGCTGAAGATTCTTCTGGATTCCAAAGTGAAAGCCGTTGAATCCACCGCTGAAGGGGTGGTGGTTAGCGTGGAGTCCGGCGCAAAAACCGAGCAGGTAACGGTCGACAAGTTAATCGTTGCCGTGGGTCGCGTCCCCAACACGCAGGGTCTGGGCGCGCAGGAAGTCGGCCTCGCACTTGATGAACGTGGGTTTGTGAAAACCGACCACGAGTGCCGCACGAATTTGCCCGGTGTCTACGCCATCGGCGACGTCACACGCGGCCCCATGCTGGCGCATAAGGCGTCGGAAGAAGGTATTGCCGTAGCGGAGTTCATCGCCGGCCAAAAACCTCATATCGACCATGCGCATATCCCGTGGGTGATTTACACCTGGCCCGAGATTGCGTGGGCGGGCGCCACGGAGCAGGCCTTGAAGGCTGCGGGAACTAGTTACCGCGTAGGACGCTTCCCGTTCATGGCCAGCGGCCGCGCCCGTGCGATGGGGGAGACCGATGGCTTTATCAAAATCATTAGCGCGCACGAGACCGACGAGGTACTCGGCGTGCATATCCTCGGACCTCAGGCCTCGGAACTAATCGCAGAGGCCGTCATGGCGATGTCCTTCAGCGCGTCGGCAGAAGATATTGCCCGCACCGTCCATGCGCATCCCACGCTCGCCGAGGGCATGCATGAAGCAGCGCTGGGAACCGACAATCGGATGATCCATCTCTAAAAAACACGTGACGCTCCGTTGTGGGGCGTCACGGTTGCATTGGCCCGCGTGGGCACTTAGATTAGCCCTCAGTTTCGGCATCGCGGCAAACTCTGGTGTAGCCAAAAGAGCCTGTCGAAATCGAACAGCGCGAGCGTGCCGAGGCAAGCTTGCAGTTTTTCATTAGGAAGCACGATTTCAGCGAAAGCGCGCTTCTTCAGGGTTCGAGACATTGGCCCAGAGCCAAGCATACGGAGCTGCAGTGAATGACTGAGAACGCCGCCGGCAAGCGTGTTATCAAGAAATATCCTAATCGTCGACTCTACGACACCAATGAAAGCAAGTACGTCACCTTGAACGACGTCCGGAAATTGGTGCTTGATGAAACCCCCTTCTGCGTCATCGACAAGAAAACGGGAGAAGACATCACCCGTAACATCTTGTTGCAGATCATCATTGAGCAGGAGGAGGCCGGGGATCCGATTTTCTCGACAGATGCTTTGCAGCAGTTGATTGGGTTCTATGGCAACTCAGCGCGTTCGCTGGCCGGAGATTTCATGCAATCCAGCGTCGGCATGCTCTACGAGCAGCAGAAGCGTCTCCAGGAACAATTGACCTCGGCGATGCATACCAACCCCATCTCCGGCATGTTCGCCGATGCCGCGAAGCGCAACGTCGAAATGTGGCAACGGATGCAAGAAACGCTGATGAAATCGAGCGGCTTGATGAAACCGCAAGCCTCAGCCACCAAAGAAGAACCCCCGCTCGACGACTGAGCGTCAAGGCTCGTAGCGCGGCGTGATCAACGCCGCGCAGCTTCGTTTCGCGGTGTCTCAGGCTTACGCCCCGCTGCGGACCGCTTCCCGCAATCGCCCCACCTGATCTTTCAATCCCTCGGGCAATCGCTCGCCGAAGCCCTCGAAGAAGGTTTGGATTTCCTCCACCTCTTTCGACCACACCTCGGTGTCAATGGCGAGCAGCGCGTCCAGCGTTTGTTCTGTCAGCGCCAGACCGGTCAAGTCGATATCTGCGCGATTTGGCATCAGCCCTACCGGCGTCGTTACCGCCTCAGCAACGCCCGCGCAGCGCTCGGTTATCCATTTCAGGACGCGCATATTGTCGCCATAGCCGGGCCACATGTAGCGCCCCTCGGCGTCTTTCCGAAACCAGTTCACATGGAAGATTTTGGGCAGTTTCGCGCAACGTTCACTGAAGCTAAGCCAGTGCGCCCAGTAGTCGCCAAAGTTGTAGCCACAAAATGGCTTCATCGCCATTGGGTCGCGACGAACTTGGCCGACTTGGCCGACGGCTGCAGCAGTGGTCTCAGAGGCGACAGCGGCGCCGGTGAAAACCCCATGCGCCCAGTCGAGAGACTCAAGCACCAGAGGCGCGACGGTGGAACGACGCCCCCCGAAGATGATTGCCGAGATCGGCACGCCAGAAGGCGCATTAGCCTCCGACGAATAGCTGGGACATTGTGCAGCGGTAACGGTGAAGCGGGCATTCGGGTGTGCCACCGGCCCGTTGGACGAATCATGTGGACGCCCTTGCCAGTCCAGCAAGCCTTCCGGCTTCTCGCCATCGATCCCTTCCCACCAGGGCTGCCCATCGGGCGTGAGCCCCACGTTGGTGTAGATGGTATTGCGACCCAGCGTTTGCATGCAGTTAGGATTGGTTTTCATGCTGGTGCCGGGCGCCACGCCGAAAAACCCTGCTTCAGGATTGATGGCCCAGAGCTGGCCGTCTTCTCCAGGGTGCAGCCAGGCGATGTCGTCACCCACTGTCCATACCTTCCAGCCCGCATAGGCCTCCGGTGGCACCAGCATCGCAAGATTCGTCTTGCCGCAGGCGGATGGAAATGCCGCCGCCACGTAGGTCACCTCGCCAGCAGGATTCTGAATCCCCAGAATGAGCATGTGTTCGGCGAGCCAGCCCTCCGTGCGCGCCTGCCAGCTTGCGATGCGCAGGGCGTGGCATTTCTTCCCCAGCAGCGCGTTCCCGCCGTATCCCGAGCCGAAACTCTTGATCATCAATTCTTCGGGAAAATGCATGATGAAGCGACGCTCGGGATTGAGATCGCCGATTGAATGCAGGCCCTTGATGAAAGAATTGCCCGCATCGATGTGAGCAAGTGCGCGGCTGCCAATTCTCGCCATGATCCGCATGTTCGCGACGACATACGGGCTATCGGTGATCTCAACGCCAGCGCGCGCGTATGGCGAACCATAGGGCCCCATCAGATAGGGAATGACGTACAGCGTGCGGCCGCTCATGCAGCCGGCATAAAGCGCGTCCATTTTTTGATGCCCTTCCGCGGGCGACATCCAATGATTGTTAGATCCCGCATCTTGCTGGTCAGTAGTACAGACCAGGGTCAGATGTTCAACGCGGGCAACATCGTTTGGATTTGAGCGATGCAAAAAGCAGTTGGGATGGGTCTCCTCATTGAGTCGCAGCAGGGTTCCGTCCGCCAACATTTCAGCGGTAAGTTGCTCGTTCTCAAAGTCAGATCCGTCGCACCAGTGGATTCGGGCAGGAAGCGTCAACGCCGCAACCTCCTCCACCCACGAGGCCAATGCCGGATTTGTCGTCATCAAAATTACTCCGTTACGCGCCAACGATCGGTTTTCACCAGATGCGCTCGCGCGGGTTGAAAATCGGGGTGGGAAAATTGAGCGGGCACTCTACCCAAGACGACCGTGGATTTGAAGAAACCAGTGCGCGGAAGTTGGTATCTCCACTGCCTTGCATCAAATTTACTGCCGCGCCGGCAAGGCCTGAAAAATTTTTAAAAAAGCGATTGACATGCTTTGCCCTGGCTCATATGCTGCGACGCACAAATGCTGCTTAGCAGCAGATAGCGGCGCTAGTGAATAAGTACTTCCCGGAGACAGGAGCGAAGCATGGAACACGTTATGACCCAGTGGGACTCGGTAATGAAGTCAGCAACGGAGTCCGGTAAGGCGCTTGAAGCCATCAATTTAAAGCTGGTTGAGCAGCTCACCAAAAAGCAGGTTGAGCTCGTGACCAGCGCGTTTGAAACCTCGAACAAGTGGGTTTCCAGTTTTGGTGAAGTAAAGGCGCTGCCTGAACTTTTTTCGTTTCAGAGCAAGCTCGCCAGCGAATATAGCGCGAAGGTCGTCGCTACCGCGCGGGAAACCGCCGACCTTTTCGCGAGTTCTCGTGAGGAATACAAAGTCTGGTTTGAAAAAGGTTTCCAGACCTTGAGTGCGCAGGCTGAAGCGGTAGTCCCGAAGCCCGCGACGAGCCGCAAGGCCGCCTGATTGTTCTTGTTTTTGATCTCTCTCGTTTGACGTTTGACCTCCCCTCTGCCCTCGTCGACCGGCCCCCGGGCCGGTCTTCGGGGGGGCTTTTTATCTCGACTCAGCTTTCGCTTTAAGTCCTCGCTGCCAGCCACGTGCTGACGGCCTCCGCGACTTTCTGACGCGCCGACCCGCCGACATAGATCCCGATGTGCCCGCCAGGCACTTCAACGGCTTGATAGTCATCAGTGCCCACTAGCGCCTGTAGCGCGAGAGACGCCGCCGGCGGCACAAGATGGTCGTCACGCGCATAAATATTCAGGACGGGCATCGTAATTTTTGCCAGGTCAACGATACGTTCGCCAATCCGCCAGCTACCTGTCGCCAGCGCATTCTCCCGATAACAACCCTGCGCAAACTCGTACAGGGCGCGCCCGGCCAGATCGGGGCTGTCGAATATCCACTGCTCCATTCGGAGAAAGGTCGCCAAGGCCGCAGGGTCATCCATCTGCGACACAAGATTGACGTATTTCTGGTGGATCAGCCGATAGGGTCGCAAAGCCAAAAACAGCGTATTCAGCGCGTCACCAGACAAGTTCTGCCGCCCAAGCAATTCAAGGTCAATGCCGCGCAGGAGTCGGCTCAGGGCATCATCTGGCGTATGGAAGTCGACCGGCGTTACCGTGGTAACCAGATTTCTGACCTGCGCCGGATACATGGCCGCATAGCTCAACGCAAAGGTACCGCCCTGACAGATCCCCATCAGATTGATAGGCCCCGCCAAGGTTTGCAGAAAACTCACGCAGCCGGCCAGATCGTGATTGAGGTAGTCATCGAGTCCCCGCTCTGCGTCTAGCCCCACGGGGTCCGCCCATTCGATCAGAAACAAATCCACCCCACGGGCTAGCAGACTTCGGACTAATGAGCGGCGCGGTTCAAGGTCCGCCATCGATGCGCGGTTCACCAGCGCATATACCAGCAAGGTCGGCACGCCCTGAACGGTCGGGCTCTCCGGTTCGTAGTGAAACAGCCGCGCTTTACCACACTCAAAAACCAATCGCCGGGGAGTTCCGCCCGGCACCGGATTACCCAAGCCCCGAAGCGTTTGAACGCCGTGAGCGAGCTTCTTTTCCCACTGCGCAAGCTCGTGCGCAATTTGCTCCCAGGTGAGTTCCAGCTTCGCCACGGTCAGGATTTCGGCCGCCGACCGCCAGAGATGCTGCCTATATCAAAGCTGAGCTTTTTGGCCACAGTCCGCGGTGAGGCTGCAACCTTTGGAGTGCTCTTTACGACTTTGGCGGGCTTCGTTGGCGATGGGGTTTTCTGGCTTGCCCGGCGGGGATTTTTAGCCGGGTTTTTCGCTGGCGTAGCGGTCTGTTCAGCAACGACAGGAGGCATGGCGCTTGGGGATGCCGCGTTGGCCTCCAGTGCGTCCAGGCGGCGACCAATCTCGGTCAAATCAGCCGCGCTGGGCAAACCAAATACGGGCAACACCTTGCAGCCCAGCGCGCGAAAGGCCTCGCGTACCCTGAGCCCAGCATTAGCGCGCTCGCCGAACGCAACAACAAACGCATCGCTTCGTAAGGTGTCCTGATAGGCGTCTTCAAGATGCGCAATGAAGTGGTCATAGAGTGTCTGCAAGGAATCAATGCGGGCTTCTGATTGCTCGTCGTTCAAACTGGCGCGGAGCCGCTTGATGCCGTCGACCAGCGCCAGCCACTGTAGCTTCTGCAGCTTGTCGGTCGCTTTGCGCTCTGCCGCCATGGCCTGCGCCAGTTCGGCACCGAGCTTCTGCCACTCACGCGTAAGACCGAAGGCAGGCCCCATCGATAATTCGGGCCAGGGCGTTGCTTGCAAGGCCTCCCGCGCGCTCAGCGCCGCCTCTAATCCGTTGAGGACATCGCCCAGCATGCGGTCGAGCGCGGCGGCTACTGGCACCGGCCGCCGGCGACTCGATTTAAGCCAATCGCCGTAGGCGGTCAGCGTTTCTACGAACAGGCGAAACGACGCCCATGGGCCCGGCTCATCAGGCGCGTCCTGCACGTCCTCACGGGTCCCAAAGCCTCGCCATCCGGCAAAATGGTTTTCTCGAGCAGACCCTGCGGCATCGTGCGTAAACCTCAGCAACTGCTGCATGAAAGCAGATTGCAAGGCCTCCCATGGCATCGCTTCGCCCACCTTGCTTGCCCCCCTCTGTGGCGCTACTGAACAGCCCGATTCAGCACCAAATCATCGACAACTGCGGGATCGGCAAGCGTGCTCGTGTCGCCGAGTGCATCGATTTCATTGGCCGCAATTTTGCGAAGGATCCGGCGCATGATTTTGCCGGAGCGCGTTTTGGGCAGACCCGGCGCCCATTGGATAACGTCCGGCGAGGCGATTGCGCTGATTTCCCGCCGCACATGCTCAACAAGCTCGCGACGCAGGACCTCGCTGGCTTCAACGCCCTGATTGAGCGTGACATAGGCATAAATGCCCTGGCCTTTGAGGTCATGGGGATAGCCCACCACGGCGGCCTCGGCCACGTGACGGTGGAGCACGAGCGCGCTTTCAATTTCGGCAGTGCCAAGACGGTGCCCGGAAACGTTAATCACGTCGTCGATGCGACCGGTGATCCAGTAGTAGCCGTCCGCATCCCGGCGGGCGCCGTCGCCGGTGAAGTAGGTGCCCGGGAACATTTTGAAATAGGTGTCCTTAAAGCGCTCGTGGTCGCCGTAAACGGTGCGCATCTGACCGGGCCACGAACGCTTGATCACCAACGCGCCCTCTGCCGCACCGTGCAGTTCATTGCCTTTTTCATCCAGCAGCGCGGGCTCCACCCCAAAAAACGGCAGCGTGGCGGAGCCGGGCTTCAGCGCTCTCGCACCGGGCAGCGGCGTGATGAGAACGCCGCCCGTTTCGGTCTGCCACCAGGTGTCCACCACCGGACAACGCTGGTCGCCGACCACGCGGTAATACCATTCCCAGGCTTCCGGATTGATCGGCTCCCCCACCGATCCGAGCAAGCGTAGCGAGGCACGGGAATGGCGTTTGACCGGCTCATCGCCCTGTCCCATCAGGGCACGAATGGCGGTGGGCGCAGTGTAGAAAGTATTGACCTGATGCTTATCGATGACTTCCCAAAACCGACCGCTGTCGGGCCAGGTGGGGATGCCCTCAAACATGAGCGTTGTCGCGCCGTTCGCGAGCGGGCCGTAGACGATATAGGTGTGACCGGTGACCCAGCCCACATCGGCCGTACACCAGTAGATATCGCCATCGCGGTAATCAAAAACGTATTTGTGGGTCATCGCCGCGAAGGTGAGATAGCCGCCGCTCGTATGCAGCACGCCTTTGGGCTTGCCGGTTGAGCCTGAGGTGTAGAGGATGAAAAGCGGATGCTCCGAATCAACGCTTTCCGGCGGGCAATCCGCACTCGCCGCCGCTACGGCCTGCTCGTACCACACGTCACGGCCCTCGCTCCAATCGATCGCGCCGCCCGTGCGCTTCACCACGAACACCGTGTGCACATTCGGGCAATGGGCGAGCGCGCGGTCGGTATTGGCCTTCAGCGGCACCGGACGTCCACCGCGCAAGCCTTCGTCGGCGGTGATCACCACCTGACAATCTGAATCGAGGATTCGGTCTTTCAGCGCTTCTGGCGAGAAACCACCAAAGACCACCGAATGCACGGCGCCGATCCGGGCGCAGGCCAGCATCGCGACGGTGGCTTCCGGGATCATGGGCATGTAAATCGAAACCCGGTCGCCTTTTTTCACGCCCCGCGCCTTCAGCGCGTTACCGAGGCGGCTAATCGCTTCATGCAACTCCCGATAGGTGACCTTGCGGCTGTCGGCGGGGTTATCGCCTTCCCACAGAATCGCCACCTGATCGCCGCGGCTTTCGAGATGACGGTCTACGCAGTTGTAGGCGACATTCAGCTCCGCGCCTTCGAACCAGCGGATATTTGCCTCGGTGAAATCCCAGTTGGCGACCCGCTCCCAAGGGCGGAACCACGACACAAACTCCTGCGCTTGGGCTGCCCAGAAACCATCCGGGTCGGCCAGTGACTGGCGATAGCGTTCTTCGTATTGCTCCCGGGTTAAGTGGGTGCGGGCCAGCGCGGCGGCCGAGACTGGATAAACGGTTTCATTCGACATGAAGCATCCCCTGTGTGCTGAAGCTGGCCGATAGACGCTGGCCAGCCGCGAGTATAGCCAAGGCGCCTCGCAGACTCACCGCCGGTGTTCCTGATTGCGATAGCCGGCGCGCTGGCCGTAAGGTGGCGCCCTCCCAGAATGAGACCTTAAACGCCAATGCCCCTCACCCCTACTCTTTCCACAGCCCTGCTCGCGGTCGCCGAAGCCTGTCGCGTTGCACGCGCCGTACAACGCGAACTCGCCGCCGTTAAAACCCTCACCAAAGAGGATTTGAGCCCCGTTACCGTGGCCGACTTCGCCGCGCAGGCCGTGGTTTGCCTACGACTTCACGCGGGACTGGGCAGCTTCGATTTAGTGGGTGAGGAGTCCGCCGGCGAATTGCGGGAAACCAGCGGGGATGCGATGAACAACGCGGTGACCCGTGCGGTGCGTGATATCTGGCCGGAGATCAGCGAAAGCCGCGTTCATGACGCGATCGATTTCGGCAACCACGACGCCAGCGCCGAGTCCTACTGGACGCTGGACCCGGTCGACGGCACCAAAGGATTTCTCCGCGGAGGCCAATATGCCATCTCGCTGGCCCTCATTGAGCGCGGGCAGGTCGTCGCCGGCGTGTTGGGATGTCCTAACCTCGGACCGGATTTCGCCCGTTCGTTTAACGATCCCGACCCCATCGGCACCCTGTTCTACGCCACCCGGGACGGCGGCGCCTGGAGCCTCGCCGCGACCGATACGGCCGACCGCGCGCAACGCATTCGCGTTGCGACCGATCGTCCGCTTGCCGATTTGCGGATGTGCGAGTCCGTTGAGTCAGGGCACTCCCGGCTTGATGCTGCCCATCACATTCGGACCCGCCTGCGGATCACCGGCGAACCCGCCAGACTCGACAGCCAGTGCAAATATGCGGTGGTGGCGAGAGGTCAGGCCGATGCCTACCTGCGCCTGCCGACCCGCCACGATTACGTGGAGAAAATCTGGGACCACGCCGCCGGCGCCCTCATCGCCACCGAGGCCGGAGCCAAGGTCACCGACATCCACGGCAAGACGCTAGACTTCTCGACCGGCACGGGATTGTCGGCCAATAAGGGCGTGGTCTGCGCATCCGCCTCGCATCACGCGGCGCTATTGGATGCGATCGCCGCGCTG
>Ga0255126_1000973_pt1 | contig 11839 bp, 14 predicted proteins | sample Law_Miss_RepA_8d_FD_188556 | JGI IMG/M metagenome (GOLD analysis project Ga0255126, IMG submission 188556) | Freshwater microbial communities from St. Lawrence River, New York, United States - Law_Miss_RepA_8d | ecosystem: Environmental > Aquatic > Freshwater > River | place: USA: New York... | reverse complement strand
CGATGACATCTAGCGCAGGCAGGGCTAAACCCGCCTCCGCACATAACTCGCCCACCATGGGGAGCAGGAGTTCGGTGTGTCGTTGCGGTGCGATCTGAAAGCGCTGCCGCGTTTCACCCTTGATTGAGAGGGCTACCGAGCAGGCGTCCGTGGCGGTTTCCAGCGCCAGAATATTCATGCGGGATACTCGGCCTTTTTGCGCAACGCCTCAGCCGGCCGGTACTGGCTATAATCGCCTGACATGTTCACTCCTGTAGAAGCCTTTATCGGCTGGCGATACACCAGAGCGCGGCGACGGTCGCGCTTTGTCTCGCTGATTTCGGCTATTTCAATCGGTGGTGTGGCGCTCGGCATTGCCTCGCTCATCACCATATTGTCGATCATGAATGGTTTCGAGCGCGAATTGCGGGAGCGGATGCTCGGCATGTCAGCGCATTTGACTATCGATAGCGAGCAGGGATTCCTGCTGGATGACGCGCGACTCGATGCTGCCATAGCGGGCGCGCCGGGGGTCGTGGCCGTGGCCCCGTTCATTACCGCGGAGGCACTGTTGACCCAGGCCGGCGATGTGCAGGGGGTGCGCATTGTGGGCGTCGATCCATCCGCCGAATCTGCAGTGACCGAGGTGCCGCGTCTGATGCGTGAGGGCGAGTTCACCGCACTTGCCCCGGGTAGCTTCGGAATCGTACTGGGGCGCGGGCTCGCGAATACCTTGCGCGTCGAGCTTGGCGCGCGGGTCACCCTCGTGCTCCCCGAGCCCATGCGGACAGCGGTGGGTGTTCTGCCGCGACTCAAAGCATTCACCGTGGTCGGCATATTTGAAGCCGGGGTGCAGGAGTACGACGAGGCGACCGCCTTTGTGGCGCTGGCCGACGCGGCTCGGGTCTTTCGCACCGGCGGTCGCATGAGCGGCTGGCGGGTGCGGGTGAGCGATCCCTTCGCGGCCCCCACCGTCGCCGGCAGCTTGCAGCCGCTGCTGCCTGCGCTACGGATTCGCGACTGGACCACCCTGCATACCAATCTGTTCCGGGCGCTGCAGACCGAAAAAATCGTGATGTTCGTGATCATGCTGTTGAGCGTTGCGGTGGCCGCCTTCAATCTGGTCTCGACGCTGGTGATGGTGGTCGGCGAAAAGCAGTCGGAGATTGCGGTGCTGGCGACGCTGGGCATGACGCCCGCGCGGATTCTGCGGATATTTATGACGCAGGGCGCGATCATCGGCCTGGCTGGGGTGAGTGTGGGCTGTGTGCTCGGCGTCGCGCTCGGCCTGCACGTCGAGGAGATCGTCAGCACGATCGAGCGGGTGTTCCAGTTCCACATTCTGTCCCCCGACGTCTACTACATCAGCCGCATCCCGGCTGAACTGGAAACTGCCGACGTGGTGACGGCGGCGCTGGTCGCCACGCTGCTCTGTCTAATTGCCCCTGTTTACCCCGCGTGGCGAGCCAGTCGGATTCGCCCCGCCGAGGCGCTGCGCCATGAGTGAAAAAACTGCCGCCGCCGCCCTGCAGGGCATCGGTTTGGTCAAAACCTATGCCGATGGCGGGCTTGAAGTCCAGGTCTTGAAAGGACTCGATTTCGCCGTCGCCGCCGGCGAGAGCGTCGCGATATTGGGATCATCGGGTTCTGGCAAAAGCACGCTGCTGCATTTGTTGGGCGGCCTTGAACTGCCGAGCGCTGGCCAAGTGCTGCTGGCCGGTGAAGACCTCGCCACCATGAACGAAACGCGGCGCGGTCTGGCCCGCAATCGCTTGCTGGGCTTCGTTTATCAATTCCACCATCTGCTACCGGAATTTTCAGCGCTGGAGAATGTGGCCTTGCCGATGTTGATCGGCGGCGCCAGCGTGGCAGAGGCGACGGTGCGGGCCGAGGCCCTGCTCGCGCGGGTGGGGCTGGCGGCTCGACTCGGCCATCGACCCGCTGAACTGTCTGGCGGCGAGCGTCAGCGGGTGGCGATCGCACGGGCGCTGGTCATGCGACCCGCCTGCGTGCTGGCCGACGAACCCACCGGGAATCTGGATGCCGCCACCGCGGCGAGCACGCTTGAGGCCATGTTGGCGCTGAAGCGGGAAGAGGGCACCGCGCTGGTGTTGGTCACGCATGATTTAGCCATCGCCCAGCGCATGGACCGGATAGTCCGACTGGTGGATGGCGCCCTTGAGCAGGCTTAAAGCGCGGGCTTGCGCTGCGCGGCGCGCGCCCGCCAACGGCGAGCAATGTTGAGCCGCCACAGGGCGTCGATGAGGGTATAGCCGGTGAGCCCGGCCACCACTCCGCAGATCAGCGAGCCCAGACACAGCGGCAGCCAAATCTGCCCCAGCACCACGCTCACGCTCTGCCAGTCGGCCGCAAAATGCAGCGTTTCAGCCGGCTGCGCGGCCTCCCCCGTTAGCAGCAGGCCTACACGGTAGGCGAAGTAAAAGAACGGCACCCAGGTCACCGGATTGGTAATCCAGAGCGCCCCCACGACCACGGGCAGATTGAGTCGCAGCGCAAACGCGAGCGGAAAAATCAGCAGCATGTGGATGGGGATAGGCACAAACGCCACCAGAAACCCGAAGCCTGCGGCGCGCGCCACGCTCCGCCGCCCGAAATGCCAGAGCGCCGGGTCATCGAGCAGATGTGCAAAGCGTCGCAGCCAGGGGTTGGCCGCCAAGGCATCCCGTTGCGGCAGGCGCGATTGCAAGTAGTGACGAAAATCCATGGTGCTTTGCGAACCGTGCCGTCGATGCACGGCTCCGGCCCGTCCTTTCAGGCGGCGGGTGGTCTTATATGATACGCAGCATCCGCTGGTGGCAGGAATCACCGGCGTTCAATAGAGCAGGGAAGCGCTATGCGGTGGTCTATCCTCGCCTTCTGTGTGGGCGTGCTGGCAGTGCAATGTCTGCGGGAGTTGCCCGGTTTGCCGCTGGTGGGTGGGCTGCTATGCCTGGCCCTGCCTGCGGTGCGCTACCGATGCTGGCCACTCGTGGCGCTTTTCCTGGGCCTGGGATGGGCGGTCTGGCGCGCGCACTGTGCGCTGGAGGCTCGCCTACCGGTCGCGCTCGAAGACCAGGCGCTGCAGATTGAAGGGCGCGTGCTCGGTCTGCCGGAGGCGGCGCCGCGCCTCACCCGCTTTGCGTTCAAGCCCAGTCAACTGAGCCTCGACGGGCGGCCGCTGGCCTTGCGGCCGCGCCAGCTGTTGCTGGTGTCTTATGCCGCCAGCTTCAGCCCGCCCGCGGGCAGTCAGTGTCGGATTTACGTTCGACTCAAGCAGGTGCGTGGCACCCTCAACCCCGGCAGTTTTGACTACGAAACCTGGTTGTTTGCGAACGGCGTGGACGGTCGCGGGCAGGTCATTGCACATCCCGCCAACCGTTGCGAGCGCCCCATCGGGTGGGGACACATCGACAGCTTTCGCGACACTGTCAGCACCGCGATTGCGGCTGCGGTGCCCGCGCCCGATGTGGCCGGCATTCTGGCCGCGCTCGCTGTAGGGCAACGCGCCAACATGTCGGATCACCAATGGCAGGTGCTGCGTGATACCGGCACCACGCACATGATTTCGATTTCGGGCCTGCACATCTCAATGGTGGCGCTTGCGCTCTATGTGCTTGGGCGGCAACTCATCGCTTTTTCGCCCGCGGTGAGTCGCCGTCTGCCGGCGCCGCGAGCCGCGCTGGTGCTGGGCTTTGCAGGCTCGCTGCTGTACTCGGTGCTGACCGGTTTTCCGGTGCCCACCCAGCGCTCCGTCGCCATGCTCGCGTTTATGTGTTGGCGCCGGTGGCGCGGCGATGCCTTGTTGGATAGCGACGGCCTGCTGCTGGCCTTTGCGCTGGTCCTGCTCTGCGACCCGCTGTCGAGTTTGACGCTAAGTTTCTGGCTGACTTTCGGGGCGGTGCTGACGCTCAGCATCGTCGGCCATATTCATCAACGAATGGGCAAATTGCAGCAGTGGGCGGTGATGCACCTCTGGTTGGCGCTGATGCTCGCGCCGCTGTTGTTGCTGGTGGCGCCCGGCGTGGCCTGGATCTCGCCGCTGGCGAATGCGCTGGCGGTGCCATTGGTGACCTGGATGGTGGTGCCGCTGGTGCTGCTCGGGATTGCCTTCTCGGTCTTTTCACCATCACTCGCCGCCGGTTGCTGGCAATGGGCCGGCGTGCTGTGGAGTCGCATATGGCAAGGACTTGAATGGCTGGCGGCGAATGCCGCAGCCTTGCCGCTCGACTACGTGCCGGATGCGCTGACGGTATTGCTGGCGAGTTGCGGTCTGCTGCTTTTTCTTCTGCCACTCGGGCGCGGCCGCTACGGGCTGGCCGCGATCCTGCTGGCCGGGATTGCCTTCCAGTCGCCTTCGCGACCGGCGGTGGGGGCGCTCAAGGCCACCGTACTGGACGTTGGGCAAGGGCTCGCCGTGGTGCTGGAGACCCGCACGCACGTGATGCTTTTCGATACCGGGCCATCGACCTTCGGCGGCGCCGACGCCGGGACTAACATCGTGTTGCCGTTTTTGCGCTTGCGCGGTTATCGCCATCTGGATCGCGTGATGGTGAGCCACGCAGACAACGATCACGCCGGGGGCTTGGGGGCGCTTCAGCGTGGCTTGCAGATCGACAGTTTGAGCCTCAGTCCGCTGCAGGCCTGGCCAACCATGGTGGAGCGCTGCGGGGCGGGGCAGCGCTGGCACTGGGACGAGGTCCAGTTTGAGGTGCTGCATCCACCGCCGGGCGCCACTGAGGGCCTTGAGAACAACGCGTCATGCGTGCTCCGTGTCAGCGCTGGCGGCCATTCCTTGCTATTGACCGGCGATATCGAAGCGCCGGCTGAAGCGGCGCTGGTGGCGCAGGGTGCGGCGCTGGCCGCCGAGGTTTTGCTGGTCCCGCATCACGGCAGCGCCACCTCATCCTCCGGCCCCTTTCTCGACAAGGTCGCGCCGCGCGCGGCGGTGTTGTCTGTGGGCTACCGCAACCGCTTTGGTTTACCGTCTGCCGCCGTGCTGGCGCGCTATGCCGCGCGCGGCATCCCCGTGCTGGATACCCGCCATGCCGGCGCCATCACGCTGGACATGGATGATGCCGGGATTCAGTTCACCGAATTTCGTTCTCAGACCGCGCGCTACTGGCACGCGCAATGACTGCGCTGCGGCTTCCCTGCACAGAGTCGCTTTGGTAACTTCCCTGCACCTGCGGCGACCTCCACGCGCCGCCTAAACTGGAGCGCAAAGTCGCGTGTTTGAAATTATCAAAGCGGGCGGCTGGGTCATGTGGCCCATCTTGCTGGCATCCGTCATGGCGATGGCCATCATTATCGAGCGGTTCTGGTCCCTGCAGCGCAGACGCGTGCTGCCCGACAATCTGGTGGCTGACCTCTGGCAGTCGTTGCGCAAAGGCACTTTCAACGACAAGCAACTGGAAGCCGTGCGTAAGGGTTCACCGCTGGGACGCGTGCTCGCGGCGGGGCTGATTAATCGCCACCACGATCGGCACATTATTAAGGAAAGCATTGAAGAGGCGGGGCGCCTGACGGTTTTTGAACTGGAACGCTACCTCAACACCCTCGGCACCATCGCTGCCATTTCCCCCCTGATGGGGCTGCTGGGCACGGTGTTCGGCATGATCCAGATGTTCGGCGCGCTGAAGGCGAGTGGCGTTGGAGACCCGTCCCAATTGGCGGGCGGTATCGGCCAGGCCTTGATCAGCACTGCCGCGGGGCTGACGGTCGCCATTCCTGCGCTCTACTTCCATCGCCATTTACGAGGCCATGTCGAAGGGCTGGTGATTGCCATGGAGCAGGAGTCCCTGAAGCTGGTGGAAGTGCTCCACGGTGAGCGGGAAGCAGGCACGCCGGCACGCAAATGAAATTCAGCTCAAGAAAAACCGAAGACATCGACATCAACGTCACCTCGCTGATCGATGTGGTGTTGCTCCTGCTCATTTTCTTCATGGTCTCGACCCGCTTCGTCGAACATTCCCAGCTCAAACTGACGTTGCCATCCGCCAGCGCCGGTGCCTCCGGACAGGCCCCGGAAGTGATAGAAGTGGCCATCGACCATCAAGCCCAGTTTTATGTGGGCGGCAAGGCGCTGGTGAACGGCCAAGTGGATACTCTGGTGCAAGCGCTCCGGGAAGCGGCGGGCGGCAACGCACCCACGGTGGTGATCAGCGCCGACCGCGATACCAATTTTCAGCGGATCGTTGATGTCATGGACGCCGCCGGCAAGGCGGGTTTGTCCCATGTTTCGTTCCCGACGAAAGTTCGCGACGCCGAGTGAAAAAGCCCCGGGAGAGAGTGCGTGGACGCCGCCGCCAGCGTCGCGAAGGGCGCTGGCTCGACGAGTTCTGGTACGGACGTAATCCGCTTTCCGTTCTGCTGCTGCCATTCTCGTGGCTGTTCTGGCTCATCCTCAGCCTGCGCCGCAAGGCTTACACCTCGGGACTGTTAGCCATCTACCACGCGCCGGTACCGGTGATTGTGGTGGGCAATCCCACCGTCGGTGGCAGTGGCAAGACACCGCTGGTGATTTGGCTGGCAGGCTTTCTGTCGTCACTCGGCCTGCGACCGGGGATCGTGGCTCGTGGGTATGGCGGTCAAGCTGTGAGCTGGCCACAGCAGGTCAGGCCGGATAGCGATCCCAATGCTGTCGGCGAGGAAGCGGTGCTGATTGCGCGGCGGACGCGCCGGCCGGTCGCGGTAGCGCCGGACCGCAGCGCCGCCGTGCAGGCCTTGCTCGCCCACACCGACTGCAATGTCGTCATTAGCGACGATGGGCTTCAGCACTACGCGCTGGGGCGTGCGCTTGAGATTGCCGTAATTGACGGGGTTCGGCGTCTGGGTAACCAGCGCTTGTTGCCGGCGGGGCCATTACGAGAACCGCCATCGCGGCTGGCCGAAGTCGACTTCGTAGTGGCCAACGGCAAGGCTGGCCGCAATGAGTTTGCGATGAAATACGTGCCGGTCAGCCCCCGTAATCTCAAGCAGCGCGAGCTGTCGATGCCGTTTGAAGCATTTCGTGATGCCCAGGTTCACGCGGTGGCGGGTATCGGGAATCCCAAGCGATTTTTTACGATGCTCAAGGACAAGGGGCTGAAAATCATCCCGCATTCCTTTCCCGATCATCATCGTTTTCGGGCGAGCGATCTTGAATTCGGCGATGAGCGCCCAATCCTGATGACCGAGAAAGACGCCATCAAATGCGAAGCCTTTGCCAGTGAGCGCTGCTGGCTGGTGCCGATTACCGCAGAACTGCCCGAAGCTTTCGCGCAGCGTCTCGAAAACTTGCTGAATGGAGATGTAGATGGATAAGCGATTGCTGGAAATTCTGGTCTGCCCGGTGACCAAAGGGCCTCTGATTTACGACCGCGCAAAGCAGGAACTGGTGTCGCGGAGCGCGCGTTTGGCCTATCCGATTCGGGATGACATTCCGATCATGCTGGAAGAAGAAGCGCGGGAGTTGTCAGACGACGAAATCGAGCAACTCGCCAAATGACGTTCAAGGTTTACATCCCGGCGCGTCTGGCCTCGACCCGGTTGCCGGGGAAGGCCCTGCTGGAGCTCGACGGGCAGACCATGCTGGAACGCGTGCACGCCAAAGCCCTGCAAAGCGGCGCTCTGGAAGTCGTGATTGCTACGGACGACCAGCGTATCGCTGACATCGCCCGCGGCTTTGGTGCCACAGTTTGCATGACCGCGGTTGAGCATCAATCCGGCACCGAGCGCATTGCCGAGGCGGTGCAGATCCGGGACGAGACAGACGACACCATCATTGTGAATCTGCAGGGGGACGAGCCGTTTATGTCGGCGGCGGTGGTGCGTCAGGTGGCGCATGCGCTGGATACCGCGCCGGCGCCGGACATCGCGACGGTCTGCGAGCCGATTGTGAGTGAGGAGGAGTGGCGCAATCCCAATGTGGTGAAAGTGGTGCGTGATGACGCCGGGCGGGCGCTTTATTTCAGCCGCGCGCCGGTGCCGTTTCCGCGGGATGGCGACCATGAATGGCAGACCAGCGGCCCGTTTCGTCGACACATCGGCCTGTACGCCTATCGCGTGGGTTTTCTGAAGCAGTTTGTGCGCTGGTCACCCGCTACGCTCGAACAGCTGGAACGTCTGGAGCAACTGCGGGCGATGGCTCACGGCGCGACGATCGTGGTGCCTGACGCGCTGGAAGCCTGCGGGATGGGGATCGATACGGCGGAGGATTTGGCACGCGCCAGAGCGCTGCTGGCGAGTGCGCGCAACCCCTGACTAACTTTATCTTTCGCGGAAAGTGATGCGGCCCTTGCTCAAATCGTAGGGCGTCAGCTCCACCAGTACCGTGTCACCGGTGAGAATTCTGATGTAGTTCTTGCGCATTTTGCCCGAGATGTGGGCGGTGATGATGTGTCCGTTTTCAAGTTCTACGCGGAACATCGTATTAGGCAGGGTCTCAACAACTTTGCCCTTTAGCTCAATGTGATCTTCTTTCGCCATGCTTCCTCTGTGACCGTGGGGGAGGGTGCCCCGAACGGGGTGGCCGATTCTGCCCGATCAGGTCCGTCCGGGTAAAGGCGCAGGCGCATCGTCTGGCGTTTCCAGCCGCTGCCAGTGGTTCCCGCGCAGGATTTCGAGCGGGACATATTCGCGTTTGTAGCGCATTTTTCGGCAGTCCTCGATCCAGTAACCCAAATAGAGCCATTGGAGTTGCATCGCGCGGGCGAGCTCTATTTGTTTGAGGATGGCGAGACGACCGAGGCTTCTGGCCTGTTCATCCGGGTCGTAGAAGGTGTAAACCGCCGACAGACCGTCCTGCAAATGGTCCACTACGGAGACTGCGAGCAGGCGTTCGCCCTGTCGAAATTCATAAAAAGCGCTGTCGGCCCAGACCGAGGTCAGAAACTCCAGATAGCTGTCGCGGTCCGGGTTCTCCATGCTGCCGCCGCTGTGCCGCGCATTCACATAGCGTGAATAGAGCTCGAAATGCTCCTCGTGGTAGCGCGGCGCCTTGGGCACTAGCGAGACATCATGATTCGTGCGGAGCGTGCGCCGTTGCGCGCGGTTGGGGATGAAGTCCTCAACGGGAATGCGCGCGGGAATGCAGGCGGAACACTGGGGGCATTGCGGTCGGTAGACGTGGTCGCCGCTACGTCGGAAGCCGTGCTGGGATAACACGGTGTAAGTGGCAACGTTGGGTCGGCGTCTGGGATCCACAAAAATCGTCACCGCCTCGCGGTCGGGCAGGTAGCCGCATTTATGCGGTGGGGTGACGAAAAATCCCAGCTGGGACCCAATCGGCGGTTTCATTGAATCGGCATCTCCAGAGGCTCGCGCCACGCCACCGCCGACGGTGATTGGGTGGCAAATTCATCCAGCAGTCGACCAAAACGCTCGCGGCTTACCTGTGTGGCGCCTAGCGAGTTGAGATGGGCGCTCTCCATCTGGCAGTCAAACAACTCGAACCCCCAGATTGCTAGCGTGTGACAGAGTGTAGCAAGCGCGAGCTTGGACGCATCGGTCGCGCGACTGAACATCGACTCGCCGAAAAACACCCGTCCGAGCGCTACGCCGTAGACGCCGCCAACCAGTTCGTTGTCCCGCCAGCACTCAACGGAATGGGCATGACCTGCGGCATGAAGTTGAGTATAGGCACGGAGCATCGCGGGTGTAATCCAGGTGTCACGCTCGTGAGTCCGTTCGGGACCGCAGGCGCGCATCACGGCCGCAAAATCCTGGTCCAGAGTCACCTCAAACTGCCGTCGCCGGAACGTGCGGGCCAGCGAGCGTGAGATGTGAAACTGGCTCGGAAAAAAAACGGTGCGCGGGTCCGGCGCCCACCACAGCAGGGGTTGGCCCGCCGAATACCAGGGAAAGATACCGTGCCGGTAAGCGTGCATCAGCGTGGCAGTGTCGAGGTTGCCGCCGGCGGCAAGCAGGCCGTCGGGGTCATTCAGGGCCATCCGGCCCGGCGGCAGCGCGCTGTAGTAGCGCTCGTCCCGGAAACAGAAGAAACGCGCCGAGTCGCTCACCGAGGCTCGGAATCCTGCTCCGAATTCACGCGGTAGGCGCTGTGCTCCGCAACCTCATCGACGTAACGGTCGATCGCCTTGGTCTCGCGGCGGAGGAAGTCCGCCACCGCCTTGCGGAAGCCGACGTCCTGCAGCCAATGCACCGACCAGGTTTTGATGGGGATAAAGCCGCGAGGCACCTTGTGCTCGCCCTGAGCGCCGGCGTCGAAGTGGCGCAGGCCATGGCGGATGGCATAGTCGATGAACTGGTAGTAACAAAGTTCGAAGTGGAGATTCCGGTAATAGCCGCTGCACCCCCAATGGCGCCCGTAAAGGGTGTGCGCACCGCGCAGGGCGAAGGCGCCCGCCACATAGCGCCCCTGATCTTTGGCTAGCAGCAGCACGGGCACCTCCGGCATCGTCTCGCTCAGGTGCCGCAGAAACGGCAGCGTCAGCCGGGGCTCGCCGAACTTGCGCTCGAAGGTGGAGCAGTAGAACTCGTAGAACACCGCCCAGTGGTCTGGCGTGATGGCGGCGCCTTCAAGCAGCTCGATTTCTAGCCCCAGCGCCGCGCAGTCCCGCCGCTCGCGGCGGATTTCCTTGCGGCGCTTGGAGGTCAGGCTGTCCAGAAAGCTCTCGAAGTCGGCGTAATTCTGGTTGTACCAGTGGTACTGGCAGCCCTCCCGGACCAGTATTTCGGGGTGCTCCAGAAGGGGCAGGTCCTCATCGCGCGGGAAGAGGCAATGCCAGGAGGAGGCGTCTAGCTGGGTGGTGAGGCTGATCGCCGCTTCCAGCAACTGGCTGCCCACAGCGTCGTTGCCGGCGTGGTCTGCTCTGAGTAGCAGCCTGGCCCCGGCGACCGGTGTAAACGGCACGGCGGTGACGAGTTTAGGGTAGTAGCGCCCGCCGGCACGGGTGTAGGCATCGGCCCAGTTCCAGTCAAAGACAAACTCACCGTATGAGTTGTCGCGCGCGTAAAGAGGAAGCGCCGCCACCAGATCACCCTCAGCAAAGGCGGCAAGATGCACCGGGTCCCAGCCGTGACCGTCCAGACAGCCATGCTGCTCCAGACCCGACAGAAATTCGTGGCGGAGGAAGGGATCGGTCCCGTCGCTCAGCGCGTTCCAGTCCGCAGAAGAAACTTCTGAAAGTCGGCGTAAGACCCTGATTTCAAGCATATTGGACGGCATGACACTCGGCATCTGGCGCCGGCAAGAGCGGGCGGCTTATTTCACGGGGCTCGCGCCCGGCGGCGGCGTAAAGACCGGGAAGGGCGTGACCTTGTCGCCCCGGCTTTCGGATATTTTGGACGGACCGGATTTCTCCACTTCGTCAATTCGCACGATGGCGTGCATCGGAATGTAAGTGCGGCTGACGCCCTCAAACTCGGACTTCAGGTGTTCCTCGCTGGGGTCGACTACCAGCGTGGTGCGTTCGCCGAAGACGATATTCTCGATCTCCACAAAACCCATCAGGCCGCTCTGGCTCACGTTCTGGCAGTAAATCTCGTACACCTTGCCCTGATTGTGGAAAGTCACGCGGTAAGTGCGCTGGCGTTTCATGGTTGAGGTCGTCCATCGAGAGGTCGGGGGATACTAGCATCGACGCTGCGGCCGGCGTGAGAAGCTTTCGCCACGACAATAGATACCCGTTCAATCCGAATTCGGATCAAATTCTTACAGCCCGGTGATGGTCTTGATAAGTTAATGTAGGTATCATCAGTTTCGCTATAGATCACACAGACTTAATCGATCATCTGAAGAATCAGGTTTAGCACATGGCACAAGCGATCCGGCGGCCCCAGCGGGTGGCCCCTCCGGTCAATCTTCATCTCGCGCAGCGCCTGCGCGAGATGAAGATTGACCGGAGGGGCCACCCGCTGG
>Ga0255126_1000944_pt1 | contig 12002 bp, 8 predicted proteins | sample Law_Miss_RepA_8d_FD_188556 | JGI IMG/M metagenome (GOLD analysis project Ga0255126, IMG submission 188556) | Freshwater microbial communities from St. Lawrence River, New York, United States - Law_Miss_RepA_8d | ecosystem: Environmental > Aquatic > Freshwater > River | place: USA: New York... | reverse complement strand
TCCCCGTGTTGCTAGGCGTTCCAACAAACCGCGAGGCTTTTCACATGAGCTCTATGCCGCCGCATTTTGTGAGATGCAAAGGATCTGCGCCAGCGCCCGCGCGCTTACAGACCGCTGTTTGACATCTGCGCGGCCCGCGCGTCAAAAACTTTTTACGGATTTTCGTATTCATCCGCAGGCCGTTTTCCGCCGTTTTGGGACCGCCCGCTACCACATTAAACAAACGCTCCCTTCGCGGTACTTTTGACGGTATCTGCTTCTTTCGACATTCTTAAAACGTTCTGCTTTTCAACGCTTAACCGCCAGAATCGAGTCCGAGCGGGCCCACCATTTTTCCTCCCAACGCCGTCTCCCCATGGGTCCCCTTGGCGCCTCCGGCGTAGAGGCATTTTTCGGAATGCCGGGTTGCAGCGCCAGCGTCACCAATCGCCCGGGTACTTCAGCGCCGCCCGCGCAACGCCGGCAGGCTCTCAAGCCCTCTTAACCACCATTTGCAGCCGGTCCGCACCCTTAGCCGAATCAAAATGTATCTGCTCAGCGTGGTTATGAATGATCAGGATCGGCAATGCGTCGTCGGGATTGTCAGACTCCATCACATTGCCGGTGGCAGCGTCGCTGGTGAAGGACAATGCCAGCTGCTCGGTCTTCTCGGCGTATTCCACGCTCACAGACAGCCTGGTTTGGCCCAGCACCGGCTTGTACAGCTGCAGGATTTCCTCGAGCAGCAACAAGAGATTGTGGCGCGCCGTTTTCCCCAGCATCTGCTTCTCACAGAAGGTCTCAATTTGTCCGTTCATCGCGTACAGGTCGTAATCGCGGGATAGCACCTCGTGTCGCCAGCTACGCACCCGGTTAATGAATATCCGGGTTTTTTCCTTCTGCGGATTCTCGAAGATCTGGGCAGGACTGCCCTCCTCGTAGATCAGTCCTTCGTCCATATAAAAAATCCGGTTCGCGACGTCCCGGGCGAAATCCATTTCATGCGTGACGATAACCATGGTCATGCCGTCCTTGGCCAGGCGGCGGATGACCGCGAGAACCTCGCTGACCATCGTGGGATCGAGCGCCGAAGTGGGCTCATCGAACAGCACCGCCTCGGGCTCCATCGCCAGACAGCGTGCGATTGCAACGCGCTGCTGCTGGCCGCCGGACAGTTCGGACGGAAAATTGTCTGCCTTCTCTCCCAGCCCCACCATCTGCAGCAGCTCCCGTGCGCGCTTTTCGGCCGCAGGTTGCTCAACACCACGTAATTTGATCGGCGCCAGCGTCAGGTTTTCAAGCACGTTCAGATGCGAAAACAGGTTGAACGACTGGAACACCATGTTCATTTTCTGGCGGAGCTTGGGCACATCGGTGCCCGCACCAAGCACGTCGTGGCCATTGATATGAATCGCGCCGCCGCTCGGGGTTTCCAGCAGGTTCAGGCAGCGCAGGAAGGTGCTCTTGCCGGTACCGGACGGCCCGATGATCGCAACCACCTCGCCTTTGCGGATTTCAGTGGTGATGTCCTTCAGCACGGTGACATCACCAAAGCTCTTTGAAAGATGCTCGACCTTGATCATTTCGCACCCGCCTTGCGACGTCTGGTCATCGGATCGATGCGCCACTCGAGATATTCGAGAGCCTGCATCAGTATCCAGGCAATCAGGAAATACAGCACCGCCACCATCACCAGCGGAAAGAAGGCGTCGAAGGTGCGGCTGCGAATGATATCTCCCGCCTTGGTCAAATCCTGGACCGCGATGTAACCCACGACCGACGTCATCTTCACCAGTGAGATGAGCTCGCCCTTATAGACGGGCAGGATGCGCACGATCGTCTGCGGCAGCAGGATGTGCATGAACGTCTGTGTCGGCGTGAATCCCATCGCAATGCCCGCTTCCTGCTGTCCCTTGTTGAGCCCGCTCATGCCGGAGCGGAAGATCTCTGCAAAATACGCGGCGAAATTCATGCCGAAGGCGATGATGGCAACGAGCGTCGGATTAATGGCAACGGAAGCAAACGCGACATAGAAGATGAGCATCAGCAGCACTAACACCGGCATGCCGCGGAGGATCGAAATGTAGACTTTCGCCGGCACGACCAGCAGCCGGTTACGCGACATGCGCATGAAGCACACCACACCCCCCAACGCGGTGCCGAACAGCGTGGCGAAAATAGAGATTACGACCGACGTTTGCAGGCCATCCAGAATCAGCAGATAGCGCTTCTCTTCAATGATATTGCTCTTGAAGCTCTCAACCACTTCCTGCAAGAAAGAAGTCTTCGGCGGTACATCTGCCGCCGGCGAGACCTCGCTGCCGGCAATGTTCTTCCTGAGCGCGAAGATCTTGTTGCCCACGTTGTAGTAAGGTTCGGAGAAGTCGATGCGCTTTTGCCGCTCCGGGGTGATGAAAATTTCACACGCGATCAGATCGACCTTACCGCTGGCGAGCGCCGGAATCAGAGCACCAAAGTCCATCGTCGAGAATTTCGCGCGCATGCCGAGCGAGGCGGCAAAGCGTTTCATCATCTCGATATCAAAGCCCACCAGCGCGTTGTTTTCCATGCTGACTATCGGCAAGCCGACGATGGCGGTGCCGATCACCAACTCACCGCCGCCACCGGGCTCGGAAATCTCGGGCATCTTGTGATCGGCTCGCTTCAACCAGCGATCCAGCATTTCGTCATACAGCCAGTTCTCGCGGCTCTGCTTCAGGAACTCGTTGAAGCGGCCCCGCAGCTCGGCGCTGTCCTTGCGGAAACCGACCCCGGCGTCGAACGAGAACAGCGACTCCCCGACGGTGCCAAACGCATCGTTCTCGCGGAGGATTTCACGCAGCGTGTCGACATCGTTGATGGAGGCGTCGGCTTTGCCTTCCGCGACGGCAATCAACACATCGCTCTGCGACTGGTACTGCAAAATTGTCGAGTCGGGAAAGGTTTTGGTCGCGTAATCCGCGTAGGCAGTGCCCATCATCACCGCAATGCGGCGGCCGTGCAGATCGGCGGCTGAGGCTATTTTCGGTGGGCCGTTGGTAGTTTGGGGCGCTGGCCCGCTGGCGCCGGCAATTTTTGTCTTCAGGGTGAAGAACTGATTGCCCATGCTGTAATACGGATCCGAGAAATCGATTCGCTTGCGCCGCTCCTCCGTATCGTACAAACCCGCAAGAATATCCGCCTTGCCAGATGCCACGGCGGCGATCATGCCGCCGATATCCATGATCAGGTATTTCGGCTTTTTGCCCAGCGAAGCCGCGAACCGGTCAATCAGTTCTACTTCGAACCCGCTCAGCACATTGTCCTTCACGGCAAAGAACGGCAGACCGATAACCGCCGCAGCGATCGTAAGTTCCCCGTTGTCACCCTTGTTAGGAATTTCGGGCATCGCATTGGTGGGATGCCGTATCCACCGATTCACCATCTCGTCGTAAACGCCGTTCTGGCGGATCTGCGCCAGAAAACCATTGAACTGCGCCTTAAGCTCCACATTCCCCTTGCGAAACCCGCTGGCCAAGGGCGAGGAAAACATCGATTCCCCAAGCACGCCAAGAGAATCGTTTTGACGCAACAGTTCGGCCAGCGACACATCGTCCTTGATCGATGCGTCCGCCTTGCCTGAGGTGACCGCCATGACTGTGTCGGGAATGTTCTGGTACTGCAGGAGTGTCGAATCCGGATAGGCCTTCCTGACAAACGCCTCCTGCGCCGAACCGGTCGCCACGGCAATGCTCTTGCCGTGCAAGTCGGCAGGCGAGGTGAACTGTGCTGAGCTAACGGCGGCGCTGGCAAGGACCCCGTAGCAAAGCAAGGCAGACGCAAATTTCGGGAGCCATTTCATTGGTAGTCACTTTTATTTCGCAAAGCAGAGATCGTCGAATCCCGAATCGGACAGCGTCGTTGTTCCGCGTTCGCTGCTGTGGTCAGCCGGGCGCCGAGCGCGGTGACGGGGTTGTGCTGAAAAGACGGCTTGCGCCCAGTGCCTGGGTGGCGTCGGGCATTGCCAACAACCGCGCGTGCCGCTGCGCGGGCAGTGTTATTTAAATTCGATGGATTGTCGTGTCCTTTGGGATCGTTCGGGTTCCGCCGCTGTGGGGTCGTGCACCTTCGAAGGCTCAGCCATCACGCCTTGTCACCAACTGTCACGCGCCGCTACCGAAACCGCACGCGCACCGGCACCGACTTCGGCCCCGAAACAAACTCGGAGTGAATCAGCTGCACGGGGCCCGTGAGTTCCACGGCCTTGATCTCGGGAATCAGGGCTTCCCAAAGCAATTTCATTTCCAGACGCGCCAGATGCTGGCCCAGACACACGTGGCCGCCGTGGCCAAAGCCCACATGACGATTGGGCTGGCGGTCGAGGCGGAACTCGAACGGCGCGTTAAACACCGATTCATCGCGGTTGCCCGACGGATACGACAGATACAGCCGGTCGCCCTTGGCGATAGAAACGCCCGCCACCTCGCAATCCGCTGTCGCGTGTCGGATGAATTGCTTCACTGGCGTCGCCCACCGAATGGCTTCTTCCACAAACGCGGCAATGAGGTTCGGTTCGGCTTGTAGGGTCGCGAGCAGGTCCGGGCGCTGGGCGAGCACCGCCATGGCGGTCGCGGTGGTGTGCGAGGTGGTGTCGTGGCCAGCGGTTGAGAGAATCGCGTAGTAAGAAATCGCGGCGTTGTGTTCCATCGGCTGGCCGTCGATTTCGGCGTTCGCGATAAGCGTGGCCAAATCCTCGCGCGGATTCGCGCGGCGGTCCGCCATCAGGGCGCTGTAATAGGTGTTGAATTCATCGAACACCGTTTTCCAGGTCACGGTCTGGTGCGTGGGATTCATGGGATCGGTGCCCGGCCGACGCAAATCCGGATCGGCCCAGCTGAACAGCCATTGCGTGAGTCGCAGCATCTGCGGGTGATCCACACGCGGCACGCCCACCAGATCCAGCACCACGCCAAGCGGATAAGGCATCGCCAGTTCATGCGCGAAGTCGAACGCGGGGCCTAGCTCACGCAGGCCGGCAACTCGCTCGGCGGCTACCACGCCGATGTGGCTCTTGAGTTGCGCGATGTTTTGCGGCGAGAACGCCTTCACGGTCACCTGTCGGTACGGCCCATGTTCCGGCGGATCGAGCTGCACCAGCGAGCGGAACAGGTTGTAGGCGCCGCCCGTGAACTCCTGCACCAGCGCCTCGCCATCGCGGGGAATCAGCGTGGCCGAGCGGTCGGCATTGTGAAACAGGTCGTTCTGCCGGCTGATTTCCTGAATATCCGCGTGGCGACTCACAATCCAGTGCGGGTCGAAACCCGGCACTTCGGCTTGCGCCAGCGGATAGCGGGCCCGCACCTCCCGCATCACCTCATCAATCAGTCCCGCTTCGGCAAAACTGGCGGGATTGAACAGCGGCGCAATCAACTCGACAGGGATCGTGCTCATCGGCGAGGACCTCAGGGCCGAATGGAGGTCGGAATCCTAACGCAAAGGAACACAGGGGGCCCCCAAGTCCACAGCGCCTAGCGCGCATCCAGCAAGGCCGAACCCGCATTGCTGCTATCAAACACGTGCAGTCCTAGTTCCTCTGCCAGATGAATGCACGCCAACTGGCCCCGCACCGAGTTACCCGCAGCATCCAGACGGGGCGAGAAGACGCCGATGCCGAGCTGCCGGTTGATCACCGCAAGGATGCCGCCGCCAACCCCGCTCTTGGCCGGCACGCCCACGTTACACGCCCAGTTGCCGGCGCCGTCGTACATCCCGCAGGTGAACATCACCGACAGCGTCTGCCGCACGGTCAAGGGGCTGAAGATGTTGGCATCGGTTCGCGGATGCGTTCCGAGATTAGACAAAGTTGCCGCCATTGCCGCGAGGTCGCGCGCAGTGACCAGCACCGAGCATTGCCGAAAATACAGTTTTAGCACCGCGTCTACGGGCGCCTTAAAAACGCCGGCTGCGCGCAAGAGGTGTCCGATAGCGCGATTGCGATCGCCGGTGGCTTGCTCCGATTGAAACACGGCCTCGTCTACCGCTAGCGGTCGACCTGCTGCGTCGCCAAACACCTGCAGCATGCGGGCGAAGGACTCCTCGCCAAAGCACTCATAAAGACCGCCGGCCACCGCAATGGCGCCCGCATTGAGCATGGGATTGAACGGGCGCTGGGTACGCGGATCGAGCGTGATGTTATTGAACGGCTCACCGCTAGGCTGCACGCCAACCACCTTGGCCACTTCATCTGGCCCCAGCGCGTCCAGCAGCATGGCGTAACTAAACGCCTTGGATACCGACTGAATTGTGAACGGACTCTCGCAATCCCCAACGCTTATCAGCTCGCCTTTCGCCAACATCACGGCCACGCCGAGTTGGTCGGGCGCCACTTTGCCGAGCTCCGGAATGTAACGCGCCACTTCCCCCTGCAGGTTGTTGCGCAGGCTGGCGTGGATTTGCGGCAAAAGGGTTTCGAGCAGGGCAATAAGGGAGTGAGTCATGGCAGTCCTCGGGATTAACAGTGAGCGCTGGCAGGCCATCGCGAGCGAATGGCGTCACCGATATCACACTGCCCGCTCGGGCTGATGGGCGCGATCCGGTTGCAGGATGAAAAACCGACGGTACCGGGATGCAAGACCGCGCGCAGCAGGCTCGGACCCTCATCCACAAGACGACCGTAATCTCCCCCAAAAAAACGCCGCCCGGAGGCGGCGTTATCGAAGGCTCTGCGCGCGGAGCTTAGTTGGTCACTCGCCGCCGCATTAAAGCAAGCAGGCCCGGCGCCAACAGCAACACGCCGGCCGGCAGGGGCACCGGCATTGTGCCCACGTCGATCGACGCAGTGTTGAGCCGCAGGTAGGCGCTTTCTCTGGTCGCGGAATTCCCAAGCGCCGTCGCGATCAGGGTTGTGAGCACGGTGATGTTCGCGCTGCTGGTATTGGGCGCAAAGGTAAACAGCGGGTTGCTGGCGCCGGTCAAAGAAAACTCAGCTGCGATTTGGGGACTTCCGCTGTTTGATTTGGTTAACGAGCTGCCGCCTGCCGGCGTGCTAATCCCGTTCACGATCAGCGTGGAGGTGGCGACGGTTTTCGCGGAGTTCGCGGTACCGGAGGTGGCGAAGCCAGACTGCCAGAGACTAAGAAAAGACAGGTATTCGCCAGGTGCGGCGGTAAGCGTAAAGCTGATGGAATCAACGAATCCACCGCTCGTGGCCGCCGTGTCCTGAAACGCCTCGTCGAGCGCTAAGTCCAGACCGCCCGACCCGTTGACGCTCACCCCGGTGTAGCCGCCAGCGTTGAGTGAGCTGATGTTAGAAACGGTCGCGGCCAGCGCGTTAGCGCTCAGCCCGCCAAGCGCCAGCGTTATCGCCAGCGCCAGAGTTTTGATATGGCTGTTCATGTTTGTTCCTTCAAAAAGCTTGTGAGCCATGTGGCCTTGAGTGTTCCATTTCACAGTGTGTTGCCACGACGACGTGCCACTAACACCACTGCCGGCGCGAACAACCACAGGGCGGCGGGCACGGGAACCGGAGCGGTTTCCACTGACATCGCGATCTCATCGAGGCGCACATAAGCGCCAGTCACCGTGTCGTCAAAATTGGCATAGCTCACGGTGTTCTCCAAATAGAGCGTCACCGCGCTTACCCCAGACAGCAAATCAAGGGTGCCGAACGCGAAGGCATATCCGGGCGTTCCGGTGCTCTCGCTATCCCACTCAAAATTCCCTAGGTTGACGGTCGCGCCGCCGCTAATCAGGGCCGTGGCCTGAGCGGAAAACGAGTAGTTCGAAGCTGACCCCAAGCTGACGAGCGCGCGTTCGCTTAAGGTAATACGCCGCAGCAGTTCTCCGGCGCCGGCGACGATGTTGATCGTCATGCTGTCGGTGAAGACGTCGTTTACACCGTTGTTCGAACTGACTAAAGCCTCACCCTCAAACGAGAGCACATTCCCGGTGATGCTGCCGAGGCTCATCACACTGGCGGATGAAGCGTCTTCCGTCGCGGTCCAGGCCAGCGCGCTCGCGCTGGTCGCGAAGCCTGCTGCCAGTGCGCTGACGGTGAGCGCGCGGTGGATAAAACCGTATTTCCTTTGACTACGTGACATGTCCATTGCTGAGTTTCTCCGTGGGCGTGGCGTGGCCCGAGGGCCGCGCAGCCTTGTTTTAGATTGAAGCGGTGTTGCGGCCGAATTGACGGCCACAACCACCCTCTAGACCCTGCTTGGTGTTGCCAACACATGAGCGCCATCGCTACCGCCAATGCGTGGGGGTAAGCCGGTGCGTTCATGCGCCGCGCGACATCGGCCGCAGGGCCATTAACTGACTGTTCAGAAACGTGAAGTGACGGTGACGTGCGCAAAGGCATCGCATGGAACCCGCCTCCAGAACGGAGTTACGGGGTAATCGCAACCGGGCAGCGTTGAGTGCCCGGCATGACAACGGGAAGCAAGACCGCCCGGCGGCGCATCGGACTTACCCTGGTCAATGGGCAAGACCGTCAAGTGCTGCCTGTTTAAGGCTGTGCTTGCGGCGTGTGACTGCCCAAACGTGTTCTCTTTTCCATGCGAACCAGCAGCCCGGCGAACCGCGACTCTGCGTTCCATATCCCCTGCAATCCTTTTGCGGGGCAGCATTTTTCCTTTGAGTTGAAGGTAGCGATCAAATTGATCCGGCACAAGCATCAATTGACAAACTTATGAGAACTGGTTCTCACTTTGCTAACTCCCGCTTTTGGTGAGCGTCCCTTGCCGCTCACTCCCAACGGTCTTTGGCCTTCGCGGCTTCCCGGGTCTGCCACTGCATGTTGTGTGGCGCGTCCGCGCCGCCGCGCTTCAGCGGTTTGATATGGTCGATCACATAGCCCGGGCAAGGGCCGGTGGAACGACCGGTTGAGGGGCAGGGCTGCCGGCGTTTGAAGTGGCGTTTGGCAGGTCCGCTCCGATGCGAACAGCCGTAACAGCGCGATCGCGGCGCCCGTACGGGCTGCCAATGAGACTTGTCGGCGCCGCCTGGGGCCTGCGCCGCCGCCGATCCCAATTCGCGGCCCGCGTGCATGGCCGAATGCCCAAACGTAGCGGCGACCGCGGCCTGGTCAATCAGCGCCAGCAGTGAGAACACGACCGCCGCAAGCCCGCGTTGCCTTCGCCTCACACGCCTGACATCAGCGTTTATCCTCAAGCGAGGCAATCATTCGCTGCAGCTGTTCAGCGGAAAAGGGCTTGGACAGAAAATTGATCCCCGCCGCCAGTTCGCCGTCGCGCCCAACCACGCCTTTAGGGTGACCAGAAACAACGATGACCGGCAACTCACCGCAGCGCTCACGCACGCGGTCTGCGAGCGCACAGCCGTTCATCCCGGGCATGACGAGATCCGTGATGAGGAGCTGCGGGCAAAACGTCTGCTGCTCCAACAGCGCCAGCGCCGCCGGTCCACTGGCCGCTTCCCGCACCTCATGCCCCTCCGCCTCCAGCATGCGCTTGGTCACCTTGCGCAGGAGCTCATCGTCTTCAACCAGCAACACTCGGCGAGACGGACAATCAGCAGGGAACTCGCGTTCAGCCACCGACGGCTGGGGCTGCGGTCCGGCATCCGCAAGCGGCAAACGGATATCAAATTGAGTGCCCACACCTACGCGGCTGCGCACCGCAATCTCACCGTGATTTTGATGCACCAGCCCATGCACCGAGGCCAGCCCCAAACCACAGTTCGGCCCCTCCAGCTTGGTGCTGAAAAAGGGTTCAAACACTCGCTCGAGCGCTTGGGCCTCGATGCCAATGCCGGTATCGATGACCGAGAGTCTCGCCCAAGCTCGCCCGCTCGCAGGATCGGTCTCGTCCGCCATCTGGATCCGCAGTTCGCCGCCGTCCGGCATGGCATCGCGAGCGTTGATCACCAGGTTAAGCATGATTTGCTCAAGGTGGCCGGGGTCGAGGTTTACCCACAGCGCCGCCGGTGCCGGCGTTATCTGGAAGTCGATGTGCTCGCCGGCCGAGGACTTGAGCAGCTCCCCCATCCGCAACAGCACAAGGTTGAGATCAACCCGTTGCGGCTGGCCCACCTGTTTGCGACCAAAGGCCAGCAGATTCGAAATAAGGCCGCCAGCCTTGTCGGTACAAGATTCGATATTGCCCAAATCCTGAGCCGCCTCGACGTGTGTGCTCAGCTTGCGTTTGAGTAGGGCGAGAAACAGCTTCTGGGCCTGCAGAATATTGTTGAAATCATGCGCAAGTCCGGCCGCAAGCTGGCCGATGGATTCCATCCTGCGGGTGCGTTCGAGTTCGTCGCGCAGCTGCCGTTCCTGCGCCTCAGCGGCCAATCGCGCGCTCACGTCGCGGACAAAGCCAACGGCCATGTCCGGGTCCAGTTGCACCCCTCTCACTTCGACGGGGACGTGCGTGCCGTCCCGGCGCACTAGCGTGGAACTGAACACCCGTTTTTCACCCGGCTGGAACACGGCTTCCGCATCCTCACGGGTCCCCAGACCACCGGATATCACCCAATCTGCCGCTCTGGTCCCTAGCACTTCGGAAAGATCCTTGACGCCAACCAACTCCAGCAGCGCGGCGTTGGCGTATCGATACACCCACGCCGCGTCCTGAATAAAAATGCCGTCGGGTGCGCCATCAACCAGCGCATGGAAACGCTGCTCGCTATCCCGCAGTGAGGCTTGCAGCGCGCGCTTTTCGGTGACGTCCCGACAGGCGAGGACCGCGCCGACAATCGCGCCGTCGGCATCACGCAGCGGCGCATAGCGGTACACGCCGGTCCAGACATTGTCGGTCCCGGGCCGATAAGCCTTCGCCTCCAGTTCACCGGTTTCACCGCGCAAGGCCCGCGCCACCGGCCAGTCCTCGAGCGCCAGAGGCGCCCCGCTGGCGTCCATGGCAGACACCACTCGCCGCAGCTCGGCGAGCGATGTAATGCGGTCTGTTGGAGAAATCCGGCTGAGCTGGCCATAGACCGCGTTGAACTTGACGACGCTGCCGTCGGCGTTACAAAGAAACAGACCTTCGTGCGCGGACTCGAAGGCGACTTTCATCAAGCGGTCCATCAGCGTAGGTGCCTGCCGCGAATTTACCTCTGCGGTAACGTCCGTCAGCGTCATCACCACGCGCTGTATCGCGCCGCCGGCCTCGCGCTGCGGCACCGCGCTCGTTCGCACCCACACGGGCGAGGTGTGGCCGGCGGCGAGAATGCCAAGCGTTACGTTGCGTATTGGCTGGCTCGAGGCCAGCGCCGCGAACATCGGCAGGTCTTCCTGCCGCAGCGGCTGTTCGTGCTCATCAATAAAAGACCAGTCCGCGTCGAGCGCCGCTCGGCCTTCCAACGCGGCGCGAGTGCCGCCGAACCAACCGGCGGCGAGGGCGTTACAACACAGGATCCGGGCTTCCGCGCTGGACGCGTAGACCACCAGACCCAAACCGGCATCGGCGAGAAGCTCGGGGTCTAGCGCGAACTCGCTCACGGCGGCGCCTCTGACTGGCGCGACGAAACAAGCTCGTGCAAGGCGGCCAAAAATGCGTCGAAGTCAAACGGCTTGGTGAGTACGCGGAGCGCCGGCATGGCGTCTGAGGCGGTGAACGAAAAGCTACAGTCCCCGGTCAGCAGCATCGCCGGCACGGTCGTGCCGTAGAACTCACGCGCAAGATTCACGGCCTCGATCCCGGACTCGCCTTTGGTCAGTTTTAAATCTGCCATCAACAGCGCCGGGGGTGCCCCTGTCGCGGCTAGCGCTGCGGCCAGGCTTTTCAAATCCGCCACGGCGGTCACCTGACAGCCGTGGAGCACTTCGAGGTACAAACTCAAGGCTTGGCGAACGGCGGCATCGTCGTCTATCAACACCACCCGGCGTCCTTCAAGCGGGCCGCTCATGGCGCAGGCCAGCGTTTGGCATCAATCAGCATCAGTCAGCGCTTTCCTTGATCGGTGGTTCAACATCCTTGGCCCTTTGCAGGGTGTGCACCGGGGTGAGACCGACGGCGCCGGTTTGCGCCGCCTGTGCTGGATTAACTACGTCCCGTCCACACTCCGGCCGATGAGCGCGGTACCGC
>Ga0255126_1000936_pt1 | contig 12055 bp, 7 predicted proteins | sample Law_Miss_RepA_8d_FD_188556 | JGI IMG/M metagenome (GOLD analysis project Ga0255126, IMG submission 188556) | Freshwater microbial communities from St. Lawrence River, New York, United States - Law_Miss_RepA_8d | ecosystem: Environmental > Aquatic > Freshwater > River | place: USA: New York... | reverse complement strand
GCCCGCCACCGGGGCCACCAGGTCCACCGGGGCCACTAGGTCCACCAGGTCCACCGAAACCAGGTCCGCCTGGTCCACCAGGTCCGCCACCGCCAGGTCCGCCCGGTCCGCCTCCGAAACCAGGTCCGCCGGGGCCTCCCGGGCCGCCACCGAGGCGGGATATGGATTTGGCTTCTTCTCTCGCTTCGAGCCGCTCTTGAGCATTCAGCCATCCGTCGCCGTTTTTGTCAAATTTCGCTACGAGTGGCCGATCGGGACCGCCGAAACCTGGACCACCTGGCCCGCCGAAACCTGGACCACCTGGGCCACCGAAAACAGGGCCTCCCATGGGGGTTTGTTCAAACGCGAAAGGAGTGCCTCTCAAGTCGTTCCATTTCTGCTTTTGTGAATCCGAAAAGCTTTCAACAAGTCGGCGTTCCGTATTGAGCCGCGTTTCCGCAATCCGTTGAAAGTCAGGTGGGCCGTTGGGGCCGGGGCGGAACGCTTGATTGCCAAGCGCGTCCGCTTGTTTGGAAAGCAATTCTCGTTGGTCTTCGGTTAACTGCAAAGCTTCCGATACTTCGCCGCGCAAGGCAGCCGCAATCCCTTCTCGCTGCAAACTCAATTGACTCAAACGTGCCCACTGCTTCTCTGATAGAAGCTTTTTGAGATTTGCTTCTTGTTCGCTAATAAATGTTTCTAAGCTTTTGCGAACTTGCTCGATGGCTTCATCGCGTTGCTTGTCTTCAAGCTCGAAGATGCGAGGTGGCGCGATCGGTTGCATGGTTTCGAAAGTCGCTGCGAGCGTTGTTTCTTCGATGGCCCGAAGTTGTTCGAGTTGGGATTCAGAGAGTTGAAGCTCCCGTTGGACTTCCGGGAGTCCGATGGTCGGTAGTGGGCGATGGGCCAGACCAAGCATCGTAAGTGGGCCGAGGATGCTCGGTGCTGATCGGCCAAAGCCCGGTTCTTGTCGGCCTGATTCTTGTCGGCCCGGTCGTTGGAAACCCGGGCCTTGGAAACCTGGTCCTTGGAAACCTGGGCCTGCACCCTCGGGCCTGCGCTGATTTCGAGGTGTCGCAGGGTCTTGGGCAAGTCCCATGCAGGAACATAGCGTGCATGCAAGGATTGTTTGATATTTCAGTCGAGCTAATTTTTTGAAGCGATGATTCATCGTTCGGAGACTTTCCAAGAGATGGACTGGATGCTGGCAATGGAAGCTAATTCGATTGGGATGGATGTGGAACCTAAGAAGGAGGCGTTGGGGATTTCGTAAGTCCATTCCATCATGGTTCCTCCGCGTGCCGATTCGGCGGCGACGATTCGGTACGATATCCCCTTTTCGGCGAGGAGTTGTTCGACTTGTTTCGATCCGGACGGATCTGCGATGGGGGTTTTGAAGGTCAGTCGTCCAATGGTCGGGTTGCTCTGTATTCCATAGTGTGCATAGAACCACTTCGAAGCAACGATAAGTAAGGACATGATGGAGCCACCAAGCAGAGCGACATCGAAGTTCCCCGCTCCAAGGGCCATCCCTACGACGACTGCAAAAATCACGAAGCCAATGTCGAGGGTGTCATCGACGACTGTTCGAAAGCGAACGATTGACAGTGCGCCGACGAGGCTGAAGGCTCGGGCAATGTGATTCCCAACGACTTGGGTCACCATAGCGATGAGGATAGCGAGGAAAATCAGGGTCAGAGGGAAGCTTGCTGTTCCATGATTCGGTCCCCTGTTCCATGTATACAGCCAAGCGATGAAGCAACCGCTTAACGCGGCAAGCAGAAGCCTTATGGCAAGACTTGTCGCATCGATTGATGTGGAATCCACATTTGTTTGTGTGAGCCAATCAAGCATTTAGACAACTCTTTCTTCCTTGAGTTTCAGACAAGTTACACCTAGTGGACCTTTTGGAAATGATTGCATTTGGGGCGAGAGGGCTTACCGGACGGCTCGCGCCGTACCGCTTTAGTGACACCGGACGGCTCGCGCCGTACCGCTTTAGTGACACCGGACGGCACGCGCCGTACCGCTTTAGTGACACCGGACGGCACGCGCCGTACCGCTTTAGTGACACCGGACGGCTCGCGCCGTGTACCGCTTTAGTGGCACCGGTCGGCTCGCGCCGTACCGCTTTCGGGTCAAGATATGAACACGCTATGCTAGCCTCTGTTTCGCTGTTGATGAAGACTTTGTGAAGTAGGGACGTTGATACTATACCTGAGCCATCCCGAAGAGGGGGTAATGGGGTTGACTTGCCAGAATCCGATTCCGTACTTTCCGACCTGTCGTTTTTGAGAGGCGGGATTTACATGGTAACGGCGAGGAATTTCATGCAGTTGAACAAGCCAATTGAGAGGGGAAACCGAACTGCGCTTTGCGTTGGCCAATTCTGTGCAACGTATGGAATCCTCTTGGTAACCCTGCTTTCGTTGATAAATCCTGTTTTTTCCCAGGAGATTCGGCCCAAAACTACCAGAGGAGATCGCATTGCTGGTGGTGAGGATTCGCAGGTTCGTACGGTTCCGTTGGTGCGAACAGAGATTGCCGCGAATGCGAATCAGTGGCTTGCGATGCGACAAGCGATGGTAGGTGCTTATGGGGCTCAGTCCCATCCGCATCCGGCGAAACCTGATGCCCTATTGCTACAGTTCAACAATGACTTTGTTCTAATGGAGCATGATGCTGCTCGTCGTGTGATTCGTATCGAGGGGCTTGAACCGATCGTCGTTGCGCTTAATCGTGTCGGGTTAGCTTACACGCGCGAGTCGACAGTATCGAAGGATCGGAGTTTTCGATTTGTTTCGTTGAAGGTACAGGGGCAGCAAGCGCTTCGCGGTTGGTCGCAGCAAGAATTAACTCAGCGTCGAGGCTTTGGCGTAGATGGACCCGTTCGGCTTGCTGGAGGATTCCAGGATCCGAATCTAAAGTTGGGAGCCGAACCGATTGGGGCTGGTCAGAAAGATCAAGATGCTGAGAAAGACGGCGCTCCTGATAAGTTGCCTTTGCCGCAATTCGAAGGGGTTCAGATCGAGATGTTGCCTGATCTCGATGCGGTCATTTTGCGAGGACGCGATCAGCAGTTGACCGATCTTTCGGAGATCATCAAACGGCTTGATCAGGCGAGCAAAGAGAGCAAGCCAGAGATTGAAGTTGTAACTTTGCAGCATGTGAATTCAGAGTCGCTTGCGAAGATCATCGAAGACATTGAAGAGAAGTTTCTCGGAGCGCGGCAAGGGCGAGTGACGGTTGCTCCGCTGATATCGCCGAATGCGTTGTTGCTCATCGGCTGGGGTGAGTCGATGGAGTTGATGAAGCAGTTGATTATGAGGCTTGATCAACCGACTCGGTCCGACAGTACCTTAGCGGTGTTTCCGTTGAAGCATGCGTTGGCGAGTGAAGTCCAAAGCGATTTGCAATCGTTTTATAAGGGTAAAGATGGATTGGCGCCGATCATCAATTCGTTTGCCGATCCGCGAAGCAATGCGATTATCGTCAATGGTTCGCCTCGCGACATCGAAGAGATTCGCAAGCTTTTAGAAAAGCTTGATGTGCCACAGAGTGGACTGATGCAATCCGCGCGCGTGTTCCAGATTCGCCATAGCATCGCTTCGGATATTGCCGAGGCTTTGCAAGAGGCTTTAGCGACAACGACCAGTGATCGGAATCGAACGTTGCAAATTGTCGATGAGAACGGCAATCCGATAGTTTCGGGCGGCATCTTGGGTGCGACGAAGATTACGGTCAATGATCGAAACAATACGTTGATCGTCTCTAGTTCTCCGGAAACACTCCCGTTGATCGAGCGATTCATCGAGCAGTTAGATACTCCAGGGGCGACGGCCAAGATCAAGATTTTTCCAGTGAAGAATGGGGATGCCGCTTCGTTGGTGGAAACCTTGCGAGCATTGATTCCATCCTCGTCGGCGACGACAGCAGGGAGCGGCACGGCAGCTGTGCAGCTTTCAAGCAATCCGTCTGAGATGTCGTTGTTGCCATTGCGGTTCACGGTGGATACTCGAGGGAACAACATTATCGCCATCGGTTCCGATGGGGATTTGAAGATTGTCGAAGCGTTGATTTTGCGACTCGATGAAGGTGATTTGTCGCAACGTAAAAGCATGGTTTATCAGTTGAAAAACTCGCCTGCGATCGATGTTGCAACTGCGATCAATCAATTCTTGCAGAACAAACGTGTGGTGGAGTTAGCTGCACCAGGTACGAACAATCCTTTCGATCAGCTTGATCGCGAAGTTGTGGTTGTACCTGAGCCGGTGCAAAACAAGTTGATTCTCAGTGCAACGCCGAGGTATTACGATGAGATTGCCAAGCTCATCGAGCGACTTGATGAGCAACCACCTCAGGTGATGATTCAGGTGATGATCGCCGAGATTTCGTTGGGGAATACTGATGAGTTTGGGGTCGAGTGGGGTTTGCAGGACTCCGTGTTGTTCGACCGCAGTCTGCTCGGTGATTTAGCAACGCGTACGACGACGACAAACACATCTACACCTGCGGGGGTTGTTACGCAGACGACGCAAGAAATTGTAGCTGCATCGAACGTTCCCGGATTTAACTTCAACAACATCGATCCGCTTGGAAACAGCGGTTCAGCGAAGGCCTTGAACTCGTCGAATTCGGTGGGAGGTCAGGGGATCTCGAATTTCGCAGTTGGTCGTGGTAACGATGAGCTTGGATTCGGTGGACTGGTGTTATCAGCGAGCAGTGAGAATGTAAGCTTCCTATTGCGAGCTTTACAGGATTCAAGGCGATTGGAGATTCTCTCGCGTCCGCAAGTTTTAACTTTGGATAACCAGCAGGCGTTTATTCAGGTAGGTCAGCGGATTCCGCGAATCGTCAACTCGATCATCAATCAGAACGGGACACAAAACGTTGTAGCGTTGGAGAATGTCGGTTTGATCATCGGAGTTACCCCACGCATTAGTCCTGAGGGGAACGTTGTGATGGAGATCGACGCGGAGAAATCGAAGCTGGGGCCAGAGGACGAAGGGATCCCGATTTCGATTGCCCAGAATGGGACCGTGATTCGCTCGCCACGAGTCGATACGATTACCGCACAAGCGACCGTCAGTGCTGCTGATGGAGAGACGATTATTCTTGGAGGGCTGATTTCGCGATCGACTCGAACGAACCATCGTCAAGTGCCATGGTTGGGCGATATTCCTGTGATCAAGTATCTCTTTAGTTATGACTACAGCGATACTGTTCGAACCGAACTGTTGATCATTATGACACCGCACATCGTTCGCAATCCAACAGATATGGAGCGATTGAAGCAAGCGGAGTTCGCCAGAATGAGCTGGTGCGAAGCGGATGTATTTGAGATTCACGGGGATGTGTTTCCTCGAACAGGGATGCTGCAGGATTGGAATGAAGATCCGGCTGATTGCCCTGTCGTCTATCCCGATAGCGACCCGCGTGGTTCTTACGAATCGACGCTGGAAATACGAAATCCGTCGATGCCGCAAGAGTTAGGTACGCAATTGCCGAACTCGATGCCCGACTCATTCGTTCCACCTGTTCAGGGTGTCAATGAGTTGCCGACTCCCACGTCGGTGAAACCTTCGGCGGGTTTACTTCGATTACCGCGAACACTTCCACCGAGTGTTCGTCCTGCCCCAACTATCGAGCCTGTGGCGAGCACATCGTCAGCAATGGCTCCCGCCTCCGACTCGTCATCGAGGACCCGTAAATGATTTCCATTCGGATTCCTTCCCCTGTTTCGGTATTGATACTCTTACTCCTGTCGTGCTGTTGCATGGTGGGTTGCCAATTCGCGCCGAAGAAACTTCCTGATTCGTGGAAGTGGGGAGAGGACGACAGGCCGGCTTTGCCTGACCGGATACTTGCCGTTTGGACCGATACCGTTTTGCATCAACCCAATCAACCGGGAGTTCGTGGATTCGGTGGACGTGTTTTCTTTTATCTAAAAGATCAAACCGATCCGATTGAAGTTGACGGTAAGCTAGCTGTATACGTTTTTGATGCTGAGGATGCCGATCCGATGAACCAAAAACCGTTGCGCAAATATGTGTTCACCGCCGATCAATTCGCAAGTCACATGAGCAAGACTTCCATTGGCCCATCCTACAGCGTTTGGTTGCCTTGGGGGGAAGTTGGCGGTCCGCAGATGAAGCTCAGTATTATTGCGAGGTTTGAAGGGGTCGATGGAGGAACGACAATCTCGGATCCGACAATCAAACTCTTGCCAGGGATCGTCAGTCGCGAATCCACGCCCGATAAAGCAGGGAGCGGTAAGGTAGGGAGCGAGAAAGCGGGGAGCGAAAAGAGCTCATCGGGAGGCGGGGTTAAATTCCGCTTGTCGAGCCGAAACACGCAGAAAACAATCGAGGATTCGGACGGCAGCGTGAAGCTTGCTAGTGGCTCGGACTATGGGGACGATCAAGGCGTACAGCACGCATCGTATTCGAAAAATAGCACATCATTGAAGAAGGGTGTTGCTGGGGGTAAAGAGTATTCGACGCGAGGATTAAAGGATTCGCGAGAAACGAATGCGGAAGATTCTCGCAGTGTGCAAACCATCGACCTTCCTCCAGCTTTCGAACGACACTTCCAGAAATCTTCTTCCGTGAATACAGAAGTGATCGATATGCGAAGTGGCAACGTGAAAGCCTTTCAGAAGGTATACTCGCGTACTGAGTCCGAAGTCAGTCCGGAAGGCTCAGAGTCGGTAGTTAAGGATTCGGTATCCAAATCACCTGCGATGAAGAGTTCGGAGCCTCGTGTCTTGCGACGCAATCCGGCGAATCGACTTGAAGTGTTGCGTTCCGGCAAATGGATCGATTCGATACAGAGAGGTGATGGAAACAATGCGGATCCGGTCCTCAACGGAGTGGAGCTTCGATCAATGGATCGGACGCAAGGGTCACTGAGCGATAACGAGTGAAAATCGTAAGCATGCCAGCAATTGCGATCGTTCTGGCCCCTGCCAGTTGCAATGCACTAAGACGGTGTTTTAACGCCTGAGCTCATGGAGTCGGCATTTGACTTTGAAGAAGCTTCAACGCTCGTGCTAAAGGTTTATCTAGCTCGAATTGAGAGTCGTTCGGATCTTCGACTTGAGCGAGTGGATGGTCGGTTATTAGTCCGTTTCGCAGCGGATCGCTTCGGGTTTGGAAGCGTTTCTGGGATGCGACTTCGTCTTCTTGGGACAAGCCAACCAAGCCTTGGGTGTCGGGAAGTACTCCCCATTCATCGTCGGGGGAGTCGTTGGGGCGTTTGTGAATTCTTCGACCGCTGGGCGGGTAGTAGTAGGCGGTTGTAAGTCGGATCGCAGCGGAGCCACCAAGGACGGGGACGATGCTTTGAACGTTTCCTTTTCCGTAGGAACGTTCCCCAACGACGATTGCTCGTTTGCGATCTTTCAGGCAAGCAGCGACGACTTCACTCGCGCTAGCCGATTCTCTATTGATCAGAATGCAGATGGGGGTAGAGGTCGGAAGCAGGGTACCTGCTGATGCGTAAGCCGTGTCGGTTTGAGCGTTGTTTTCACGCCCGTTCGTCGAGACAATCGGTCCGTCTTCGAGGAACATATCGCAGACTTCAACAGCCGCGTCGAGTAGTCCGCCACTGTTATCGCGCAGGTCGATGATGAGGCCTTTGCATGAAGTGGCTTTTGAGAGGAGTTCGCGAAGCTCCGCAGCGGTTCGTTCTCCGAAGAGTTCGATATGTAGGTACAAGATATCGGGTGCGACTTGCAGTTGATGTTCCCATGTACCATCGGGTTTTCTGCGATCGCCGGTAATGCTTTCGACGGCAACAAATTCGCGAGGAACATTGAAGCTCATCGGTTCTCCTGCGCGATCTATCAGGATAGCCGCAGTCGACCCAACGGGGCCTTGCAACCAGCGCGAGAGGGTTTCCATAGTTTTGGCCTCTTCCACCTTATTTCCATCGACTTCTTGGATTACATCCCCAGGACGCAATCCTGCACGGAAGGCAGGCGAGTGGAAAATGGTAGCGACGATGGTAGGTTTCGGGCGTTGCGGTGGGCCTTCGACCTGAATTCCCAGGCCGGCGAATTGTTGATCGAACAAGGCATTGAAGCCGGTCAGTGCGCTGCTTGGGATGTATGCAGAGTAAGGGTCTAGGGATTCGAGCAACCCTTGCAGTGCGGCGTCTCGGAGATTAGCGGTTGATTTCGGCTCGACGTAGGAGTTTTCGATCCAGTGCATGCTGTATGCGATATCGCGAACGGGGCGGAGCCAAGCAGCGTTTGCGTAGCAGAGTAAGCAGAGGACAAGAAGAGCGGAGAGTTTTTTTAAGGTATTCCAACTCACGGGTTTTCGTCTCCTGCGAGCATACTGTTTTTGTTAGGATAGCGAAGTCAAAAATACGAAATGATAATTGCCAGATCGGATTGGTAGAAACCGTGCTGAATCGCGATGACATTGTAGCCGAATATTTACAGCAGCTTCCTTATGCCCCTTATCCGGTCCAAGAAGATGCTTTATTTGCATGGTTTTCTTCGGATCATGGGGTTTTGGTTTGTGCACCGACGGGGACGGGCAAGACGCTTATCGCTGAAGGAGCGATCTTCGAAGCACTTCGAACGGGGCGGCGATGTTACTACACGACTCCGTTGATTGCCTTGACGGATCAAAAATTGTACGAGTTGCAAGCCGCTGCGCAGCGTTGGGGGTATCCTGCGAGTTCGATTGGGCTGGTCACGGGGAATCGAAAAGTCAATCCGGACGCTCCTGTGCTTGTCGTTGTCGCGGAGATCTTGCTCAATAAACTGCTTCAAGCAGGGCCGGATGGCTTCGAAGATGTGGATTCTGTAGTGATGGACGAGTTTCACTCTTTCAACGACCCGGAGCGTGGGATCGTGTGGGAACTGAGTATCGGGATGCTGCCCAAGCATGTGCGGTTGATGTTGCTTTCTGCGACCATCGGTAACAGCGTAGAGTTCTGTTCTTGGTTGATGCGAGCTCATGGTCGGAATCTCGAGTTGGTCCAAGGTACGGAGCGCAAGGTACCCCTACAATTCGAGTGGGTAGAAGATGATTATCTTGACGAGCATCTCGAGCGGATTGCAGAAGGAGACGAGACGAAGCGGCGTACGCCTGGGTTGGTGTTTTGCTTCAATCGCGATCAGTGTTGGCAGGTGGCTGAGTTATTGAAGGGCAAGAAGCTTATTGACAAGCCACGTCAAGCGATCATTACCGAGCGATTGGAAGGGGTGAATTTATCGGAGGGAGCTGGGCCGAAGATCAAGCAAATATTGATACGAGGGATCGGTATTCACCACGCGGGGATCATGCCAAAATACCGGCGGCTTGTCGAGCAACTGTTTCAAGAAAAGCTACTTACTGTTTGCGTTTGCACTGAGACTTTGTCAGCAGGGATCAATTTACCCGCGCGAAGCGTGATCCTGCCGAGTTTGGTCAAAGGGCCTTATGGCAAGAAGAAGTTGATCGAGTCGGCTTCGGCACAGCAAATTTTTGGTCGAGCGGGCCGCCCGCAGTTTGACCGCGAGGGGTTTGTTTATGCGATCGCGCATGAAGACGATGTGAAGCTTCATCGATGGCGACTTCAGTACGATCAGATCCCCGAGGATACGAAGGATCCGAATTTGATCAGAGCGAAGAAGCAGTTGAAAAAGAAGATGCCTACTCGGCGTCAGGGGGAGACTTATTGGACGAAGGATCAGTTTGAAAAACTAGCCCGTGCCCCCGCATCGCATCTTGCGAGCCGTGGCCCACTTCCCTGGCGACTCCTAGCGCACATGCTTCAACGCGACCCTTCGATCGATCCACTTCGCACTTTAGTGGGACGTCGTTTACTTGCTCCAAGCGACATGATTCGAGCGCAAAAAGAATTGAATCAAATGCTCGTAACTCTCTGGACGGGCGGATTTCTTGAGCTTGAGCCCAAGCCTTTACCGAAGCAAGGTGGAGTTGCTCAGCCGGGAGGTAAGGGAGGCGGGGCTGATGGTGGTACCGCAGGAAGTAGCGATGGAGGAAGTGGGGGGCAAAAGGGAACGCAGGGGTGGCTTAAGAGTCAATTGTCATCTGCGGCGTTGGGAAATACAAAAGGTAATGCTTCACCGAAAAGCGATGTTGTAAAACCTGGTGCCGACAATCTCGATGAAGTCGAGGATGATGATGATCTTGGGCAGGCCGATACCGGAGGCGATGATGGTCTGGTAGCGATCACCGATGAGACGGCTGGACGGGGTTATGATTTGGAGAACTATCGTCCTGAGCGAATTATTGCAAAGCCTAGGTTGGAGTTGATGCAAGAGTTTCGGAGCGTCAATCCGATTTATGGTTTGTATTTAATACAGCAATTGCAATTCGCAGATATGACCGAGCGGATTCAAGCTTTAGAGAGCATCTTGGAGCTGCCTCCGAATATCTGCAAGTTAGTTCCGGTACCAAGACCGGAAGAGTTGCCGTTTGGGCCCTTAGCACAAAATCATTTGCACCCACGGTTGCTCGAACTCGGTCTTGTAGGAGTTGCTGAGATTACCGGTCGTTGGGGAAGTGATGACGACGATGATGAAGAGGAAGATGCTTGGAATGAAAACGGGCCCCCGCCGAGGCCTTTGGCCTTAGGTGAGAAACTACGTCGGATGTTCGATTACGATTTTCCAGGTGTACACGACGTGCACACACGCAGCGTATGGGTAGTCGGGGAATTGCTCGAATTCGAATGCGACTTCAATAAATTCATCGTTGCGAAAGGATTGCAAAAACAGGAGGGGATGCTGTTTCGACATGTCTTGCGATTTGTACTGTTGCTTGCCGAAATCAGTGCGATCGCTCCTCAGGAAAGTACGCCCGAGGAGTGGGAGTTGCCCTTTGATCGACTCGCTGAACAGTTGATGGCAGGTTGTCGCAAGGTTGATCCGGAGAGTACTGACGAGGTGTTGCAAGAAATATCGGATCGGGAAAGCCGCGTGGTGCTTGGAAGGAAGAAGCCTTTGACTCAAGCTCAAAGTGGCGATGAGGCGGTGAAGGGGTTTGGGGAGGGGATTGCCGACGGACTGACAAGTGATGGGATGCAATGAGTGAGTTTTACGAGCAACTATCTTTAATCAACTGGGCTTTGCTCGTCATCGCTGCCATCGGCATCGGTGTTACAAAGAGTGGATTCTCCGGTGTTAGTTTATTGCACGTGTTGGTCTTCGCACATGTTTTTGGCGCGAAAGCTTCTACGGGTGTCGTGTTGCCGATGCTGATCGTTGGGGATGTCCTTGCGATGCTGATGTTTGGCAAGCATGCGGATTGGGTGTACGTGCGACGCATGATGCCTCCGGCAATACTAGGGGTGTTGATCGGTTGGATGCTCATGCATCGTTTGAGTGAATCGTTATATAGACCGATCACCGGCGGCATCATATTGATGCTCGCAAGCATGCAACTCGCTAGACTTCGCAACGAAAACTGGCTTGCGTCGATCCCTCATTCAAACCTCTTTGCATGGGGGATGGGTATTGCCGTAGGAGTGACGACGATGCTGGCGAATGCTGCCGGCCCTGTCTTCGGTCTGTTCCTTATCTCGATCGGGCTTCCAAAGAAAGAGTTTGTCGGTACAGCAGCTTGGTTCTTTTTAATTCTCAACGTGCTGAAGATTCCGTTGAGTTGGAATCTAGGGTTGATCGGAGAGCAATCGTTGATGGTTAACGCGTTGTTGGCTCCGTTAATTCTGCTTGGACTGTTCGCGGGGCGTGCGATCGCCAAGCGGATTTCTCAGAAGAGTTTTGAGATGGTGATCCTGGTGCTTTCTATTCTCGCGGCGATGCAATTGTTGTTGGTTTGAGAATGGGGGTTTTTTGAAACACAGAGGCACAGAGGCACAGAGAATACCGGAAGGCGGAGAGAGGGAAGACGGAGAGAGGGAACGAAGGATGGGATGGGATGGGATGGGGATAAAAAAAGCACCCTTCGGTGGGAAGGGTGCTTTTATAGTTTTTAAATGTTGGCCGAGCGATTGCTAGGTGGCTTCGGCAACAGACGAGACTTCGGCGGTGCCGTCTTTCTGGACCCCTTTGAAGTCCAATCGGGTCACCTTGCCAGTATCGTCTTTGAAC
>Ga0255126_1000935_pt1 | contig 12058 bp, 8 predicted proteins | sample Law_Miss_RepA_8d_FD_188556 | JGI IMG/M metagenome (GOLD analysis project Ga0255126, IMG submission 188556) | Freshwater microbial communities from St. Lawrence River, New York, United States - Law_Miss_RepA_8d | ecosystem: Environmental > Aquatic > Freshwater > River | place: USA: New York... | reverse complement strand
GCGGTCCCCTGGGTGCCACGGTATTGCGCCTCCCGTCCAAAAATATGGTCTGCTGCAATACGCCCCTGCCGGTTGGCCGGCCCTCCCAACGGAATCACTCCAGGCTGCCCCGTAACCGGGTCCCGCGTTTCCACCACATCACCCGCGGCATAGATGTCCGGGTCAGAGGTTTGCATCTGCCCGTTCACCCGAATCGCGCCCCGCACCCCAAGCTCCAAACCGGCATCAGCGGCAAGGTTACTCTCTGGCTCAACGCCAATCCCCGCCATCACCAAGTCGCAATCAAGGGTTTTCCCATCAGTCAAATGAACCCGCAAAGATTTTTCATCCACCATCTCAATTGCAGTCACCCGACCGCCTAGCACCAACTCCACTCCCTTGTTTCTCAAGGCCTTCACAAGCGGGCTGGTCATCTCAGGGTCAAATGGCATGAGCGATTGAGGGTTTCTTTCCACCACCGTCACACCAATGCCGCGGTTCACCAAATTTTCCGCTACCTCCAGCGAGATGAATCCGCCACCCATTAGCACCGCATGCCGTACATCCTTCAAGCGTGCGAAAATCCGGTCCGTGTCCTCCAGCGTGCGCAGCGTAAAAACTCCCGGAAGGTCCCCACCCGGTATTTCAGGAACCCTTGGCTTGGCACCCGGGGCCAAAATCAGCTTGTCATACTTCTCCGCGTATTCCCGACCAGTCTCCCGGTCCCGCACCCAAACCAGCTTCAAAGCGCGCTCAATCCGGGTCACCTCCGAATTGGGCCTCGCGTCCAGATTGTACCGAACTTTCAGCCGCTCAAGCGGCGTCACAAGCAACTTGCCCCGCTGCTGGATTTCTCCACCCAGATAGTACGGCAACCCGCAGTTGGCAAAAGATAAATAAGGCCCCCGTTCCAACAGCACAATCTCAGCATGCTCGTCCAAACGACGGGCCCGTGCAGCAGCCGATGCCCCGCCTGCCACACCACCAACAATCACCAGTTTCATAGCGCAATGCCTCAGGGTTGTTTGGCCGGGGTCTTAGCCCTGCCAAATGTTTTTTCCAAGGTAGGGTAGGGCGTCTTGACCGCTTGCGCCTTCACCCCGTCCTTTTCCAAAAGTGTCGCCGCCTTCATGCAGCGCACGCCAGACTTGCAATGCAGATAAATAGCCTTGTCTTTGGGCAAATCCTTCATTGCCATCGCCCGCCCCTTGGCATCCACACCTTCGAGCGAACTAAGCGGCACCCATAGCGCCTGCTTCAAATGCCCCTCTTCCCATTCGGGTTCCTCACGCACATCCACAATCACCGCCTTGCCTGCCTTCACTTCAGCCAAAATCTGTGCGGGTGTCAGCTTGGTGTATTCCGCTGCCCAGCCCAAACTGGACATGGCAATAAATACCGCTGCAATACTCAAGCTCTTTCGCATCAAAATGGCTCCTGATTGGTGAAAAATATGCTAATTCTAATACCACATCGTAGGCGATAGCCAATCCTCATCCATCACTGCGCCTTGCCAGTACCCATCACCAGTTTCTGGTACCGGTCCACCGCCACCCCGCCAAAAACCTCTTCCTTCCCGTCCGGCCAGCGCACCTTCACTCCTTCAATCGCATCGTTCGGTCCCCACCACCAACCGCCTGTCCGGGCTGCTGGCATAACTCCCCCCACCCTTGGCAAATCGATAACGCGATTTTCCACCCGACACTACTTCCAGCCGTGCCCCAGTCACATCACTCCTGTCCGGCCGCGCAAGGCTAAAGCCCACCCAATGAAAACCGTTCTTCCCACAAGCACTGTTCCTCAATACACCAGCCGGCTCGTTCATGTTCGCCACCACAAGGTCCATGGCTCCGTCATTGTCCAAATCCCCAATGCACATCCCGCGCGACAGATGGTCCTCGGCAAAATAGCTCCCACCACGGTCCGTCATCACCTTGAATTTCCCGCCATTATTGCGTAGCAAAACCGGCCTTTGCCTTCGACCCGTGGTCGTCGGAAAACGGATAGCATGCCCGTTCACCACCACCAAGTCCTCGTTGCCATGGTGGTCAATATCCACAAAACCGGTTCCCCATCCCACATACTTCTGACCAATCGCAGCAATACCAGACCCGGGCGTATGGAATAAAAACGATGCCTCCTGCTTCTTGCTCATATTGCGATAAAGTGCGTGCAACTCGTTCTCATAGTTCGTCACCCAGATCGAAGCCATACCGCTCCCGTCAAGATCTCCCGCATCCACTCCCATGCTCCCATTGGCCGATCCGTTGCCATCACGCGCTACCCCCGCGATCACCCCTGTCTCCTCAAGCCTGATTTTCCCCACGGTAGATCGGTTGATAAACAGATAGTTGTCCACCGTGTCATTGCCTACATACACATCCGGGCGGCTATCTCCGTTCACATCCACAGCCACCACCCCAAGACCCTTGCCACGGTCCCCGCCTTCGGGCAAACCCGCCTCCTTGCCAACCTCCTTGAATTTGCCACCACCCAAATTGTGATAAACCAAATGCCGCAAACCGTTAAAATTCTTGGGCGGGCACACATCAGGTGTTTTACCATCGTAGTTGCAGTCCGGGTGCTTAGCGAATGACCAGTCCACATACTGGCACACATACAGATCTGCCAACCCATCCCCGTCAAAGTCTGCGAATGCCGCACTGGTGGCCCATGTCACGCCCTGGTCCATCCCCGCAATTGTCGTCACATCCACAAATTTTCGCCCGCCCAGGCCATCACTCTCGTTATGAAACAGCGCCACCCGCCTCCAACCGGTCACCAGCATATCGGGCCACCCGTCCCGGTCATAATCACTCACCGCCGTCGCATGGCTATAAAACCAGGGCATGCCGCCAGCAAGCGTTCCAAGGCCCGCCTTTTCTGTCACATCCTCAAATCGAAATCCGCCCAGGTTGCGATACAGCTTGCCCGTGCGACCCAAAATGTCACGGTTGTCCTTGCCACCAAAATACCCGCCACCTGGAAAATACAAATCCATCAGGCCATCACCGTCAAAATCAATCTCCGCCAATCCCCCGCCTAAAGATTCCAAAATGCTCAAATGGGCCGGCTTCACGCTCTCGCCGTTGTCATAAACACTACGCACGCCCGATGTCTCAGATTTGTCTTCAAATAGTGGCCCGTCTGGCAGGTTGTCGGCTACTGGGCTACCAATTGCTTTGGTTGGCGTGTTATTCACCACGACAGGCTTGGCCTCGGGCCTTTGGCTGCCGCATCCAGCCACAACCAATGCAAGTCCCACCATGCCTGCCGTTAGGCTCTTTCTCAAAAATCCAAGGCTAAGCCCGTCCATATGCCGCTCCACGCCAATTAGTTTTTTTTACCGTCAGCAATAATTTGTTTCTGGTGCGTTGCCGCTCGGGCCGTGTCACCCTTTTGAGTGAAATGGACATAAAGACATTGGTGCGCCATCTGGCACCGCGGGTCCCGCTCCAGTGCCTTGTCCAACCAATACAACGCCTGCGGCTCCTGGCCAAGCTCCAAAAGCATCTTGCCAATTCTCGCCACCGAATCCGCATCGGTCGAGGGCGTCCGAGCTTCCACCTGCAAAAGGTTATTGGCCTCTTTCAACATCTTGTTTTGTAGCTCATATTCCGCCAGTTCCTTCTCTGCCTCCACCCGTTTGCCCGCAAGCCGCAAAGCGCTCACCAACAAAAAACGGGCCTCCGTGTCCCCACGGTCCCGCTTCAAAAGGCGGTTCAATAATTCAATGGCTGATTCTGCCTTGCCACCTTCGACATCCAGTTTGGCCAAATGCAGCATCAGAGGCCCATCATCAGGAAGGCTGGCTTGCGCCTTCTCCAAAAGTTGTCGGGCCTCATCAGGCTTCCCCTCCAAATAACGGCACTGCCCAAGCCTCGCCATCACTTGCGGGCTATTGGGCATCTTTGCCATCAATTGCTCCAAGTGTGGCAATGCTTCTTCCGGTTGCTTGTCCTCCAAAAGCATTTCCGCCACCCGCAGCCGCGCATTGAATAGCTCCGGGTCCAATTCCAATGCCTTGCGATAGTCCCCCATCGCACTTTTGGCCTGGTTCAGTCGCTCCAGCACCCAGCCCCGCCAAAAAAGGGGAGTGGCGTTCTCTGGGTCCATTCCAATCCAGCGCTCAAGCGTGCTATAGGCAGGTCCATACCGCAGGTCGCGAATATAGGCCGCCGCCAAGGTTTCCAAAATAGCCACCGATTCCGGATCGTCATTAGCTAAATAGGTTCCAAGGGCAACGGCCGGTTCGTCCGTGTCGCCCGTCGTGGCTCGCAGCAGCAAATACTCAAGTTGCAGCCGCTCAGTCGCGCCACCCGCCAGCTTTTGCGCCGCTTGCAGTCGCTTTTCCGCCTCCCCCGGTTCACGGCTCATCCGTGCCGCCCGTGCCAGCATCCGTTGCACTTCCGAACTCCGCGGCCAAATCCGTTCACACCAAAGCAATCGGCTTCTTGCCTCCCTGGGCTTGTTGCTTTGCAAGTCAGCCAAAGCCCAACGCCATTGCAAGGCAAACCATCCATACCCAATCAAAAGGCAGCCAATCACCAAACCGATCCCAATCACCCAACGGTTCAGCCCCTTTCGCTGGCCACCAATCGGTTCCAGGGGCAATTGGTCTGCGTTGTCTTGCATGGGGCCACCCAAAGTTCAAACCAAACAAGGGGAAATAAAATTTCCCTTTAAGGGCGTACTTAAAAAACCAAAGCCTGGGCCCGTTAATCAACGGGCAGCCAGGCCTTAGCTCAATCTGTTCTAATTCCCAGCATCAATCCGTCAGGTCAAAATTCTTTTCGTTCTTACCCCGTGTCAAAGTGACCTTCAAGCCAGAGGTGTCCTTCTTGCCATACTTTTTCGGAATCGCTGTGTAGCTGGGCTTCACCACATTGGCCGATTGTGGAACGGGGCTCGAGGTCATCTTCTGGCCTTTATTCGCACCATAGGTGGTGGGGGCATTCCCCTTGGCGCTGTCCGTTTCAATCGTAACAGCATATTCACCTTCAGGCAGGTCGGTGGCGTTGAAGGTGCCATCCGGGTTCAGGTTGGCTGAGGCCCGCGAACCTTCAACCGCTCCGTCTTTTTCAAGCTTCACAGTCCCACCACCAACAGGTCCACCTTTATAGGTCACCTTGCCCATGAAGCTGGCAGGTGCGTTCGGATTACCACCGGCGCATCCAATCAAAAATGCCATCCCCAACACACCAACTACGCCTGCAAACTGCATGAAACTCTTCATCAAATTAAACTCCCCGTTCAACCAGAATACATAAAACTTGGATAAGACCACAAACTCTTAGATACCACGAATTGAGCGATACATAAAGCCTATGGACCATTATGCCAAAAAAAGTCCCCGGGTGGTTGTTCCCGGGGACTTTTTTAGTTTCAATTGCCTTCCATTGCTTACCAGTCGCTACCCATAGGCAGGTCATCGTTGCGCATGAAAGCGCGACCGAGGGTAACCACCGAGATGGAGGCATTGATAGACTTGACAGAACCATCCAACATCACAGCCTGCATAACACCGCCCGAAAGCGTGGTGAGGCGGGTCGGGTCGCACACCTTGGGGCCAGGTTGCACCTGCGGTGAGGTGAAAAAGGCAGTTGGGTAGTTAGCAGGTGGGGTTGGGTCATAACCGCCGGGAATCGAGGCGTGGTAGCTGGGGGTGAACCACACATTGGCGGTGTACTTTTGGGCGATGGGTCCGGCGTTCTGACCGTCCTCACCCCAAATGGTTTCCCTGTACCCTGTGCCGGTAGGTGCCGATGGGTCGCCGCAAATAGCCATACGCTCCACATAGGCAATGGTGTTGGAAGTGCCGTCTGGGAAAGAGGCTGGAATACGGGCTTTGCCGCCAATCTGCCAGTCTTCACCCCAGCCACCACCGAAAGCGTGCCAGTTGGAGGAATAACTCGTGGCACCACGGCCACCCCAAGTCAACCCGTCAGCAGGCAGGGTGGAATCATTGGGCGCCATGAAAGTTTTGACTGGGGTACTGATATTCCAAGAATGTGAAGGCTGGCCACCGTTTGCATTCACTTGAGCTGATTTATACAGGTTGTCCTGCTCAATGTAGGGCAACAAGAAATACTGCTGGGTGCCAAAGGCGGCTGGAATACGCTTGTTATTCCAGTCGTCGCCATTTCCCGTAGTTGGGAAGCAACCGTGGGTGGTTGGCAACTTGCCGTTGGTGTCATGGCAATTGTGCAGGGCAATGCCAATCTGCTTCAGGTTGTTAGAGCTGGACATGCGGTTCGCCGCTTCGCGCACTTTCTGCACGGCAGGAACCAACAGGCCAACCAAAACCGCAATAATCGCAATCACGACGAGCAACTCGATCAGTGTGAAACCACGCTGGTCGCGCCCGGAGAGGAATCGGCGCATGAACACTCCTCCAAAAAAGGAAGAAATCGAAATGAATAAAAAACCAAAATTAATTTTCGCATTACGGAAATGAAGAGTCAATGAAATATATTCTTCCGATCATTTTTTTAATTCATTAGATATTTATTAGAAATACTTGAATTTAATAAATTAAGCTCTTTTGTTTTTAATATATCGAATAGGGTAATGTTGTTAAATCAAGGGGCAAAAAAGTGCCTCAATCAAATAAAAAAAGCCCGCACCTTCAAAAGGTGCGGGCTTCTAAAAAAAGATTTTTGACTAGTTCTTACCAGTCGCTACCCATAGGCAGGTCATCGTTGCGCATGAAGGCGCGACCGAGGGTAACCACCGAGATGGAGGCATTGATAGACTTGACAGAACCATCCAACATCACAGCCTGCATCACACCGCCCGAAAGAGTGGTGAGGCGGGTCGGGTCGCACACCTTAGGGCCAGGTTGCACCTGCGGTGAGGTGAAAAAGGCAGTTGGGTAGGTGGCAGGTGGGGTTGGGTCATAACCGCCGGGAATCGAGGCGTGGTAGCTGGGGGTGAACCACACATTGGCGGTGTACCTTTGGGCGATGGGGCCGGCGTTCTGGCCGCTTTCACCCCAAATACGCTCCACATACCCCGTGCCGGTAGGTTTCGAAGGGTCGCCGCAAATGGCCATGCGCTCCACATAGGCAATTGTGTTCGAGGTACCATCTGGGAAAGATGCTGGAATACGGGCCTTGCCGCCAATCTGCCAGTCTTCACCCCAGCCACCACCAAAGGCGTGCCAGTTGGAGGAATAACTCGTTGCCCCACGGCCACCCCAAGTCAGCCCGTCAGCAGGCAGGGTGGAATCATTGGGCGCCATGAAGGTTTTGACTGGATTGGTTAAGCGCCATGTCTGTGAAGATTCCCTGCCATTGTTATTCAATACCGGAGATTTGTAAAGGTTGTCCTGCTCGATATAAGGCAAAAGGAAGTATTGCTGGGTACCGAATGCGGCAGGAATGCGCCGATTGCCCCAGTCGTCGCCATTTCCCGTGGTTGGGAAGCAACCGTGGGTGGTTGGCAACTTGCTGTTGGTGTCATGGCAATTATGCAGGGCAATGCCAATCTGCTTCAGGTTATTAGAGCTGGACATGCGGTTCGCCGCTTCGCGCACTTTCTGCACGGCAGGAACCAACAGGCCAACCAAAACCGCAATAATCGCAATCACAACGAGCAACTCGATCAGTGTGAAACCACGCTGGTCGCGCCCGGAGAGGAATCGGCGCATGAAGACTCCTTGTCTCATAAATATGAAGGAAAACAGGCTCCACGATTTAATAAATGTGAAGAACCTAATTAATATTTCGCAAATAAGGGTTCATAGGTCAAGAAGTTAAGTGAAAAATTGATAATTATTTTTAAAATAAACCCTCACAAGCAGGGGCCAAACGAGCAGGGTCGGCTGTTTGGGTGATTTGCGGGCAAAAGGTAAAGCTTTCTGTGGATAAATATTACTAGCGTGAATAGGCGCCGCAACAGTTGTTATTCAGCTGGCAAAGGGCCTCATACTCTATATTTCCAACCAAAACGCCAGCGCCAAGTTCCCTTACAATCATTCAAATGCTGCGGTCGTATTAGTAAAATCAAAGGTTCACACCCCATGAGCGGCGGTTCATCTGTCCTTGCTTCTAACCAGACCTCGGCCCCCATTCCTGCGATTGCATGGGTGGGCACTATTTTCGCTGCCGCTTTCGCGTTGCTTTTGGCGGCATTTTCCGCCCGCTCCCCAGAAATTTGGATCAATCTCGTCAGCGGTCGCTCTCTCCTTTCCTCAGGCGATTTCAGCAATACCTGGGCTTTCGATGGCTCTCTTTTTGTCGCCCACACCCTAATGGGCCCTTCCGGATTAGTCGGCCTCAAAGCTGTCCTTATGGCTTTGGCTGTGGGAGCATTGGCTTGGCGTGCCAGTGAACAGGCTCCAAATTGGGCCCTGATTCTGGCCTTTGCCTTGGCCGTTTTGGCCCTTGGCAATTCCTTGGCTCTTGCTCCCCTCGCCTTCAGTCTCGTTCTCTCAGTAGGTGTTCTGTTGGCCACCGAATCCATGGCCACATCCACTTTTCCCCGTGTCTGGGCGCTGGTGTGTGGCCTTTTTTGGTTGGCCTGCATGCATCAAGTCGATGAGCGAGCAGGCGCAGCATGGCTGCTGGGGGCAATGGTTCTGGCAGGCGGTTTGCTCGATGCCAAAACGGCTAACCGCCCAATGTTGTTGCCTTGGTTGCTGATTTGGCTTCTGCTGGGGCCGCTACTCATCAGCTTCAATCCTGCCCTTGGCTTTAAATGGATTCTCCCACCCGAATTTCTTCTCGGTGGGCTGGGCCTCCAGTCTTCCGCCCGTTCTCCTTTCCAGCCTGTTAACTGGGATGCCATCCTTGCCGTTCCATCTGCCATGGCTTATTTCCCACTACTCATTGCAGCACTACTTTCCGCCCTGTTGCCCGGTAAATCCATCGGCATGCGCTGGCGATTGCCCACTCTGGTCCTCGCCCTTCTCAGCATCTGGAGCGACCTCTGGATTCCTTGGCTGGCCCTCGTCACTGGCCCTTGCCTGGCATTGCGTCTGGGCGCTTGGGCCAATGATGGCCCTGCCGGCAAAAAGTTGACTCCCCCAATATGGTTGGCACCCTCAGTGGCCTTGGTCGGCCTCGCCCTCCTCATCATCGCCTGGCCAGGCTGGTTGCAAGGGGCCCCACATGAGCGGCGTTCACTGGCACTCAACCTGCCACCCGCCGCTGCAAATGCCGCCAAAACCGAGATGCAATGGCGTGAAAAAGGCCTTTTGCCAATGGAAAGCCGCGGCCTCCACATGCGACTCTCCAGCCTAGCCGCCTTTTCCTGGAGCCAGCCCGACTTGAGGCAAACTCTGGACTTCCTTCAAGATGATCTGGTTGGCCTAATCACTAGCCGCCAAGGCGCTGAGGGCCTCAGCCGCCTCTGCAGCGAACAAAAATGCCACCTGGTTATCACCGAGCCAGATCCTGCCCGCATGCAATTGATTCTCCAAGGCCTGGTCGATCATGCCGACAAATTTGGCATCTGGCTGGTCGAGGGGCCAATCATCATTGCCGGCTCCAATTTGGTACCCCAGCACCCTCCCGTACTCAATTGGTCCGAAAAAGCGTTTGACCCCCAATCCAAGCCCGTGGCCGACTCCCCAGATTCCCCTTGGCCCGGCCCCTACCCGCTAACCCAATCCTTCACACAACCTCGGCCCGATGCCACCGCTGGCGGCCTGTCGGCAGAAGGCCGCCACCTGCTGTTTCTTGCCGATATCCGCCGCCGCCAATTGGCGGGCCTAAGTTCCAGCTTGGCATGGGGCACCTTGGCCGCTCAATGGTTGGGCTCCGTAGTGGCTCCGTCCATCACAGACCAATCCGCAGCATTGGCCTGGTTGCTTGCCACCGCACCGGGCCCCCTCTCCCCGGGCGCAGCCGATACCGCCATACCCTCTCCGCTGGTTCAAGCCCTGGCCGGTTGGAAAGCCTCCGCCCTGCCATTTCCCGGCGAGGCGGAACAGCGCGCTCTGCTCAATTTAGCTTTGCGCCGTGCCCGCGAGGCAGTCGCCCTCGACCCAGCAGAGGGCCGGGCCTGGCTGGTCGTGGGCGAATCCTGCCTTCGTCTACTCAACTCCCCTTCCGAGCGCAACGGGGCCAACGCTTTTGCTGAATGGCGCCAGTTGCGCGAGGCCCAGGCTGCCTTCGCCTTCAAAAGGGCCCTCATTGCCGACCCAAAACTCGATCTGGCCCACCTCAACCTAGCTTACCTCTACTCCGAAATGGGCCTGCGCGATCTCGAGGCCCGCCACCTCCGTGGCGGCTGGGTTTTAGCCAATCTGCGCGGCCCCCCCTCGGGCATGCGACCAAACGATTGGCGCGACCGCCAAACCGCCCAAGACAACGAAATCCGTCGCCTCGAGTCCGAGGTAGCTTCCCGCATTTCCGCCTTGGCCCGCGAAGCTGCCGGTAGGCCTGCTCTCGATCGCGCCCGCCTCGCCCTGGATGCCGGCTTGGGCCAAGTAGCCCTCGACGAACTCCTCGCCTCCGATATATCCGCATTCGGTGCCCAAGGGATGGCCCTCGAGGTTGATCTGCTGTTGCGAACAGGCCGCGCCGATGAAGTCCAGGGCTGGATGAGTGAATCAGAGCACGATGGCTTCCTGCCGCCCGATTTGTACCACTGGTTCCGTGTCAAGGCCGCCGCAGCCATGGGCCTTTACACCCAGGCATGCCAAGAGGCAATTGCCCTCACCCAAGGCCAAACCCGTCTCGCCCTGCCCATGGCTCCATCAGTAGCGCTGGCAGTTGCCCGCGATAGCCTCGATCGATTAGCCACGCTCGGCACGGGCGTGGCTGCCACATGGAATCGCCTGCCCCCCAACAATATCGAAAGCCAATTGGGCACCATGCTCAGCCGTTGGAAACTGGAAATGAACGGCTTTGCCGTGCTGGGCTTGCTCTCTCTCGAGCGTGGCGATTCAACCGAGGGTTTTAGCGCACTCCGCCAAGCCCTGGCTCTCAGCCCTGCAAAACTGCCAGAAAATGCTGGCCCAGCCCTGGATTTTCCTGCCCGAAGGCTCGCCCGTTCAGTCCTAGACATGCTCACCCCAATCGATAATCCAGCCAAGCGCTAAATCATGCTCCTCGGGCACAACACCAACGGCTTTCCCCACCATCGCCTGGAAGATGCTCTACGCATCCTGGCCGATTTGGGCTTCCAAAGTGTCGCTATCACGCTCGATCACCACGCCCTCGACCCCGCCTCTACCGAGCTTCCCCATCAGGTCGCCAAAATAGCGGCTCTTCTCAATCGCTTGCGTCTGCAATGCGTTATCGAAACCGGCGCCCGCTTCCTGCTCAATCCTCTCCACAAACACCAGCCCACCCTGCTCACGCCACAGCCCGAAGCCCGCGCCCACCGGGTTCATTTTCTCCAGTCCGCAATCCGCATCGGGCAAGACCTCAATGCTAGCGCCATCAGCTTCTGGTCGGGCACTCCTCTCACCCAAAACGAGCCCGCTTCCGTTTTGTTCGACCGCCTGTCATCCCAGTGCCAGGCTCTGGCCCAATTCGCCCACGCGCATGGCCAGCGCTTGGCCTTCGAACCCGAGCCGGGCATGTTCATCGACACCATGCAAGCTTTCGACACCCTGTTTCACCGTGTCAATCACCCAGCCTTCGGCCTCACCATCGACCTCGGCCACCTCCACTGCCAGGGTGAGCTGCCCACCACCCCGCACCTACTAAACTGGCGCGACAAAATCTGGAATATCCATGTCGAGGGCATGCGCCAAGGCATCCACGAACACCTCCAGCTCGATGAAGGCGACTTCAACCTGCCAGAGGCGCTCTCAGGCCTAAAGTCCGCCGGCTATCAGGGTGCCCTGCACCTCGAACTCAGTCGCCACGGTCACGATGCTGTCAACGCCGCAACCAAGGCCAAAGCCCTACTCAGCTCAGCACTCGCCCAACTCGGCTAGCACCTTGCAGCCAAAAAATGAAAAGGCTCCAGGCTCAGGTCCCTTGGCGCTTTTTATATCAAGGTAAAAAAGATGGATTAATTAATTATTTCCGGCCCGAAAACGCGCCTGATTTCTTCTGTCACCGTCCACCCGGCGTCAATAGCTGCCTGTGCCTCGGCCCGAAGCGGCACCATTTTGTCC
>Ga0255126_1000931_pt1 | contig 12071 bp, 10 predicted proteins | sample Law_Miss_RepA_8d_FD_188556 | JGI IMG/M metagenome (GOLD analysis project Ga0255126, IMG submission 188556) | Freshwater microbial communities from St. Lawrence River, New York, United States - Law_Miss_RepA_8d | ecosystem: Environmental > Aquatic > Freshwater > River | place: USA: New York... | reverse complement strand
TTGCGCCTGATTGGTACGGCGGGCAGCGACGCCAAGTGCGCATTGGCCTTGGCCAACGGTGCGGAGTTCTGCATCAACTATTCAAAGGACGATTTCCAGGCCAAAGTGAAAGAAATCACGGGTGGCAAGGGCGTGAAAGTGGTGTACGACTCGGTGGGCAAAGACACTTGGGACAAATCACTCGATTGCTTGGCTCCATTTGGTTTGATGGCGAGTTTTGGCAATGCCTCTGGCCCCGTGGCCCCGTTTTCCCCGGGCATTTTGGGCCCCAAGGGGTCGATTTATGTCACGCGCCAGACCTTGTTCAGCCACATCACCACGCGTGAAAACACGCAAGAAATGGCCGACGATTTGTTTGAAGCCGTGACCAGTGGCAAGGTCAAAATTCACATTGACCAGACCTTCCCCTTGGCCAAAATCCAAGACGCGCACACCGCCTTAGAGGCCCGCAAGACCACGGGCTGCACCATCATTACTTTGTAATTAGGGGGGGCTTGTTGCTAGCAGGCTCTGGCCGCTAGCAACAAGTTTTGCGCAGGGCCTTAACCGACCATTGAGGCTGATTGAGGGGGATTGAGGCGGGTTCAAACCAATTAAAACTGGTTCAAACCGGCTCAGGCCCGCTCAGAACCGTTCAGAACCGTTCAGAACCGTTCAGAACCGTTCAGGCGGCCAGTTTTTCGGCTTGGGCGGGGGCCACTTTGTCCAAGACTGTGCGCAGTTGCTGCAGCGTGCGCTGCACGTTGTGCCATTTTTCTAGGCCAAACAAGCCCAAACGGAAGGTGCGGAAGTCGGCCGGTTCGTCGCATTGCAGCGGCACGCCTGCGGCGGTTTGCAGGCCTTCGGCCAAAAACTTCTTGCTCGACTGGATCTCCGGGTCGGTGGTGTAACTGACCACCACGCCAGGGGCCTCAAATCCGGGTGCAGCCACGCTGGGGAAGCCGCGCTCGGCCAGCAGTTGGCGCACGGCGCGGCCCAAAGCCATTTGCTCTTCGCGCACTTTGGCAAAGCCATAAATGTCGGTTTCAACCATGGCATCGCGCAAGCGCACCAGCGCATCGGTGGGCAAAGTGGTGTGGTACATGTGGCCACCGTTTTCATAGGTTTCCATCACTTGCAGCCACTTTTTCAGGTCCATCGCGAACGTGGTGCTGGTGGTGCCATCGATGGCTTTGCGGGCACGTTCGCTCATCATGATCATGGCGCAGCAGGGGGAACTGCTCCAGCCTTTTTGCGGCGCAGAAATCAGTACATCCACTCCAGTGGCCTGCATGTTGACCCACATGGCACCCGAGGCAATGCAGTCCAGCACCAGCAAGCCGCCCACCGCATGCACGGCATCGGCCACGGCCTTGAGGTAATGGTCGGGCAGCATCATGCCAGCCGCCGTTTCGACGTGCGGGGCAAACACCACGGCAGGTTTTTCGCGGGCAATGGCGGCGGTCACTTCGGCAATGGGGGCAGGGGCCCAGGCGGCTTGCGAGCCTTCGGCCACGCGGCGCGCCTTCAGCACGGTGTGGCTGGCCGGGATGCTGCCGGTGTCAAAAATCTGCGTCCAACGGAAGCTGAACCAACCGTTGCGAATGACCATGACGTGTTGACCCGAGGCAAATTGGCGAGCCACCGACTCCATGCCAAAGGTACCGCTGCCGGGCACCAGGGCCACGCTGTGGGCGCTGTAGACCTTTTTGAGCAAACCCGAGATTCCAGTCATCACGCCCTGAAAGCGCTGGGACATGTGGTTGAGGGAGCGGTCGGTGTAGACCACCGAAAACTCGAGCAAACCATCGGGGTCAACTTGGGGCAGCAATCCAGGCATAGGAGTCTCCTTTTTGGAAAATTCAGTCGCGTATTGTGATCGGATTGTCAAAACGGCGCTTAACGCCCGCGACGCACCCGCAAAATTTCGTCCAATATCAGCAAGGCTGCCCCGACACTGATGGCGCTGTCGGCCACGTTAAAGGCCGGAAAATGCCAGGCACCCCAGTAAAAGTCAAGAAAATCAACCACATAGCCGTGCAGCAAACGGTCGACCACGTTGCCGATGGCCCCGCCCAAAATCAGCGCGACGGCCAGGCTGAACAGCTTTTGCCCCGCATGTGAGCGCAGCATCCAGACCATGAAGACGGCCGCGACGATGCCGATGCCTGTGAAGAACCAGCGTTGCCAGCCCCCCGCACCTGCCAAAAACGAGAAGGCCGCGCCGTGGTTGTGCACGCGCACCAAGTTAAAAAACGAGGTGATGGGGGTGCTGTCGCCTAAATCAAAAGCACCCATCACCAAGACTTTGGTGAACTGGTCGATCAGCAGCACCAGCAAGGCAATGCCCAGCCAAAGCAGCAAGCCCTGGCTTTTGCCGGAGCCGCTTTTACCGAATTTTCTGGAGCTGGCCATATAGATAAGGGTCTTTCAGGTCAGGCAATCTGACGGTTTTCTTCATGGCCGGCCAAATTGCTGACGCAGCGTCCGCAAATGGTGGGGTGGGCGGCATCGTGGCCCACGTCCTCTACATAGTGCCAGCAGCGATCGCACTTGGGGGCTTGGCTGGCGGTGACTTGCACGGCCAGTTGTTCGCCCACTTGCAAGGTGACTTTGGAGGTGATGAACACAAACTTGATGTCTGCGCCCAAACTGGCCAGCAAGGCGTGGTCTGCGGCAGGGGCTTGCAGGGTGATTTCGGCTTGCAGGGATGCGCCCACCAGACCGGCAACACGCAGGTTTTCAATGTCTTTGTTCACCAGGTCACGCACCTCGCGAATCCGCGCCCACTTATTCAGCAGACCCGTATCCGGGGTGCCAAAGTCGCTGAAAGTCTCTAGGAAAATGGACTCTGAGTCGCCAAAACTGCGCCAGGCTTCTTCGGCGGTGAACGACAAAAATGGGGCCATCCAGCGCAGCATGCCGTGCGTGATGCGGTACAGCGCGGTTTGGGCGCTGCGGCGGGCCAGCGACTTGGGCGCGGTGGTGTACAAGCGGTCTTTCAGCACGTCTAAATAGAAAGCGCCTAAGTCTTCCGAACAATAAATCTGCAGCTTGGAGACCACGGGGTGGAACTCGTAGGCATCAAAGTGGGCCCGGATGTCGGCTTGCAACTCGGCAGCCCGCGACAACGCAAAACGGTCAATTTCGAGCATTTGCGACTCGGGCACGCTGTCGGTTGCGGGGTTGAAGTCGCTCACGTTGGCCAACAAAAAGCGCAGCGTGTTGCGAATGCGGCGGTAGGCATCCACCACGCGGGCGAGGATTTTGTCGTCAATGTTCAGGTCGCCAGAGTAATCGGTGCTGGCCACCCACAGGCGCACGATTTCGGCCCCTAGTTTGCTGGTCACGGTTTGCGGGTCGACTGTGTTGCCGAGCGATTTGCTCATCTTGCGGCCCTGTCCATCGGTGGCAAAACCGTGGGTCAATAGCCCTTTGTAGGGCGCGCGGTCATACAGGGCGCAACCCAGTAACAAGGAGCTGTGGAACCAGCCTCGGTGTTGGTCGTGGCCTTCAAGGTACAAATCGGCCTCAGGCCCTTGACCGTGGAAGGGCGGCACACCGTAGGCGTCTTTGTGGCTGCCGCGCAGCACATGTTGGAAGGTCGATCCCGAGTCGAACCAGACTTCCAGAATGTCGGTGCTCTTGGTGTAATGCGCCGCATCGGCTGCGCCCAAAATCTCTTCTGCCGTGACGCGGCTCCAGGCTTCGATGCCACCTTTTTCAACAATGTCGGCCGCTTGGTCCAAGATTTCCATGGTGCGGGGGTGCAGCTCGCCACTGTCTTTGTGCAGGAAAAACGGCACCGGCACGCCCCAACTGCGTTGGCGCGAAATACACCAGTCCGGGCGGTTGGCGATCATGTCGCGCAGGCGGGTTTTGCCGTTTTCGGGGTAAAACTGCGTTTCATTGATGGCGTCTAGGGCCAGTTGGCGCAGAGTTTTGGGGGCTTTGTCTTGGGTGAACACGCCTTCGCCTTCGTCCATGCGCACAAACCACTGAGCGGCAGCCCGGTAAATGACCGGGGTTTTGTGCCGCCAGCAGTGCGGGTAGCTGTGCGTGATTGGCACGGTGGCCAGCAAACGCCCGGCGGTTTTAAGCGTGTCCAGAATCACCGGCACGGCCTTCCAGATGTGCAGGCCACCAAACAGCGGAAAGTCGGCGGCATAAGCGCCGTTGCCTTGCACCGGATTCAAGATGTCGTCGTATTTCAGGCCGTTGGCCATGCAGGAGTTGAAGTCGTCCACGCCATAGGCCGGGGCCGAGTGGACCAAGCCCGTGCCATCGCCATCGCTGACGTACTCGGCCAGATACACGGGGGACAAACGCTGGTAACCCGCATCCACGTTGTATAAGGGGTGGCGAAAGTTCAGGCCCCCCAACTGGCTGCCTTTGGCGGTGGCCAGCACTTGGCCCCCTTGCAGGCCGTAGCGCTCCAGGCATTTCTCGACCAAAGACTCGGCCAACACCAGGCAGCCTTTGTCGGTTTGCACCAAGGCATAGCTCAATTCAGGGTGCGCATTCAGGGCCTGGTTGGCCGGGATGGTCCAAGCGGTGGTGGTCCAGATCACGGCAAAAGCGGTTTGTCCGGCGGGCAGTGCAGGCAGACCAAAGGCGGCGGCCAATTGCGCGGCGTTGTCCGTTTCAAAGGCCACATCCAGCGTGTCGCTTTTCTTGTCGGCATATTCGATTTCGAATTCGGCCAGGCTGGAGCCACAGTCAAAGCACCAATAAACGGGTTTCAGGCCCCGGTAAACAAAACCGCGCTCAATCACGCGCTTGAAGGCCCTGATTTCGCCCGCCTCGTTGGCCGGGTCCATGGTGCGATAGGGGCGTTCCCAGTCGCCCAGCACGCCCAAGCGCTTGAAGTCTTCACGTTGTTGGTTAATTTGCTCAGTGGCAAATGCTCGGCTTTTGGCCTGCATGTCGTCACGGCTCAGGTTGCGGCCGTGCAGTTTTTCGATCGCGTTTTCAATCGGCAAACCATGGCAGTCCCAGCCGGGGATGTATTGGGCATCGAAACCTGCCAGTTGCCGGGACTTGACGATCATGTCCTTCAGCACTTTGTTCAGCGCATGGCCAATGTGCAGCTTGCCGTTGGCATAGGGCGGGCCATCGTGCAGCACAAACAAGGGCGCGCCTTGACGCGCAGCACGCAGTTTTTTGTACAAACCGCCCTCGTTCCAGTCTTTCACCCAGCCGGGTTCGCGCTTGGGCAGGTCGCCGCGCATGGGAAAGGGCGTGTCCGGCAGGTTCAGCGAGTTGCGGTAGTCGGTGCTTTGTTCGGTCATGTTGATAGGGGTCGCGGGGGCTTCGACAAGCTCAGCCCGAACGCTGGATTGTTCGGAGAGATCAAGGGGGATGGGCCGTTTTGGTCGTTCGCCCTGAGCCTGTCGAAGGGCAGCAAACGAGGGCCTGAGAGGGTCAAATTCGGTCGCGTGTGGTCTGGCGGCGGGTTTCACCGTGGCGGGAGGCAAACCACGCGTGCGCATCGTCGCAGTCCTGGGCAATGCCCTTTGTCAAGGCGTCCAGACCGTCGTATTTGAGCTCGTCGTGTAATTTATGCAGCAGATCCACGCGGATGATTTTACCGTAGCCCCCTTCGTCGCCCAGCTCTGCAGGCCAGTGCAGGGCATGGGTTTCGAGCAGCACCCGGCCACCGTTCACATCGGTGGGGTCCAAAGAGGGGCGAACCCCCAGGTTGGCCACCCCGGGCAAGGGCGTTGCTGCCAAGCCATGAACTGCCACCACAAAGATGCCGCTGGCGGCGGGTTTCCAGTGCGAAAAACGCAAATTGAGGGTTCTGAAGCCGTTGCCAGAACCGGCTGGGCTGGCCCCCAGTTCGCGCCCCAGTTTGCGACCGTTCACCACATGGCCGCTGATGCTGTAGGGGCGGCCAAGCAAGGCGCTCGCATCCTGCATCCGGCCTTGGTTCAGGGCCTCTCGTACGGCCGAGCTGGAGACGCGCAAACCATGCACTTCGTAGCTGTTCATGCGGGCCACATCAAAGCCCAGACGCTGTCCGGCAGCGTCCAGCATGGCGTAGTCGCCCGCACGTTTGGCCCCAAAGCGGAAGTCGTCACCCACCAACACATAGCGCACACCCAAACCCTGAAGCAGCACTTTCTGGATGAAGTCTTCGGGCGTTTGGCTGGCCAGCCGGGCATCAAAAGGCAGGACCAACACTTGGTCCACCCCGCAGCGCTCCAGTTCGCGCAATTTGTCGCGCAGGGTGGCAATGCGGGCCGGGGCCAGATCGGGTTTGTTCAGCGCCTTGGCAAAGTAGTCGCGCGGATGAGGTTCAAAGGTCATGACGCAACTGGGCACACCACGGTGCGCCGCTTCGCTGCGCAAAAGCGCCAGCATGGCCTGGTGGCCGCGATGGACACCGTCAAAATTGCCGATGGTCAGGGCGCAGGCGGGGGCCAGATCGGGGTGGTGGAAGCCGCGGAAAACCTTCATGTCGTTTGGGTGTTGCTCCGTGTTGCAGGTCAGTCACCCTTATTCACGGAATTTTAAAAGTTAGAGGGTATATTGTGACTTAGCCCGAACCTGCAATTTTTGGTGACCGAAGGCTCTTCAAACTGAGGCAGTTGGCAGCCATTTCAGCTGGTTCGCGACGGAAATTTTCGTGTCAGTGGTCTTTGAACTGTTGTCTGGAGGTGTCTGTGAAGGTTTTGAAACTCTCGGCCCAAGGTTTGCCGCAATCGTGGATATCGCTAGAACAGGCGGTCACACACTACGCAGCTGACGAGGTGCGTTGGGAAGCGGGCCAAAAAGTGGCCGTTTTTCATGGTGGTCACAACGCGGTCACGGGCCAGCAATCCATCATCACGGTCAACAGCATCATTGGCACGCAGGGCGTGCCCCGCATCAATCCGTTTGAACTGCGCCCCGGCCTGACCAACACCAAACTTTTTGTGCGTGACCGCAACCTCTGCGCTTATTGCGGTTGCAGCTTTCACGAGTCGGTTCTGACCCGTGAGCACATCGTTCCGCTAAGCCAAAACGGCCCCGACCACTGGATGAATGTGGTCACGGCCTGCCGCTCTTGCAACCACCGCAAGAGCAGCCGTACCCCTGAGCAAGCCCGCATGCCCTTGCTTTATGCGCCCTACATCCCCAGTTTGTGGGAGGACTTCATTTTGCGAAATCGGCGCATCTTGTCGGACCAAATGGCGTTTTTGATGGCCCATGTGCCGAAAAATTCACGCTTGATGGTCTGATCTGAGCGATCTGGCGTGGGGCTGAGTGGCACTTGAGTGGTTCTGTAATGCCCTTGCGTCAGGCATCAAACCGCCGCATGATGGTTTCCTGAAAATAAAACGGCCAAGGCAACTCGCCCGGAGCCATCAGGGAGACACACCATGCCTACACAAGCATCAAACCCGGCCGGTTGGCCTGGCCTGTTCATCACGCGCCGAAAAGCCTTGGGGGCCGTGGTGGCCAGTCCATGGTTGGCGAGCCGTGTTGGGGCCAGCAACCGAGAACTGCAACTGGCCTCGCCCTGGCCCCCCAAGCGATCTCCTCAAGGCTTTTTGGTCAGCGAAAAATGGGATGGTGTGCGGGCGCACTGGGACGGTCAGGTTTTGCGCTTTCGCAGCGGCAGACTTTTGGCGGCCCCGGCTTGGTTTTTGGCGGCATTGCCTGCCTTGCCACTGGATGGCGAACTTTGGACAGGTCGAGGGGAGTTTGATCTGTTGTCGGGGGTGGTGCGCAAAATGGTCCCCGATGACGAGGCTTGGCGCGCCGTGAAATACCGGGTGTTTGATACGCCCGGACACCCAGCCCCTTTTGCGCAGCGTGCCGAAATTGTGCATTCCACCTTGGAGGCTGCGCGTGTGCCCTGGCTTATGCCGGTGGCGCAATCGGTGCTGAAAGATGTGCCATCGCTACTAGCAAGACTGCAAGAAACAGTGAGTCAACGGGGCGAGGGCTTGGTGCTGCACCGCGCCGATGCCCTCTGGCGCTCGGGCCGCACCGATGCGCTTTACAAATTCAAACTTGAGCCCGATGAAGAAGGCCAGGTGCTGGGGCACCAACCGGGCAAGGGGCGCTTAAAGGGCATGACCGGCGCTTTGTTGGTGCAGACGCCATCGGGCCAGCGCTTTGCATTGGGTGCGGGCTTGACCGATGCCCAGCGCCGCGACCCGCCCCCGGTGGGCGCATGGGTCACCTACCGCTACCGAGACCGGACCCCCTCAGGCTTGCCACGTTTCGCCAGCTTTGTCCGAGTGCGCGACCCCGAATAAAGCACATCATTTGTAAGCCAAAGCGCATGCCAATCCCAGTGGGAGCGCGCCCCCGCGCGCGAATGCCAGCAAGAGATAAGGCTAATCCCAGTGGGAGCGCGCCCCTGCGCGCGAATGCCAGCAAGGGATAAGGCTAATCCCAGTGGGAGCGCGCCCCTGCGCGCGAATGGTTTTTCGAGCTCACTGCCAGATTCGAGTGCGGAGGCTGGATCAACCCTTCGGCCGCAGGGGCAGCCTCCCACAGGAAGGCACAAGCCTCTCATGGGGAAAGGTGACCAGAGGCAATGCATACATTCGGCCGCAGGGGCAGCCTACCACGGTAAATAACAAGTCCTCACGGCAAGGCCCAAGCCTCCCACGGCAAGGCCCAAGCCTCTCACCGTGAGTCTGGGGTGAAGGATGGGGGTTGCTGGGCGTCAGGCAAACACGCCTGCTGTGTCTTGCATGCGTGCGGACACTTCGCCCAGTTGGTGCAAGGTGTCGCCGAAGGTCATGTCCAGTTGGGTCAATTTCTTGAAGTAGTGGCTCACGATGTATTCGTCGGTGACGGCAATGCCGCCATGCAATTGCACGGCTTGTTGGCCGATAAATCGCATAGAGGTGCCCAATTGGTACTTGGCTCGGGCCAAAGCGCGGCGGCGCTCGGGAGCCGGGGCGTGCAGTTTCAGGGTGGCGTAATAGCTCATGGAGCGGCCCAACTCGAGTTGCATTTTCATGTCGGCCACACGGTGGCGCAGCGCCTGAAAACTGGCAATGTTCACGCCAAATTGCTTGCGGGTGTTCATGTATTCCACCGTGATGGCCAGGGTTTTGTCCATCACACCCACAGCTTCGGCACAGGCACAAGCCATGCCAATGTCCACCGCTTCTTCGAGTGCGCTCAAGCCATTCAAGGTGATGAGTTGGCCCGGTGCCGCGTTCATGGCCACTTCGGCGGCGCGTGACCCGTCTTGCGTGCCGTAGGCTTGGGTGCGAACCCCGCTGGCGTTGCGTTCAACCAAAAACAGCCCCATTTCAGGTGAGGCTTGGCCACCCGAGCCATTCACCATGGCGGGCACGATGAAGGCGTCAGCTTGGTCACCCGCAGCCACCAGGCTCTTGTTGCCTGTCAGCGTCCATTGCCCGCCAGATTGGGTGGCTTGGGTCGTGCAACGTTGCAGTTGGTAGCGGGCCCCGCGTTCTTGGTGAGCCAGCACCACCAGAGCAGTGCCTTCGGCCATGCGCGATAGCCAGGCCGCTTGCAGGGCAGTCGGGGCGTGGGTTTGCAAGGTGGCGCTGGCGATCAAGGTCTGTGCCAGGGGCTCCAGCACAATGCCGCGCCCCAGTTCTTCCAGCGTGACCATGGCCTCGTTGGGGCCCATGCCCATGCCGCCGTGGGCTTCGCTCACAAACAAGCCTGTCAAGCCCAGTTCGGCCATTTCGCCATAGGCGGCACGGTCAAAACCACCTGCTGCCACGATGGCACGGCGACGCTCAAAGTCGTAAGCCTTGTCCACCCATTTGCGCACTGCATCGCGCAGTTGTTCTTGTTCATCAGAAAAATCGAAATCCATTTTTTATTCCTTTGGGCTCAGCCGAGCACGGTCTGGGCGACGATGTTGCGTTGCACTTCATTGCTGCCGCCATAAATGGTGGTCTTGCGCATGTTGAAATAGTTGCCTGCCAGGGGGGCATTGGCCAGCACGCCCCCGGGAAAGTTGCCTTGCCAGCCGGCATCCATGGCCTCAAAGATGCTGGGCAGGCTGAAGGGGCCGGCCGCTTGCATCATGAGTTCGGCGTAGCGTTGCTGGATCTCGCTGCCTCTGATCTTGAGCAGGCCGGCAATGTCGAGCGAGTTTTTGCCTGATTTTTCGGCCGACAAGACGCGCAAAACCAGCATTTCCAAGGCCACGATGTCGACTTCGAGCTTGGCAATCTCGTCCCTGAAGCGCAGGTCGTCGTAAACGCCTTCGGTTTTGGCAATGCGCTTTAAGCGCTCGAGTTCGCGTTTGGCCCGGTTCACGTCGGCAATGTTGGTGCGCTCGTGGGCCAGCAGGTGCTTGGCGTAGTTCCAGCCTTTGTTTTCCTCGCCCACCAGGTTTTCAGCGGGCACTTCTACGTTGTCAAACCAAACCTCATTGACTTCACATTCCCCGTCCAGCAATTTGATGGGGCGCACGGTGATGCCGGGCGATTTCATGTCGATCAGCAAAAACGAGATGCCGGTTTGTGGTTTACCCTCGTTGCTGGTGCGCACTAGGCAAAAAATCCATTCGCCATACTGACCCAGCGTGGTCCAGGTTTTTTGACCATTCACGATGTATTTGTCGCCCACCCGTTCGGCACGGGTTTTGAGCGAGGCCAGGTCCGAGCCCGCACCGGGTTCGCTGTAGCCTTGGCTCCACCAAACTTCACCGCTGGCAATACCGGGCAAAAAGCGTTTTCAGCGTTGCCAAACGCCATGATCACAGGGGCCACCATGACGGGGCCAAACGGCACCACGCGGGGAGCGCCTGCCAACGCGCATTCTTCTTCGAACAAATGTTTTTGCACCGCACCCCAGCCGGGGCCGCCAAATTGGGTCGGCCAACCCCATCCAAGCCAGCCTTTTTTGCCCAAAATCTTGGCCCAGCGCTGCATGTCATCGCGCGTCAGGCGCATGGCGTTGTGCACTTTGTGGGCAATGTCGGCGGGCAAGTTGTCCTTGACCCAGGTGCGAATTTCGTCGCGAAAAGCGAGTTCTTCGGGGGTAAATGCCAAATCCATGGGGGATTTTCTCCGGTGGGGTGAAGCTGCCGGGTTGTGGCAGCACAAACAAAATCAAACGGTCGTGCTTTTTATCATGCCTTGCCCAAAAGCTTTGTCCAAGCAGGGACAAAAATGCACGCCTTTTGCAACGGTTAACGGGCGCTGACCCACAAGGGAAGCACCCAGCCAGTGCTGGGATAATGCCCGCCAAACCATGAAAAACATTGTTATTTTGATATCCGGATCGGGCTCCAACATGGCCGCCATCGTGCGCGCTGCAGCTCAAGACCATTGGAACCAGCGTTTCAATGCCCGCGTCGCCGCAGTGGTGAGCAACCGCTCCGATGCTCAAGGCTTGGCTTTTGCCAAAGAAAACGGCATTGCGGCTGTTGCGCTGGACCACAAAAAATTTGCCACCAGGGAAGATTTCGACACCGCCCTAATGCGTGAAATTGACAAATTTTCACCCTCCTTGGTGGTTTTGGCGGGCTTCATGCGCATCCTTACCCCTGCTTTTGTGCAGCACTACGCTGGGCGTTTGTTGAACATCCATCCCTCATTGCTGCCCGCATTTCCGGGGCTCAACACGCACCAGCGTGCGCTGGATGCAGGGTGTCAATTTGCCGGGGCCACAGTGCACCATGTGACAACAGAGTTGGACCATGGCCATATCTTGGCGCAGGCCGTGGTGCCGATATTGCCCACCGACACAGCCGCCAGCTTGGCCGCACGGGTGCTCTCACAAGAGCACCTCATTTACCCGCCAGCGGTGGCCCGATTTCTGACCTCAGCCGACTGATCTTGCCCATAAAAATAGGCCTTTAGTCGCCTAGTCGGGTAAAACGGGCTTGAACTTTGCCATTGAACTCAGCCACATCGGCAAACATGGCGGCAGGCCGAACCCAAAGGCCTTGCTCCCCATAAAGGGCTTGGTACAAGGTCATGGGTTCCAGGCTTTCACTGTGCCGCACGGTGCCCAGCACCCGGTACATGCCCCCTTTGTAATGTTGGTAAAGCCCTGTGGGCGTTTCGATCAAGGGCGGGAGGGTTTCCGACATAAGCGCTTTCTGTTGGGGGTTACGGCCAGCAGGGCGGGGGATGGGACAATACGCC
>Ga0255126_1000916_pt1 | contig 12188 bp, 14 predicted proteins | sample Law_Miss_RepA_8d_FD_188556 | JGI IMG/M metagenome (GOLD analysis project Ga0255126, IMG submission 188556) | Freshwater microbial communities from St. Lawrence River, New York, United States - Law_Miss_RepA_8d | ecosystem: Environmental > Aquatic > Freshwater > River | place: USA: New York... | reverse complement strand
GTTTTATGCGTTTTTTGATTTTCATCAAAGAGACAAGGTCGTTCTCTTCCTACACGATGGAACAGATGGCTATCTGTGGCATTGGTCGGAAGCCGCCCTTGGCAATGGCAATGTCGATGCGTCCGAATTGACCCTGCTTGTAAAGCTTGTTGGCGTGACCGACATCACCAATGGTGATCTTGCAGTTTATGTCTAAATAAAAATTTCTTAGTGACGATAGAGGGCCGCTCCTTCGGGGCCGGCTCTTTCTCTATCCACCCCTGCCATGCAGCCAGCTCCTCCGCAGCACCTCATCGCCACCGCCACCTGGCTGCGCGATCAGCGCCTGCGCGCCGGCCTCTCGCAGCGCGACCTCGCGGACCGGCTGGGTCTGCCCTTCCAGGACCTCGCCAGTGGCTACGAAGGTGGCCAACGCCGCGTCGGTGAATATATCAGCATCTGAACTTGCCCTGCTCGGCGTCATCGAAAGAAGCAGCGCCATACTCACCATCGGGGATGTCATTTAGCATCTTGATCAGTAAATCAACGCATTGTCCGGCGTCAGCGCCTATGGGACCAAACTGGCGATTTGAGTAACGGAGGATTTCTGGCTCAGCGACGCCCCAAGGCCTAGCCGAAGCCCCCTGCCAGCGGTCCGGCATCCCCATTCAAGCTTGGCCAATAAATTAACTATTACGCACAATACAGTTATATTTAATAATGGATTTGGATTTTCTCGATTTTATTCAAAAAATTCCCCAATAAATAATGATTTAGCCGGCGTTTTTGATTTGGCGCTTAAATTGGCTTTTCAAATTAATACTGTCATAAAATTTTTTATAGTTTACGGATGACGACCTGTACACTAACAAGTGCGCGAGGCTGAGAAAATTAGGTCGGCGCAAGGTGAGAATATGTCTGCGAGTAAAGTCAGTGCGGGCGATGCTCCAGCAGCAGATCCCGCCCGAGAAACCCACGATCCGACATCAAAAATGGCACCGCCAAGGGTGACAGAGGCTGGCCCTACCCCTCCTCCACGCTGGCGGGGCAGGTTGCCCTCCTTGGCGGCTGGCTATGGGCTTGGTCTGGTAACCGCTGGCGCTTTAGTGGGGATCGCCTTTCCTGGTTGGCCGCAGCCGAGCACCCCAGTGGCCGCGCAGACCCCGCCGGCCGCAGCTGCGCCGCCAGTCGCGCAGATGGATGGCCCTGGCTTTGCGCTAGCGGCGCTGCGCCTTCAAATCGCCATTGGTTCGTCCCGGCCTTGGCGGCGTGAATATGATGCCCTGGCTGCCCTGGCACCGCCAGGTTCCATTCCGCAACCCATCGCGTCCCTTCTTGGGGTGCATGCGATCCGCGGCGTTCCGAATGAAGCGGAACTGCGTGAACGCTTCATCGAATTGGCACCGCAATTGCCAAAGCGCCTTGTCGGCGGTGCCTCCTCCATCGACCGCCTTGTGCAGCGCGCGCAATCACTCGGCGCCAGCATTGGCCTTACGGAATCTGGTGCCGAAGAACGTGGGGTGATGTCTATCACCACCATCGAAAGCCAAATCCGGCGCGGTAATTTGCGCGGCGCCTTGAGTGATTCGGACAACCTGGATCCAGGGATCCGCCCTTATCTGGCGGCTTGGCTTTCCGATCTGCAGGCGCGTGTCGCCGTGGAAGAAGCCGTTGCCGAACTTGTTACCATTGCAGTTGAAAATAGGAAATGATCGTGCCTGAAACCACTGCTCCTCTCGTTATAAGCCAACGACTTATCTCTCAATGCAAGGTTCTGGCGTTTAGCGCTGCAATGGCGCTGAGCGTCTTTGGCGCGCAAACCACGCAAGCCCAAACCCGTACTGAGCGGGAGGGGCTATGGATCCTGGCATCCGGCTCCACATCGCATGTGACCCGTGAGTTGATTGAGGGTTTCAGCACTAGCCACCAGCTACCCGCCAGGCCGCGCCTGGATGTTTTACCAACCCCGCAAGCATTAGAAGCATTTTGTTCGGGTGTAGGTGGGGCAACGCCCGATATTTTCGTGACATCGCGTCGCGCGACCCCGGCCGCCAAAGAATATTGCCGGGCCCGCGGTGTGACCGAAGTCGTGGAACTGCAAATTGGCATCGGATCGCTGGTACTCGCCGCCAAAAACGGCGATCCACTGAACACATTATCATCCGAAGAGGTATGGCGCGCCCTTGGCGCTGAGGTTGTTCGCGGAGAGGAATTCGTGCCGAACCGCGCGCGCCTATGGCGCGAGGTATCACCCGCATTGCCCAATTCCGAAATAAGGCTGGTGACCGCCGCGGGCGGATCTTCACGCGCCTATTTCGAGGATTTGGTGCTTCAGTCGGGCTGCCGCCACAACCCAACCATCAGGTTGATTTTTGAAGCCGGCTATAGGCGTTCCAAATGTGTCACCATGCGCCAGGATGGCCGTATTGTTGAACGGCGCGTCGAGGATATTCCGGGCGAAATCCTTCGCGCCCCAGCAGGGACAATTGGTACAGTGACGCTTTCGCAGGTGCGTGCCAGCGGCGGCACCTTGGTTCCGATCAAGTTGGACGAGGTGGTGCCCACCAACGCAACGATTGCAAGCTTAGATTATCTGCCAACCTTCAACATCTTCCTATATGCCAAGCGTCAACATTCCCGTGCCGTCGGCGGTGTCGGCGTGGTCAGGGGGATCCGGGAATTTTCTGCTTTCGCGGTGAGCGAGCAGGTTGTCGGGCCGGAAGGAAGGCTTGCCACCAATACTGGTGTGGTTTCCCTTCCCCCCGATGACCGGGTGAAGCAGCGCAGAGCCGCCGCCAGCCAAACCATCCTGACGCGCTGACCCTACGAAGGATTTTAGCCATGCGTTTTGTCCTCATTCTTGCGACCGCAATCCTTCTGGGGCCCATCGCGGCGCCAGCCCAAACCAACAATGCGCCGGCACAGTCGCGCACTATTCCTGGCATTCCCCTGCAAGATCCCGATGCAGGCGACAGCTTGCTTGATCGTCTAGATCGCCTTTGGGAAGGGACCAAAGGGCTTTTTTCAATGACGGCAACCATTAATGCCACATCACAGATGCGTGGCGGCCGCCAGGAAGATAATGATTTTCGCTGGCTGATGAATATCGCCGGCTATAAGCTCAAGGAAATTGAAAGTACCGTTGGCTTGATCCCCGGCCTTGGGCTGAACTTCGCCGTTGCGCGCGAACTGACCGAAGCTGATCGGGATTACGTTGAACGCGAACTTGAACGTCACGCGCGCCGCAATCCTGGCCCCATATCCGCTATTCAGCGCAGCATCGTCTATGGCGTGCTTGAAGCTTCGGATCTCGGCAAATACGGCATTGAAAAGGTGGAAATCGATCTCTTGCCGCTGCCCAAGGTGAAGATTTTGATGACCCCGGTCGATGCGCCTCTCAGCCTGGAAACTTCGCGTGTGTTACGTGCAATTGAGCGCCTGAACAGCAATATCAACTCCCTCATGCCCCGCCAGCGGGGCACCCAGTTGCCGCTCTGGATTCCAGAAGACGCCTTTGTGCCTGTATCTGCGCCCGACGCCCGGCGCTTGTAAGCAAGGTTTTTTATGTCGGATTTCCGAAATGGCAGGTTTGATATGAATCGCGATGACCAAAACCAGTCGCCGTTACGGTTTAAGGAATTCCTGAAACTGCATCTTCGGCGGCAACGCTTCCTGACGCAGGAGCAGGAGTCCCGCCTGCTCGAAGAAGCGGTACTCAGATATAATCTGACAGCGGATGAAGCGAATGGGGTGCTGCGTGCAGCCACCGATGACGCTGAGGTAGTCACGGAAGCGGAACTTCTAAGTTCTACTGTTCAGCTCTTGAAGGCCATGGCTGATAGAAGAAGCCGTGTCACCCGCGAGGATTTCGACAAGGCGGCTGATTTCTACAGAAGCCGCACAGGAACAACCGTCACACCGGTCGAAGCCCGGAAGCGCGTCAAGCGGGTCATGGAAGAGCACTCACTTGAACCACGCCGAAGTGGGCGCCTTCTCAAGACCCGGAGATGGTATCGGCAGATTGGGGAATAGCCCCCCCCTACGGACACCAGCGTTATGACTGCCCAGAAAGCGACAACTCATCGATGGATGTTTCCTTAGCACAGAGTATTGCCGGACTAAGCCTGCCTCTTGCGGCTATGGTTACAATCCTGTTGCCCATGCTTTTGGCCCTTGGCTTAGGTGTCGTTATTCACGCGATCTTTACGCCGCAGGAATTGGCGGCGAATGCGTCAGTAGGCTACGTCAAATTCGGTTTTCTGACTGAAGTTTATGCGGTTATTGCTGCGCTTACGCTGGTTGGCGCCTGGGATATTTATCAGAATTCGCGCGATATCATACAAAGGGAGACGAATGCGCTTTATATGATGGCGCTCGCAACCGAGACTTACAGCAACCCAGAACAGGCTGAATTGCGCGCTGCCATGCGTTATTCGATCCGCAATTATGCGTCTGAAGTGGTCGGCGAAGAATGGCTACTGATGCAGGGAAAAGGCAGGTCCGAATCCTCCGAAATTGCCTTCCAACTTCTCGCACGAACCTTCCTGGATGCGGAACCGGTGACCAATGCGCAGCAAGGCATCGCGCAGAACATACCGCAGTGGATCAGCAATGTTTCTGAAACCCGCCTGGCACGCCTTTCAATCATGTCAAGAACCATATCCAGCATGGTATGGTCACTGCTGCTAACCGCATCGGTCGCCGTTCTTGCTTTTCAGTGGTTCTTCGGCGGCTCAAGATTGGCCATTCATTATGCCATGGGCGTTTTTATCTCGATTATCATCGGGGGCGTCCTTCTAACTTGCGTCAAGCTGTCATTCCCCTTCAGCGGTCAATCCCCGCTTCTCTCTACCCGCCCCTTCTTGGTCCTTATGGAAATAAGATGAGGCCTTCAAGAAATTCGGCGATCAAGCCCCACCATGGGCGAGATCGGCCTTCCTTCGCTGCGCGCTGCCTTGCCGTGTTACTCGCGGCCTCGGTCGTACTGGTTTCCACCAGGGCCCAAGCGCAATCTTTAGTGCGGCTTGCGGTGCAGGATATTGATGGAAGCTGCCGCGTTATCGCGCTGCCCAAGGATCGCGCGGATCAATTGCAGCATTTTCTGACCAGCCGCGGCGAAGAATTAGTCGAAAAAGCACAGAATTCCTTTGACCGTATGGCAGAAACACGTTTTGCCAATGCGCGAGAGAGAGTTCCGAACTTTGGTGATTGGACCTATGGCTGGTTCGAAAGCTATGTTCTGTCTCTGCGACTTGTGGTGCAGCTTTATACAACAATAAAGCGTGGCTTTTCAGAAGGCTGGCCCTCGGATTTTACCGCTGCGCTGTTGGATGATTTAGCCACGCCTGTACGAGACGCCTTCAAGCAAAATATGACCCAAGCTGGCGTTGATGTAGAGAGCCACCTGCGAGATCTTGGTCAGGTGGCAGGGGCACTTGATGCGGATTGGCGGAATATCGTTGGTGAATTGCGCGCCCAACTCGCCCAAAGCCCAACCATGCCAGGTTCCGCCACACATCGGATATCCTTCGCATCACCCACAACGGGCTTTGGCGATGGCCTGCTGGCCTCAGCACCCAGAACGACCGATGACATGGTCGATACAATCAGATCCGATGCTACCCTGGCTTTCCAAGCCATGCGGCCAATCGTCCCGCGGCTTGGTACTTTTCTTTTGCGTATTTCAGAATTGGGCGGTCTTATCTTCACCATTGCGATCGTTGGTTTTGCTTTTGGTGGTATCCTGGGCTTTGTTGCTGGCGCCGTTCTTGGCCTGGCCATCTATTGGTTAGTCGATTGGGTGTTCAATCGGACGGATGCCTATTTGAATCAGATGGCCTTTGAACGCGCCGTGCTTGACGTCATAGATCAAGCGCAAGCACGGCTTTCGGAAAATGCCGGCAAGACTTTCAGGAACCTATTAGTTCAACGGCTGGCGCTTATTTCACCTTCTCCGGGGTCATGCCCATGAAATGGAAAAACTTCTTCAAAGCCTTCCTGCTCCGGATGCTTTTTGTCTATGTTTGCGTTTTCTCTTTCTACAATACTTACGGTATTTCACTTTGGCATTGGCCCACGCAAGGCAGTTTTGAATTCTGGGCGAAAATCACGGTTGGTCTGATTTTGATCGCGCTTTATTTCGTGATGGCATGGAGTACCTACGGCGCGCTTAAAATTAAGGGCATCGTTTTTGTCTCGATCATTCTTGCGTCCATCTGGATTACCGCGGTGGAGTTGTTGCTTTTGCTTGGATATCCGCGCCCGAGTTTTGGCGTTATGTTAATGACCTCTGTCGCGACTCTTCTTGGCATCGGGCTCAATTATTCACCCATCCACTATAGACTTGCAGGCATCGGGCACACCGAAATCGTCCAATGAACACTCCTCTTCCCCAATCAGCCTCAAGCCAGGATTCAGGAAATTTTTTCGATTTTCTGGTCAGTTGCATCGATCCGCGCTTCACCGCTTTGCACACGCGGCATATGCTGCAACTTGGCCGGGAAGGCAGGTACAGCGACTTCAGTATCGCTGGCGGCGCGCTGGCGGCAATCTCTCACCAAAACCCGTCTTGGCCCGTGACTCTCTGGGAAAATCTTGCGCTTTCAATGCAGATTCATGGCGTGAACCGCTTGGTTTTTTTGGGTCATGAGGATTGCGCCGCGGTTAAGCAATGGGCGCAAGCTCAACCCAATCTCCGGCATCTGCCGGAACTTGAATGGCATAATGCCATATTTACTTCCGCTACTGCGGAAGCTCAGCGCCGTTTTCCCAATCTCAATATTCAGTGTCGCGTTATTTTTCTCTCGGGCGATGTTCTGCATTGTAATTGTGGTCCGGCCAATACCGCGCAACCTACTTCAAGCCGCATGGCCCTGCCCGCCTCCGCCGCCATACCTTCATCTGATCGCCAGGGCTTTGTTGAATTCATCAAGGCGGCAATGCGGTCGCGCAATACCCTTATCCGGGATGAAAGGCGCGCCCTGGCCATCGGCGTCACTGAATATGGATTATCCGCCTCTGAAGCGCGGGAAGTTTTCTTTGCCCATACCGTGGCGCATGACGCGCTCCCACAGGAAAAGCTCACCGACGAAGTGACGGCCTTCTTGCGCATGCGCGCAACCAAGCAGGGAGTGGTGCGCAAGGCGGATATAGAACTTGCCATCGCGCTGGTCAGACGCCGCGCTGAAACCTCACTCAGCAGGGCAGAAGCAGATCGCCTTGTCAGGGAAATGATGCTCCGGGAAAATCTCAGACCTCGCCGTCTTACAGATATGCTGCTTGGCGGCTAACGGCCCTTCCGCCGCGAAACTGGGCTGCGATATGGTTGCATTGCGCGCACATGATTGGTGATGTGAAAGGGCCAGAACTTGCGATGACCCGCGCAATTCATGCGCTTTCCAACACGCGACGCCATTCAGCCAAAGTAAAGCGATATCCAGCCGCTGCGGATATGGAAGCGTCAATGCCCATGACCGGTATTTTCGGTGGGCGCTGCCTCAAAGGCCAGCACCGCCGCCGCCAAATCTTCCCCGGCCCAGCCCACGGATTTGAAGGCGGTGATCTGATCGGCACTTTGCCGCCCAGGATGGGCGCCGCGGCAAAGCTCCGCCAAATCTGCGACCACATGCGCAGGCGAAATGGCGCCCTCGGCGATCGCCTGCACCACATCGCCCGCTTCGGCCAAGCCACCGGCGCGGGTATCCACAACCAGAAGGGCGCGCTTGAGCGCCACTGCGTCCGCTTCGCGCATATCGGGCCGATAGGCACCCACCAGATCAAGATGCACCCCAGGCGCCAGCGCCGCGCCGGGGATCAAGGGCTCAGTCGCCAGCGTGGCGGCGCTGATGATATCGGCGGCGGCAAAATCCGGCGTGGCGACGGCGCGGGCTGGCAAGCCATGGGCGGCAAGCTGCCCGGCCAAACGCGCGGCATTCTCCCCCCGGCGGGACCAGATGGCGATATCCGTGATCGGAAAACAGGCAGCATAAGCCTCGGCCAGGGCATGGGCGATTTTGCCACTCCCCAACAGCAGCAGGCGGGAACTCTCTGGCCGCGCCAAATACCGCGCAGCGAGCAGGCTTGCCGCCGCCGTCCGCCGATCCGTCAATTCGCCGCCATCCAGCATGGCAAGCGGCGCGCCGGTGGTGGCATCGGAAAGCAAATAGCTGGCATGGACGGCAGGCAGGCTCCGCCGGTCATTGCCGGGCGCGACATGGACAATCTTCACGCCATAATGACCGCCCGCGCGCCAGGCCGGCATCAGCAGCAGGGTGTTTTGCGCCCCCGCACCATCCGCCCAGGCATGACGATGCCGAAGCGGCGCCTCACACCCTTCACGGAACATGGCGGCCAAAGCCTCGATCAGCCTATCCCAAGGCAGGGCCGCCCGGATCGCTACCTTATCCATCTGCCGCATGTCACGCCTCCGCGATTCCCATTCCAGGCATGTGGCATTGCCGTGCGGGGAAGGAAAGCGCTGGCGCGGGAATTGCTGGGCCTCAGCGTTACCCTTTGCTGCTTCCAGCCGGAGAATCCCGCTTGGCCAAGCCACTAGCCGCCAATCTTCCCACGGCCCTTCGCCCTGGCGCCTGGCAGCCATGCTCGGGCGCTTGCGGGATTGGCCCGCTATCCGGTAACGCAGTGCCTCCGAATGCGGCAAACTTGATGCTGCGGCGGCACTACCCTGCCCCCCGGGGCAGGCCAATAATCAGGAGAGGCTCATAATGTCCGAAACGACGAGCGATCCGCGCTATAAGCGGCGCCCGCCCAAACGCCCGCTCCGGCTCTCCTGGTCGGATGAAAGGGTGCGCGGCATTTTCTGGCAGATCGTGGTCGTCGCTGCCGTCGGCAGCCTGATCTATTGGCTCTACAGCAATACCTCCCACAATCTGGCCGTGCGGCGCATCGCAACTGGCTTTGGCTTTTTGGACCGTGAGGCTGGGCTGCCCATCGCCGAAAGCCTGATTTCTTACGAGCCCACCGATACCTATTTCCGCGCCTTGATGGTCGGCGTTTTGAATACGCTGAAGGTCGCGGTGATTGGCGTGGTGCTGGCGACCATTCTGGGAACCTTGATTGGCATTGCGCGACTTTCGAAGAACTTCCTGCTGTCGCGCATTGCCGGCGCCTATATTGAAATCATTCGCGATTTGCCGCTGCTGCTGCAATTGCTGTTCTGGTACACGATTTTGCAGGGGCTGCCCGGGCCGCGCCAGGCTTTGAAGCCCATGGAAGGGGTGGTGCTGTCCAATCGTGGCCTGAAGCTTCCCGCGCTGATCTGGGAAAATGCACATACCGCTGCGCTGGTAGTGTTTTTGCTCGGCATTATCGGCACCTGGGCTTATGGGCGCATGGCGCGCGCGAAGCAGATGGCGGATGGCCAGCCGCGCAAGGTTTGGCCCACGGCACTTGGGCTGATGCTCGCGCTTCCCGTCGCAGTCTGGTGGGGCATGGGCGCGCCGTGGGAGATTGAATACCCCGTGCTGCGCGGCTTTAATTTCCGCGGCGGCATCAATGTCAGCCCCGAATATTTCGCGCTGCTGATCGGGCTTGTAACCTATACGGCGGGCTTTATCGCCGAAGTGGTGCGTGCGGGCATCATGTCGGTCAATCACGGGCAATGGGAAGCGGCGCAGGCACTTGGCCTAAAGCATGGATCCGTGCTGCGCCTGATTGTGATGCCGCAGGCGCTGCGCGTCATTATCCCGCCCATGACATCGAATTACCTCAACCTGACGAAGAATTCCTCTCTCGCGGTCGCGATCGGCTATCAGGATATTGTCTCCATCGCCAATACCACTCTGAATCAAACAGGGCAGGCGATTGAAGGCATTGCCATCATCATGGTGGTTTATCTGACCATCAGCCTTTCGATCAGCCTATTCATGAATTGGTATAATGCGCGCATTGCGCTGGTTGAACGATAAGGAGCCGGCCATGAGCGATACAGCCATACCATCCGGCCCGCGCAAGCCGCCGATTACGGCGGTGGGGCCGATTGCCTGGGCCAAGACCAATCTGTTTTCGGGTTGGCTTTCCACAGCGGTGACGCTGGCCATGGGCTATTTGCTGATCAAGCTGGCGCTGTCCTTCATTGATTGGGCCTTTGTGAATGCGATCTGGTCCGTGCCTTCCAATGCGCAGGGACCGCAGACGCAAGCCTGCCGTGATTTGCGCGGCGCGGGCGCCTGCTGGGCGGTGATTGGCGAAAAGCACCGCTTCATGCTGTTTGGCACCTATCCTTATGAACAGCATTGGCGGCCGGCCTTGGCCTGCGTGCTATTCGTGGTGCTGTACATCATCTCCGCCATACGGAGCTTCTGGCGCTGGGAATTGGCCCTGGTCTGGATTGGGATGCTGACCGCGATTGGCATTCTGATGTGGGGCGGTGTTTTCGGGCTTTCCTATGTGCCGCAGGAACGCTGGGGGGGTCTGCCCATTACGCTGATCCTGGCGACCTTCGGGCTGGCCTTTGCCTTTCCGCTTTCCATTCTGGTGGCGCTTGGCCGAAGGTCATCTCTGCCCGCCATCAAGGTACTCTGTGTGCTTTATGTGGAACTGATTCGTGGCGTGCCGCTGATCAGCCTGCTGTTCATGGCCAGCGTCATGTTCCCGCTTTTCCTGCCGGAAGGGATGAATATTGATAAGCTGCTGCGCGCGCAGATCGCCATCATCCTGTTTGCTGGCGCCTATCTGGCCGAAGTCGTGCGCGGCGGGCTGCAAGCCCTGCCCAAGGGCCAATATGAAGCCGCCGATGCGATGGGCCTTTCCTATTGGCAGAAGACCGGGCTGATCATCCTGCCGCAGGCCTTGCGCATGGTAATCCCGCCGCTGGTCAATACCTTCATCGGCTTCTTCAAGGATACGTCACTGGTGCTGATCATCGGCATCTTTGACCTGCTGACCGCCGGCAAGACCGCGATTGTGGAACCCGCCTGGCAGGGTTTCGGCGTTGAGGTCTATGTCTTTGTCGGCGCCATTTATTTGGTTTTCTGCTACGCCATGTCGAAATATAGCCGCGGGTTGGAGGCGGATTTGAACCGCCATCGCCGCCGCTGAGCCTTTGGAGACGAATATCATGAGCGCTACCGCTACCGCTGAGCAGATCGCCTCCGCCGCCCGGGCTGATGCCCCACCCGCCATTGAATTGGCCGGGGTCAATAAATGGTTCGGCGCACTGCATGTGCTGCGCGATGTGAACCTGGCCGTCGCCCCTGGCGAACGCGTGGTGGTTTGCGGCCCATCGGGTTCGGGCAAATCCACCATGATCCGCTGCATCAACCGCCTGGAAATTCACCAGGAAGGTCGTATCGCCGTGGAAGGGATTGAACTGACCGATGATGTGCGCGCGCTGGATGCGATCCGTCGCGAAGTCGGCATGGTGTTCCAATCCTTCAATCTTTTCCCGCATCTGACGGTGCTGGAAAACTGCACCCTGGCGCCAATCTGGGTGCGACGCACGCCCAAGAAGGAAGCGGAAGAATTGGCGATGGAATTGCTTGCGCGGGTGAAAATCCCCGAACAGGCGTTGAAATATCCGGGCCAGCTTTCCGGCGGGCAGCAGCAGCGCGTGGCCATTGCCCGCGCCCTTTGCATGCGCCCGAAGATCATGCTGTTTGATGAGCCTACCTCCGCCCTCGATCCCGAAATGATCAAGGAAGTGCTGGATGTGATGGTGGAATTGGCCGGCACGGGCATGACCATGATGGTGGTCACCCATGAAATGGGCTTCGCCCGCCAGGTCGCGGACCGCGTGGTCTTTATGGATCAGGGTGAGGTGGTGGAGGTCGGCACCCCCGATCAGGTCTTCAATGCGCCCAAGACCGACCGGCTCAAGCTATTTTTGAGCCAGATCCTGCGCGGGCATTGAATGCCCGCCATGCGCCGGGTGCAAGACAAAGCTCTTGCATCCCAGCGCTGAAGGCGCAGAGTCCGGCCCCATGAGCACCCCCGCCGCTACAGACCGTGCTACCCCATCGCTTGCCCTGATTTTGGGTGTGCTGGGCGTTGTTTATGGCGATATCGGCACTTCGCCGCTTTACGCAATGCGCGCTGCCGCCAGCCATTTCGAAGACGGGGGGGTGGAGGCTTGGGAGGTGCTAGGCCTGCTCAGCCTGATCATCTGGTCGCTCATCCTGACCGTCACGGTGAAATACGTCGCCTTCGTGCTCCGCGCCGATAATCGGGGTGAGGGCGGCATACTGGCGCTG
>Ga0255126_1000913_pt1 | contig 12207 bp, 25 predicted proteins | sample Law_Miss_RepA_8d_FD_188556 | JGI IMG/M metagenome (GOLD analysis project Ga0255126, IMG submission 188556) | Freshwater microbial communities from St. Lawrence River, New York, United States - Law_Miss_RepA_8d | ecosystem: Environmental > Aquatic > Freshwater > River | place: USA: New York... | reverse complement strand
GCCCTAGCCTAGGGGCCCCCTCCTTTCTCTAAGGTTTACGCATGCGCTGGCGAACGTCACACCATGGCTGCAGGCACGCATAAAGTTTAGATAAAACTGCTAATTTAAGGGTTTACCCTATCACAGGTCTTTGCTAAATTCTCCGATGATATAGACATACACAGCATTGAAAGGGCTTCGCTATGGTGCACTACACAGTCACAGCTAAGATCATTGAACGTGATGCGCGCGGATACCCTACTGGCGGCATCGCATACAGCCTCACCAGCAACACCGGAAAAGCATATGAAGTGCACACCCCCCATGGTGGGCATGATTGGCAGGTTGCTATTTTGGCAAAGCGTGCTGATGGGGGGCGTGCATGGCGCTGGTTTAAGGGCGTGGAAAAAGGCATTGCACGGGCTTTGGTTGATGCGGTTCAGGCACACCAAGAAAAGGTACAACAGGAGACAGCTAAGGCCATTGCACAAATGATCGTTGTGACCCCGTCATCCATGTTCGCCGATCAGAAAAACGCCGATCAGGTCTTAGCCTGTTTTCTCACCTGTGCAGTGCGCATGGGTCGGGATGCCGCGCAAACCATGCGCACGGGTTCTGTTTGGGCGCCTGCTATGGCTTGCTATCGCGCATCCGGCCTGAGCATGGATGACCAAGACATCCGACAATGCTTTGTTCAAGGTTTCATCGATCAAATCGAAAACGATCACCCAAGGGGGGTGCGCGTAACAAATTCTGGTTGGATTGCGTGCCGAGACGATACCGGCCTTGGCCGCGTCATCATCGGTGTGGGTTTGATTGCCTAAAACCTCAGGGATCTACACCATGAACACCCGATCCACATTCATCGCACGTCGAATCAAGCAAACCCGCGAACACATCAAGCGTGTGCACGCATGTGAAGGGATCACCCCCTACGTTCGCGATTTGCTGGCATGCCTTCACACCCTCATGCAACAGGCTCAAGCCCTTTAATCGCGCACCACGCAAAGGACATCCACACCATGAACACCAAGCAACCCGAAGCAATCGACATGACGCCCACTTGGGCCGCGATTCTGCCCGTGCTGATTCTCGGCCTGACCGATGGAAACGCGGAAGGCCGGGCCATCGCGCAAAAAGAATTGGTTCGCATGGCACAGGCTGCCGACCAATGGAATGCGCACATCAAGGCGAAGCGCGAAGCGGGCAACTAATCAACCACGCCACGGGCGCACGTTGCCCCGTGAATCAATCTGTTAGGACAGACACCATGGAAAACAAAACCGACATCATCCGCAACGAATCCGCCCACGCTATCAATGGTGTGTTGGGCCGATTGCATACGCTGCGCCGCCCGCCTGCACAGTGGAAGGCCGGCACCTTTGCAAATCAAACTTGGGTCAGCGAATCTCGCCCCGTCAAGGGTTACGGAACCATGGGCCGGATGACCGTCAATGTGCGCTTCGATGACCAGTGCCGAAACGGACACAACACATTTTCTATCACTGCTGAAGTGACAACGAACGAATCCCGTCGCAGGCATGACATCGCGGCTGGTGGGTGCTTGCATGATGAGATTGAGGAAGTTTTTCCCGAGCTTTCCCCGCTGATCAAATGGCACCTTTGCAGCACGGATGGGCCCATGCATTACGTGGAGAACACGATTTACCATGCAAAGGAGAATAGCCCCACCCATGCATGGGTTTACTTCACGGGGCAGTTTGACCCGCTCGGGATCAGCGAAGAAAAAGAACGCTTGCTCGGTTATCTCAAAGCCGAAAAAGCCAGCAAAGCCGAAGGTGTGCCGGGCTATCGGATCGAATGGGACCACAAAACCGCAAAGGTTCGAAACCTTGACCATGCTCGATCTTCTGCCGTTTGGTATGAGGCCACCGACGAACAATTGTGCGCTGATCCCGAAACCCTGAGGGCTTCTCTCGAATCCCGTTTGCCAGCTCTGTTGGATGCATTCCGAATGAGCACGGAAGGTGCGGGTTTCACGTGGGCGTGCCCCGCTGAGGAGGTGTGACCATGACAATCGGCACTGCACATTTTCGTGACATGCATTCCGCTATTCGCTATTACCGTCAATACGGCAATAGCGCGGCCGATGTTCGCTCAAAACTCATGCGGGGAGAGATTGCAATCGGCGCCCCTAAACAGGTTGACGGCAAACCGTACCCGGTTTGTTTCACGGACCGAGATGGGCGTTATCACATCTCTACGGGGGCTTAATCATGCGCAAACTCACACCCGCACAGGTCCGCAGCGAGTTTGCCATTTACTGGCGTCAACGCGTGGCCGATGTCCCTGCATACCGAAACGACATGCCAGCTAAGCGCATGGCTTTTTCGTGCTTTGTGGATGACCTGCACAGGGAAGGGCGAATCACAGACAGCACGGCCCAAAACGTGACCATGGAACCGCAATTGTGGTGCGTCAAGATGACCACGCATGACGGGCGTGGTGTTTACCTCAGCCACCGGGGGCGCATGAGGTGGAGTAAAGGCACTGCGCAAAAACATTGTGAGGATGTTTCCAAAAAGCCGATGTATACCGCCCATTACATCAAGTTTGAAATTGAAGCGGATTGAACCATGCCCGATATCTACCTGATCTATACCGAGATTCAAACGCTCCACCCGGTTTATCGGGTTTATGGTGACTTCCTCGGGTTGCTGGCTTCGCGTTTCGACAATGGATGGTTCTGACTAAACCCGCCTAGCGCATCCCTCAAGGGTGCGTTATGGGGTGGAGTCACCAAACCCGAAACCGGCCGGGAAAAGCCGAATATCTGTTAGGACAGAAAAATGACACCTTACCGTGTTCCCGTTATCACCTTTGGTCAATACGTTTTCTGTTTCGAAGCCGAAGACGAAGACCAAAGCATGAGGCATCATTTCATCAATGAATGCGGATGGTCCGAAAAGGAATTTAGGCGCATCAAAAAATACGCGTGGTTTTCCGCTAAGGTCTCAGTCTGGAAAGACGGGGAAGAGATCGCTACGGATTACCTCGGTGCATGCTGCTACAAAACCGAGGAACAGTTTTACACCACGTATAAGGGCGATTACTTCGCCGATATGGTGAGAGAGTGTGCACGCGAAACGAAAGACGCGGCATTGATTGCACGCGTTGACGCATGGCACGAAAAATTGCCCGTGGCTCAGGCTCGACGCCTCTCACGTAAGCAAGCCAAAAAGGCGGAGCTCTGACCATGGCAAAACCTGCTTTCTTTCTGGTGTTCGTTTCGGGCCGATTCGCTGAGCGATTCGAAACCCGCACCGGGGCGCGCATCTATGCCGCTGCACAAAAGGTCCTTGGTCATTCAGTCATCATCAAACCTCAGGGGTTTTAATCATGGGTAATCATCGCCAATCATTCACCGTCGGCCCCCGATTGTTTGTAGCTGCTTCGAAGAAGCCGGGTTTGTGGCTCGAATGGTTTCTAAGCCCCGATTACCCGCCCACCTTTTCGGGCTTTTGGGTTTTGGATGATTTTGGTTATCTGGTGGAGCGGTAAATCATGAAAGATCAAACGAACATCCACGGGGCTCACGCTTGTGGTTTGGGCATGGGTCAGGTGCGCATCATCGCGAAACACTTCCTCATTGCTGCGGTTTGGACCGATGCACCTGAAGGCACGCGCCCACGGGTGACCAAGCAAGCCCGAGAAGCGGCCGAAGAATGGGCAAAGGCTTTTCTGTGCATGGTTGACCCTGCCGATATCAAGGCGTGCGCCGATGCCCCGGGCTATGGCGCGCATCCCGATGCGGGTAGCCCATGGGCGGCCATTGGCCATGATTTGTGGCTTACCTGCAATGGGCACGGGGTGGGGTTTTGGTGTCGCGACGAATTGCCCGACGATGTGGGGCAGCGCCTGACCGAAGTCTGTGAAAAGCTAGGCGAGCCGGGCCATGGGTTCGAGTGCTACCGGGGTTGGGCCTATCTGCGTGCCCCTGAGGGGTTTTAATCATGAAAAACAAAATCGCATCAATCCGGGTAACGCACGTTTTCGGCACTAGATCAGGGGTTAGCGTGGCCCTCATGTATCGCGGGCGTGAGGTGGGCGTAAAGTCGGCTGAATGCCATTCGTCTGAAACGGGTGAAATGATTCAGCGCATGCACAAAGCCGCGTTAAATCTCGGATTCACAAACACCCGGACTGTGTACGCATGACGCCATGACACGCTAAAAACGACACGGGGAACCGGACCCCCACCAGAAACCGAAACGCCTAGGGGCTTGAGTCTTTCGAGACTTGAGCCCCTAGGCGTTTTTACGTTTGACGTTCGCACGTTTTCCCGTGCTCAGGGCTCAAAACTGCACCCGCTACAACGGCCCCAAACGGCCCGACACGACACGACAAACGCAACAGGCTATCACCCCACGCGCCCGAAACGATCGTGCACCCTGAGCGATTCTGACGCGATCTAGGCGTAAGGTGAAACCCTTGCATTTGACAAATTTTCTCAGACCATCTGCCGCCTGGGCTGTCGTGTCGGAGCCGGAGGTGAGACGACCAAGCATCGCGTCAGAACCTCGATCAACACTGGCTTCTCCCTTGAAGCCTCTCCCGTTCCAAAATTAAATTCGATTGTCAATGTTGCATTGCGCATACGTTGATGGCAACCTTGTCATACAAGCAATACGACACGACATGACAACTACACGAGAAGAGTGTTGGCCCTTGACAAGGACAGTGTGGACACATGACAAGCAACAACCTACTTCTCTATTCGCATATCGCGTCATATCTCACTCGCCACTTCGGCCTTAAGGTCATGGAGGTCATTGCAGCTAGGCATCTCATCGTCAGCCTGCTCACGCAACTGCAGAAGCAGACCGGCACCCATGTCGAGCGAGTATCTGATTGCATGCGCCAGGGGTTTGACGCTTTGATCGGTTCACGCGGGCTGAACAGCGAGCATGTCGCTGAAGCTCATCGCATCTTCCAATGCCTCGCCGATTGTCGGTCTGAGCGACAAAGCGGCTGACAGCTAAAGTTTCTCTAAACTTTATTTTCTCTAAACTTTTAGCACAAACAGCAACGCGCTGCAGGCCCACACAAGCCTCGCAGCGCGTTTTTCTACCCTCCCTGTGCTCAGAGGGGCGTCCCAGGCATCAAAAGCGCATTGGAGGGGCTGTTAACGGGGTGCACGCCATACACAGTAATGCGATATCCATCCGGGTGCAGCCCGCTGTAGCGTCCAACATGGCCAAAAGCGGCAAACGGTGGCAGTACAGCCACGTTGTTGGGCCTGTCGCCAGAGACCCCCTCATTTTGTGGGGCCGTTTTTCCTGGCATTTTTGCCGGGAAGTTCAGGATGTCAGCCATGGTCAGTCCCCTTCGTTTTCCTGCGGGCTTTCGCCTCCGTGTCCTGCTGCACTTTCTCCGCGAACTTTCTCGGGGGTAGCAGACCCAGCACTTCGAACTCCACTCGAAGCTGCTGCACACGGCGCAGGCTCATGCCCATCTGCGTGGCCACCATCGTCAGCGGCATCTCCGACTGCATCAAGTCGCAGATCGTCGCATAGCGTGAGTCCCGCAGGGCAATGGCCAGTGAAGGCATCGCCAGCCACTGCCGCTTGAACTCTTTCTGCAGCCTTCGTGCTGCCGACATGCCAATGAGCGAGACCAGCACCGAGTCCGGCGCCACCTCTGCTGGCACGTAAAGGTTCTTGCCACCGAACCACGCAGCGAGGCGCGCTGTCGCAGTGAAGCCAATGATCGCGGCCAGGTCGTCCAAGGTTGTGTTGCGTAGCTGCATGGTCAACTTTCTCTAAACTGCTAAAACTTTAGAACTTTGGGCTCTGAACGCATTTGACGCATTTAGGTCTTTTTTCAAAGACTTCTCCATACGCGTATAGGGAAAGTCTTCTAAAAAACCCCTGAATGCGTCAAACGCGTCAACGTGACTCAGTTAAATAGGTCAATCGGCGGAGTTTGTCTCGGTTCTTCTAAACTTTGCTCCTTAAAATCCTCCGTCGAAAGTTTAGAGAACTGCCAATCGCTCTTGATTTTGAGGCCGAATCGGCACCGCTGACCCCTGGTCGTGCGCCCGACAGGGAACCTCTGGTCGAGCTTTCGGCCCAGCGAGATGCTTGACCGGATGAAGTTGTTCATGCCATTCCTGGCCGCAAACGCGCTCCAAGACTCCCAAAGTTTAGACATTTGCTCTTCAAAGCCCGGCCCCACTTCGCAGCATTCGGCCAGCCAATCGCTCAGCACGTCCATCTGCTCGCGGTACTCTTGTCGTGCTGAGCGCACTCGGTCTGTCAGCGCCAGGCCGACTTGCTTGTAGCGGCCCGCTGCCTGCAACACACGATTGAGCACCCCCGGCATTTCTGCCATGAGTTTTGCCTGCCGATCCTTGTCCTTGACGATGTGCGGGTCGTTCTCGAAGCTGCGCTCGAATGGGATGAGGGTGATGCGTCGCCAGATGCCGTTGTCGGTGCCCTTGATGATGGGCTTGTGGTTCGTCGGCATGAACACGCTCCACGTAGGCATGAACTCCACTGAGCTTGTCGCGTACATCCCGCGTGCGGTGATCGCATCCCCGCCAGTCATCGACTTGACGATGCCCTCGCGCAACTCGCCGCCTTCATCCGGCTCGTTCACGTAGACGAATCGCGCCCCTTTGAGTCGCAACAAGTCCTCCCTCGCCCCACCCGCTGCACGCGCACCGCCCTCCGAGATGAACGTCTCGGCATCTGCGGTCTTCGCGTAGTTGCCAAAGACGCTTCGGATCACACCGAGGATCGTTGACTTGCCGTTCGAGCCATTGCCAAAGGGGATGAACATCATCGCTTCCTTGGGGTCGCCCAACAGCGCGTAGCCGATGCAGCGCATGAAGAACTCGACCATCTCCGCATCGCCCTTGAACACGTCAAGGATCGTCTGATCGAAGAGCGGACATTGAGCACCAGGCACGTAGTCACAGCCCATGCTCATCGTGATGTAGTCTTCGCGCCGGCCCTCACGAAAGATGCCTGTGTCAAGGTCGATAACGCCGTTGCGCACGCCGATCAGGCTCGCTTTGGTGTTGACCATGGCCAGCGGCACCATGACCTCGGGCTCACTGGCTGCAAGCGAGATCATGTTGTCGACCATGGCCGCGCGCTGGCTGATCTTGCAGAAGTCGAAGAACTCGGGCAGTTGCGAGGTCTCCATCAGCTTGGCCTCATCGACCATGTTGAGGATGGTCTGCTTGGCCCGGTACTCAACCTCGATCGTGTGGGCCTTGCGCCAATGCTGGCCGTCCCACAGGTGCCACTCCTTGAGTTCGGGCACGTAGATCATCTCGCCCTTGTAGCGATCGACCATGCGCTTGGCGTTGCCGAACTCGGTCAGCGGCTGCGCTTCGAGCACCGTGGGCGTCTTGTTCTGCTTCTCGGGCTGCAGCAACTCGCGCACGGCCTTGAGCGGCAGCAGCACGCCTTCGGAGAGTGTTTTGAAGCGCGTGCGCAGCGCTGCAACCATCTCTTCCATGACCACCGTGTCGTCGGGCATCATGGATCGCAGCTTCTTGGCCAGGTTGCCCGTGAGTTCGAACCGATCCTCGCAAGCCGTGACCATGCCCTTCATCTCATCGAGCGTGGACTTGCGCGCTGCAAGCTCGGCGTCGTGCTTGTACTGGCCAGCGATCTTGAGCAGCCAGCGCAGCGTGGTCGGCGCGCTACCCCGCGACTTGCCGAAGCTCTCCCACTTGTAGTCGTACTCGCGCTCGTTGTTCTTGGGGCTCGACGCGCCCCAGGTCTTCCACGCCTGCAGCGCCTCGGCTTCGTTAGGCGTGCCGGCGTACTCGTGGTGCAGCGCCATGCCCACGGCCAGCCAGAAGCTGTAGTCTTGGCCCGGCCCGCCTGCTTCGCCGTTCTCGATGAACGACAAAAGGGCTTGCGTCTCGTGCAGCGGCACATCGCAGCGCGGGCTCAGCGCTGCCAGCGCACCAGATCCACTCGGCCCGCTCAGCGCCAACGTCGGCGTGCTGCCTTGCGAGAGGATCTGCAGCCCGGGGTTGAAGATGACAGCGCTGCGCACGAGCCGGTCCACCTCGGCAAGCAGTGCATCGACGTGCGATTCGGTGATGACCGGCAGACTCGCGGCGGGCATGTAGGCGATGCCGCCGAACATGTCGGTCCACTTGTACTCTTCGCCCGTGTCGGGGTGGATGTGGTAGGCCACGAACTGCTGACCCATCGAGAGGATCTCGACTTGCTGCTCGTTGGGCTTGCCGTTGATCTTCTCGGGGTCATTCGGGTCGAAGAAGCGAACGCTGTGGCCCTTCGTCCAGCCGGTGTCTGCAGCGCGGTAGGGCAGCAGCACGCGGGGTGCAGCGCCGATGCGCTCGGCCGTGTGACCCAGGTTCGTGCGGCACCAGTTGAGCACGCCCTGACTGATGTCGGGGTGGCTGATGTCGATGTCGATGGCGACGATGGGGTGCTCGCCTCGCCCGCAGATGATGCCCGCGCCGCAGCCCGGGTAGCTGCTCAGGTCGCCAACGCCGAGGTTAGCGTTTTGCCAACCGGGCAGGGCCGGGCGCTTCTCGCCTGGCTTGATGGGGACGATCGTGTAGCCGTTGTCAATGAGCGCACGGCCAAGCGCTGCGAAGTGGTTGTTGGAGGTCAAGCCTTGTCTCCGTCACTCTTCGGCCCCTTGGTCGTGTCTTGCAGGTCTTTGAGGGCGCACATCGTGGCCAGCGTGCGCACCGTGACGATCGGCAGCTTCGCGCCGGTTTCTTCGTGCAACTGGCGTGTGCCGTCTTCGATGGCCAGCGCGAGCTTGGCGGCGGGGTTCTTGCGCTCACAGGTGGCCAGCAGGTACAGGTAGTTGACGCTGGTGCCCGTGAGCGAGGCAAGTCGTTCACGCTGCTCGCGGCTGGCTTCTCGCAGCCAGGTCAGCAGCGGGGTTGGGTTCTGGTCCATGTCGTTCTTTCAGATGACGCTAAGCCCCTGAGGGGGTGCATTTTTCCCGTCATTTTTGCACTTGCAAAATAGATTGGCAACCGAAAGCCCTTGCGACTCTTGTTCGGGTGTGGCACCTTTGATACCCCTGGGTTCCCCTGCTCCTAGGAGACTCGTTACCCGAGGATGTGCTAAAGCGGGGGTCGGTTGCTGCCGATGGTTCGGTGGTAATTTGCAACTGCAAAGAGGACGGACATGGGAAAAGCGCACAGTCAGGGCCCCACGGGGCGCCGGGATAGGCGAGCAGATACCCGCGAATAGCGAATCGTTGCCAGCCCTTCCCAGGGCGCCAGCATCGACCTCACGGCAGATGCCATCCGGCTCGTTGGCAAGCTGTTCGATGAAGAGGGTGTGGACCTGAGCGCAGCGCGCTTCGCGGATGTGGTGGCGCTCGCGGTGATGGATGCGGTCGAGCATGAGAACCATGCCCGACCCGAGCACGTCAGGTCGTTGGTGAGGCTGGTTAAGCCTCAGTAGAAGAGGCGTCTTGACAGCTTCATCTTTTCCAATCGTTCGGCTGTCACGTAGTCGACCGAAACGCTTTCTTGCCACACAGGGAGCAGATGCTGGACACGACCACGTATCTGCTCTTCGTCTCTTGCCGCACAGCCTGGCGTGTAGATCAAGACGTGCGGACTCATCAGGACATATTCAATGAGTCCGTCTTCGCGCTTGCATGCCTTGACGACGTAGGGTATGCATGGGGGCAGTATGGTCATGTCGTCTTCCCCTTCTCGGCGTCAGCGGCTAGCTCGGCCAGAGTGCAGTCCTGCCACAGGACATACAACTCGTCCATGTGTTCGCGCCACTCCCAATAAATCATGCCTCTCGACACGTTGATGGCGTTGTTCGTGACCGTGGTGATGGGCATACCCGCTTCGACCAGCTTGGCCTTTAGGTCGCTTGCGACAAAGGGACCGAGGTTCCACAGCTTTCGCATGTCGACCACTGCTTCGATTTTCTTCATGTCGTCGCCTCCTTGTCGGCGTCAGCCTTAGCCTTGAGTTGCTTCTGGTGGTTCTCCCACATCTTGCGCAGAAGCCGCTCTTGGCGTTCGATCGACAGGCATGTGAACGCCATCAGCATCCCGCTCGTGGCGCTGCCTTTGCTGGCCCACTCCAAGCGGTTGCCCGATTCGGTCTTGATGACGATCTTGACGGATTCGATGATTTCGCGAGCCATGCTCAACCCTCCTTGTTCGGCAAGCGAAGCGCTTCTCGCAACACGTCATGGTGCTTGCCCACGAAGTGCTGCGTGCCGTCGAGGGTGCCTTCGAACACGAAGCGCTTGGCCGCTGCGATGGTCAGTTGGTGGTAGCCCTCGGGGAACGGGGTTCCTTTGGTCATCGAGGTGTGCATGCCCTGGATGCAGCGATACGCGCGGCCAAGTTCTTCTTTCAGTTGTTCGTTGGTCAGATCAGACATTTGGGTTCTCCTTGTTGAAACGATGGTCAGTGTAAAGCTCGACTGGCAACTCGAAATCCGCGAAGCCGCTGCACGCGCAGACCTTGCGAACTCGTTCTTTGCAGTCGTGAAGCTCGGTGAGTGACTCGAAGAGTCGGCGATGAGCACCATGCACACCCCACGCGAGACGCTTTCTGCCGCAGAACTTGCACTCGTACTTGTAGGGCGAGCGGATCGTGTCGCCGGCCAGCGTTGCGTTGTAGGGTGCGGTGCTCATCGCTTCCAGTTCCTTCCATGCCGCATGCGGGCCTCGTGCTTCCACTGCGCCTTGATGCGAACCTTGTCAGTGCTCTCAAGCCATTTGACATGGCGCGGCTCGGCCGCTACAGCGTTTAGCTTGGCAAATGCTTCGCGCACCTCAGTCGTGTCAAGCTGCAGTGTGATGTTGAGCCTGTTCACCGCGTCAACTGCTTTCTGAATGCGAGGATTGCTCGCGACGGCCAGCCAGGCGCTGCCGTTCATGGCCAGGCCGTCGATGACGATGATGCGACCACGCAACGACTCTCGCCACATGAGCATGTTGATGCGGAATCTGAGTTGGTCGTAAGACGACACAGCGCGACAGGCTTCGTAAATGTCATCGATGTCGATCATTCGTACACCTCGTCCAGGCCATAAGGCGCAGCGCGACGCGCTTCTTCGTGACCCGCTCGCCTGCCCACGGAGATGGCGTTCCGTCGAATCCGATCCACCTCGCTGTCTTCCATGGCTGTCAGGTAGAAGTCGACCGTGAGCATGCCTGTCATCGGGTCGCGAACGAACTCCTTTGAACCGAAGTTATGCATGAGCATCGCTGCAAGGTCTTGAATCGCTCGCTCTTTGTAGCGGTGCAGGAGGTCGTCAAGCCCGCCTGTTCTTTCAGCGAACCACTCTTCGTCGCGAGTCACCTCTTTTTTGATCGCGTATTGGCTCATCGCGCACCTCCGAAGGCCCACTGCCGCAACTCGCGTTGCTGCTTCTCGCGGGCATGCCATTGAGGGGTTTGGTTGTTCATTGCGGATCTCCTTTGTCTCGCTCGACCTTGGTAGCTGTGATTGCTGCGCGGCCCTTCTCTGTGAGGATGAAGTCGCCGCGACATCCGCAGCCGCAGCCGTCGACAACTCCTTTGCGGATCAGCATGCGCATTTTGGCGAGAGCTAGTTTTTGGCTAACACCACAAGGCATGGCATGCATGACAGTGTTTTTTGGCCGAGGCTCGTAGTCGAACCAAGTCGCCCAGGTGTCGTTCAAACCTTCCAGGAACTTCAAAATCGGCACGTCGGGTATGTCTTTGCACTGCATCACGTCTCCTTGCGCTCGACCTGGGCGGGTTCGACCCCGGTGTGATGCCTCGCAATGTCAACGAGACCCTGCTTGTCGGTGCCGTAGAAACGCACGCATCCGGCTGTCACCTTGTAGCACGTCGTCGGTTCCGACTTGGGGGTGACGGTGAATTCCGGCCATTCGCTGGTGTCACCATGCCGCCACGCTTCCAAGAAAATCGCAGCGCCGATGCCTTCTCGTATTGCAAAGTCAATTGCCCTGTTGAATTCGGCCTTGACCGTGCTGACCCCCGCATCCAGCGCAGGGGCAGTTTTTCTCGACACCCATGGCAGTTCAGCATTCATGCGCTCGGCTTCGTGCTCCATGGCTTCGCACGCCAGGGTGAAGGCGCTGTCCGCATCCGCCTGGGTGACGCGACCAGACTCGACCAAGATGCGGATTGCCAGAGCGGACACCGGGTTGTTGCGCACCGGATCGGACTTGGGCTCGGGCGCAGGGGCCTGCGTGCCGGCGCTCGTTGCTGCGTCGGCCTGCTCCTG